>Ga0207422_1000814_pt1 | contig 82449 bp, 69 predicted proteins | sample MarCyaLeptolynsp_FD_187757 | JGI IMG/M metagenome (GOLD analysis project Ga0207422, IMG submission 187757) | Marine cyanobacterial communities from Panama - species 1 Leptolyngbya sp. (SPAdes) | ecosystem: Environmental > Aquatic > Marine > Unclassified | place: Panama: Panama City | collected...
CCGCGCGGCCTCTTCGGCCGATCGGACGCCATCGCGGCCGTCAACGCCTTGCCCCTGGCTGGCCTCGCCGGCCAGCGACAGGATCTCCGAGGCATTGGCCCGGATGATGGCCGGCTTGAGCCCCGAGAGGTCCGCCGAGGCGCGGGCGCGGAACGCCGTCGCCTGACAGGCCACCGGGTCGAACACCCAGGGCCGCCCGGCGCTGTGAGCACCGTCGATGGCCGCCCGTGCGCCCTCGAGCATGGGCTTGGACAGGGTGCCGATATTGACCGTCAGCGCGCCGGCGATCCGCGCGAACTCCCCGGCCTCCTCGGCATCGGCAACCATGGCCGGCGAAGCCCCCGCCGCCAGGAGCACGTTCGCCGTGACGCTCATGGCAACATAGTTGGTGATGCACTGGACCAATGGCGTTTCCGCGCGCAGCCTGTCCAGAAGGTCTCCCGGTGATTGGCTCATCGGACTGCCTCCGGTGCACCGGAATGCACCGCGCCGAACGGCGCGAACCGCACCTGTCTGTTGTCGTCGAACACGCGACGATCTCTTCTATTCAACATACTGACCTCGTGAATTGCTCGCGAGAGTCTTGCCGCAAGAGTGGATTTAGGGAAATGACCAGATTCTCTGCTATTGAGCAGTCCAGTTGAGGCTTTGCCGTGAGGTCCGCAGACAATCGGCTCATCTCGCGTCCTCCAGCGGCACATAGAGATCGCCGCCTTCGCGGAACTTCTCGCTCATGCGCGCCATGCCCTCCTTATGGGCCTCGGCGCGGATGTCGTGGGAGATGCGCATGGAGCAGAATTTCGGCCCGCACATGGAGCAGAAATGCGCGACCTTGTGCGCCTCCTTCGGCAGGGTCTCGTCATGCATCGAGCGCGCTGTCTCGGGATCGAGCGCCAGGTTGAACTGGTCCTCCCAGCGGAACTCGAAGCGCGCCCGCGACAGCGCATCGTCGCGCGCCTGCGCCGCCGGATGCCCCTTGGCGAGATCGGCGGCGTGGGCGGCGATCTTGTAGGTGATGACGCCGGTCTTCACATCGTCGCGGCCCGGCAGACCCAGATGCTCCTTGGGCGTGACGTAGCAGAGCATAGCCGTGCCGAACCAGCCGATCATCGCCGCGCCGATCCCCGACGTGATGTGGTCGTAGCCCGGCGCGATATCGGTGGTCAGCGGCCCCAGCGTGTAGAACGGCGCCTCGCCGCAGGTGGCCAGTTGCTTGTCCATATTGGCCTTGATCTTGTGCATCGGCACATGGCCGGGGCCCTCGATCATCACCTGACAGTCCCTGGCCCAGGCGATCTGGGTCAGTTCGCCCAGCGTCTCCAGTTCGGCGAACTGGGCTTCGTCATTGGCATCGGCGATGGAACCGGGGCGCAGCCCGTCGCCCAGCGAGAAGCTCACATCGTATGCGCGGGCGATGTCGCAGATCTCCTCGAAATGCTCGTAGAGGAAGCTTTCCTTGTGGTGGTGCAGGCACCATTTGGCCATGATCGAGCCGCCGCGCGAGACGATGCCGGTGACCCGGTCGATGGTCATCGGGATCATGTGCAGCCGCACGCCGGCATGGATGGTGAAGTAGTCCACGCCCTGTTCGGCCTGTTCGATCAGCGTGTCGCGGAACACCTTCCAGGTGAGATCGGAGGCAATGCCGCCGACCTTTTCCAGCGCCTGGTAGATCGGCACCGTGCCGATGGGCACCGGGCTGTTGCGGATGATCCATTCGCGGATGTTGTGGATGTTGCGGCCCGTCGACAGGTCCATCACCGTGTCCGCGCCCCAGCGGGTGGCCCAGACCATCTTCTCCACCTCCTCGGCCATCGACGAGGTGACGGCGGAATTGCCGATATTGGCGTTGATCTTGACCAGGAAGTTGCGGCCGATGGCCATCGGCTCGGCTTCGGGATGGTTGATGTTGGCCGGGATGATGGCGCGGCCGCGCGCCACCTCGTCGCGCACGAAGTCCGGCGTGATGAGATCGGGGATCTCCGCGCCGAAGGCCTCACCGTCACGTTCCAGCGCCTGTTTCGCGGCGGTGCGGCCGAGGTTCTCCCGGATGGCGACGAACTCCATCTCCGGCGTGACGATGCCGGCGCGGGCATAGGCCATCTGGGTGACGGCCCGGCCATCATTCGCCTTCAGCGGCGCGTGCCGGTGCGGGAATTCCGGCGTCAGCCGCTCGCCCTCGGCAAAGCCATTGTCCTCGGGCTTCACATGGCGGCCCTCATAGCGCTCCACATCGCCGCGACCCGTGATCCACTCAGCGCGAAGGCGCGGCAGGCCATCCTCGATGGCGATCTCGGCCTCTGGGTCGGTATAGGGGCCGGAACTGTCATAGACGGTGACCGGCGGTTCGCCCGCAGACGGATGCAGGTCGATCGCCCGCATCGGCACGCGGATGTGCTTGTGCCGTTCGCCCGCCTGCCAGACCCGGCGCGAGGCCGGCAGCGGCCCGGTCGTGACGGTGGGTGAAATGGTCGGTGTGGTCGTCGGTTTCGTGGTGGGTTTCATGGCGCGGAGCCTCCTCGCTCAGATGCATGGAGACCCAGTTCCGCCGTATCGAATGGAGAGTGGCCGCGCGGAGTCCGCATATCGTCGAGATCACGGCCCAAGATGAGGGGCCAAAAACCACGACCTTGGCCGCGCAGCCGGTGCACCATCCCTACGCCAGTATGAACTGGATCAGGTTCATTGGGTCACTGCGCTGCGCCGGCCGGCGCCATCAGTTTCTCAGCCCCTTGACGGGACTCCCCAGGTGAATGCGCAGACACTGCGCACCGCAAACCGGTTTGTCAATCGGGGGGGCACCGCGCCACCGACCCAAAACACGAAACCCGCCATCCGCAAAACCGCGTTGGTTCCGGAACGGCCCATGTGGTCGCATCGGTTGGAGATCAAGGGGTGCCGAATGACGCAGAAGAGCCAAGCAGCCATCGTTCCCGTGTTGATTGCGGGCAGCATCATCCTGTTTGCCGGTTTTGCGATCAGGGCCTCGTTCGGCGTCTTTCAGATTCCGATCGCCGATGAGTTTGGCTGGCTGCGTTCGGAGTTTTCCCTGGCGATCGCCATCCAGAACCTGTTCTGGGGCATCGGAACGCCGATCTTCGGCGCCATCGCCGACAAGTATGGCGACCGCAAAGCCATCGTCGCCGGCGCATTGTGTTATGCGGCGGGGCTGGTTCTGTCGTCCTATGCGGTGACGCCCGAGCAGCACCAAGTGCTGGAGATGCTGGTCGGCTTCGGCATTGCCGGCACCGGTTTCGGCGTGATCCTGTCCGTTATCGGGCGGGCGGCGAGCGATGAAAACCGCTCCATCGCGCTCGGCATCGGCACGGCGGCAGGCTCGGCGGGCCAGGTCGTCGGCCCGATCGCCGCTGAAATGCTGCTGCGGGTCATGCCTTGGCAGTCGGTCTTCATCGTCTTTGCGATCTGTATTCTGTTGGTGCTGCTGACGCTGCCCATGCTGCGCAGCCCGGCAGCGCCAAGCGCAAGCGCTGGTGCATCCGAGCCCATCGGAGCGGCGCTGAAGAAAGCCTTGTCCGATCCGAGTTACGTGCTGATCTTTCTGGGGTTCTTCTCCTGCGGTTATCAGCTGGCGTTCATTACCGCCCATTTCCCGGCCTTCATCGCCGAAGTGTGCGGTCCGATCTCCCATAACGGGGTCTTGTCCGCCATGGGCATCACCACCACGTCGGCTCTGGGCGCGCTCGCCATCGCCGTGATCGGGCTTGCCAACATCGTCGGCACGCTCACCGCCGGCTGGCTGGGGCAGCGATATTCGCGGCGCTATCTGCTTGCGGCGATCTATGCGGCTCGAACCGTCGCCGCCACCGTCTTCATCGCGCTGCCGATGACGCCGGCAACGGTGCTGATCTTTTCGGGGGTGATGGGCAGCTTGTGGCTGGCGACAGTGCCGCTGACATCGGGGCTGGTGGCCCACATTTACGGCCTCAAATATATGGGCACGCTTTACGGGCTGGTGTTCTTTTCCCACCAGCTTGGCGGCTTTCTGGGAGTCTGGCTCGGCGGCAGCATGTATGACCTTTACGGCGACTACACGGTCGTCTGGTGGGTCGGGGTGGGGGTTGGCGCGTTCTCGGCGCTTGTGCATCTGGGTGTCAATGAGACGCCACTGTCCGACCGCACACCGTCAGGCCATGGCGTCGCTGCGTGACACGCCGCAAGGTGACCTAGGCCACGGGAAACTGCGGATGATCCTGCCTTGTCAGCGAGTGCTTTCGGGCGGGCGGAAGACCACCAGAAGCAGGGAAAGCTGAAAAGCGGCGGTGATGGCAAGGATGGCCGCGACCGACGACCAACCCCACGTGGCGGCAAGCCACCCGAAGAGCGGCGCGCCGGCGAGCCCTCCGACACTTCCGAACTGTATCAACAGCCCATTGGCGAGGCCAACCTGTTCGACATTGCCGACAAGTTTCGGAACGGTCGCGAAGGCCTGAGCGGCAAGCAAACCCAGCAAAAAAAACGCCGAGGCGCAGGATGCGATCAAGACCACGGCCAGGTCCGACCCGACAGCGTAGATCGTCACCCCCAACGCGAGCAGAGACGGGTTGGCGATCACCAGAAAGACGCGATCAGACGTCCAACGCGACAAGACACCATAGCACAGATTGCCGGCCAAGCTGCCGAGGGCGACCGTTCCAGCCGCCAGTCCAGCCGCCGCCTGCGAAAACCCGAACCGTTCGATCAGAAAGACGGGCAACGTGGCTGGCATCGACGCAGACAGCAGGACAATGCCGAAAAAGGCGCCAGCCAAACACCAGAAGGCCAGCGGGAAGCGGTGCGCCGCCTGCTCGCGGCGTACCGGCGGAGTCGTTTCGGCAGCATTTGGAAACCAGATCTGCGCGCATGCCGCTGTGACCAGCATGCCAAGGCCGCAGATCAGGAACCACATGCGCCAGCCGTAAATATCAGCCAACCAACCGCCCGCCACCGAGGACAGGCTGAGGCCGATGAAGAAATAGGAGCCCCAAAGTGAAAGCAGAACGGTCCGCATGGCTGGGCGCGCAAACAGGGCGATGACGGTCGGCGCGGCGACGACAATCAGCAGATAGGCAAAACCCTCCGCAAAGCGCAGTACCAGGAGCAGCGTCAGATTGGAGGTGGCCGCGCTGGCCAGAACGGCCAGTGCCAGCGCCAGCGCCGCATAGAACAGGGACCGCTTGAGCCCGTATCTGATGGCGATGAAGCCGGCCAGAAGGCCGCAAGCGGCAGGCGCGGCGTTGATGAGCGACAACAGCCAGCCGAACGCCTCAAGGTCAATCGACAGGTCGTCCATCAGTGTCGCGGCGGCGGGCGCAAACCGTCCGAACTGGATGGTCGCCAACACGCCCAAAGCATAGGCGATCACAATGGCTGCGCCGGGGTGAGCTTGAGACCGCTTGGGCAAACCACTTTCCCTCTTTGGCGCCAACACGGCGCCTCGGGCACAAGCTAGACAGAACCAGACAATTCGATTATCGGATATTGAAGGTATCTAAGTTTAGGAATTCGAAAGTGATCCGGAATTTCGATATCGACGCCCTGCGCACCATGGTTGTCGGCGTGGAGCTTGGCAGCTTCACACGTGCAGCCTCCGAGCTTGGCCGTTCGCAATCGGCGATCAGCATGCATATCAAGAAGCTGGAGGATCGTGCCGGCAAACCGCTGTTCGTGCGCCGGGGGCGTGGACTGGTGCCGACCGAAGCGGGCGAGCAACTGCTTTCCTATGCCCGCAAGATCATTGCACTCAACGATGAAGCCGCGATCGCGCTGGGCGTTGGCGAAGCTGAAAGCACCGTGAAACTTGGGCTGCCGCAGGACTTCTTCGATGCTCTGTTGCCTAGGGCCATATCGGCGTTCTCTTGCGATGCGCGGAACGTCCATGTGGATGTGCGGGCGGGCCGCAATTACGGCCTTGAGGATGAGGTACATGCCGGGCGCCTCGATGCCGCCCTGGCGTTTTTTCCGGTGGGCGCGAAAGGCCATGGCGAACTGCTGGCGACACTGCCGACAGGCTGGTTCGCGGGCCACGGCATGGCCGATCGGAGCAGCGCCAACGAAAAGATTCCTGTTGTGCTTCATGACCACCCTTGCCTGTTTCGCACCAATGCCTTGAGCGCGCTGGAAGGGGAAGGCCGCGTCTGGCGCGTGGTGCTGACGACGCCCAGCCTGGCTGGGGTTTGGGCCGCTGTGGGCGCCAAACAGGGTGTGACCTCGCGCACGCTTTACCGCCTGCCCGACGGGGTCGTGCCTGCACCCGAGCGATATGACTTGCCCAAGACATCGCCTGTGGAAGTACGGCTCCTCATGGGCGAGCATGCATCGCCGGCCAGCCATGCGCTCGGTGATGTGCTGCGCAAGGTTACCCTACGCGAACTTGCTCTACTCAATGCCGGCGACCGGGCCGCCTGAACGGCAGCTTGCCTCACTTCGTTTGCCAGCAGGCCACAAGCGGTATCGCTCATTGATACTCAGGGAAAGGCATCAGGCCACACTTGCGCTCTTGGTGCTTAACACTGACCAGAACGTTCGGCGTGATTTGACGAGCGCGCGCGGATTATCCGACGAAGAATTGCACGGTATCGAAGATCACCAGCTGGGAATACCCCTTTCCGGTTGGACGGCGGCCTGGGGGTGTCTGACCCAATACGACTTCTGTGCTTGTATTCCTGCGGTGGACAAACTGCCTCTCGACATCAATCGGAGCCTGTAGGCCGAAGCGGGTCTTGTCCGAGTCTCCGCGTTGCTTGCGACGCCAAAGGAAAACGATTGCCGACCAATCGGGGCGTGCTGTGCCGTAAATTCAAAAAGTCACTTGCCGCTCCATTGTCGTCTGTTGCGGCCCTTCCGACCATCCAACGCACCAAGGCCATCCTCACGGCCGAATGCATAAACCTGGCTACCGAGCGGCGCGCCTGACTAACCTTGACAGGATGCATCGGCGAGCCGTCTAACTTGTTCTTCGGGTCGCAGCCGAAAGGGCGTTGGCCGCCCCGTCGAACTGGCGGGGTAGATGCTCAAAGCAGTGATCAAGAAACAGACGGACCAGGCGCGACATATTCTTCCTTCCCGACGTGACTGCCGAAATAGTAACGGGTTTGAACGACCAGTCCTGTAGCACCAAATCAAGCAGCCCTCCCCGCACGGCATCGGCGCAGAGGATCGACGGAATCATGGCGATACCACCGCCAGCGATGGTCGCCGACAGGATCGCGGCGAAGTCGTTCAGGATCAGGTGCGGAACCGGCGCAATTCTAACTATCTCGTCCTTACCAGCCAATGCGTGGCGCTGAAGGGACCAGTTTGTCTCCGTGGCGCCAGTGCCGAACACGATGAGGGAATGCGCCGCAAGGTCGGCCGGAGACATGACCGGTGGACGTTCTTTGAGGTATTCCGGCGCAGCCACCAGATGGTCGGCATAGGTAGCGATCCTGCGCACCGTGAGGCTGCTGTCCTTCATTTCGCCAATGCGAAAGGCAACATCAATGGTTTCGCCTAGTAGATCCACATAGCGCTCTGTGCTCATGATCGCGACGCGGGCATTGGGATAGCGGTTTTGGAACGCTGTGACCAACGGCACGAAAAAGGGCTCGACCAGGCTCGGCGGCACGGTCATGCGCAACAAGCCCGAAACTTCCGTCTGCCGGTTCCGGATCATCAGATTGGCGCTGTCGAATTCCTGTAGCCCGCGCCGGCAGTGTTCATAGTAGCTCCTGCCCAGTTCGGTCAGCCGAACAGAGCGGGTCGAGCGTTCCAATAGCCGCACGCCAATGTCTTTCTCCAGTTCGGCGATGCGCCGGCTGACGGTGGAAACCGGCTCACCAAGATGGCGCGCCGCAGCCGTGAACCCGCCTCGTTCTACGACATGGACGAACAGGGCCATGGCGATGAAATCCTGCATCATTATCTCATATATGAAAAAATCATTTCGATAAAGGTGCGCTAATCCTATGAATGGGAACAAGCTAAGTCGTTGAGCATCACAATGAAAGTCCGAGGAGGACGAGATGTTTGATACAAGGCACATGGCGACGCTGGCCCTGGCGGGCATGCTCTTCGCACCCGCCGATATGGCCGGGGCTCAAGGCAATGAAGCGACACAAGCCATCGGCGAAACCCTTCACAGCTACGAGCGCGCGCTCAATGCCAGCGACACGGACGCGGTGATGGCGCTCTATGTCGAAGACGGCGTTTTCATGCCGCAGCATTTTCCCTCCGCTGTTGGCGCCGAGCAGGTGCGCGCCGCCTATGACGGCGTTTTCTCCACGATCAAGCTCGATATCGTCTTCGAGATCGTCGAGGTCGTACCGGTTGCCGAGGAATGGGCGTTTGCGCGCACCAACTCGGCCGGGACGGTGACCGTGCTTGCGAGTGGCGAAAGCGGTCCCGAAGCCAATCAGGAGCTGTTCGTGATGCAGCGCGTGGACGGGGTCTGGAAGATCGCCCGCTACGCATTTTCCACCACCAACCCGCCGCGCAACTGAGCGGGGAGTGCGGGACAATGGCACAGATGAAAGCGGTGGTGATCCATGAGGCCGGTGGCCCAGAGGTTCTAAAGATCGAAGAGCGCCCTGTTCCCAAACCGAAATCTGGATGGGTTTTGATCCGGGTCCGTGCATTTGGGCTCAACAGGTCGGAGTTGTTCACCCGCCTGGGCCATTCTCCCGACGTACCGTTTCCGCGCGTTTTGGGGATCGAGGCGGTGGGAATGGTGGTCGCAGCGCCTGATGGCGGTTTTGCCGAAGGCGATATCGTTGCGACTGCGATGGGCGGCATGGGACGGCAGTTCGATGGCGGCTATGCGGAATACACTCTGGTTCCGCATACCCAAGTGGTGAAGCTCCAAACCTCATTGTCCTGGGAAGTGCTCGGCGCTCTGCCTGAAATGGTGCAGACAGCATGGGGTTCGCTCAACACGGCGCTCAGGGTTCAAAAAGGCGAGACGCTTCTGATCCGCGGCGGCACGACCTCTGTGGGCCTGACCGCCGCGATCCTGGCCAAACAGGCGGAATTGACGGTGCTGGCCACCACGCGTCGCGAAGATCGCCGCCAGATGCTGATTGGGAACGGCGCTGATGAGGTCTTCATCGATGATGGCCGTATCGCGCAGGCCGTGCGCGCCACCCATCCCCGCGGCGTCGAGCGCGTGCTCGAACTGGTCGGCACGACCACGCTGAAGGACAGCCTTCTGGCGGCGGCGCCCGGCGGCGCCGTCTGCATGACCGGCATGGTCGGCAATCAGTGGGAGTTCGAGCGCTTCAGCCCGATGGGCGTGATCCCCACAGCGGTCAACCTGACCACCTATGCTGGCGGCGCGGAGGACTTCGTCGCCACGCCGCTGCAGCAGGTGATCGACGCGGTGGAACGGGGCGAATTCACCCCGCCCATCGGCAAGGTCTTCGTCATCGATGAGATCATTGCGGCCCACCGGGCAATGGAAGACAACACCGCCGGCGGCAAAATCGTGGTGACGACGTGAAAGGGCTGGGACAATGATGCCGGAAATCTATGCGACGAGCATGATCGCGACCGGTGGTCGGGAGGGCATATCGATCTCGCCAGATGGAACACGCCGGTTCGACCTGTCGATTCCTGTCGAAATGGGTGGATCTGGTGGCGAGAGCACCAATCCGGAGCAGTTGTTTGCGGCTGGCTATTCCGCCTGTTTTCTGGGCGCGCTTGGCGTCGCTGCTCGCAGGCGGAAGATATCGCTAGCAAAAAGCACGCGGGTCCAAGCAACTGTCCATCTGCACAAACAGGGCGAAGGTTATGCTATCTCGGTTGACTTGGCGATCGCCATTCCGTCACTGGATATGGCGGACGCCCAATCATTGGCGACGCTGGCCCACGCGATCTGCCCCTATTCCCGCGCGTTGACGCAAGGTTCGCAGGTGACGATTGCGGTCCGTGGAGCCGATTGAGAAGTCCGGACAGGCAGACGGTCCGTGCCGCTGCAGCCGATGCGAACCACCGACAGCGGCGGGGCTTTGCCGATCTCCGGTTCGCTTGATATGCTGGCTCCTCACAAAGTGGTGATCCGGGCCCATACAGGGTCGAAAGCGAAGATCATGGCGCCGCATCGGTCGGTTCTGCCGGCCAGCCGGTATGGGAGGTAGCGATGCGCACGGACATCGACACGTCAAAGATTGATGCGAACCGACGCCTGACATTCTGGCGCGAGGCCGTTTGCAGCAATCTGGTCGGCGTTGAATGCCTGACCAGCCGCAAAGCGAGACTGAATGGCCGCTTCACGCAACTGGCCAATGGCAGCTTCGCGATTGCACGCTTGCGGGCCGAAGCACATCAGGCCGTGCGCGATAGGTCGATCCTTCGACGGTCCGACACCGATTTCTACATGCTGTTCCTCCAGAAATCGGGAACAATGTACGTCAAGAGAGCCAAACGGGATTTCGTCGTGAGGCCGGGCGACATGTACTTCTATGATGGCGCGACAGAGCACCAGTTGTCGTTTGACGCGCCGTTTGATCATTTCGCAGTGCGCATTCCGCGCAAGACCCTGGAGAAGCGCTGGTCGGGACTTGCCGACATCGGATCGTTCCGCACGCGCACCAACGCAACGGTCGTGGATCGCGTGCTCTTCCCGATGGTCGGCGCGGCGATTGGTGCGGACAGCGTTCGAGAACTGCCGGCGGTCGCCGAATCCGTAATCGATCTGTTTGCCTCCCGGCTCGATGAAGAGCGGCTGGCAGCCGGAAACGGCACGGACCATGCCCGACTGGTCCTTGCCAGGACGGAGCGGTTTCTGGACGAACACCTTGATCAACCGGGTTTGAACGCAGAAACCACGGCACGACAACTTCGTTTGTCACGTCGGCAGCTTGATCGGCTGCTCGCGCAATGCGGCACCAGCCACACCAGACTGCTGGTGAAAAAGCGGTTGAACCGCGCCGCCGAACTTCTCGAACACCCGGTGAGGGCGGGCCTTTCGGTCACGCAAATTGCCCTTGACGTGGGATTTGAGAACCACTCGTTTTTCACACGAAAGTTCCGCGAGCATTTCGGCGTCAGCCCCAGGGACTACCGCACCGGCCGACTGGCGGCGTCTTCCACAGTACAGTAATCCGTCCTGGCCGGTACAGCGCGGCCGCCTCCGACTGACACTATCCTCCTAACTGGCGAAACGCCAAAAGGGAGGAAGAACATGACAATCGCTCCAGCGGGCGGGATCACGCGTCGCCGTCTTCTCGAATTAGGCGGTGCAGCCGCCGTAAGCACATTGGCGACGCCGGCGATTGCGCAGGCCCCCGCCATACGCATCGGATATGTTACGCCGCGCACCGGCCCGCTGGCGTTGTTTGGAGAGGCAGACGAGTTTGCCCTGAACGTTGCCGGGCGCGCCTTCGCCGATGGGCTGACGATCAATGGCGCCAATCACCCCGTCGAGATCATCACCAAGGACACGCAGTCCAGCGTCAATCGCGCCGCCGAGGTCACAAGCGAACTGATCCTGAGCGACGAAGTCGATATGGTTCTGGTGTCGTCGGCGCCCGAAACCGTCAACCCGGTCGCCGATCAGTGCGAACTCAACGGCGTGCCATGCGTATCCACCGTCGCGCCCTGGCAGGCGGTGACGTTCCCGCGCGGCGGCAATCCCCAAGACGGCTTTGAATCCACCTTTCACTTCTTCTGGGGGCTCGAGGACATCATCGGCACCTTCGCCGACATGTACGATTCGGTTGACAACAACGGCCGGGTCGGCGGCCTATTCCCCAATGACGAGGACGGCCGGGCGTGGGCCGATGAAGCGAACGGATCGCCGGCACTTTTCGCCGAGCGCGGCTATGAGGTCGTCCCCTCCGGGTTCTACCGCAACCTTACCGACGATTTCAGCGCCGTCATCTCCATCTTTGAGGAGCGCGAATGCCAGCTTCTGACCGGCGCACCGATTCCGCCCGACTTCACCACGTTCTGGACCCAAGCCCGCCAGCGTGGCTATCGTCCCAAGGTGGCGACCATCGCCAAGGCCATCCTCTTCCCCGCCGCCGTCGAGGCGCTCGGCGATACCGGCCACAACCTGTCCAGCGAGATATGGTGGTCGCCTTCGCACCCCTATGCGTCGTCGCTCACCGGGCAGTCGGCGTCCGCGCTTGCGGCCGAATATGAAGAAACAACCGCACGGCAATGGACCCAGCCGATCGGCTTCGCCCACGCCCTTTTCGAAGTGGCCGCGGCCGCCATGTCCGCCGCTGGTGGGCCGGGCGATGCATCCGCGTTGACCGCCGCACTGCGTGAGTTGCGCGTCGATACGGTCGTGGGTCCGGTGGACTGGGCCGGATCTCCCATCGCCAACGTCGCCAAGACCCCCTTGGTGGGTGGCCAGTGGCGCCTGACGGACGGCGGCGCGCATCCCTATGAGCTGGTCATCACCACCAACAACGCGCAGCCCCAGATCGCCGCCGCCGCCGAGTTCGAGCTTTTGTGAGACCGGGCGATGGCGCACCTTGAGTTGACAAAGCTTGATAAGGCTTACGGCGCCATCTGCATTGCCGACGCCATGTCGTTACGCGTGCCAAAAGGCGAGGTCCTGGGCATCATCGGTCCCAATGGCGCCGGAAAGTCGAGCCTGTTCAACATGATATCGGGCGATGCCCGCCCGGACGGCGGCTCGATCACCATTTCCGGCCGCGAAACGACCGGCATGCCGTCCCGCGACCTCGCCCGACTGGGGGTGGGGCGCACCTATCAGATCCCGCGGCCCTTTGGCGGCATGACGGTCTTCGAGAACCTTCTGGTCGCAGCCCGGTTCGCCGGCGGCCTCGATGCCTCCGCGGCGCGCCATAAGTGCATCGACGTCCTTGAGATCGCCGAGCTGGACCATCTGGCCGATGAGCCTGCGGGTGGGCTTCGGCTGCTTGATCGCAAGCGCCTTGAACTGGCGCGCGCGCTCGTCACACAGCCCGAACTGCTGCTGCTGGATGAAGTCGCCGGTGGCCTGATCGATGCCGAATGCGTCAGCCTGGTCGCATTGATCACACGCCTGAACGAGGCGGGCATCACCATCCTGTGGATCGAACACGTGCTGCACGCGCTGATCGAAGTCGCCCAGCGTGTCATCGCGGTCAATGCCGGGCGAATACTGGCCGACGGCAGCGCCGAGGATGTCATGGCGTCAAAGGCCGTCCGCGAGATCTATCTCGGCAGCGCAGAGGCACTGACATGAGCCTGCTGGAACTTGAGAATGTCGAAGCCTTCTACGGCGACTTTCAGGCGCTTTTCGGTGTCGGACTGTCGCTGCGGGAAGGCGAGTGCCTGGGCCTGGTCGGTTCCAACGGCGCTGGCAAATCGACGCTGATGCGGACCATTGTCGGCGCGCATGAAGGCACCGTCAGCGGGCAAATGCGCTTTAACGGCGGTGAGTTGCCTCACCACGAGCCCCACAAGGCCGTCGGCCTCGGCCTGGCGCTTGTGCCCGAGGGCAGGAAGTTGTTCCGGTCCCTTACCGTTGAGGAGAATTTGCAGCTCGCCGCCGAGGCGGGGCGGGAAGGCCACTGGACCCCTGATCGCGTCTATCGGCTGTTTCCGGTTCTTCGCGAATTCGCCAAGGTCGCGGCGACTAGCCTGTCCGGTGGACAGCAGCAGATGGTGGCGATCGGTCGCGCTCTTTTGAGCAACCCAAGGCTTCTGCTCTGCGATGAGCTGTCTCTGGGGCTGGCACCGATCGTTATTCATGACATCTATGAGAGCCTCACTAAGGTGAGGGCCGAGGGGACGTCATTGCTCGTGGTGGAGCAGGATGTCGAAGCCGCCCGCCGCGTCTCCGATCACCTGGTCTGCATGCGCAGCGGCCGTGTCGTTCTTTCGGGCACGCCCGATACCCTTTCGGCCGAGCAGATAACCGCCGCCTATTTCGGTGCGGAGGCCACATGAGCGCCCTCGCTGACATCCTCGTGCAAGGCGCCCTGCTGGGAGGGCTCTATGCCATATCGGCGCTGGGCCTGTCGCTGGTCTTCGGCGTCATGCGCCTGGTGAACCTGTCTCATGGCGACCTGATGATCGCTGCGGTCTATTTGGCGCTGGCTTTCTCGTTCGGCGCGGCACAGGTCGGTGTCGTCGTGCTGATCGCGGTCATACTGGCTTTCGCGCCGCTTGGATACGTCATGCAGCGGGTGCTGCTGAACCAGGTCCTGGACCCCGACCCGTTGCGGCCGCTGCTCGTGACCTTCGGACTGTCGGTCATCCTGCAGAACCTGTTCCTGCTCGCCTTCAGCGCCGACACCCAGAGACTGCGGATCGACGCGTTCACCGAGACGACCATTTCAGGCGGCGGCGTATCCTTCGGCGCGCTCGATGCGATGATCCTGCTGGTTGCCATCGCGCTCGCAGCGGGCTTGCAGATGGTCTTCTTTCACACCAGCCTCGGTCGGCGCCTGCGCGCGGCGTCCGATGACGCGTCGACGCTTGGCCTGATGGGCGTGAACCCGCGCCATATCTTCGGGTTGGCGAGCGCTATCGCCTTTGTCGTCATCGCTATCGCCGGCATTCTTCTGGCATTGCGCAGCAATGTGGACCCGTTTTCCGGCCCCTCGCGGCTGCTGGTGGCCTTCGAGGCGGTTATCATTGGCGGCCTGGGAAGCTTCTGGGGAACGCTTCTGGGCGCCCTGCTGATCGGGTTTGCCCAGGTGATTGCCGGCTCGCTCGATCCGGGCTGGCAGGCGCTGGGCGGCCATCTGGTCTTCCTGATCGTTCTGGCCCTGCGACCCCAGGGTCTGATGCCAAGGGTCGCATAATGAGCTTGGATCGGAAAACCACGCTCGGGGGCGCTTCGCGGATCGTTCTGGCCGCGCTGGCGATCGCGATGCTGCCTTTTGTTCTGGGCCTTGCCGATATTCGTCTGGGAACCGAGATCCTGATCCTGCTGAACCTGGCCATGCTGTGGAACCTTTTGGCCGGCTATGCCGGTCTGGTCTCGGTCGGACAGCAGGCCTTTGTCGGCCTTGGCGCCTATGCAAGCTGGGTGACCCTTGTCGGGCTCGGCTTTCCGTTCTGGATCGCCATAGCGGTCGGAGCCGTCGCCGCGGGGCTTGCGGCGTGTTTGTTCGTGCCGTTTCTCTTTCGCCTTCAGGGCGCCACGTTCACCATCGGCACTTGGGTCGTGGCGGAGATCAGCCTATTGGTGATCGCGAACACCTCGGCTCTTGGAGGCGGAGCCGGCGTCAGCGTTCCCGCCGCGGTCGCCCGCCAGATCGCGCCCGATCGCGCCGGGCGCGAAAGCGCGATCTTCTGGACCGCGCTGGCGGTTGCGACCATCATCCTGCTGGCCAGCTACCTGCTGATGCGCAGCCGCTGGGGGCTCGCCCTGACCGCGATGCGCGACGAACCGACCGCATCGGAAACGGTTGGCATCAACACACGGCGGGTCGCAATCAGCGTGTTCCTAGCGGTCGCCTTCCTGACGGGCGCGGTCGGCGGCGTGATCCTTCTGGCGAAGCTGCGCATCACGCCCGATTCCGCGTTCAGCCTGTTCGACTGGACGGCGTTCACCATCTTCATCGTTGTCATCGGGGGGATCGGCCGGCTCGAAGGTCCGGTCGTCGGAACCATCGTCTTTTTCGGCATGCGGGTGCTGCTGGCCGACTTCGGCCCTGCCTATCTGATCGTGCTCGGGGTGCTTGGAATTGCCGTCATGATGTTTGCGCCACGCGGCATGTGGGGCGCGGTTCATGCGCGCACCGGACTGAGCGCATTGCCCGTCAACTGGCCGTTCCAGCATTCCAGGAAACAAACGAAACCAGCCATCTCAGCGGAGGAACTGAAATGACCTATGACCTTTTGGAAGACGCCGTCCTTCTGAACTCCGACTATGAGGGCGCCATCGTCCTTGAAGACCCGGCGCCAGCCCATGGCGGTCAAGTGGACGTGGCCGACAAGGCGACGGGCGATGTGCTCTTCAAGGCGGGGCTGGCATCGCCCGAAGATGTCGACAGCGCCGTGGCCGCCACGCGAAAGGCCCAACAGGACTGGGCGCAACGCAGCCCCGTCGAACGCGGCGACGTGTTGCGCGAGTTCGCGCGCCTTTGCGGCGAGCACCAGGAGGAGATTGGCCGCTGGATCGTCCGCGAGACCGGCTCGATCCCGCCCAAGGCGCCGTTTGAGGTGATGACCTCGGCGCGCGATGCGCTCGGTGCGGCGGCGCTGACCGAACAGCCCCAGGGTTACATCCTATCGACGTCCCTGCCCCGCGAGAGCAAGGCGCGGCGCGTTCCGCTGGGTGTCGTGGCGGTTATCACGCCATGGAACTCCCCGTTCATCCTGGCCGCGCGTGTCATCCTGCCGGCACTGGCCATGGGCAATGGCTGTGTGCTGAAGCCGGATGTGCAGACACCCGTCTGCGGCGGTTACCTGTTCGCCAGACTGATCGAACTGGCCGGCGCGCCTAAGGGCCTGGTGACGGTCGTGCCTGGTGCAGGCGATGTGGGCGCGGCTCTATGCACCCATCCCGGGATCGACATGATTTCCTTCACCGGCTCGACGGCAACGGGCCGCAAGGTTGGCGCCGCCGCCGGCGGCAGCCTGAAGAAGGTGGCCCTTGAACTGGGCGGCAACAATGCGACGATCATCTTCCCCGACGCCGACATGGAGGCCGTGGCATCGGCAACCGCTTTCGGCTCGTTCTTTCATCAGGGTCAGATCTGCTTCACGATCGGCCGGCATTTGGTGCATGAGGATGCCGCCGAGGCGTACGCGGCGATCCTCGCCGACAAGGCAAGAAACCTTCACGTCGGCAACCCTGCGACCGAGCAGGTGCATCTGGGTCCGATGATCAACGAGACCCAGGCGGCGCGGGCCGAGGACATCTACGATCGCAGTGTCGGCATGGGCGCGGAGGTGCTTTATGCCGGCGGCCGCGAAGGCCTGATGTTCAAACCCGCGGTCGTTAAAGGTGTGACCAAGGAGATGCCGCTGTTCGAGGAGGAGATTTTCGGACCGATCGCGCCGATCATGACGTTCAGCACCGAGGAGGAAGCCATCGAACTGGCCAACTCGGTCGAGTACGGCCTCGCCACCTCCATCTTCACGTCGGATCTCGCCCGCGCCAACCGGATTGCCGATGGCGTCAACACCGGCATCGTGCACATCAACGACCAGACGGTCGTGCACGAGGTGTTCGGCCCCATCGGCGGCATGAACGCGTCCGGCAATGGCGCGCGCTCCGGCGGGCCCTCCATGGCCGACGAGTACAGCCAATGGCAATGGGTAACGGTCAATGACCGCGTTCCGGACTATCCGTTCTGACGGGGTTGGAGCCATGCGCGACGCGATTCGCATCAGGGCCGCCGTTCTGCGCGAACAGGGCGGCTCCTTCGAGATCGAGGATCTGGAGCTGAACCCGCCGGACGCGGGCGAGGTTCTGATCGAGATCGAAGCCTGCGGCATCTGCCACACCGATCTGATGATCCGTGACGGAGGCTATCCCACGCCCTTGCCGGTCGTGCTGGGTCACGAGGGCGCGGGCCTCGTCCGCGCAGTCGGCGAAGGCGTCAGGACGGTCGCGGTCGGCGACAAGGTGCTGATGTCCTATGCCGCCTGCGGGCAATGCGCGAGCTGCCACGCGGGCGAGCCGGCCTATTGCTGGCACCATATGGAGATGAACTTTTCCGGCTACCGCTATCGCGACGGCCAATGGACCGCGCCGTCCGCCCTGGCTTGGCCGAAGGCAAAGCGGCCGCAAGAGGATGCCCCGATCCACGGCGCGTTCTTCCAGCAGTCGTCGTTTGCGACCCACGCCGTGGCCACCGAGGAAAATGTTGTCCGCGTGCCGCCGGATACCGATCTTTCGGTCTTCGCGCCGCTGGGATGCGGGTTCCAGACCGGCGCCGGCGCCATCCTCAACACGCTGCGGCCAAGGTTCGGCGCCGGCGTGGTGGTCTACGGCGTGGGCAATGTGGGGCTTGCGGCCATTGCAGCGGCGCGCTCGGAGGGGGCCGGCACGATCGTCGCGGTGGAACCCAACAAGAAGCGTCACCGGCTGGCAAGGACATTCGGCGCCGACCTGGCTTTGCCGCCCGAAGCGGCGACGGCCGATGCGCTGAAGGAACGGCTGGGTGGGGGCGCCGATATCTGCCTGGATACCACGGGTCGACCGCAGGTGCTGCGCGCCGCCGTCGACGTGCTCGCTCCGCGCGGCGTCGCCGGTCTGATTGGCGGCTCGCCGCTCGGCACCGAGGCGTCCATCGACATGACCCACCTGCTGTTCGGGCGCACCGTGCGCGGCATCCTTCAGGGCGACAGCCGACCCAAGGACTTTCTGCCCAAGCTGATCGAACTGCACCGGCGCGGCCAGTTTCCAATCGAAAAACTCATCAGGACCTATCCGCTCGCGGACATCAATCAGGCCGTCGAAGACATGGAATCCGGCAAGGTGGTCAAGCCGGTCATCGTCATGACCGGCCAGACCACCGACAGCGAAGAAGCGCCGTCGCACGGCCCGGCAAAGGGAGGCTGAACACATGGCCATGACCTATGTTTTTGCACCAGTTCCACAACCCTCGCTGGGGGTATCTGAAAGCAGCGACCGGATACCGGTCCGGCGCATCTTCTGCGTTGGCCGCAACTATGCCGAACACGCGCGCGAAATGGGCAAGGACCCGGAACGTGACCCGCCCTTCTTCTTCACCAAACCGGCGGATGCCGTTGTCGGCAGCGGTGAAACGGTCGCCTATCCGCCCGAAACGGAGAACTTTCACCATGAGGCCGAACTGGTCGCGGTTATCGGCAAGGCGGGAAGGAAAATCGAGGAGGCGGATAGCCTGTCCCATGTCTGGGGCTATGCGGTCGGCAATGACCTGACACGCCGCGACCTCCAGCTCGATGCCCGCGCCAAGGGCCGGCCCTGGGACTGGGGCAAGGCATTCGACCGCTCGGCAGTCATCGGCCCGGTCCACCCGGTGGACCAGGTCGGCCATCCATCGCGCGGCGCGATCACGCTGACGGTCAATGGCGAGATCAGACAGCAGGCCGATATCGGTGATCTGATCTGGTCCGTGCCGGAGATTGTCTCGATCCTCTCCCGCTCGATGGAACTGCGTCCGGGCGATCTGATCATGACCGGCACGCCCGCGGGGGTAGGGCCCCTCGAAGTGGGCGACGATTGCGTCGTTGCCATCGAGGGCCTTGGTTCCATCGAGACCAGGATCGGACCTAAGGACTGATGTTCAGACTGCATAACTTTTTCCGGTCCTCGGCCTCGACGCGCGTGCGCATTGCGCTGAACATTAAGGGGCTGGATTATGACTATCGCGGCTATGTGTTGCGAGACGGCGAGACGCGCACGCCGGCCTATCTGAGCCGAAACCCGCAGGGGCTGGTGCCGGTGCTGGAGCTCGATGACGGACGCCATCTCACGCAGTCGCTGGCCATCATCGAATGGCTGGAAGAGACGCACCCTGAGCCCGCCTTGCTGCCATCTGATCCGCTCGGCCGAGCGCGGGTTCGCGCCCTGGCCCAGATGATCGCCTGCGAGATCCATCCCGTGAACAATCTGCGCGTGCTGCTGCGCCTGAAAGATCAGTTCGGCGCCGACGACGAGGCACAAAGGGCCTGGTTCACCCACTGGGTGAGCATCACATTCGATGCATTGGAATCGTGCTTGTCCAACAGTCCGGAGACCGGGCGATATTGCCACGGCGATGCGCCGACCCTGGCCGATCTGTGCCTTTACGCGCAGGTCTGGAACAACCGCCGCTTCCTTATCCCGCTCGACGCCTGGCCGACGATTTCACGAGTCTTCGAGCGGCTCGATACCTTGCCGGCCTTCCGCGACGGGGCCCCGCCCAGCCAGCCCGATGCCCAGCCTTGAAAGGAGTTGTGCCATGAGCCGTCAACCCGAACCCGTCACCCCTGCACACGCCATGCAGCCCGACGACAGCCCGGAACTTCGGGCGCTCTACAGGGGCTTTGCCGACAACCATCTGAACCCACTTTGGACCCAGACGGGCGATCTGATGCCCATGCACCCCAAGCCGGCGGCGGTTCCCCATGTCTGGAAATGGAAAACGCTGCTGCCGCTTGCGGAATCATCGGGCGCGCTGGTGCCGGTGGGCCGGGGTGGCGAGCGGCGCGCCATCGGGCTCGCCAATCCGGGCCTGGGCGGCAAGGCTTATGTCTCGCCCACATTGTGGGCCGCCATCCAGTATCTCGGTCCGCGCGAAACGGCCCCGGAACACCGGCATTCGCAGAACGCGTTTCGTTTCGTGGTCGAGGGTGAAGGGGTGTGGACCGTGGTCAACGGCGACCCGGTGCGCATGGCGCGCGGCGATCTGCTGTTGACACCGGGCTGGTGTTTCCACGGTCACCACAATGACCGCGACGCACCCATGGCGTGGATCGACGGCCTGGACATTCCGTTCAGCCAACAGATGGATGTCGGCTTCTTCGAATTCGGCTCCGACCGGGTGACCGACTATGCAACGCCCGATTTCTCGCGCGGCGAGCGGCTCTGGTGCCATCCTGGTCTGCGGCCACTTTCGGCACTCCAGGACAGCGTGGCTTCGCCCATAGGGGCCTATCGGTGGGAGCAAACCGACCGCGCCCTGGCCGAACAACTGCTGCTCGAAGACGAGGGCCACCCCGCGACGGTGGAGCAGGGTCACGCCGCCATCCGCTATGTCAATCCGACGACGGGTGGTGATGTCATGCCGACCATCCGATGTGAGTTTCACCGCCTGCGCGCCGGTTGCGAGACCCAGACGCGGCGGGAGGTCGGATCGACAGTCTTTCAGGTCTTTGGCGGCGCAGGCGGCGTCGTCCTGGCGGGCGAGGAACACCGGCTGGAAAAGGGCGATCTGTTCGTCGTGCCGTCCTGGGTGCCCTGGTCCTTGCAGGCGGAGACCCGGTTCGACCTGTTCCGCTTTTCCGATGCGCCGATCATGGAGCGGCTTGGCTTCATGCGGACCGAAGTGAGCTCCGGATGAGCCATATCGCCGAGGAGTTGAAGGCGCACGCCGCTCCTCGTGTACGTCAGGGCGCTGGAGCAGGCTATGACGTGACTGGCGCACCCGACGATGATCTGTTTCTCGCCCGACGTGGCACAGTTAAATTTGGGCGCAGATTTAGTGGTCTGGACGGTGCCGTTCTAGATGGGCCGCCGCTTCGCAAGCGCCGGAGCCGAGGGCATGTTCTCGCTATGATGTGTCATCGCGCGCGCGATCTGGCCGCCCACATCAATTTAGCGCGGACCCGACAGGCTTGGGTTTTCCTGGATATGAACTGCGAAGTTGGCCAAGGCAAAACCCTGCGCACGCGGGCGTTGCAGCCTCTGTTTTGCCACAACGCCATTCACCTCAACTTCAGAAGCTGGCCTCGATTTGGCGAGAAGCGCGTTCCATTTTTGGGAGGCAGTTTCCTGAGTTTGGCGGCTAATTTTCCCAGTTGGCGGGGCTATCCTGACAGCGACCTTCCGCTCCTGCAGAGATGTCAACACCGGCCGACACGGTGTCGTTCCACGTACCTGCGGCGCGACTCGGTTGTCACGGACGCAAACAAGCGGGACTTGCACACATGAAAATCTTTGATCTGACTTCGATCGTACTGGGCGCGACCTTTTTGTTGGTCCTTCATCTTATGGGACCTCAACCGGCGATCGCTCAGATGTCGACACCGACCGATGTGCCGGAGAGTTGGAGAGACATTCGCGAAGGGGTGGACGGTTACCCGGCCGGGCCGATGCTCGAAATCGCACTCAGGCGTACACATGGCGAGAAGCTTGAAATGTTCAAGTGGCGCTCGGAGTTCATCTCAATGCTCAGCGCGCACCCAGGGCCGCTGGTTGAGCGAGAATGGAAATCGATCGCCGGGATTCCGGAGAACTCCGGCGCGGGCACCTGGACCGGCATGACGTTATGGGACAATCAGCAAAGCTGGCATGATATGGCAAATGCCCTCTTTCCTACCAGTGTGACATCCAACTGGTTGAAGACGATCAACATGACGCTGATCTTCGTTAAACCGCTGGATGACGAATTCGACCTGCGTACGCTGGCGCAGTCGGGAGAGGAGGTGCTTGAACTCGGTATCTTGGCCTTCCCCCACTCGGATGGAGGCGACCTCGACGCGGATCACATGACGGCGCAATCCTATCTTGATGCGGTCGAGATCGCCGGCGCAAACGCCTATCGTTTCGACATCTATCCGAACCCGATGGGGTTCAGCGGTCCCTACACCGCTGCCTACAAGGGAAACGGTATGCCGCTGGCTGAGGAAGGCGCCTGGCATGTCTACATGGTTGGCTATGCGACGCAGGCAGAGCGGGATGAGATACACAAGACCTTAGAGGTCACCGAGGCCTTTGCCGCCATGCAGTCGGCCGTGATCTCCGAGATGTCAGATATTCAGGTCATGAAGCGCTCGACCTCGAAAGTATGCTGTCAAGCTGGCAACATGTGCTCCCTCGATCCGGGTGAGTGCGAAGTCGGAATATTGGGAATGGGTGATACCTGGGCGGGCAGTTGCAGCCAGTGCCCCAAGCCTTGCGAAACGGGCAACGGCATCTGCTCGAACTTGTCCCCTTCGATCTGCAATGCGGTAGGGGGTAAGCAGGTCGCTGCGTGTTCGGCGCAGTAAGCCAAGGCATGGCCCGGCGGCGTTGATCAAGCCGGGTTCAGAGCCGGGGGCTGCATTGCCTCCGGCGCCGTGGAATACACCACGTTCGAATGGGTCGGCAGCCGCCAGACCCTATGTTGCAGGTCTAATTGTCTTCTCAGACCAGCTTCAGACTCGATGGCCCGCCCAGTTGCTCGGCCAAGGCAAACCACGAACGGTGGTGCCGCGCCAGACGATCAGCGACTGGCGCGGCGATCTTTGTCAGGGCGCGATCATGCGGTCATAGTCGCCGCGCGTGCGCAGGGTGAAGGTCACCGGCGCGTCGGTGCGGTTGCGCCAGAACCAGCCGTGATTACCGGTGAAGGCGGCGACCAGTTCGCCGGCCTGTTCGGGTACGCCGCGGCCCTGCTCATAGGAGATGCTCTGTCCGCCGCCATCGCCATGGGTGTCGTAGTTGAGCACCGAACCGTTGGCCGTCCATTGGAACTGGGCACGGGCGCCTTCAGCCATGACGAGCTTGATCTCGATGCCTTGGGTCGGCGCCAATGTGTAGCTGACCTCGTTGCGCCATTGGGGCAGTCCCGGTTCCGGGGCTGGCGCCACAGCAGCCGGCGCGGCCTGTGCTGGCGCAGCGGGTGCGGCCGGAACAGGCGCAGGAGTAAGCGGTGCCCCAAGCGGTGGCGGTTCGGTGCCGATCACCGCAGCAATGCCGGCAATCTGGTTTTCGATCCGGTCCAACCGGGCCAGCAGATTGGGATCGGCCGAAACCCGTTCGGCGGCCGCCTGGGCCGCGAGAACGGCGTCTTCATCGGCTGCTTCGGCGTAGAGTTGCTGCTTGATCTCGCCCATCTGAGTGAGGCCCATAACGCGGCCTAGGCCGCTCGGGTCGACGCCATACTCCGACGGCAGCCAGAACAGGACAAGGATCAGAAGCGCGGCGACGATGGAGCCGAGCGTGGCTTTCCAAAGCCCGCCTGCGGTGGCGTTGACGCCATGGATATGGCCGGCCGATGGCTGGGTTTGCATCGGACGCTGTTCGCCTTGAACCGGCGGTGCGCCAGCATAGGATTGATTGGTCATTTCAAGTGTCTCCTGTCGCTCAGGCGGCGACGAAATAGCCGGTGATCTGAAGGCCCATCAGGGCGAAGCCGGCGGTCATCATGAAGACGTTCACGGCATAGGCCTGCCGCGCGAAGGAAGCGGTGGCGCGCCAATGGGTCATCACGACCAAAATGGCGGCGAGCGCCAGAAGCTGTCCCACCTCGACGCCGACATTAAAGGCAATCAGGTTCGGCCAGAGCCCGTCCGGCGAAATCTCATAGTCGATGATCCGCGAGGCGAGGCCGAAGCCATGCAGGAAGCCGAAGATCAGCGTGGCGGCCTTGGTCGAGGGCTGGAAGCCGAACCAGAGCCGAAAGGCGCCGAGATTATCAAGCGCCTTGTAGACCACCGAAAAACCGATGATGGCATCGATGATGTAGCTCGATATGCCGAAATCGAGCCAGACCCCGAGCAGCATCGTGGTCGAATGGCCGACGGCGAAGAGCGAGACGTACGTCGCGATCTGCTTGAACCCGTAGAGGAAGAAGATCACGCCGAAGAGAAACAGCAGGTGATCGTATCCGGTCACCATGTGTTTGGCGCCGAGATAGAGGAACGGGATGAGATGAACGCCCGTCACCTCCTGGATGTAGCCTTTGTCGCCAAGCGTGACGGCATGGGCGAAGGCCGTCTCCACCCAGGCGAGAGAAAGGGCGACGGCGAGCAGGAGCATGGTCGCGCGGCGCGCGCTGAGCCCCCGCCCGCGCGACGCGGCCGGTAGAAATGTCATGTGATGATCCTTGTCTGAACAGTCTGATGATGCGCCGATCAGGCGCGATTCTGGTTCTGTTCAGACGGTTCTTGGAGGCCGCATCAGCCCCTCGGGCATGAGGTTTTGCAGGGCATCGGTAAAGGCGCATCCGCTCTTGTCCGGAAGCGGTGCGGACGTACTTGGCGGCTGACAGATCAATGCCAGCAGCGAGTGGTCGTGGTCTGCCGGATTATGTCCGCCAAACGGCTCGCCGTGGACGTCGCGCTCACCATCGTCATGGGTGTGGCCGTGGCTATGGGCGTGGCCGTGCGCAGCGACTTCCGTCGTTATCGAGAGGGCGGCAGCATGAGCCGCCGGACCATGGGTCAGGATGACGATGAGCGGCGCAACGATCAGCGCAAAGGCAGTCGTCAGCGCGATCAGATTGCGCGCCGCGTGCCAGGCCCTGCAATAGCGCGGCGTCTCGCCCATGCTGCCTTCTCTTCAGGTTGCCTTATCCCCCCTGGGGGGATATTGATCTTCTATGACAGAACCACATCGGCATGCAACCCATCCCGGTATCGTCAAGCGGCTGAAACGCGCGGACGGTCATCTGAGGCATGTCATCAACATGATCGAGGAAGGCCGGACCTGCAGCGACATCGCGGTGCAGCTCCAAGCCGTGGAGAAGGCGGTGACGGCGGCCAAGCGCACGCTCATTCACGATCACATCGACCATTGCCTCGGCGCCGAGGGCGAGACCGATCTCGTCGAGATGAAAGCGCTGGCCAAGCTGCTTTAGCTGTCATGCTCGGTGTCCTCTCCAACCGCACCTACCGCACCCTGTTCGCCGCGCAGGTCGTCGCGTTGGTCGGCACCGGCCTTGCCACGGTAGCGCTTGGGCTTCTCGCCTGGGATCTGGCTGGCGGCGATGCCGGTCAGGTGCTGGGCACGGCGCTGGCGATCAAGATGATCGCCTATGTGACGTTGTCGCCTGTCGCGCAGGCCTTCGCCGACCGGGTGCCCCGGCGCACCCTGCTCGTGACGCTCAACCTGATCCGGGCGCTTGTCGCCGCCGCGCTGCCCTTCGTCACCGAGGTCTGGCAGATCTACGGGCTGATCTTCCTGCTTCAGGCGGCGTCGGCCGGTTTCACGCCCGCCTTTCAGGCAACCATTCCCGACGTGCTGCCCGACGAGGAGGACTACACCAAGGCGCTGTCGCTCTCGCGGCTTGCCTATGATCTGGAAAGCCTGCTGTCGCCCATGCTGGCGGCGGCGCTTTTGACGGTGGTGAGCTTTCCGGTCCTGTTCGGCGGCACTGTGATCGGCTTTGTCGCCGCGGCGCTGCTGGTTCTGTCGGTGGCACTGCCATGGACCAAGCCCAACACGGAACACGATGTCTGGACACGCATTACCCGTGGAATCCGCATCTATCTGGCGACGCCAAGACTCAGGGCGCTGCTGGCGCTGTCCTTTTCCGTTGCGGCCGCCGGCGCCATGATCATCGTCAACACGGTGGTTCTGGTGCGCCAGGATCTTGGCCTTTCCGATGAAGCGCTGGCGCTGACGCTCGCCGCCTTCGGCGCCGGGTCGATGGTGGCTGCGCTCGGCCTGCCGCGCCTTCTGGAGAAACGGAGCGACCGGCGCGTCATGCTCATCGGCGCGGCGGGCATGACACTGGCGCTGGCCGCGATCGGCTTGGCAGGTACAGTCTACGGGCTGCGATGGTCTTGGCTACTGGCCGCCTGGTTCCTGGTGGGCGTCGGCTATTCGGCGGCCGTCACGCCGTTCGGGCGGCTTCTGCGCCGTTCGGGCCATGCAGAGGATCGCCCGGCGCTGTTTGCGGCGCAGTTCTCGCTGTCGCACGCCTGCTTCCTGATCACCTATCCGCTGGCCGGTTGGTTGCAGGCCGCCCATGGCAGCCTGACGGCGGTGCTGACGCTCGCCGCACTCAGCGCCACAGGACTGGCGGCCGGTATGCTGCTCTGGCCGCGCCGTGACGCAGTCGAGATCGCGCACAGCCATGACGATCTTCCCGCCGATCATCCGCACATCGCCGATGGGGGGCGCCACAGCCACGCCTATATCATCGACGATCTGCACCCGCGCTGGCCGACGTACAGCGAGATGTCGCGCGGTGTTTAGGTGGAGTGATGCTATTCGGGCGTGTCGGTCGGTTTCAAACCGCGCCAGATAAGCCTGATCGTTTCGCGTCGGCGTGTCCCAAATCACACAACCACGGACAACTACAGACCTACTGAGGCATGGTCAGCGCTACATCGTGAGGCATGAAGACCCGCCAATCCCATAACCGTCTCAAACCATTGGGAAACCGGACAAGGCATGGCGGGGGCAAGTGATATTCGAATCTGCGGCACAGAACGACCCAATCAGTCGACGACGCGTTTCAGCACGCCACGACGCCCCATCTGCTTACGCGAAATGGCCACGCAAGCACCGCGTAAGCACTGTTTCCCAATTGGCGGAAATTTCTAATGCTTTGATTTTATGGAGGAAATTGGCGCACCCGAGAGGATTCGAACCTCTGGCCTCCGCCTTCGGAGGGCGGCGCTCTATCCAGCTGAGCTACGGGTGCATACCGTTCGCGAGATGCTTACGCCATGCTTACGCGAGATTTTCGGCTTCTTGAAGAGCGAACCCGACATTCGCCCAAACCGTTGTTTAGTCACTTCTTTCTTCCAGCACCTTTCGCGATCGCCAGACTTGACATCCGCCTTCGGAGGGCAGCGCTCTATCCAGCTGAGCTACGGGTGCCTCGGCCGATGCGGGTCTGCCATATCAAAGCCTTGCGCACGCGTCCAACGCAAATTGCCGGCCATCCCAATAGGCCCGCCAAATGGCCGTCAGCCCTTGCACCGGTGCGCGTGACTGGACGCCATGGCAGGATGACTGCGGATGGCAACGCGACAGCCGGGCGTCTCCAATCGCCTGCCGTAACGTCAGGAAAACCGGCGGCGATACATCCGTAACCGTTTCACCGGCCCAAGGCGACTTGACGGCCCACCCAATATTGTCTGTTGTCTGGATACCGCCATCGTTGCTGGCGGCCAAAAACAGGGAGTTCGCGCAATGAGAAACAAGATGATGGGCGTGCTGGTTGCAGCCGCGACAACGCTCGCAGCCGGCGCAGCCTTTGCGCAGGATAGCTTTATCGCCATCGGGACCGGCGGCGTGACCGGGGTCTACTACCCCACGGGCGGCGCGATCTGCCGGCTGGTCAATCGCGACCGTGCGGAGCATGGCGTTCGCTGCGGCGTGGAATCGACCGGCGGTTCGGTCTTCAACATCAACGCCATCCGCAATGGCGAACTGGAGTTCGGCGTTGCCCAGTCGGACTGGCAGTTCCATGCCTTCAACGGCTCGTCGCGGTTCGAAGAGCAGGGCGCGTTCGAGGGATTGCGGGCGGTTTTCTCGGTTCACCCCGAGCCGTTCACCGTCGTGGCGCGGGCCGATGCGGGCATCGAAAGCTTCGAAGACCTGCAGGGCAAGCGCGTCAATGTCGGCAACCCCGGTTCGGGCCAGCGCGGCACGATGGAAGTGGTGATGGAGGCCATGGGCTGGACCATGGACGATTTCGCACTCGCATCTGAGCTGCAGGCCGCCGAGCAGAGCCAGGCGCTTTGCGACAACAACATCGACGCCATGATCTATACGGTCGGCCACCCGTCCGGTTCGATCCAGGAAGCGACCACGGCCTGCGACAGCGTGCTGGTGGATGTCTCCAACGATGCGGTCAACGGCCTCGTCGAAGAACGTCCCTACTATCGCACGGCGACGATCCCGGGCGGCATGTATCGTGGCAATGACGAGGACACGACAACGTTCGGCGTCGGCGCCACCTTCGTGACCTCGGCCGACGTGCCCGAAGAGACGGTCTATGTGGTGGTCAAGGCGGTCTTCGAGAACCTCGACCAGTTCAAGGGCCTGCACCCGGCCTTCGCCAACCTCAGTGCCGAGGAAATGGCGCAGGACGGCTTGTCGGCACCGCTGCATCCGGGCGCAGAGCGCTATTTCCGCGAAGCGGGTCTGATCGAGTGATCATTCCCGTCATGGACTGATTGGTTCCGCGGCCGGCGCCCGTCGGCCGCGGATTTTTTTGATATTGAGATCTATATTTGCGGGGGCGCGCAATGAGTGATGCGACCGGAAGCCAAGGCAGGCAGTATACCGACGAGGAATTGCAGGATCTTGTGGCCAGCGCCGACAGCGGCGCGCGGTCACCGACCAACAAGACGGTTGCCGGGCTGATTGCCGGCCTGGCGCTGGTCTGGTCGCTGTTCCAGCTCTGGATTGCGCAGCCGCAACTGTGGTTCGGCGAATATCTGCCGGTGCTCAACTCGTCTCAGACACGGCCCATCCATCTCACCTTCGCCGTCGTGCTGGCATTTCTGGCCTATCCGGCGCTCAAATCCTCGCCGCGCCACCATATCCCCATTTTCGACTGGGTTCTGGCGGCGATCGCCGGTTTCTGCGCCTTCTACGTCTTCCTTTTCTCGGACGAATTGGCGCTGACCGCCCGTTCCGGCCTTCCGACCCCGGCGCAAGTCATCATCGGTGCGGTTGGCCTCATCGTCCTGCTCGAAGCCAGCCGGCGCGCGCTCGGTCCGGCGCTGACGGTGGTCGGCTCGCTGTTCCTTGCCTACGCCTATTTCGGCCAGGGGTTCCTGATCCCCGACCTGATCGAGCATGAGGGCCTGTCGTTTACCGCGCTGATCAACGCCCAGTGGCTGGATACCGGCGGCGTGTTCGGCATTCCGCTGGGCGTTTCGACCGCCTTCGTCTTCCTGTTCGTCCTGTTCGGCTCGCTGCTCGACAAGGCCGGCGCCGGCAACTATTTCATCAAGCTCGCCTTTGCCGGGCTTGGCCATCTGCGCGGCGGACCGGCCAAGGCGGCGGTCGTCGGCTCGGCGATGACCGGTGTGATCTCGGGCTCCTCGATCGCCAACGTCGTCACCACCGGCACCTTCACGATCCCGCTGATGAAGCGGGTCGGCTTCACCAACGAACAGGCCGGATCGGTGGAAGTCGCCTCGTCCGTCAATGGGCAGATCATGCCGCCGGTGATGGGCGCGGCCGCGTTCCTGATGGTTGAGTTCATCGGCATCCCCTATGTCGAGGTGATCAAGCACGCATTTATCCCGGCGGTGATCTCCTACATTGCGCTGGTCTATATCGTGCATCTGGAAGCGCTGAAGAAGGACATGCCGGCGCTCGGCGAATCCAAGTCCATGACAGCCATGCTGGCCAAGTTCCTCGCCGGCTTCATCATTGCCGGTTTGGCCTTCACCGCGTTGATCTACGGTGTCGATGCGCTGGAGACGGCGCTGCCCGACCTGTCCGCGCCGATCATGATGATCGTCCTGGTCGCTCTCTATGTCGGTCTTGTCATGGTTGCATCGCGCCGCCCGGACCTTGAGATCGACGACCCGAACGAGAGCGAATTCAAGCTGCCGACCGTCGGCGAGGTCTATGCGACGGGCCTGCACTATGTGCTTCCGATCGTGGTCCTGATCTGGTTCCTGATGGTGGAACGCCAGAGCCCGGCCAAGTCGGCCTTCTACGCCACCTCGCTGATGCTGCTGATCATCGTCACGCAGCGTCCGCTGAAGACCATGTTCCGCGGCGAAGGCGGGCAGATGATGTCCGAGTTCATGGGCGGCCTAGTCGATCTGCGCGAGGGCCTGATCGCCGGTGCCCGCAACATGATCGGCATCGGCGTTGCCACGGCGGCGGCGGGCATCATCGTTGCGACCGTCACAAAGACGCCGATCGGCACGGAGCTAGCCGGCCTGGTCGAACAGCTCTCGGGCGGCATCCTCCTCGTCATGCTGGTGCTGATCGCGATCTTCTCGCTGATCCTGGGTATGGGCCTGCCGACCACGGCCAACTACATCGTGGTCTCGTCGCTGATGGCTTCGGTCGTCGTCTCGCTTGGCGCACAGGAAGGTCTGATCGTGCCGCTGATCGCGGCCCATCTGTTCGTCTTCTATTTCGGCATCATGGCCGATGTGACGCCACCGGTGGGCCTTGCCAGCTTCGCGGCGGCAGCCGTGTCGGGCGGCGATCCGATCAAGACGGGCTTCACCGCCTTCTTCTACAGCCTGCGCACGGTGGCCCTGCCGTTCCTGTTCATCTTCAACCCGACCTTGATCCTTTACGGCGTCGATCTGGGGACGTGGGAGGGCATTGCACAGGCTGTGTTCGTCTTCATAACGGCGACATTTGCCATGCTCTTGTTCGCCGCCGCCACACAGGGCTATTTCCTCGCCCGCTCGCGCATCTATGAAAGCGCGGCGCTGCTTCTGGTCGCCTTTACCCTTTTTGTTCCCAATGTCTGGCTGAACATGGTGCAGAGCCCATACCGCGACGTGCCGCCGGCGCAGTTCGAGCAGGTGGTCGGCGATGTAACGGAAGGCGACCGCATCCGGCTTCTGGTGCGCGGACCCGACTTCAACACGGGCGAAACCGCCGAAACGACGCTGGTCATGTATGCCGAAGGCGCATCGGCCGCCGAACGGGTCGCCAATTCGGGCCTGCTGCTGATCCCGGATGGTGATACGGTGCGTATGGACGAACCGATGTTCGGCACTGAAACCGCCGAGAAGCTCGCCGATTTCGACTTCTACTCCGATACGCCGGTAGAACTGGCCTCGGTGCAGGTGCCCAATCAGCGCATGCCGGCGCAGGTCTTCTACATTCCGGCGCTGCTGCTGCTTGGCGTGGTGATCATGCTGCAGCGCCGCCGCCAGACCAAGCCGGCCTTTTGACGATTTGAGGATCAAGCGCAATGTTCAAGACCGTATTGCTGCCCATCGACCTGTCTGCCGAAGCTTCGTGGAAGAAGGCCCTTCCCGCCGCGCTGCGGCTGAGCAAACCCGAAGACCCGGTGTTGCACGTCGTCACCGTGATGCCGGACTTCGGCATGTCGGTGGTCAGCGGCTATTTCGACAAGGACTTCGAAGACAAGGCGCTGCATGAGGTTGGCGAAAAGCTGACCGAATGGGTGCGCGCCAACGTGCCCGACGATGTGGAGGTGCATCCGCACGTCATGCACGGCCGGGTCTATGACCAGATCATAACGGCGGCGGACAAGCTGGAGGTGGATGCGATCGTCATGGCCTCGCATACGCCGGAACTGAGCGATTACCTGCTTGGGCCGAACGCAGCGCGTGTCGTGCGCCACGCCACGCAGTCCGTGTTCGTGGTTCGCGGAGACTAACCGATGACAAGCCGGGTTTTCGGGCGGGGGTCAGCCTCCCTGCCCGTCGCCGCACGCGGCGAAGGTTGCTACATCATCGATGAGGCGGGCCGGCGCTATCTGGACGGTTCGGGTGGTGCCGCGGTTTCCTGTCTGGGGCATTCCGATGCCGGCGTGCGGGCAGCGATCCACGACCAGCTCGACCAGATCGCCTTCGCGCACACCGGCTTTTTCACCTCGCAAGCAGCAGAGGACTTGGCCGACCGTCTGGTTGCCAACGCTCCGGAAGGCATCGGAAAGGTCTACCTTCTGTCCGGTGGATCGGAAGCGGTCGAAGCCGCGATCAAGCTGGCACGCCAATACTGTCTCGAGATCGGCCAGCCCGAGCGGCGCCATCTGATCGCGCGGCGGCAGAGCTATCACGGCAACACGCTCGGTGCGCTGGCCGCGGGCGGCAATGCATGGCGGCGCGAGAAGTACCAGCCGCTGCTGGTCGAGACCCATCATGTCGGGCCGTGCTTCGAATATCACTTCCGCCACGAGGGCGAGAGCGCCTTCGACTATGGCCAGCGCGTCGCCAACGAGCTGGAAACGGAGATTGAACGTCTCGGACCCGAAACCGTGATGGCCTTCATTGCCGAGCCGGTTGTTGGCGCGACGGCGGGCGCGGTGCCGGCCGTCGAGGGCTATTTCAAGCGCATTCGCGAGATTTGCGACCGCCATGGTGTGCTGCTGATTCTGGACGAGGTGATGTGCGGCATGGGCCGGACGGGCACCTTGTTTGCCTGCGAGCAGGACGGGATCGCGCCGGATATTGTGACCATCGCCAAGGGTCTTGGTGCCGGCTATGCGCCGATCGGCGCTATGCTGTGTTCGGATGCCGTCTTCGCGGCCATCGCCAACGGCTCGGGCAGCTTCCAGCACGGCCATACCTATCATGGTCACCCGTTGGCCGCCGCCGCCGGCAAGGCGGTGCTCGACGCCATCCTCAACCGCGATCTGTTGCCCCAGGTTCGCGCGCGGGGTGACACGCTCGAAGCGGCGTTGAATGGCATGTTCGGCCAGCATCCGCATGTCGGCGACATTCGCGGCTGCGGCCTGTTCCGCGGCATCGAACTGGTCGAGGACCGGGCGACCAAGACGAGCTTCGATCCGGCCCGCAAGCTGCACGCCAAGATCAAGACGGCGGCGATGAACGAGGGCCTGATCTGTTATCCGGCCGGCGGAACGGTGGACGGGCGCCGTGGCGACCATGTGCTGCTGGCGCCGCCCTTCATCATCTCGGAAGGCCAGATCGACGAACTGGTGGGCAAGCTCGCCCGGGCGATCGACACGGCACTTGCGGCATGAGGCGGGATGTCGCTTGAGGACGACGCCGAGCCACCGGCGCTATGACCCGTGCCGACAGGCAGGTGCGCGCAGGTGCTAATGCCCCTTCAGGTTTCGATCCCGATGGAGCCGTTCAAAGACCGACTCGACTGCATTGATCTCCGCTCGGCTGCCCGATCGCTTGGCCATCTCCAATGATGCAAACAACATGTTGTTGGCCTGTTCGTTCAGTCCGCGCATGTGCAGCACCTCGGCATAACGCGTGAGCGCGCCGTTCATGCGCAGGTACATCTCGTTTCGCTTCGTGATTGTCAGGTTGCGGGACAACAGTTGCCCGGCCTGCGTCGTCTCGCCATCGTTTATCATCAACTCGGCACGCACATGGTCCACATCTGCGCGCAATGCCGGCATTTCCATCGTGTCGGCATAGTCGCCGATCATCTTGAGTTCGGCCATGACCTGACGAACCGGCGGACGCCTGCCTTCGCTGCGAGCTTCGGCGATCTCGTTACGTATCATGGCCAGCCTGACGCGCTTTTGCACGTCCTCGTGCCCGCCGGCTTCGGCAAAGGCCAGCGCATTGTCGAAACACTTGCCGGCAGCTTTGAATTCCTTTTGCGCACGCTCGAGGTCACCCGCATGCCGGCTGAAAATCGCGCAAGCCCGCGTGTCACCATAGACCGACAGTACCCTTATCGCTGTCGCGTAATGCTCGGCAGCCCGCTCCGGATCTCCCATCAGGTGATTGACCAACCCCAGATAACCATGCGCCAGATGCCAGACCCTGCCCTCATGAAGCCCGCTTCGGGCTTCGCTCGCGCATATCTCCGAAAGCCGTTTCCGGGCAGCTGTAAGCCGCCCTCTTTCGAGCTGCGCGATTGCGAGGTTGAGCGAGATCCGATTGTGGTGCGCGCCGCCAACCATCAAGCCTTCGACCCTGCGGTTGATCGAAATAGCCTGGCGCAGCAAAGTGACTGCATCGGACAGGTTGCCCTGAACCAGATTGACCACTCCACACTCATTGTACAACCAGACCACCTCATCGACGTAGAACGCATTTATATGCCCGTAACTTCCCGAGTACGGATCGTACTCGCGGATCGACATGTTCTTGTCGCGGTCGAGAAGCTCATACGCCTTGCGGATCAGCCATCGCACCTGGACGCGATACTCCTCGAAGTATCCACGGCGCGATGCATCGGGGTCGCCCAGCTGACTGTAATCCTCGAAACGTGAAACGGTCGCAATGGAAAAGGACGAACGCACGACTCCCAAGGCGGCACGCAGTGCCTGGATCTGGGTGCTTCGCGGGGCCTTGGCATAATGCCAGTTTTCTGCTCCCGGCATAGCCGCCCGGTGGTCGGGATATTGCGACATGCTCGCGACCAGAGAGCCAAGAAACGTATAGGCCTCCTGGTTCAGGCGCGGAACGTCAGCCGGCATCGACGCGTACAGGGATGGGGCAAAGCTGTTGATCTGACTGGCGTCGCGCGGGCCGCTGCCCATCTTCCGAGTGACGTGGCGCTGCATCAGGCGATGCAGCGCATAACGATACTCGTGCTCGGGCCGATAGTCCTTGCCGTAATAGTCTTCTATCTTGCCATCTATCTCGTCTACGGTCTTGTCGTCTGTCTCAGCTTCATCTTTGGCTTCCGCTTTGGCCTTGGCTTCTTTTCTGGCCCGCTCAAGCCCCTCAAACCGGTCTCTGAGACGGGGATGGGGCTGCAGGCGAAAAACAAGTCCTCTTTCGCTCAGCTCGGTGAGTGCCTCCACGATGCGCTCGCGTCGCGTTCTGCGATTGTCAACGTAGATGTTCTCGAAGTAGTGGCGGATATCCGGCGCGTGGACCAGGACATCGACGCTGCACGGACCGGCCACCACCGCCAGATGGCGCAACAGCGACAGATGAAGCCGGACGTCTTCCGATGCCTTGCCGACATCGTCGAACTCCTCATAGGCATCGAGGACGTCCGACAAAACGACTTCTTCCCGCTTCTGCTCGCTGACCGTCTTGATGTGGTCCACGGTGTTGCGAATGAAGTCCTCGGCGGCTTCGTATGCTTCGGCAATCGTCTGCTTGCTCAGCGCTATCCGTTGAGCGCAAGCCAGCATAATTGTCAGACAGTATCTGTTGTTGGCCAACAGCGCGCGAATATCACGCCACTCGCGCAGGGCTCGCGCTGGACTATCGCTCATCCTGTTTTCGATTTCATAACGCTTGAGGAGAACCTTGCGCAGGTAGCTCAGTTCGATTTTTTCTCTTCCGTTAGGAGCGATGTACAGCAGCAGCTCTTCAAGTTCTTTGTTTTCTTTCGCCTTGTACCGGCCGGCAATGCTCAGAAACACACTAGCGATCCGCTGATCGCGCTCGTTCGACGTCTGTCGATATTTGGCGGCGGGCGAATCTTCGTCCGAAGACCGATCTTTACCAGCAGCCGGGTCATCACTTGAAGGCGAACCACCACTGGCGGAAGGAGCTTCGGCGAAAATTTCCTTCCGATCGTCGAGCGAAATCTTGAAAGTCTCGAACGCTGCCCTTTCCCGGTTTCGCTGCTCTTTTTCATCGGTGCAACGGGCGGGCGGCTTGATACCGTTCTCCCGATCCAAAAAACCGAAGAACAGGATGGTGGCCAGCGGCAGGTAATTGTCGATCAGCAGCCGCTCCGGCTTCACGGTTCTCGCAAAATGCACATAGGCGACATCGCCGGAACCATGAAATGCAGGATCAATCGCCTTTTCAATTGCGCCTCTGGCTTGGTCGGCGGGCGGCAGCGGTTCCATACCAGCGAAATCGATGTCGACACGCTCCATTCGGCGCATGATGTTCTGTAAGCCACGCGGATTGATGTCGGGTCGCATCGTGGGCACGAAGAGCAAAGGTACGTATTGCTGCTCCTTCTCGCGCGGAGAACTCGCCGCCGCTTGCCGAAGGCGCTTCAGATACGGCTTGTCCTGAGCAATGACTTCCGAAACCGTGGTTTCATCATGAACCCAGACAACATCGATGGGCCAGTTCTTGCTCTCGTCACCCGTGAGCATGCGCAAGACGGCTTCGATCTCGCGGTTTTTGGCTATGCCGCCATTATAGTGCAGCAGTTCGACCGCACTGATGCAGACCAGAAGGCGGACCGGCTGTCTGGCTTGCGAGGATCGCTTTTCGAAACACCGGAAAGCCGTATGCAACCGCCGGAGCCGGGCAAGGTCCTTGACGTTGTCATAGATGTCTTTCAAATCGCCGCCCAACTCCTCCTTGAGTTCGGCCGGCGTTGGCCCAAGCCCCTTTTTCGTCACGATTTCAGCAGCGCTCCACACCGCTTTCTCCAGCATATCGAAAGTGGACGAGACCTCGCTGGAGAAACTGAGATTGATGTAGCAGGCTGCGGCGTAGAGCGGCTTTGTGGGCGCATGCGACCAGTTGGCCTTAATGTAGTTGGCAAGCCCCCGGCCCGTCGCGAGCGTCGATGTGAAGATGCCTTTTCCGGCACCGCGGTGCGCCATGACAATGTGCAGGCGGCGTTGGCGCGGCTTGTAGGTGACCTTTCGGTCGAGCCGACAGCGCGAATGGGTCGCTTCGATGAACGTATCGAACGGGATGACGCCGGTCTTGCAGTCATCGGAATAGGCTTTGTTCCACTGCAGAGCCGAGTCGTCCGGAGCATCTTCGACATGAGTGACGGTGTTGTCCATTTCATGTCGAATGAAGCGCGTGGGCAGGCGAATCTGACGGAAAAAGCCGGCGCCACCCTTCTTATCGGTCAAGGCCCTGAAGCTCGGATAGCGAACGGGCGGCCCTGCCTGCCAAAGATGCCACCATTCATCGCGCTCATGCTCGATCTCATCGAGCGCAATGCACATGGTCGACGTCAGAATGGACGTCTTGAGGCCTTCGATTGCGATCTTGCGTGCTTCGAGCTCTGCCAGACAGGCATCGCCGTCCCAAGACGCGAACGGCTTCATGCAGATCACCACCAATTGGGGAATGAAGGCCAGTTCGAAGGACATGGAACGGGCATGGGCCGCGATCCGCTTTGCAACGACTGGACTGTCACCTGGATTTCGTGACGTGAACGCGCATTCACGCAAGACGAGATTCTTCGACCTTTTTTTCTCGATTAGCGTTTTTATGCAGATGCGCCCGGACTTGATACCGCTTGGGCCATCACCAAAAAGTATGTCGAATACCGGGTATTCGCCTTCCTTCGGACCAGCCTCGATTTCGATGGTCCCAAGACGGTCGGCTAACCTCTTTTCGATTTTCTCGGGATCGCCAAGTTCGCTCGTGCGAGCTGTCGTCTGCTTGACCTTTTCCTTGTAATCCTTGTTGGCTTTTTTTGCGTCTTTGTTCGCCTTCAGTAAGTCGATGTCGCGCTTCAGCGCGAGTTGTTCCCTGTTGATGCTTTCGAGCTCAGACAGCAATGACATGACGCGATGAAGCCAATCGACTTTGGCAAAGCTCTGCTTTTTTTCATCGCGATGGCTCTGCCCTTCCTTGCCGGGATGGCTCTGCTCTTTCTCTTTCTGGCCAGTCCGGACCCAGGCATCGCCGTAGAAGATCGTGTGGGCGCCATAACGAACAAAGCGCAATGATGCGTCCTGGGCTCGCTTGGCAGCGCTGTCCATCCCCGGCGAAAGGGCTATTGCCGTGCGGCCCAACGCACCATCCCGGTTCGACATGAACTCTCGGAACGGACGCAGCAGGTCGGCCTCGTTCATCCCCAGCCCGAGAAACAGGATCGGGTTGGCGGAAAACGCGACACGGATGCTCTCATCGACCGTGTCGCGATATCGATCATTGCGCAGGTACATGTTCATGTAATCGCGCTCGGTGATGACGAGGTCGGACGAATCATCCGCCCGCCCATGCAGGTGATAGACGGCCGCGTCGCCGTTCTCGTGGTCGATGGAAAACGAAATCAGATCGGGAGCGCGCTTGGGGTCGAACGTGTCATCGTGCAGGAAACCGCCCAACGGGTCGGCCGGATAGTTCTTCTGATGCTGGCGCCGGATCTCCAGAGGCTCGACGCTGTGATCACGCTTCTGGTCCGAAAACCGGATGTAACCGCGGTCCCGAAAGTACCGTTCGATTTCGAAGTCATAGTTGGTCGTCAGATAGTGGCTGATGCCAAGCGTGATGACCGTCTTGGCAAGCGGATCGAGTTCCTCATCGATCAGGCTGCGCCTGGATTGAAAATCAGAACGCTTGACGGGCGCAAGGTGTTTGTCGCCATCTTCGGGAACAAAATTCTCACCCGAAACAGGCTCATTGACGGGCAGTAGCTTGGAAACTCGAGCACGACCCCGAATTCCCACGAGCAACTTGAGCACCATCGCCAAGGTGAAACGGTGTGTTGGCGACACAATGCTCCGACGCCCAGGGATGGGCTTCTGGTTTTCAAGATCGCCTTCAACATCTTCCGGGCCGTTACTGCAGTCCCCAAGATTTCGCTTCAGCTCAGATCGGATCGTGTTGATCGCGCCATTCCAATGGCCAAATTTCTCCCCGCCATCGAAACCTCTAATCAGCCTCATGAAGAACTTGGTCTGGAAGTAAGCCAGTGACCAGTAGCGGCTGGGGTCCTCGCGGATGCCTTTGATGTCGCGCCTAAGGTTCTTGTCGCTCGAGCCTGCCCCGTGGTTGCGGATCAGATTGACGATCGGAGGCAGTTCCGCTGGCTTGACCTCCCTGTCTTCAAAAAGAAGGCCTTTTTCGATCAGGCCTTCGGCATGTGCACACTCGTCGACGAGAAGCCGCTTCGCAAAGTCGCCAACGCTCAGACGCGTCTGGGGATTTTCGATCCGCTGCTGGAGTTTTGATTGGCTTGTTGCAAAATTCTTTGCCTTTGCATTTCTGAGCTTTGCCTTTTTTCTTTCCACGAATTCTTCGTAAACGTCTGCCGGCGCCCGTGCATGAGGCAGATCAGGATTAAAGCCGAACCGCGCTCTTTCCGATTTTTCATCGCCAAGATACCCGCTCTCCTTGGAAGAAGGGACAAACAGTTGCGCCGTCACCAGCAGCATTTCCTGCAGCTTCGAAGCGACTTCGAAAACTACCGGCATTTCTTTGCTCAGAAACGGGTCGTTGGCAGCCGACATCCGATCCATTGTCTCTTTGAGACGCTGCACCTCACGCCGATAATAATGAATCTCCCTCCTGCGCGTGCTCAGATAGTTGATCATGATCCTGTGGTGGGTCACGACGTCGGCATCGATCGGTTCCTGTTTCTTTTGCTCTTCAAGCGCATCTATCTCTTCGGCGATGAGCTCGTTGAGCAGCGCCAGCGACGCTCCTGCACATTTCATGAAGGCGTCGCCGAGCGATTTTATGTTGTCTGTCTGCTTGGAAAGCCACTCGTTCCACGACAAGCGGCCGTAGGCGATCGGCACGCCGGACCCGACAAAGGCAACGAGGTTGCGCCGGTTCAGCGCTTGAAAAAGCAGCTGCTTGGCGCGCGCCTCGATGCGGTCCTTGTCAAGTGTTTCGTCAATGGAATGTATAGTATAAGGCCATTGACGCAGTTCATCTTCGCGCTTGGCATAAGCGCGGTCCCACACTTCTTCTTCGAATTCCAACTTAAACGCCCCTGTTCCCTCAAGGGCATGCTAGCGACCTTGCGCCACCGACTCAACAAGCGGCCTTCGCCTCAAAAACCGTTTTTGAAGCTGTATTCGTCGGCATGAACCTTCAACTGACGCTGCTCGGGCAGATCGGACATTGTAAATCGCGTCATGCTGCTGCTCCTTGATGACATTTTTACTATCTGCTCCATGGAACGGGCACCGTGCACATAACTCTCACATCCAAGGAAAGCGTCGATGACCGCCTCGTCGATCTGCGCAACCTTGTCCTGGTCGATGATGCTCGGCATGTGCTCTTCGATGTAGACACGCAACAAGATGGCGCGCCGCAGGAGGTATGAGTCCCCGTCCCGCTTATCGATCCCGCCAATGTTCAAATAGCCACGCAGGCGCGAGACGAAGTCGGGAATCTTCAACTCCCGATTCAGAGTTGCGAAAGACTGGCCGGGCTCATCGCCATGGCCCGGAACTCCGTTGGCAAAAACGTCTCCGTCTTCATCCTGTGCCGCAAACTCTTCAAAGGTCTCGCTTGTCCCGCCGGCGAACACGAAGATTCCGCGACCCGTTGGATGGATGCGCGCGCCCTGTCTGAATTGACCGTCCTGCATGGGGGCGAGAAAGCTAGACACCAGGCGGCGTCCGTCGGTGTCGAACTCATCAAAGAAGCACAACGGATCCCTGCCGGTCAGGTTATGGTCTCTGATCTCGTGGAAGAAACCCGGCAGGTCCTGAGCGGTCGCCTCTGACATGTTGAACTCGCAAACGGGAACCTCATCCTTGTCGACAAGTTGTTTGACGCTGAAAGACTTGCCGGCACCCGGCGCACCGAAAACCGCAATCGAAAGAGGAGCCGTTTCGTCACGGTTGCGTAGATAGTCGGAGATCAAACGGTTGATGGCTCTCAGCGACTCGATTTCGCTTCTATCGGTAACCGTCAGTTTGCGAAACTTGCCGATCGGGAAGCTGTTCAGCGTCCGCAGGCCCGTCGATATTACGTCGCGCGCAAGCCCATAAGGCCCATCTTGCGGATACACCTTTTGGATCAGATCTTCCATGAGCCTTGATCCCGGGCGATCGCCTTGCCCGGCCGAACTCAAGTCATCCAATGCATGTACTAAATAGCCATTTTTCTTTTCTTTTTTGGCTTTTGAAAGCTTAGGGTACTTCAGAGGGCCAAACTTGGCGATTCCGGAAGCGTCTTGGCCGCGACTCTCAATCCTCATTGGCTGCCTTGCAAAGTCACTCAGGCCCGAGAGTGCCGTCCTGCACGCTTCAGCCAGTTTATCGGGATCGACGGGCGCCGATTGGTTGAGCAGTTCGTTGCACAGATGCGCTGAGAAACAATTCATCCTACCAAGCAACGTTCCGGCGTTTTCAGCCATTGTCTGGCCTTCATGCATTGCCGGGCAGAACATGATCGCCCAGCTGATTTGGTCGTCCGACTTTTGCAGCCAGATCGCACCTTCGACGTCGAACAGAATGACGACGTGACAGCCCGGCGCCAGCAGTCGCTGCATGGTCTCGTTCGTCGTCGCTGCCTTTGCAATGTCGTCGACAACGGCGTCCCAGGAGAGACAATGGTTGATTTCAACATTGTTCTCACGCAGGTCGTCAGCACTGACCAGAACGATATGCGCTACGTCTTTGTTTTCGGACGCCGAATTGCCGAATGACGTCCAGACGTGACCCTTGCACATTGGCAGGTGGGTTTTCAGCAGCACAAAACGGGGTTTGTCCTTTGGCGTCTGGTTCTGGGCCTTGGCAACAACGGAGAACGCCTTGTCGACCAGCGCCTTGCCGGACTCATCTCTCAAGTCGGCTCCTGCATCGTTGAAGACAACCGCTTCGTAGTTCTTGCTGACAGGGACATTCTGCCGAACTTGGTAGTCGGATTCTCCGAAAACCGGAGTCGGCCCAATTCCCTGATCGTGTTTGATCGGCTGTCCCTTCGCAACTCCAATGGCGATGTCCTGATAGCCGCCCATTTGATCGATGCGCACCATGGTGTGGCCAGCCTTGAACGGCGGCTTGGCTGCAACGATCCTCCCACCATCGCCGTCCTCCTCGACATACATCAGCGTCACAAGGGAGCCCAATCGTGATACGGCGGCACCGTCCCGACGATCGGGCCCATACATGTCAATTTCGAAGTCGACTAGGTCGCGTAGGAAATCCCGGGTCATGTGCACCCCGCCCGGCCGCATCCAGCTCAGCCATTGCGTATGACGCACCCAATCAGGTCCCTCACCATGGTTGACGAGTTTGGGTTGAGGCGCGCCGTGCAATATGAAGAGATCCACACTTGTATCACCGAGCAAGAGAACCTTGTTCTTCAGTTTTTCTGGCACTATGCCCTCCAAAAACGCACGAAATGGACTTCACAGCACTATTCAAGCACAGAATCTGTATTGAATCATCGGCGTGGCAGTTCCATTTGACCGAAACAAGGGGCAATGGCCGAAGAAGGCAGCGTTCTTTTGTCTGGACGTTTCGATCGGGCCGTTGGGAACGTCACGCGGGGCTGGCTGCGCCCATCCCGTCTCTGCAGGCTCAGATCAAGATCGGTCTGAAAGCCGTGCGCTGCGTGGCACTTGGGCGAGTGCCTTTGCCGGGAGGACCGACCGGATTTTGACGACATACTTGGCCATGGGCTATTGCGGCGAGCGGCCCGCTCCAAACCGAAAAACCAGTGCGGCGCCGGACCAGCTCCAAATCGCCAAGGGGTTTACCCCCCTTCGTCGATACGGATGAAACCGGACCCAGGTCCGCATCACTCCCATTCGATGGTGCCGGGCGGCTTTGACGTCACGTCGTAGACGACGCGGTTGACGCCGCGGACCTCGTTGATGATCCGCGTTGCCGCCTGGCCAAGGAATGCCATGTCGAAATGGTAGAAGTCGGCAGTCATGCCGTCGACCGAGGTCACCGCGCGCAGCGCGCAGACAAATTCGTAGGTCCGGCCATCGCCCATCACGCCCACCGTCTGAACCGGCAGCAGCACGGCGAAAGCCTGCCAGATCGCGTCATAGAGGCCGGCTTTCCTGATCTCGTCGAGATAGATCGCATCGGCCTGGCGCAGTATGTCGAGCTTGTCGCGCGTCACGCCGCCGGGGCAGCGCAGCGCAAGGCCCGGCCCGGGGAAAGGATGGCGGCCGATGAACCGGTCCGGCAATCCGAGCTCGTGGCCGAGTGCGCGCACCTCATCCTTGAACAGTTCGCGCAACGGTTCGACCAGCTTCATGTTCATGCGTTCGGGCAGGCCGCCGACATTGTGGTGGCTCTTGATGGTCACGGACGGTCCGCCGGTGAACGACACGCTCTCGATCACGTCCGGGTAGAGCGTGCCTTGCGCGAGGAAGTCGGCACCGCCGAGCTTGTTCGCCTCGGCCTCGAACACGTCGATGAAGAGCTTGCCGATCGTCTTGCGCTTGGTCTCCGGATCGCTCTTGCCGGCCAGCGCATCAAGGAAGGTGTCGGACGCATCCACATGGACGAGCGGGATGTTGTAGTGCTCGCGGAACATGTCGACGACCTGCGCGGCCTCGTTCAGGCGCATCAGCCCGTGATCGACCAGAACGCAGGTGAGCTGATCTCCGATCGCCTCGTGAATCAGCAGCGCTGCGACCGATGAATCGACCCCCCCAGACAGTGCACAAAGGACCTTTCTATCGCCTACCTGCTCGCGGATGGCGGCTATGGCCTGATCCTTGTAGGCGGCCATCGTCCAGTCGCCTTTCAAACCAGCGATTTTGTGGACAAAGTTCGACAGCAGTTTCGCGCCGTCGGGCGTGTGCACCACCTCGGGATGGAACATGGTCGAGTAGTAGTGGCGGCTTTCGTCAGCGGCGATGGCAAATGGCGCATTCGGCGATGTCCCGATCACCTCGAAGCCATCGGGCAGTTCCGTCACCCGGTCACCGTGGCTCATCCAGACAGGGTAACTGCCGCCAACCTCCCAGAAACCATCGAACAAGGGGCTCGGCTTGAGAATCTGCACGTCGGCACGACCAAACTCGCGATGGTGCCCGCCTTCCACACGACCACCCAATTGGTGGCACAGGGTCTGCTGGCCGTAGCAGATGGCAAGGATCGGCAATCCGGCGTCAATGACGGCCTGGGGCGCGCGGGGACTGCCATCTTCGGGCACGCTGCCCGGCCCGCCCGACAGGATCACCGCCTTTGGTTTGAGGCGTGCAAAGCCTTCTTCGGCCGACTGGAAGGGCACGATCTCCGAATAGACGCCGGCCTCGCGCACACGGCGCGCGATGAGCTGCGTCACCTGCGAGCCGAAATCGATGATCAGAACGGTGTCGGGGTGGGGTGTGTCGGTCATTTTGTCTCGTCGGGGATCGGCTCGGTGCCGGGTGGTGCGTACATCTCGTAGATCTGCGCTTCCGTCAGATTACTGGTCTCCTGCGCAAAGCCGTAATAGCCGGGCTTCTTGTCGATGAAGACCTGATGGGTGAACGCCAAGCGTGTCTGGTCATCAAGGAGCCCGGCGGCCATCTGGTAATCGCTGCTGTCGATGATTCGGTAAAACAATGCGCTGCCGCACTGATTGCAGAAGCCGCGTTCCGCCCAGTCCGACGAGCGGAAGCGTCTGATGTTCTCTTCGCCCTCGAACCGGACATTGGCGCAATCGATCGCCATGAACGGGGCGGACGCCCAGCGCCGGCACATTGCGCAATGGCATGCGCCGACTTCAGGCTTCTTCAGCGTTGCGGTAAAGCGTACGGCACCGCACAGGCAATGGCCCATGCGCTGGTTGTCCTCGCTCATTGGCGTTGTTCCCTTGACCGGTGATCAGGTTCACCGCTTACGCGAACGCGGCGCCGCTTTCAATTGCCGCCTCGATCCGGTCGACGGCGCCCGCCAGCTTTTCGTCGATGACATGCAGATATTGGGTCCAGTCATCGAAATGATGCAGATCGTCGGCGCCGTCCGAAATGCCGCGCAGCCCGACCAGCGGAACATCGAACGTCATGCAGGCACGCAGAAGCGCAAACGTCTCCATGTCGACCATATCGGCGTCGATGCCGTCATAGGCGGCGCCCGAGACGATATTCGCACCGGTCGAAAGGCGTTTCGCAGGCACATCGCCCATAACGGTGAGTGGCAACTCGGCAGGCAGGTCGAGAAACGGCGTCCGGCCCTTCTCAAAGCCGAGGGGCGACGCGTCCATGTCCCGATAGCTCACCGAGGCAACCTCGAACACCTCCGCCTGTTCAAGCGTGCGCGAACCGGCCGAACCGAGCGAAATGACGATGTCGGGTTTGTCCGACGCCAACGCACGGGTCAGATTGACCGCTGATTCGACAGGCCCGACGCCGCACACGAGAGGCGTGAAACGCGCCTGAAGATGGGTACCGTATTCGGCATCGGCAGCCATGACATAGAGTATCGACTGTGATCCGACCGTCTTGAGCATCGCTGTGCCCGCCTTCCTCAAAGAACCTGACGCGCCGCCATCGGCGACGTCAACGCCTCTCAGTTCATCCACCAGATGGCGACGTTGATCAAGCCGGCAAACGTGACCCAAGCCAGGTAGGGCACCATGAGCATCGCCGCGGAACGATCGGGTTGCCAGGTCAGCCGGATGAACAGGAAAGTCAGCACGCCCATGACGATGATGACCAGAAGCGCAAGGCTCGGAAGCTGCATGCCGAAGAAGGCCGGCGACCAGATAAAGTTGGCGGCCAATTGTGCGAACCAGACCTGCATGTCCAGCCCGCGGTAACTCCGCTGCCAGGTGCGCCAGCCGGCAATGGCGACACACAGGTAGAGCACGGTCCAAACCGGCCCGAACACCCAGGCCGGCGGGTTGAAGAACGGTTTGCTGAGTCCATCGTACCAGTCGCCCGGCGGGGTGGTTGTGCCGATCAGCGTTCCGCCGCCCCACGTCAAAACGATGAAGGCGGCCAGCGAGACCCAATGCCAGGCCGGACCGCGTCCGTCTCCGGTGCTGCTGTTGCCGGTCAGAGCGTCCAGACCGTCTTCCTCGTTCATGGCGGGCCCTCCTTCGCATGCATCATCGGCATATGGGGCGATTTGAGACCAACGTGCAGACCTCAGGACGGTTTCTGCATCACCGCAAAAAAGAAGCCGTCGGTCTGCGTGGCGCGCGGGGTCAGCGTGATGCAGTTGAGATCGGCCGACCAGGGCTGCGGCTTGTCGAATCCGAACAGGTCCTGCCACACCTCGCCCGCCGAGAGCAGCGCCCAGCCGGGATGACGGTCGCCGAAGGCGTAGATCTGCGTCTCGTTTTCCTCGGCAAAGACCGAACAGGTGATGTAGCAGAGATACCCGCCCGGCCGGACAAAGCGCATCGCATCGTCGAGGATCGCGCGCTGTTCGGCGACACGCTTTTCGAGCTGCTGCGGCGTCAGGCGCCATTTGGCGTCCGGATGCCGTCGCCAGGTGCCCGAGCCGGTGCAGGGCGCATCGACCACGACACGATCGAACCGGCCTTCGAGCGCGGAGAGATCGGCATCGGCGGCATGGACCTGCACATTGCGGCTGCCGGCGCGCTTGAGGCGATCGAAGATCGGCGCGAGGCGCTGCTTGTCGGCGTCCCAGGCGTGCACCTGGCCCTTGTTCTCCATGGCGGCAGAGAGCGCCAGCGTCTTGCCGCCTGCGCCGGCGCAGAAATCGAAGACCTGCTCGCCGGCCCGCGCAAAGACAAGGTCCGCGACGATCTGGGAGCCCTCGTCCTGCACCTCGAACCAACCCTTCTGGAACGCCGGTTCGGCCTGCACATTGGGCAGGCGCCCTTCCCGGCGCGGCGCCTTGATGCGGATGCCGTGGCGGGCAATTGGGGCCGGCCTGGCACCGGCCTTGGCCAGCGCCTTGAGCACCTTGTCGCGGTCGGCCTTGAGCGTGTTCGCACGCATATCGAGCGGCGGCCGGTCTGCGAAGGCCTTTGCTTCTTCCACCCATTCCTCGCCGAAGCTTTCGGCCAACAGGTCGCCGCACCATGGCGCGACATCGGCCTCGACCCAGGGATCGGCGAGCGCAAGATCGCGCCCGGCGGCAGCCTCAAGACGCGCAAGCGGAATGTCAGGCGCGAACCTGTCGCCCTCAAGCGCTTCGGCAATTTGCTCCGGTGCCATCGCCCAGGAGATGGCGAGCGCGCCGAATGCGAGCGAAGCGGGGCCGTCATCGTCCATCAGGAAAGCAAGCGAAGCGCGCCGGCGCAGCGTGTCGTAGACGAGATTGCCGATCGCCGCGCGGTCGCCCGAGCCGGCAAAGCGGTGGGCCCTGCCCCAGTCGGCCAGCGCCACCGAAGCGGGTCTAGAGTGGGTGTCGATGTCGGCGAGCACGTCGATCGCCGCAGCCAGCCGTCCGCCAAGACGCATGGTCGGTTTCCTTGCCTTTTTGCGCGCCTCCCTAGCCGACCCGCGCGACGGGAGCCAGTGCCGTATCATCGTCAGCCCCATCTTCGCCCGGTGCGATTGGCCGCCGATGTCGAGCGCTTGCCTCATCCTTGGAGGCAAGCGGGCATGCAGCGTCGCCACCGCACCTTCATTGAAGGTCGAGTGCGAACAAAAGACAGAACAACGGGCGGTTTGGTGAGCCGCGATCCGAAGTTTCTAATGTTGCGGTCGCCAAACCGCCCGTCCGGCGGGCTTGCGGTGATCGCCATGGTCTCCTTTTGCCGCCGCAGACCTTTCCGTCTCGCTCATCGCTCGACGGGGCCGCGACTGCTTTTCTGCCGCCGCAGACCTTTCCGTCTCGCTCATCGCTCGACGGGGTGCGGCGGTGGATTGCGGGGAACGCCCGCGATCCGGAGCCACCTTCATTCCGCCCTGGCTTGGGGGTTCATCACCCAGCCGGACACCTCTGCCCGGCCAGCCAGGCCGCCGTCCCTTTCCCCGGATGGTCGGTTCTAGACCCGAGGTTCCGCGAAAGGGATGGCCGGGAGTGTAGGGGCGGTTGGGCCAAGGGGGATAAGTTTCTGCCTGGATGGCATGCGTTCGGCGCCCATCACGGCGCAGCCAAAAGGCGGGAGAGATTTCTTTTGCTCGCATGGCGGCGGCAGTGCAAAGATGCCGGGCCCTTGGCGCAGCCGCTGCCGTGTCGGCATCAGGCATGCCTTTTGGGGCGTTCGAGCCCTCTGGATGCAGGCGGTTGCCGATGAGAATTGCGCTCCTGACCTACGATCTCCCCGAAGCCAACATCGTCACCCACCGCCTGCTTCGCGATTTCGGCGACGAGATCGTGGGTGTCATGCAATCGAAGGCTGTTGTTCCAGGCCGCAGTGACGCGAATGCCATGCGGCACGTTGGCCGGCAGATGGGCCTGCAATACTCGGCCAACTGGCTGCTGCATCTTGCATTGGCCCGTCTCGGCAGCCGCTATCTGACGCTGCGCGGGCAAACCGCCGGCTTCGGATCGCTCGCGGCGATCGCCGCCGAACGGGGTATCGCGGTCTGTCCCACGCGCAATGTGCACGGGCGCGACGCCCTCGACACGCTGGCCTCCTGGGCGCCGGACCTGCTGGTTTCGAACTACTTCAACCAGATCCTGCGCAAGCCGGTGCTTGACTTGGCGCCTGCGGGCACAATCAATATGCACCCGGCCATGCTGCCCAGGAACCGGGGGCTGATGCCCTGCTTTTGGGCCTTGGCCAAAGGGGATGCCCAGACGGGGGCAACCGTGCACTGGGTGGACGAGGGCGTCGATACGGGGCGGGTCATCGTGCAGGAGATTGTCGAGATCCGCGAACCGGACAGCGTCGTGTCGCTTTCGGCACGATGCAGCGAGAGTGGGGCGAGGCTTTTGCGCGACACGATCGAGAGGCTGAGGAACGGCCCGGTGGCCGGAGACGTCCAGGACGAGGCGAACCGCAGCTATCAGTCGTGGCCGAGCCTCAGCGGCGTACGGCGTCTGCATCGGCATGGGCACCGGTATGGATCGATGCGCGAGATGTGGGCGCAGGTCGGACGGCCGGCCTCCTAGGATCAAGGTCCAAAGGGCGAAGGAGAGGATCGTGGAAGACAACGCCGCCAGAGCCACAGAGACGCCAGGCGTGCAGCCGGCCGGCACAATCACCGAGCCCTACCGCTTGTTGCATCCGTTCACGCCGATGAAACAGTTTCTCGACTTCCAGCCGCTGGTCTTCGAGGGCGGCGAAGGGCCTTACATCGTCACGACGGGCGGCAAGCGCTATTTCAACCTCACGAGCTGTCTGTGGAACGCGCCGTTCGGGCTCGGCCGCGCCGAAATCATCGACAGCATCCATGAGCAGATGCAACAGCTCGGCGCCGCATCACTGTTCCGGGCGTCACACCCGCGCGCGATCGAGCTGGCCCGGCGCCTTGGCGAGCGGGCTCCAGGCAGCCTCAATCATGCGTTCCTGACGTCGAACGGCTCGGAATCCATCGAGAGCGCCATCAAGCTCGTGCGCCAGTTCTTTTCCCGACGCGGATCGAACAAGTACAAGGTCGTCTCGCTCGACAAGGCCTATCACGGCGTTTCCTATGGTGCGCTGGCCGCCTCGGGCTCTGCGGAGGACCAGCAAGGGTTCGGGCCGCTGCCCGAAGGCTTCGTCCACATTCCCAGACCGGATGCGCGCGAGGCGCCGCCCGGCGTCTCTGCCGACGACCACATCTTGGCCTGCGCTCAGAAACTGGAGGAGGCGATCCTAGCCGAGGGGCCCGACACGGTTGCAATGTTCCTGATCGAACCGGTTCAGGGTTTGGGCGGCGTCATCGTGCCGACGCAGGACTATTTCGATAGCATCGTCGAAACTTGCCGCAAGTACGATGTGATGCTCGTGCTGGACGAGGTGACGACGGGCTTTGGTCGGACGGGGACCTATTTCGCCGCCGATCGGTGGGGCCTGACCCCGGACGTGATGTGTCTGGGCAAGGCGCTTGGCGGCGGCTATTTTCCGGCCGGAGCCGTCCTTGTCAGCGACGAGATCTGGGAGACGTTCTGGGGTGACTCGCTGGACGACCAGTTCAGCCACGGATCGACCTATTCAGGTCACCCGGCCGCCTGCGCGGCTGGCATCGCCGTCATGGATCTCCTGGCGGATGGCACGATGATCCGGCAAGTCAAACAGCGTGGCGCCCATTTCCGGCGCAGGCTGGACGAGCTGCTCGAACTTCCAATCGTCGGGGCCGTCCGGGGGATCGGCATGATGTTCGCGATCGATCTGGTCGCGGACAAACAGGCCAATACGCCGCTGGACGCGAACGCGATGGTCCCGGTCTTTCGCGGCCTGTTCGCCAAGGGCCTGTGGGTGCATCCGGCGACCAGCAAGATCCTGCTGCTGCCACCCTTCATCATGGACGAGCCGGTCATCGATGAGGCATGCGACGGACTGGTGGAAGTGTTGAAGCGGGCGCACCGATGGGTCTAGGCCGACACGATACCGTTTGCGCCACTGAGTCCTGGCGCGGTCGCTGATCCGGCGAGAAAGCCTGCCTGTTCCGAAGATGGAGCCCAGCGCCGTGACGACGACTCCCGCCCTGCCCGACCTCGCCCTGTCCGTGCGCCAGCCATGGGCTTGGGCGATCATCCATGGCGGCAAGGACATCGAGAACCGCACCGCCGGTTCGATCCGCGCGGGCCGGATGGACTGCCGGCGCATCTGCATCCATGCGGCCTCGGGCATGCGCCAGTCCGAGTACCGCTGGGCCGTCCACAAGCTTGCCGAGGTGAGCGTGACGGCGCCGGCACCGAACGCGCTGGTGCGCGGTGCCATTATCGGCACGGTGGACGTCGTCGACATCGTCACCGAAAGTGACAGCCCCTGGTTCGGCGGGCCCTGCGGGCTGGTGCTCGAAAACCCCGAGGCGATCGAACCGGTCCCGGCCAAGGGGACGCTCGGTTACTTCGCATGGGAACGAGCCGGGGAAATCGCGCCTTCCCGGCCCTGGATGACCGGTTGGGCCCGGGGCGGCGACGATGGCGGCACGCTGGCGCTGTTCGAAGACCTGCCGCCGGGCTTCAAGACACCACCTGCCAAACCGTTCAAGCGCTGAAGACAAGCCGTTTAAGCCCTTGGCAAGGACCGGGCGGGCACAATGGGCCGACCAAGATCAGGCAGCGCCCCATGTCCGACATCACACATCACGCATCTTCCAGTGTTGCCGCTGTGGCGCAAGCCGCCGCGCCGGCGCGCATCATGGCCGGCTTTGCCGCGCTGGCGCTCACGATTGCCGGGCTGATGCTGGCGATGGCCGCGCCCAAACTGCTCAACGATCCCGACACGCTGTGGCACATCGCGTTGGGGCGCGACATCGTCACGACCGGCGTCTTCCCGGTCATCGACAGCTATTCGCACACCTTTGCCGGCGAACCCTGGATCGCCAAACAGTGGCTGTCCGGCGTGCTTCTGGCGCTCGCTCACATGGGGGGCGGCTGGACCGGCGTCGTCGCGCTGACAATCGGCGCGCTTCTGGCAACGATGGCGATCGTGCATGGGGCGCTGGCGCGCCATCTGAACCCGGTGGTGGCGCTGCTTCTGGGCGTCTGGTTCTTTGCCATGGCGAGCAGCACCTTCCTTGCGCGGCCGCATGCGCTCGCCCTGCCGATCGCGGTCTGGTTCATCATCCATGTGTGGCAGTCCGCGGCACGCGGCACGGCACCGCGCTGGGCGGCGCTCGGGGCGATGGCGCTTTGGGCCAACATGCATGGCGGGTTCACGCTGGGTTTCGTCGCCGCTGCCGCCGCGTTCGGCCACTTCCTCATGAACGATCCCTTGTGGGTTCGCTGGCGAAAATGGACACCGGCGCTGATCTGGCGCCGCCGCCCCGTGCGCAACTGGATCGTCTTCCTCGCGCTTCTGCCGGTGGCGGCCTGCATCCATCCCTATGGCTGGCAGTCGATCGCCTCGACCTTCGTGATCGCCGACAATCCGGCGCTTGCCCATATTGGCGAATGGCGACCCTATGCGTTCGCCGAGGACAGGGTGCTGACGCTGCATCTGGTCGCCGCGCTCGTGCTGCTGATGGCGACGCGCCTGCGCACCTCGCTCGCCAAGGCCGTGTTCATCGCCTTTCTCGTCTATCTCAGCCTGGCGCACACACGGTTCGTGACGCTCCTTTATCTGCTGCCGGTCGCGCTTGTGGCCGGCGAGATGGCGCGCGCCTTCCCGGCGCTGTCGCTTGAAAGCTGGCGGGCACGGCCCACGCGAGACGGGCTGGAGACGCTGGCCGGCCGTTACCCGCGCGCGCTGATGGCCGGCGCCATGGCAACAATCGTGCTGGCGCTCATGGCTCCGGTCTCAAGCGGCAGCCTTGTGCCTGCGGCGCAAACCCATCCGGTCGCGGCGCTGGCCGCGGTGCGCGAGGCGGGCATCGATGGTCCGGTGCTCAACGGCTACGGCTTTGGCGGTGCGCTGATCTTCGAGGGCATTCCCACCTTCATCGACGGACGCGCCGACCGCCTGTTCGACAATGGCGCCTTCATCGCCACCCATTTCGAAACGGCGGGCGATGCGCGCGCGCTCGATGCGATACTGCAGGATCACGGGATCGGCTGGACGCTGCTGCCGCCGGGCGATCCTGCGGTCGCGCTGCTCGATGCGCGCGCCGACTGGGTGCGGCTTCATGCCGACGAGCATGCCGTGGTGCACATACCGGCCGGCTTCTGAGGCGGGTCAGGACTTGCGGGCGTTGCGGGCTGCCGCAAGCCGGAACACCAAAAACGCGCCCAGCGCCAGCGCGACGAACGACCATTTGAGCAGTGTGTAGGCGCTGGCCAGCCCGACCGAGACGTCGCTGACCGGCACCGCTCCGGTCAGCATGTCGGCGACAAGACCGTTCTCGAGCACGTCGAACAGCCCGTACGGTGCGACCAGCGCCAGCGGCACGGCAACCTGCGTCCAACGCGGCAGATGGGCAAAGCGGGGAAACCGGCCGAGCGTCTCGCGCATCGCAAAGAACAGCGCCGCCATCAGCAGCCAGGGAAAGACGAAGTCGGCAAAGCCCGAATGCCAGCGCAGGAAGGCGGCCCGGCCGTCGGCGCTGAGCGCGGCTTGCCAGGCTTCGAAATCGGCGGCGGAATAGCCCCAGGGGCGCGAATCGGGCGCACGCAGCCCGCCGGTCATGTCCTCGAACCAAAACACATGCATGCCGGCCATGGCGGCGAACCAGACGATGGCGAGCGCGATCAGCGCCTTGGTCTGAGTGGACATGGCGGCCGGTCAGTTGCCGCCCGGATAGTTCGGGCTTTCACGAGTGATGGAGACGCCGTGGGTGTGGCTTTCGCGCAGGCCCGAATTGGTGATGCGCACGAAGGAAGCCCGCTCATGCAGGTCCTTGAGCGTCGCCGACCCGGTGTAGCCCATGGCCGCGCGCAAGCCCCCGGCGAGCTGGTGCAGCACGCCCGAAACCGGCCCCTTGTAGGGCACCTGACCCTCGATCCCCTCGGGCACCAGCTTGAGCATGTCGCGCACCTCGGCCTGGAAGTAGCGGTCGGCCGAGCCGCGCGCCATCGCGCCGACCGAGCCCATGCCGCGATAGGCCTTGTAGGAACGGCCCTGGTGCAGATAGACCTCGCCGGGGCTTTCGTCGGTGCCGGCCAGAACGGAGCCGACCATCGCCGCCGAGGCGCCGGCCGCCAGCGCTTTGGCCAGATCGCCCGACAGCTTGATGCCGCCATCGGCGATCACCGGTATGTCCTGTTTCTGCGCTTCTTCGGCGGCGGCCAGCACGGCGGCGAGCTGCGGCATGCCGACACCGGCCACCATGCGCGTGGTGCAGATCGAGCCCGGCCCGATGCCGACCTTGACCGCATCCGCGCCCGCGTCGATCAGCGCCCTGGCGCCGTCGGCGGTCGCAATGTTTCCGGCGATGATCCGCACCGCGTTGGAGCGCTTCTTGACCTCGCCGACCGCGTCGAGCACCCGGCGCGAATGGCCATGGGCCGTGTCGACGACGATCACGTCGACGCCCGCTTCGGTCAGCCGGTCGGCCCGGTCGAGCGCGTCCTCGCCGACACTGACGGCCGCGCCGACGCGCAGGCGGCCCTGAACGTCTTTCGCCGCATCGGGATTGAGCTGCGCCTTTTCCATGTCCTTGACGGTGATCAGGCCGACGCAGAAACCCTTGGCATCGACCACCAGCAGCTTTTCGATCCGGTGCTGATGGAGCAGACGCTTGGCTTCGTCCTGGGCCACGTTTTCGTGCACCGTCACCAGGTTCTCGCGCGTCATCAGTTCATAGACCTTCTGGTCCGGATCGTCGGCGAAGCGCACATCGCGATTGGTCAGTATGCCGACCAGCCGGCCCGGCTTCTGGCTGCCGATGCCCGCATCCTCAACCACCGGAATGCCGGAGATGCGGTGCGCGCGCATCAGCGCCTTGGCATCGGCAAGCGTCGCATCGGGGCCGATCACCACCGGATTGACGACCATGCCGCTTTCGAACTTCTTGACCTGGCGAACCTCCTCGGCCTGCTCTTCGGGGTTCAAGTTGCGATGGATGATGCCGATGCCGCCCGCCTGCGCCATGGCGATGGCAAGGCGCGATTCGGTGACCGTATCCATTGCCGCCGACAGGATCGGCAGCGACAGTTCGATATCGTGCGCGATGCGCGTGGTGATATCGGTTTGCGCCGGCATGATCTCCGACGCGCCGGGCTGCAGCAGCACGTCGTCGAACGTCAGCGCGTAGGCGCCGCTCGCGGTATCAATGATCTTGGCCATCGTCGGGGTCCTGGATTGGGGCGCGGAACGCCGCACCGCCCTGTCACGTTGGCAGTGGGCCGTACCATGGCTTTTGCCCAAGCAAAAGACCCTGGGCGGCGATTGACACGGCTTTCATTTCTATATACCTAGATTTCTAGTTTTATAGGAGAAACCCATGGACATCGAACGCGCCGCGCAGGGGTTTGCCGCCATCGGTTCGGAGCCGCGGCTGGAAGTGCTGCTGGCACTGGTCAAAGCCGGGCCCGAGGGCCTGACGGTCGGCGACATACAGGCGCGCTCCGGCATGGCGGCCTCGACGCTGGCCCATCACCTGCGCTTTCTGGCGTCGGGCGGGCTGATCTCGCAGGAAAAGCAGGGACGCTCCGTCATCAACCGCGCCGAATTCGACCATCTGGAAGAACTGGGCGCCTATCTGCTGCGCGAATGCTGCGCCGACAGCGCCAGCCGGAAGGACGAAGCGGCATGACAACGCTCGACACGGTTCAGCCGACCCGCACGACAAACCCGCTTTCAGTTCTGGCAACGCCATGGACCGTGGTGGTCGCCGTCCCGCTTCTCATCTCGATCCTCGATGCGGAGCGTTTCGAGGCGATCGTCGGCTTTGCCGCGGGCGCCTTCTTGAACACGCTGCCCTACATCGCGTTTGCCGTGATCCTGATTGCTTGGCTGAAGGCGGCCGGCGCCGAGGCGACCATCGGCCGGGCCTTCGAGGGTCGCGAGAACCGCGCCATCGTGCTTGCCGCCCTGTTCGGCGGGCTGGCGCCTTTCTGCTCGTGCGAGGTGATCCCGTTCATTGCCGGCCTTCTGGCAGTCGGCGCGCCGCTGTCGGCCATCATGGCCTTCTGGCTGGCTTCGCCGCTGATCGATCCGCCGACGCTTCTGATCACGGCCGCCGCGCTGGGTTGGCCCTATGCGATCGGCAAGGCCGTCGCTGCGGTCGGCATTGGCCTGGCCGGCGGCTATGCGGTCAAGGCGCTGACGGCGGGCGGGCTGTTCAAGGATGTCTCGCGCGGCGCCATCCGGCGCGGCTGCGGATGCGGCCCCTCCCCCTTTGACGGTAAGCCGGTCTGGCGGTTCTGGACCGAAGGAGAGCGCACCGACAACTTCACGGGCGAGCTGCGTGCCAACGCGGCCTTTCTGGCGCAGTGGCTGGCGCTCGCCTATGTGCTCGAAGCGTTGCTTGTGACTTACGTTCCCGCCTCGCTGATCGCCGGCCTTGTCGGCGGCGAGGGCTTGGGCCCGATCGTCATCTCGGCGCTGGTCGGCATGCCGGCCTACCTCAACTCCTATGTCGCGCCGGCTCTGCTGGCCGGTCTGACCGAGCAGGGCATGAGCCCGGGCGCAGCGATGGCCTTTCTGGTGGCCGGCGCGGTCAGCTCGATACCGGCCATGGCGGCGGTCTGGTCGCTGGTCAAGGCGCCCGTCTTTGCCACCTACATCGCGCTGGGCGTTTCCGGCGCGGTCGTCTCGGGCGTCATCTTCCAGATGGTGGTGTGAGGGCGGCGAACCGCGCCGCCCGGAGTGGCTCGATCAAAGGCTGAGCTGGTCGGTCTCAGGGATGAACCGGTAGCCGCCGTCCAACGGCTCGATGAAGCCGACGGATGGGAATGGCATGTGATAGCCGATGAAGGGCACCCGGTCGTTGGCGATCATGTCGAACACCTGCTTGCGGCTCGCAGAGGCCGCTGCGGCGTCGATATCGAAGGAGAATGGCCAGTCGGGCCGCTGAAGCGACAGGACGAAATGGTTCGACGTATCGGACGTGATCACAACCGCTTGGCCGCCTGACTCCACCCGATAGATCATATGGCCCGGCGTATGGCCGAACGCGGCCATGGCGATGATGCCCGACGCAATCTCAGCACCATCGCCGATGAAGGTCGCCCGTTCGGCCAGGGGAACGACCATGGCATTGGCCATCTGGTGCAGCCCCTCGATCGGCGTGCCGACACGGTCGGTCGACGTCCAGAAATCATACTCGGCCTGACCGATGACATAGCGGGCGTTCGGAAAGGTCGGCGCGCCGCCTTCCATCAGACCGCCAATATGATCGGGATGCATGTGAGAGATCACCACCACATCGATCTGATCAGGCGCATAACCGGCTGCGGCGAGATTGGCCGCCATCTGTCCAAGCCCGTCGCCGCGGCTGCCGGCACCGAGCCCCGTGTCGAACAGGACGCGCTGGTCCCCCGTGTCCACCAGCGTCTGCGAATAGCTCAGCGTGATCCGGTCCCGGGGCAGGAAATTGTCGGCCAGAAGCGCACCGATCTCCTCGGGTGTCGCCATATCGCCGCCGAACAGATTGGCTGCATCGTCTCGGACGCTCTGGCCATCGGACAGGATCGTCACGGTGAAGTCGCCGAGCGAGAACTTGGAAAAGGCGGACGGAATGCCGGTCGGCTCGCTGTGGGCAAAGGCGGCGCGTGTCATGATCTGCGGGGCGGCGAGCGCGGCGGTGGTGATGGCGGCAGTCTTGAAAAGGGTGCGGCGGTTCATGGTCATGGCGATGCGCTCCGGAGTTGATCTGATGTGCAAGAAGATGGCGCGCGGCGCGGCCGGGACAAGCATTGTCACGGATGTGTCATGTGGTGCCGAGGCCAAAGCCATCACGATTCGGCAGCGCAGCGAATGTCCGTCTTTTGCGGGCACCCATGGCAACCGGACGCCCCATTGACCATGAGTTCTGGTATCAGCCGGGAGACAGGCAAGGCCGATCAATGCAGAAACCCAGCCCATTTCCCAAGAAGCATCAGACCGCCAGTGACTATCACCGGCGTGTCGAGCGGGTGGTTGACTTGATCATCGAGAACCCGGCGCGACCGTTTACCGTTTCGCAGCTTGCAGCGCGTGCGGCGTTCTCGGAGTATCATTTTCACCGTGTTTTCAAGGCGGTCACGGGTGAAACCGTCGCGCAATGCATCATTCGGCTGCGTCTGGAGATGGCGGCAGGCGCTCTGGTCTACCAGCGCAACACACCACTGACGCAGATTGCGCTCGATTGTGGCTTCTCTGAAAGCACGCATTTCTCCAAGTCATTCAGAAAGTCGTATGGCTGTTCGCCCACGCAGTTCCGCCGGGACCATCCATCCGGGTTCAGAATGCGCAGGATTGGCAAAGCAAGGCCCGTCGAACCCGCCTATCCAAGTGGCATGAACGTGAATGTCGACATCCAAACAATGCCCGGGCGAACCTTGGCGAGCCTGCGCCTCATTGGCCCCTACACCCATGGCGGGATCAGCCGTCTTTATGCCGAACTCGGCCAATGGTACCGATCCAGCCTTGGTCGCCCGGCACCCGAAGAGTCCGTCAGCATTACCTGGTCGGACCCGACCGTGGCGGATCAGGACACGCTGCGACTTGATGCGTGCTATGAGGTGCCCGCCGGGACCAAAGGCTCGGACAGGGTTGTCATGCGCGAACTGCCGGGTGGGCGCACGGCCTGCCTGAAGGCTTCGCTGGCCAACTCCGAAACGCATTTGATTGCAGATCTTTGGGATTGGTTGTTTGCCCATTGGCTGCCGCGATCCGGCGTCGAGCTGGCGGATCGGCCCGCTTACGAGATCTGCCGGATGACCGCTGACCAAACGGGCTTCGACATCACGCTCTGCCTTCCCTTGAATGACCCTTATGCGGAGCCTTGCCATGACTGACCAATTCACCCTTTCTCCAATCGGGCACACCGAGACGATCAACGGCCGCTTCGCGCTGCGGCTGTTGCCCGCATGCCGCGACGGCCTTCTTGGCCTTTCAGACTTCAGCCACGCGATCGCGCTCTGGTGGGCGCACGAGGCCGAAAGCGCCGAATTGCGCGCGCGGCTGATCATCCCGTCGCCCTACACCGCCACTCCCAACGACTTTGGCGTTTTCGCAACACGGTCGGAGTCGCGGCCCAATCCCATCGGGCTATCGGTCTTCTCGCTGGCGTCCGTCGATCTGGACGAGGGTATCGTGTACGCGCACTATTTCGACATGTTGCCGGGGACGCCGGTTCTCGATCTGAAACCCTATTTCCCCGCCTCGGATCGCGTGAACGAGGCGCGTGTGCCTGGCCATTTCAGCCACTGGCCCTCATCGCTTGAGGCCTCAGGTGACTTTGATTGGCCGCGCGAGTTCCGAGAATAGAAACCTTTGTGCGGTTCGGAACCGGCAAACCGTCTGAATGGCAAAAATCCGGATGTTCCCGATCAGCCCCGTCCCTTGAAGTCTTTGGCCAGCAGATAGAGTTCCACCGACTCGGCCCGGCTGGCCGGCGGCTTGATGTGCATGACCTGCGAAAAACTGGCCTTCAGCCGGTCGAGCAGCGCCTTTTCCGTCCCGCCCTGGAAGGTCTTTGTCAGAAAGTGGCCGCCGGGCCTGAGCACCTCCATGGCGAACTCGGCGGCGACTTCGACCAGATACATGGTCCGCATGTGATCGGTCTTGCGGTGGCCGACGGTGGGTGCGGCCATATCGGACAGGACGATGTCAGGGGCGCCATCGAGCGCTGCCATCAGCTTTTCGGGCGCATCGTCGTCGAGGAAGTCCATCTCGAGGATCGTCACGCCCGGCATCGGATCCATGCCCAGATAGTCAATCGCCACGACAAGTGGCTTCTCGGGCGTCGACCCCGTGCGCTCGACGGCGACCTGGCACCATCCGCCGGGCGCCGCGCCCAGATCGATGACCCGCTTGACGGGCGCCAGAAGCTGGTGCTTGTCATCGATCTCGACGAGCTTGTAGGCGGCGCGCGAACGCATGCCTTCGCGCTTGGCGCGCTGGACGTAAGGGTCGTTGAGCTGCCGCTCGATCCAGCGGCGCGAGGAGGGCTTGAGCTTCTGCTTGCGCCGCACATGCTGGTTGATCGACCGGCCGCCGGGCTTTGGCGATTTGCGTTTCATGGCCGCCCCGTCATCGCTGTTCGCCCGGCCCCCGCGGCGCGCGCGGTTTGGGCGCCCCGTCGGGCCGGCCGCGCCGATAGCGGCTGCGGCGCCAGACGCCGTCGGCGGCCATCATCTCTGTCAGGAGCCCCTCGCGCAGGCCGCGATCGGCCACCCGAAGCCGCTGCGCGGGCCAGACATTGCGGATCGCCTGCAGAATCGCGCAGCCGGCCAGAACCAGATCGGCGCGGTCGCGACCGATGCACGGATTGGCGACGCGCTCGTCGAACGACCAGGACAGGATCTGGTCGTTGATGCGGTCGACCTCATGGTCGCGCATCCAGAGCCCGTCGACCCGCCGCCGGTCGTAACGCGCAAGGCCCAGATGAATGCCGGCGAGCGTTGTCACCGTTCCGGAAGTGCCGATCAGATGGAAGGCATCGTCGGAGACGCCGTTTCCGCCCCGCCGATGCTGCCGCGCGAAGTCTCCCAGGAGCGTCTCCGCATGGGCGACCATCGCCGAAAAGCTCTCGGGATCGACATGGGTGCCGCCGAAGCGCTCGGCCATGGTGACGACGCCGATGGGCAGCGACGTCCAGGCGACGATGTTGTCGGACAGGTTGCGGCGGCCGGCATGGGGCAGATCGATGACGGCGATCTCAGACGAGCCGCCGCCAATGTCGAACAGCACCGTCGAGCGCGCCGACCGGTCGACCAGCGAGCCGCAGCCGGCAACCGCCAGCCGTGCCTCGGTTTCGCGATCGACGACCTCCAGATTCAGCCCCGTCTGGTCGCGAACCCTGTCCAGAAACGCGGCGCCGTTTTCCGCCGACCGGCAAGCCTCGGTGGCAATCAGGCGGGTGCGGCCGATCGGGCGGGCGGTCAGCTTGTCGCGGCAGACGGCCAGCGCACCGACCGCGCGGTCCATTGCTTCGTCGGACAGACGCCCGGAGGCCCCCAATCCTTCGCCGAGGCGCACGATCCGCGAGAAGGCATCGACCACGCGGAACGACCAGGGCTTGGTCGGCACGGCGACCAGAAGGCGGCAATTGTTGGTGCCCAGATCAAGCGCGGCATAGGCGGTCGGCGCTTCGCGCTCCCTGCGGATGGCCGGCGCCGGCGGCGAAACCTTGTCCTCGCGCTGACCGCAGGGCGTGCCGGGCTGCGCGACAGCCGCCATGGCGCCGTTCCCGGCCTGTGCGCCATTTCGCTTGCGGCGCCCGCGCCGACGCTTGCCGCGACCGGAAACCGGCTTTGCACCCGTCTCGTCGGGCGTGCCGTTGCGCGTCTCGTTGGGCGTGGCCTGTGATGCGGCGTTTTTCGCCGCCCCGTTGCGCCCACTGCGGCGTCGGCGCCGGCCGCGCTTGGAGGGCCGCTTGGCGAACGGATCATGGTCTTCGGGACCGCCCGTGTCGCCCGTCGGCGATGCCTCGGTCGGGCGCGCGTCGCTCTTTGGCTGCGATGTCGCGGAGCGCGGCGCCGTGGGGGCGCCCATCTCGACAGGGCCGTCACCGGGTCCGTGCGCAGCGGCGCCACGGACAGGGGGGCCTGCGTGGGGCGCGCCTGCGCCCTGACCAGGCTTGGTCACATCATATCTCCCGCGCGGCGCAGCCTTGGGGCGCAGCTCGCGCGCTTTATGTGAAGTTGATCGAAGCGTAACAGCGGGGCGGTGAAACGCCAAGGCGAAATGCGCATGAAGCATTTGCATCTGCGCGCCGAACGCCATATATCGACCGGACCCGGCGGCGCGGCCACGCGCCCGATCGGCTACGTTGGGGAATAGGTTAACGGTAGACCCACGGACTCTGACTCCGTTAGTCCTGGTTCGAATCCAGGTTCCCCAGCCATCTCTCCCTACATCTTAAAGATCGCCGGCTTGGCACGGCGCCCGTTTTTGGGCGGCACACGCCCGATCAGAGCGCTTCGGCCTTGACCAGCGAATGCACCGCATCGACGCGCGCGGCGTCGAGATCGTCCTCGTCGATGCCGAACGCCTGACCCACCAGATCCTCGATGCCGCGAACCAGCGCCAGCGCGTCGAGCCCGTAGTAGCGCATCAGATAGGCGCGCGATCCGCCATGGGCGTAGGTGTCCTTGAGGCCCAGCCGCACAAGTCGCTTGCCGACGCCCGCATCGGCCATGGTTTCGGCAACGAGGCTGCCGATGCCGCCTTCGGTAACGTGGTTTTCAAGCGTGATCACGCCATGCCGCACCGAGCCGACATGATCCAGCAGCGCCGCATGGTCGAACGGCTTGATCGTGTGCAGATGCAGATGGCGGATCGACAGGCCCGCCTTCTGCAGCGCCGAGCGGGCGCGCAGCGCCTCTTCGGTGCAGATGCCGGATGTGACCACCAGAATGTCCTCTCCGCCGGCTAGTTCGCGCATCTCGCCGACCCTGATGGGCGTGTCGAAAAGGCGCGGCACCGAACCGCGCAGAACACGGCACCAGACCGGCCCGTCGATCGAATCGGCAGCCTCGCAAATGCTCTCGACCTCAGTGGCGTCGCCCGTCTCCAGAATGGTCATGTTGGGGATGGAGCGCATCACCGAAATGTCCTCGATCGACTGGTGGGTCATGCCGCCGGGCGTGGTGACGCCCGGCAGGAAGCCCATCAGCCGGACCCTGCGCCTCGGATAGGCGATCGAGGCCATCAGCTGGTCGTAGGGGCGCCGGTACATGAAGACGCCGAATGTGTGGATGAAGGGCCGGAAGCCGGCCAGGCCGAGACCGCCGGCAAAGCTCATCATGTTCTGCTCGGCCATGCCCAGCGAGACGAACTGATCGGGATGCCGGTCGCGGAAACCGTCGATCTCGCAGGACGATGTCAGGTCCGCGGACAGGCACAATATGTCCGGATTGCCAGCCGCGAACTTTTCGAAGGCCGACGCGTAGGGGCGGTTCACCATCTCAACCATGATCGCGTCTCCTCAATGGGCGTAGTCGACCGGGTCGACGCCAAGATCGGCGGCAATCGACGTGTTCATGCGCGCGCGCTCGTCCTCGGACTTGAAGCGCACATAGTGCAGGCGCGGAAAGCGTTCCCGAAGAATGTCCATGGTGTGGAAAGGGCTGGTGCGCGCCAGAATGATCAAGGGTCTGCCGTCATGCGGTTCGCGGACCGCGTCGCGCATGGCGCCCAGATCATGGCCGTCGATCTCGACGCACGCCGCGCCGAAGGTGAGGAACTTCTGGCGGATGTCGCCGACCTCCAACACCGTATCCATCGCGCCGTCGCATTGTTGGGCGTTGACGTCCATGATCGCATAGAGATTGTCGATGCCATGGTGGGCGCAGGCCTGCACCGCCTCCCATGTCTGCCCTTCCTGCACCTCGCCGTCGGACATGAAGACCCAGGTGCGGCCCGGTTCGCCCTTGCGCGACCGCCCCCAGGCAAGGCCGGCGGCGGTCGAAAGACCGATGCCGAGCGTGCCATTGTGCACTTCCATGCCCGGCGAATGCTCGGCGCCGATCATCTCGACCGAAGACCCGTCCTTGTTGAACATGTCGAGGCCCTCGGGCGCCATGCGGCCCACCTCGATCAGCGTCGCATAGGCGACCAGCGCATAGTGGGCAGGGGCGATGAACAGGCGGTCGTAGCCCGGTGCGGCCGGCCCGTTATAGCCGGCACCGGTATGATAGTGGGGATTGTCGGCCGAAGGCACGCCGCCGAACGGCTCGGGAATGGGCGGCAATGTCGGCTCGCCCAGCTTCAGCTCTTCATTGTAGAGCCAGGCCAACTGCTCGCCGGCAGAGCAGGCCTGCGAGAGGTATCCGCCATTGTTGCGCATGGCGTGCTCGAAGACGCGGCGCCGGATTCCCAAGGCGACATCTTCGGTCGGTCGTTCGTTTCGCATGAGAACCCTCCTGATGACTTTACATATGTCACCGCCCTTGTCACATGTAAACTCCATTCATCGGCGAAGGCTGCCTGCACCAGGAACTTGAAGCCGAAGTAAGACCGATGGGCGCTAGCGTGGCATTGACCGGACGGCGCGATCGGCGCCGTCGATCCGCTTGATGCCTGCGATTGCAACGAGGGCGCGGTCTGTGCTTTCGTCGCGCCGAAACGCGCCGGTTTCGGCGCCGAGGACGGGGAGCCCATCATGGCGCAAGACTGGATCGAACCGGTGCTGGAATTCTGGTTCGGCGAACTCGAACCTGACCAATGGTTCAAGCGCGACGATGGTGTGGACGAAGCGATCCGGACCCGGTTCGCCGCAACCTATGAGACGGTTCGCGCCCGGCCCGTCGCCGATCTGGCGGCAGACGGCCGCACGGCTCTCGCCGCGATCATCGTGCTCGACCAGTTTCCCCGCAACATGTTCCGCGACAGCCCGCGGGCGTTCGAAAGCGATGCCCACGCCGTTGCCGTCGCCGATATGGCGATCGCCGCCGGACACGACGCACCGATGCGCGATGAGGAACGGCATTTTCTCTATATGCCCTTCATGCACTCCGAAGCCCTGGCCGATCAGGACCGCTGCATCGACCTGTTTGAGGCGCTGGGCAAGGAGGACGGTGTGAAGTTCGCTCACCTGCATCGGGACATCATCGTCAAGTTTGGACGGTTTCCGCACCGCAATGCGGTGCTGGGCCGGCAAAGCACTGACGAAGAACAAAAACACCTCGATGTTCATGGCGGATTCTGATCGGCGCGAGGCGGACCGACACATCACATCCCGGCATTGACGTATACGTCAGAATTGCTTGCGACTTTCGGCTATGTCCAGTATGACCAACCTGTGACAGTTTCCCGCCATGCGGGAAGATCGGGACGACCGGACGCGGCGTCCAAAACCACAATGTGGTCCGGCATCGCGGTGATGCATGTCACGTCACAGTCTGGGAGGACACCATGGCAAAGTCTGCCGCCGAGCGCGCATCTGCATCTGCCGGTACCGACATCGATCGCATCTGGCTGAAATCCTATCCCGACGGCACGCCGTCCGAGATAGGAGCGCTCAGCCACAGCTCCATTGCCGCCCTGTTCGATGATGCATTTGCGCGCTACGCCGAACGCCGGGCATTCTCCTGCATGGGCAAGGCGATCAGCTATGGCGAACTCGACGCCGCCTCGAACGCCTTTGCCGCCCACCTGCAATCGCTGGGGCTTCAAAAAGGCGACCGCGTTGCGCTGATGATGCCGAACATCTTGCAATATCCGGTGGCGATGGCCGGTGTGCTGCGCGCCGGCATGACCGTGGTGAACGTCAATCCGCTCTACACGCCGCGCGAACTCGAGCATCAGCTCAACGACAGCGGCGCCAAGGCCATCGTGATCCTGGAGAACTTCGCCAACACGCTGCAACAGGTGATCAAGGACACACACATCGAGCACGCGATCGTTGCGACGATGGGCGACCTGATGGGCTTCAAGGGCCACATCGTCAATCTGGTCGTCCGCTACGTCAAGAAGATGGTGCCGGCCTGGCACATTGACGGGCACAAATCGTTCAAGGCGGTGCTCGCCGAGGCAAACGGCAAAGCGCCGGACCGGCCGGAGATCGGCCCCGAAGACGTCGCCTTCCTGCAGTACACGGGCGGCACGACGGGCGTCTCGAAGGGTGCCACGCTGACCAATGCGAACATTCTGGCCAATATCGAGCAGTGTTCGACCTGGCTCGATGTCGGCTACCGGGCCAAGGGCAAGCCGGAAGGCATCAACTATGTCTGCGCGCTGCCGCTCTATCACATCTTCGCGCTGACGGTGAACGCGTTCGTCGGCATCAAGGAGGGCGGGCACAACATCCTGATCCCCAATCCGCGCGACATTCCGGGCTTCGTCAAGGAACTGGCCAACCACGAGTTCCACTTCTTCCCGGGCCTGAACACGCTCTTCAATGCGCTGCTGAACAATGAGGACTTCCACAAGCTCGACTTCAGCCATCTGCGCATGACCTTCGGCGGCGGCATGGCCGTGCAACGGCCCGTCGCTGACCGCTGGCGCGAGGTGACCGGCTGCATGGTCACCGAGGGCTACGGCCTGTCGGAGACCTCTCCGGTCGCCACCGGCAACCGTCTGGATGCGGCCGACTTCACCGGCACGATCGGCCTGCCCATGCCGTCGACCGACATTTCGATCCGCGACGATGACGGTAAGGCGCTGCCACTCGGCGAGGTCGGCGAGATTTGCATTCGCGGCCCGCAGGTGATGGCCGGCTACTGGAACCGGCCCGACGAGACCGAAAAGGTGATGACCGAGGACGGCTTCTTCCGCTCGGGCGACATGGGCTTCATGGACGAAGGCGGCTACACCAAGATTGTCGACCGCAAGAAGGACATGATCCTAGTCTCGGGCTTCAACGTCTATCCCAACGAGATCGAGGAAGTGGCGGCCGGCTGCGAGGGTGTGGTCGAAGCGGCCGCCGTCGGTGTGCCGGACGAGCATTCGGGCGAGTCGGTCAAGCTGTTCGTCGTACGCGCCCATGACGGCGTCACCGAAAAGGACGTCAAGGACCATTGCGCGCAGCATCTGACCAACTACAAGCGGCCCAAGCATATCGAGTTCCGCGACGAATTGCCGAAAACCAATGTCGGCAAGATCCTGCGCCGAGAACTGCGCTGACGCCCGGCCGGACGCGCTGGCCAAAAAGACAAAAATCGCGATAGTTGGCGGGCCGGAGGGCCCGCCATGTCGTTGAACTATCTGCTTCCCATCGCCGTCGTCGTTTTCGGCGGCATGCTCCTGTCGACCCAGGGGCCGATCAACGCGACACTTGGCCGTCTGGCCGGCGATCCTGTGGCCGCCGCGGCGATCTCTTTTGGGGTCGGCTTTGTCATCCTGGCCGCCGTCACGGTCGGGCGCGGCGCGATCCCGGCCGGATCGGCGCTCGCCGCGATGCCCTGGTGGGCGTGGACCGGCGGGCTTCTGGGTGCCTACTACGTGTTTGCGATCCTGTGGGCCGTACCCAAACTCGGCGTTCTGACGGTCGTCAGCGCGACCGTGTTCGGCCAGCTCGTCGCTGCATTGGCGCTCGATGCGATCGGTGCGTTCGGTGTCCCGGTGCAGCCGATATCGCTGGCGCGAATCGCCGGCGTCACCATGGTGTTCGGCGGGGTCCTGCTGTCGCGCCTTTGACCGGATGGTCACGCAAATGCCGGTGACCTCCACGTGCCTCTTTGCTAAGGGGTGTGGGCATTGAGGGAGTCCCGCCATGACCAGCAAGACCGACGCCATCACGGCCCTTGAGGCGCATGCCGCGACCGGCGCGCCGAACGACATGCGCGCGGCGTTCGCCGACGAGGCCAGCCGGTTCGAGGCCCATTCGGCGCGGCTCGATGACATGCTGTTCGACTGGTCGAAATGCCGGGTGAACGGCGAGACGCTGACCCTCTTGGAAGCGCTGGCGGATGCATGCGATCTCGATGGCCGGCGGCAAGCGATGTTCTCCGGCGCACCGATCAACACGACCGAGGGTCGCGCTGTCCTGCACACCGCGCTGCGCAACCGGTCCGGCGATCCGGTTCATGTCGGCGGCGCCGATGTGATGCCCGATGTTCAGGCCGTGCTCGCAGCGATGGCCGATTTCTGCCACGGCGTGCGCGGCGGCCAGATCACAGGCGCGACGGGCGGGACGATCACCGATGTGGTCAATATAGGCATTGGCGGCTCGGATCTGGGTCCGGCCATGGCCGTGCGGGCGCTTGCGCCCTTCCATGCCGGGCCACGCTGCCACTTCGTCTCCAACGTCGATGGCGCCGACATTGCCGACACGCTGGCCAGGCTGGACCCTGCCGGCACGCTGTTTGTCATCGCGTCGAAGACCTTCACCACCATCGAGACGATGACCAATGCGGCAACAGCCCGCGCATGGCTGGTCGAGCGGCTTGGCGAGGACGCGGTCGGCGCGCATTTCTGTGCCGTATCGACCGCGCTCGACAAGGTTGCCGCGTTTGGCATCGGCGCCGACCGGACGTTCGGATTCTGGGACTGGGTCGGCGGGCGCTATTCGCTGTGGGGTGCGATCGGCCTGCCGATCATGATGGCGATCGGTCCGACCCAGTTCGGCCGGTTCCTCGACGGCGCGCACGCCATGGATGTCCATTTCCGCACCGCGCCGGCGCGCGAGAACCTGCCTGTGATGGCCGGCCTGATCGGCTATTGGCACCGGGCGATCTGCGGCCATCCGTCCCGCGCCGTCATCCCCTACGACCAGCGCCTGGCGCGCCTGCCTGCCTATCTGCAGCAGCTCGACATGGAATCGAACGGCAAGGGCGTGACCATCGACGGATCACTCGTCGCCGGCGTGTCCGGACCCAGCGTGTGGGGTGAGCCGGGGACCAATGGCCAACACGCCTTCTTCCAGTTGCTGCATCAGGGCACCGACATCGTTCCGGTCGAATTCCTCGTCGCCGCCAACGGGCACGAAGATGATCTGTCCCGCCATCACCATCTGCTGCTGGCCAACTGCTTTGCCCAGTCCGAAGCGCTGATGAAGGGGCGCACGCTCGCAGAGGCGACCGACCAGCTGGTCGCCACGGGCATGGACGAGGCGGCGGCCAAGGCGCTTGCACCGCACAAGGTCTTCACGGGCAGCAGGCCGTCGACCACGCTCGTCTATGATCGGCTCGACCCGTTCACGCTGGGGCGGATCATCGCGCTTTACGAGCATCGCGTCTTTGTGGAGGCGCAGCTGTTCGGCATCAATGCGTTCGACCAATGGGGGGTCGAACTGGGCAAGGAGCTGGCGACAGCACTGCTGCCGGTGGTCGAGACCGGCGACGGGGCCGATGAGCGCGACGCGTCGACCGCCGCGCTTGTCGCCCACGTCCGCGCTTTGCGGGCGGGCTAGCCGGCCTCACAAGATCCGACCTGTCCGATCGATCCGCTGTCAATCTGCCGGCGCAAGTCGACATTGCGCGCCAGGACGAAGAACGGTTCATCCGGCTCGGTGCGCATCCAGGTTGTCAAGGGGATCGGCCCGCCCGGAACCGGACCATCGGCGCATGCGGTCGCCGTGACCGAAAGCTGCCCCTGCCCCTCAATTCCCGCCGCGCGCCAGGCCAGGATGCGACGTTGGACGTCGGCCAGGCTGGCCGCATCATCCTCGGTCAAGGCCGCGACATAGGTGCGCTCCCCTGGAGCGCCCTCGCCGATGCCCCGGGTTCCGGCCGGCGCCCGAACGATCATGGCGCCATATTCCTCGACCAGACGCGTTGCCCCCGTTCCGCCATCGAAGCTGATCCGCAGGCGAATGTCGCCATCGCGGATACGCAGCGGCTCAGGAAGGCGCGCCGCCAGACGGATCGTGGCCGGGTCGGCCTCGAGCGGGCTGAGGCGCGAGAGTTTGAAGAGGGTCGACGGCGGCGTGGTCAGACAACCGGCCGTGAGAAGAGCGGCGATCGCAATGAATGGCAGGCGGAACAGGACAGGCATTGGAGATTTCTCTTGCGTTCTTGATTGGGAACGAATAATTATTGTTTTACGATAATTAATTCAAGAGGGAATGTGATTGAGATGTTTGACCAGGTTCCGTCCGATCTCAGACGCCTGAGTGCCTTCATGCGGTGGTTCTGCCTGATCGCCCTGCTGCTGCTTGTGCTGGCGGCGATCGTGCTGGGCCTTGGAACGCTCGCCAACCCAAGCAGCATCGCGGACCGCTTTCCGGACGCACGGATCTATCCGGAATTGATTGGGCGCGGGCGGATTGCACTGGTCTTGGGGATCAATGCGATCTCGGTGATCCTGATCTGCAGCGCGCTTTTGGCGCTTCGGGACATGTTTGGTGCATTCCAACGCGGCGACATACTGACCGAAGGGACGGCAACCCTCATGCGCCGGGCCGGTGGCTACTTTCTGGCCGCCGCGCTCTGGGGCGTTCTCGCCGAGACGCTGACGATCCTTGTGCTGACCGCCGTCAATCCGGCCGGCGAGAAGCAGCTGTCGGTAGGGTTTTCGGGCGAAGCACTGTTTCCGCTGTTGCTGGCCGGTGTACTCTTCGCCATCGGACAAGTGCTGACCATGGCGGCCGCCATCAACGCAGAAAACAAAGAATTCGTCTGACCATGGCGATCATCGTCAATCTCGATGTGATGCTGGCGCGGCGCAAGATGCGGTCCAAGGAACTGGCCGAGCGGATCGGCATCACCGAGCAGAACGTCTCGCTTCTGAAGTCCGGCAAGGTGAAGGGCGTGCGCTTCGAGACGCTCGAGAAGATCTGCGACGTGCTCGAATGCCAGCCCGGCGACATTCTCGAATACCACCGGGACGATGCTTGATCGGCATCGCCATTGCCCCTACCGGTAAGCGAAAGGGGAATGGCGATGACAAGCACCAGAACGACCCAACTGCGCAGCCAGGCCTGGTTCGACAATCCGGACAATCCGGACATGACCGCGCTCTATCTGGAGCGCTATCTCAATTACGGGATCACGCGCGAGGAGTTGCAGTCCGGCAAGCCGATCATCGGCATTGCGCAGACGGGCTCGGACATTGCGCCCTGCAACCGCCACCATATCGAGCTGGCCAAGCGGGTGCGCGACGGCATCATCGCGGCCGGCGGCGTGCCGCTCGAATTCCCGGTCCATCCGATCCAGGAGACCGGAAAGCGGCCGACCGCCGCGCTCGACCGGAACCTGCAATATCTGTCCTGCGTCGAGGTTCTGTACGGCTATCCGGTCGACGGCGCCGTGCTGACGATCGGCTGCGACAAGACCACGCCGGCGCTTCTGATGGCCGCCGCCACCGTCGACATCCCCGCCATCGCACTGTCGGTCGGCCCGATGCTCAATGGCTGGCATCGCGGCGAGCGGGCCGGCTCGGGCACGATCATCTGGAAGTACCGCGAAAAACTCGCCGCCGGCGAGATCGATTATGACCAGTTCATGGACGCGGCGGCCGCCTCGGCGCCCTCGGTCGGCTATTGCAACACGATGGGCACGGCGACGACGATGAACTCGCTCGCCGAGGCGCTTGGCATGCAGTTGCCGGGGTCGGCAGCGATCCCGGCGCCCTATCGCGAGCGCGGCCAGATGGCCTACGAGACCGGGCGCATGGCGGTCGAGGCGGTTCTTGAGCAGCGCACACCGGCAGCGATCATGACGCGGGAGGCGTTCGAGAACGCCATTGTTGTCAATTCGGCGATTGGCGGGTCGTCCAATGCGCCGATCCATCTGAACGGGCTGGCCCGGCATTTGGGGCTCGAGCTGACGCCGGATGATTGGCAGCGCCTCGGACATGCGGTCCCGCTGCTCGTCAACCTGCAACCGGCCGGCGATTATCTGGGCGAGGATTATCACCGTGCCGGCGGCGTGCCTGCGGTGGTGGCCGAACTGATCCGCAACGGCCTTCTGCCGCATCCCGACGCCGTCACCGTCAATGGCCGGACAGTGGCCGACAACTGCGCCAGTACCGAGACCCTCAACGACGACGTCATCCGGACGGTGGCCACGGCGCTGAAGGGCGAAGCAGGCTTCATCAACCTGTCGGGCAACCTGTTTCGCTCGGCGATCATGAAGACCTCGGTCATCTCCGACGATTTCCGCACGCGCTATCTTTCGAACCCGGACGACCCGGACGCATTCGAGGGGAAGGTCGCCGTCTTCGACGGGCCGGAGGACTATCACCACCGCATCGACGATCCGGCCGAAGGCATCGACGAAAACACCATTCTCGTGATGCGCGGGACGGGGCCGATCGGCTATCCGGGCGGCGCGGAAGTGGTCAACATGCGGCCGCCGGACGCGCTGATCAAACGCGGCATCACCTCCCTGCCCTGCATCGGCGACGGTCGGCAGTCCGGCACGTCGGGCTCTCCGTCGATCCTCAACGCCTCGCCCGAGGCGGCGGCCGGCGGCAATCTTGCACTGCTCGAAAATGGCGACCGGCTGCGCGTCGATCTGACGGCTGGCACGGTCAATGTGCTGCTGGACGAAAGTGAACTGGCCGCGCGTCGTACCGCGCTCGAAGCGAAGGGCGGCTATGCCTTCCCCGCATCGCAGACGCCCTGGCAGGACATTCAGCGCGCCATGGTGAGCCAGCTCGATGAAGGCATGGTTCTGGAACCGGCGGTAGACTATCAGCGCATCGACGAGACAAAGGGCCTGCCGCGCGACAGCCATTGACGCCAAGCCGACCCCAGCGGCCGTGCGCCAAGGCGCGCAAGGCCGGCCAGGGAACGGACCTCAGGCCGCTTCCTTGGCCTCGGTGTCCGCGCGCATGGTCTGGCCCTGATCGTCGAACAGGTGCAGCGTGTCCGCGTCGGCGGTCAGGTGGACTTCCGTTCCGCGCTCGACGTCCTGGTAACCGGGCAGCTTGGCCAGCACCGGCTCCTCATGACCTTCCACCTGCACGTAGAGCAGCGTGACCTCGCCAAGCGCTTCGACGATGTCGACCCTGCCATTGATGATCGGCGCTTCGCCCTTGCCGGCGAGGCGCAGATCCTCCGGCCTTACGCCGAGGCTGACCGAGGCGCCCTTGATCGAGGCGGCGCCGGGGATCGGCAGGGTGGCCTTGCCGCCGCTCTCCACGTCGACGGCGATTCCCTTGGCCGAGGCCGACGCCACTTTGGCCGCCATGATGTTCATCGCCGGAGATCCGATGAACTGGGCAACGAACAGGTTGGCCGGCTTGTGGTATAGCTCCATCGGCGCGCCGACCTGCTCGATGTAGCCCGCCCGCAGCACGACGATCCGGTCGGCCAGCGTCATCGCCTCAACCTGGTCGTGGGTGACGTAGATCATCGTCGTGTCGGGCATGGTTTCGTTGAGCTTTGCGATCTCGATGCGGGTCGCCACGCGCAGCGCCGCATCGAGGTTCGAGAGCGGTTCGTCGAACAGGAAGACCTTCGGCTCGCGGCAGATCGCCCGGCCGATGGCCACACGCTGGCGCTGACCACCCGACAATGCCTTGGGCAGGCGGTCGAGATAGGGACCGAGCTGCAGGATTTCGGCAGCGTTGTTGACCCGTTCCTCGATCTCGGCCTTCGACTTCTTGGCCAGCCGCATGCCGAAGGCCATGTTGTCGTAGACCGTCATGTGCGGATAGAGCGCGTAGGTCTGGAACACCATGGCGATGCCGCGCTCGGACGGCGGGATGTTGTTGACCACCTGGCCATCGATCTCCATCACGCCGTCGGTGATCCGCTCAAGCCCGGCAATGGTGCGCAAAAGGGTCGACTTGCCACAGCCCGACGGGCCGACAAAGACGATGAATTCACCGCGTTTGATATCGAGATCGATGCCGTGCAGCACCTCGATATCGCCATAGGCTTTGACGATCTTCGTCAGTTTCAGGTCAGCCATAGTCTCCTCCCGCCGGCGATCGGTTGCGCCGGTTCCTATGCTTCCATGGTCGCGAAAAACGCGCCATAGGGTGTCAGATCGAGTGTGTTGCCGTCGCGCCGAACATCCCCGTGCGGGCTGTTGTCGACGGCACGCCAGCCTTTGTCGCCAAGTTCGACGGACCGCGGCTGGTCACTCATGTTGATGACCACCAGCATGCTGGTGCCCTGATGCTGCCGGACGAACATCAGCACATTGTCCGGCGCATCGGCAAAGGTGATCGAGCCCTTGGCAAAGACCTGGTGGCGTTCGCGAAAGGCAAGCATCCGGCGATAATGCTCCAGAATGCTGTCGTCGCGGTTGGCCTGCAGGTCGGCCGTGCTGGTCAGATGCTCATAGGGCACCGGCAGCCAGGGCTTGCCCTCGGAGAAGCCGGCATTGGGTTCGTTGTGGCTCCACACCATCGGCGTGCGACAGCCGTCGCGGCCCTTGAAGGTCGGCCAGAACTGGATGCCGTAGGGATCCTGCAGGTCCTCAAAATCGAGCACCGCCTCGGTGAGCCCGAGTTCCTCGCCCTGATAAAGGCACACCGAGCCGCGCAGCGTCAGGATCAGCGTCGCGTTCATCTTCAGAAACGCTTCGCGGTCGACCACATGATCGGCCCAACGGCTGCCGTGACGGACGACGTCATGGTTGGAAAACGCCCAGCAGGACCATCCGGTCGGCGCGGCGTCCTCGAACTCCTGGACGACCTCGCGCACGCGTTCGGCGGTCAGGCGCGTCGAGGAAAGGAAGTCGAACGAATAGCACATGTGCATGCGGTCGCTGCCAGCGGTGTAGTCGGCGACGATCTGCAGGCCGCGCTGCGCGTCGCCCACCTCGCCCACCGCCGCAGCGGCGGGATATTCGTCAAGCAGCGCGCGGAAACGCTCGAGGAAGGCGAGGTTTTCCGGCTGGCTCTTGTCGTAGAGATGATCCTGATGGTTGTACGGATTGACGTCCGGCGCGATCGACGAGTTGCGCAGTTCCGGCGCCAGCGGCGGATTGTTTTCCAGAGCGGCCGAGTGAACATAGAAGTTGACCGTGTCCAGCCGGAAACCGTCGACACCGCGATCCAGCCAGAAGCGCACTTCTTCGAGCAACGCGTTCTGGACGTCGGAATTGTGGAAGTTCAGGTCCGGCTGGCTCTTGAGGAAATTGTGCAGATAGTACTGCCGGCGGTTCGTGTCCCACTCCCAGGCCGAGCCGCCGAAAATCGACAGCCAGTTGTTGGGCGGCGTGCCGTCCTCGTTGGGATCGGCCCAGACATACCAGTCCGCATAGCGGTTGGTCTTGTCCTGGCGGCTGTGGCGGAACCAGTGGTGCTGGTCGGAGGTGTGCGACAGGACCTGATCGATCATCACCTTGAGGCCCAGCCGATGCGCCTCGGCGATCATGGCGTCGAAATCGGCGAGCGTGCCGAACATCGGATCGACGGCCCGGTAGTCGCTGACATCGTATCCGAAATCGTCCATCGGCGATTTGAAGAAGGGCGACACCCAGATTGCGTCGACACCGAGAGACGCGACATAGGGCAGCCGGCGCGTGATGCCGCGCAGATCGCCGATGCCGTCATTGTTGGTGTCCTGGAAGGAACGCGGATAGATCTGGTAGATCACCGCGCCCCGCCACCAGTCGCGGTCGGTTTCGTGGCTCGTGACAAGCCCGGGGGCCTTTTCGGCCGGCATGTCGTAGATGACGTTCACGGATGGAGTTTCCTATTTCACCGAGCCGGCCAGAAGGCCGCGCACGAGATAACGTTGCATGGCGAAGAAGACAGCGAGCGGCACCGCAATCGACACGAAGGCCGCCGTTGCGAGGATTTCCCAGTTGCCGCCGCGCGTTCCGAGCAGTTCGACGATCTGCCGGGTCATCACGGTCGTCTCACCGGTCGCATCGATCAGGAAGACCAGCGCGACAAGCAGGTCGTTCCATGTCCACAGGAACTGGAAGATGGCGAAGGAGGCGAGCGCCGGGAAGGAAAGCGGCAGGATGATCCGCACGAAGATCTGGAAGTCGGTCGCGCCATCGACGCGGGCATTTTCGATGATGTCCCGCGGCAGGCCGACCATGTAGTTGCGCAACAGATAGATCGCCAGCGGCAGACCGAAGCCGGTGTGCGCCAGCCAGACGCCCAGATAGCCCTTGCCGATCCCCACCGCATTGTGGAGCTGCAGCAGCGGGATCAGCGCCAGTTGCAACGGCACGACGAGCAGCCCGACCACGGCCGCAATCAGCAGCGCCCTTCCGGGGAATTCCATCCATGCCAGCGCATAGGCTGCGAAGGCGGCGATCAGGATCGGGATGATCGTTGCGGGAATGACGACGGTCAGCGTGTTGAAGAACGCCTTGGCCATATTGTCTTGGCCGGTGCCCGAGAACAGCACGGTCTGATAGTTCTCGGTGGTGAAATCGGGTGGCAGAAGCGCAGTCAGGAAGACACGCTGACCGCGTCGCCCGGGTTCCTCGGCGCTTGTGTAAAGGTATGTGCCGTCGGCGTTCAACGTCAGCGTTTCATCGTCGCCGAATTCGGCGGTCTCGCCGATCTGGTAGGCGCCGATGGCGCGCGAAGAGACGCCAAAGTCGACGATTTCCACCGCGCCCGGCGCGTTCTCGCCATCGGTCAGTATGTTGCCTTCGACGACGAAGACACCGTCCTGCTCGCTTGCGGCGTCGCGGCCGCCGGTGCGCACCTGAATAACCTGCTGGGAGGTCGACAGCGAGGCCCACCAGCCCGATGCCGAAATCTGGTCGGCGGTGCGGAACGAGGAGATCAGAAGGCCCACGGTCGGGAACAGCCAGAGAAGAACCAGCGCCGCGACGGAAATGTGAACGGCCCAGCCGAGAGCGGATTTGGTACCGACGGTGTCACTCATCAGCGCATCTCCTTGCGGGCATTGTAGACGTTCCACACCAGGATCGGCGTCACCAGCAGCATGATCACCATGGCGCTGGCGGACCCGACGCCCCAGTCATTGGCGCGGAACAGCTTGTCGTACATGTAGTTGGCGAGGACCTGGGTCTCCCACTGGCCGTTGGTCATGGCGAAGACGATGTCGAAGACCTTCAGCACGGTGATGGTGATGGTCGTCCATACGACGACGATGGTCCCCATGATCTGCGGCACCTTGATCTTGAAGAAGATCTGAAACGGATTGGCGCCGTCGATGATCGCCGCCTCGACGGTTTCCTCGGGAATGCCGCGCAGCGCCGCTGACAGGATCACCATGGCAAAGCCGGTCTGGATCCAGATCAGGACGACCATCAGGAAAAAGTTGTTCCAGAATGGCAATGTCAGCCATTGCTGGGGCTCGCCATAGGGCGGCTGGGCGGTCCAAACACCGATCAGCGAGGACAGCGACATCCAGACCAGCCAGACGCCGAGCAGCGCGCCGATCAACCGCAACGGGATGAACGGAGCCGCCCTTTGGCCCTCGCGGTTGACGATTGGATTGACCAGGACATAGGCCGTGTAGCCGACAATGGCGGCAAAGCCGAGCAGCACGATCGTCGGCAGCAGTTGAAGCACGAGCAGCGATCCGAAGCCGCCTTCGAACTGCATCCAGATGGCGTTCAGGATGCCGATCTGGGCGGTGTCGGCGGGCCGCGCGTCATAGATCAGCTTGAAGATGACGGAGGCGCCGACAAAGGAGATCGCCATCGGCATGAAGATCAGCGACTTGGCGATGTTGCCCCAGGCGATGCGGTCGGTCAGCTGCGCGACCAGAAGCCCGAAGCCCGTCGATGCGGCCGGCACGACGATCAGCCACAGCATGTTGTTGCGGATCGCTTCCCAGAATTTGGGCTCGGCCATCATCTGGTTGTAGTTGGCAAGACCGACGAATGCGCCGCCCTGGGCCCGGTCGGTCAGCGACAGGCGCAGCGTCTCGATCACCGGGTAGCCGAGGTACAGACCGAGCGCGAAAATCGCGGGGAACAGGAACAGCCAGGGGCGCACCTGGTTGGCGCGGTTGATGTTGTCGCCGGCTTTCGGCCCCTTGGCGGGAAAGATCACCTTGTCGAGGATCTGGTTGGAAAAGTAGAAATATCCAACACAGCCGCCGACGCCCACCAATATTGTGATGAGACCCTGCAATGCTGGGTTCATGGTGCCCTCCCGGCGCGGCATTTCCGGACCATGCCGGCGCGCGCATTATCCTGGTTGGCGGAAGGCGGCGTGCCGCCTCCCGCTCTTGTCATTTCGATGCGGCGCTTACTTCAGCGCTTCCCAGCTTGCCTGGATCTCGTCGGCCACGGCCTGGGCATCCTTGCCGCCGGTATAGTCGACCATGCCGGTCCAGAAGGTGCCGGCACCAACGCCACCGGGCATCAGGTCGGACCCGTCGAAGCGGAAGGTGGTGGCGTTGACGAGAATCTCGCCCTGCCCCTTCAGCGCATCGTTCATGTAGGTGTCGGCATTGACGCCCTTGTGCGGCGTCAGGAAGCCGGTCTGGGCCATCATGATCTCATGGGCGATTGGCAGCTTGAAGAACTCCATGAGATGGTTGGTGGCATCCGACGGATCGGTGATCGACATCAGCGTTCCGCCGCCCAGAACCGGATTGCCGAGGTCCTTTTCGGCAAAGGACGGGAAGTAGAAGAAATCCACATCCTCGCCAAACTCGATACCGTCAGGGAAGAAGGCCGGCACGAACGACGCCTGGCGGTGCATGTAGCACTGCGGCGGCGAGGCAAACAGGCCCTTGGGCGAATCGCGGAAGTCGGTGGAGGCCACCTGGCCGGCGCCGCCGGAGACGAAATCGTCATTGCGGGCGAACCAGCCGAATTCCTCGATCGCCGCCACGACGCGCTCGTCGTTGAAGGCAATGTCGTTGGTCGTCCATCCGTCATAGACTTCCGGCGGCTGGGTGCGCAGCATGATGTCCTCGACCCAGTCGGTGGCCGGCCAGCCGGTGGCCGCGCCCGAACCAAGCCCGATGCACCAGGGCGTTTCGCCATCGGCGGCGATCTGCTCGGTCAGCGCCTTGAGGTCTTCCATCGATTCAGGGACGTCATAGCCCGCATCCTCGAAGTTCTCCGGCACGTACCAGACCAGGCTCTTGACGTTCACATTGTAGAAGAAGCCGTAGAGCTGGTCCTCGCCGTTCTCGTCCGCATAGGTGCCCAGATCGACCCAGCTTTCGCCGGCGCCATAGTTCTCGGCGACCCACTCGCCCATGCCATCGGGCAGCGGCGCCAGAAGGCCGCGCGAGGCCATGTCGGCGGCAAGGCCCGGCTGCGGGAAGACCGCAACGTTGGGCGCCGAGCCGGCCTCGGCATCGATGACGATCTGCTGCTCAAACGAATCCGAGCCGGTGTAGATGGCTTCCGCGCCCGTGGCCGCGGCGAAATAGGCGATCGCCGAGCGGAACACTTCGTCCTCGGGCTGCAGCCAGGGACCGGCGATCGTCACGGTCTGGCCGCTCAGATCGGGCGCCGATTCAGCCCATTCATTGTAGCTTTCCCAGCTGAAGTCGCCTTCGCCAACGGGGAAAACGAGATCCTGAGCCTGGACACTGCCGGCAGCCAGCACGGCAAGACCGGCCACGCCGGCCAGAAGAGTTCTTTTCATCGGTGATCCTCCCAGATCGATGTCGCGCATTGGTACGATACGAACAACCACGCGCAGTCAAAGCGCTTTGGCTTGCTCGACTTTGGTCGTGGATGCACAGCGAGTCAAGCGCTTTGTCCCGCCTTTGAGGTCCGTTGCAACAAATGTGTCAAACCGGCTGGACAAGACAATCGCGGCGTACCGGCGATTGTCGCAACAGGCTTGCCTAACGCGTCAATGTGCGTCTTGATGTCGACCTCAAAGCCCTTTGAGCCGATGATCGGGAGGAGATATTGGCCAATTTGAAGGAGCTTTCCGAGAAACTCGGGCTCTCACAGACAACGGTCAGCCGGGCGCTGAACGGCTATCCGGAGGTCAGCGAAGCAACGCGGCAGCGGGTCATTGATGCTGCGCGCGAGCACAATTACGCGCCCGATTCGAGTGCTCGCCGGCTGGCGACCGGCAAGACCCGGACGATCGGCCATGTGGTTCCGATTTCCAAGCACGACATGATCAATCCGCACTTCACCGATTTCATCGCCGGCGCGGGCGCCGTCTACAACCGGCGCGGCTACGACATGCTGATCTCGGTGGTTGACGCGGACAAGGAGACCGAAACCTACCGGGCGATGAAGCGAAACCGCCGCGTCGATGGCGTGATCGTGCACGGCCCGGTGGCCAACGATGCCCGGCCGGGCCTGTTGCAGAGCCTGGGACTGCCCTTCGTCGTGCACGGCCGCACATTGCAGGACGAAGCCAGCTATTGCTGGGTCGATGTCAACAACCGCCGCGCGTTTGCCGAGGCGACGCGCCATCTGATCGGCCTCGGGCACCGGCGCATCGCCCTCGTCAATGGCTGGGAGCACATGGTGTTCGCCCGGCGCCGGCGCGAGGGCTATGAGGAAGCGCTGCGCGAGGCGCGCATCGCTGTCGATCCGCTTCTGATGTCGAGCAACGAGATGATCGAACCGGTCGGCTATGAGGCGATGACCGCCTTTCTCGCCAGCGATGATCCGCCGACGGCGGTTCTGGTCGCAAGCGCCTTGTCAGCGCTCGGCGTGATGGGTGCGGTGCGCGAACATGGCCTTGTGCCCGGAACGGACATCTCGATCATCAGCTATGACGACAAGCTGTCATTTCTCGATATCGGGCCGGACGGGATGGGTCTGACGGTGATCCGCTCGGGCATCGGCGAAGCGGGCCGCCACTGCGCGGACATGCTGATCGACATGATCGAAGGCCGGCGCGGCATCGATCACATGCTGCTTGAGGCAAGCCTGGTGCCGGGCACCAGCACCGGGCCGCCCGCCGGTGTCGCGGTGGCGGGAAAATCGGCGGCGGGCCGTTGACAGGCGGCGCGCTTCCGGCTTTATCCCGTCGTCATCGCGGCCATGGCACGAACGGGCCGAAACGTTGGGGCGTAGCCAAGCGGTAAGGCAGCGGTTTTTGGTACCGCCATGCGCAGGTTCGAATCCTGCCGCCCCAGCCACCCCTCATCTCTACCGGAACGGCCCTAACCCAGATCGTAGAAGTCGGCGATGACGCGCCAGGCCTCTTCGGCGGTGTCGACGAACGAGATCAATTCGACATCGCCCGGCGAGATCGTCCCCTGGGCGGCGAGAAAATCGAGATCGATTGCCCCGCGCCAGAACGCCTTGCCGAACAGAAGAAACGGCACACGCTCCATCCGGCCCGTCTGGATCAGCGTCAGCGCCTCGAACAGTTCGTCCATGGTGCCGAACCCACCCGGGAACACCGAAATCGCCTTGGCGCGCAGCAGGAAGTGCATCTTGCGGATCGCGAAATAGTGGAAATTGAAGCACAATTCCGGCGTCACATATTCGTTGGGCGCCTGTTCGTGCGGCAGCACGATGTTAAGCCCGATCGACGGCGCGCCGACATCGGTTGCGCCCCTGTTGCCCGCCTCCATGACGCCCGGCCCGCCGCCGGTGACGACGACGAACTCCTTGTAGAGGCTGGCGGCCGAATGGCGCGAGCATTGGCGGGCGAACTCGCGGGCCTGCTCGTAATAGACCGCGTTGGCCTCCAGGTTCTTCTTCTGGGTTTCGTTCTTGGCGGCCCAGGCTGCGCCGCCCGGCTCGGGTATGCGCGCGCCGCCGAACATCACCACGGTCGAGCGGATGCCGCGTTCTTCGAGCAGCATGTCGGGCTTGAGCAGTTCGAGCTGGAGCCGCACCGGACGCAATTCCTCGCGACACAGGAATTCCGGATCGTCGAAGGCGAGCCTGTAGGCTGGCGCGCGCGTCTGCGGCGTATCGGGCACCTGCTTGGCCCGCTGCATGTCCTTTTCGGACGGCACCAGCGGATCCCACACATCATCGCGGCGGCGTGCGCTCATCGCCTTTTCCCCTCCCCTGCGCCCGGACCGGCATTCGGACGGGCGCGATTGACCTTCATGCCCGGTGTCGCATAGGTCATGCACCGATCAACGCGATCGCCGGGCGGTGCCTGATACCACCGTGCCGGCCACCCCACAATCAAAGGATGCATCATGTCCGGCCACGACCTTGCCGCCCTCGAACAGACGATCGAAATCGCCTTCGACGCGCGCGACGAGGTCAGCACCGAGACACGGGGGCAAGTGCGCGAAGCGGTCGACGAGGCGCTCAACCTTCTCGATGCCGGCAAGGTGCGCGTCGCCTCGCGCGAGGCGGACGGCACATGGACCGTGCATCAATGGCTGAAAAAGGCGGTGCTTTTGTCGTTCCGGCTGAACCCAATGGAAATCATCAAGGGCGGCCCGGGTGACGCGACATGGTGGGACAAGGTGCGGTCCAAGTTCGATGGCTGGTCGGCGTCGGAGTTCGAGCGCGCCGGCTTCCGCGCGGTGCCCAACTGCACCGTGCGCCGGTCGGCGCACGTGGCCAAAGGCGCCGTCCTGATGCCGTGCTTTGTCAATCTGGGGGCCTATGTCGACGAGGGCACGATGGTCGACACCTGGGCGACCGTCGGCTCCTGCGCGCAAATCGGCAAGAACGTGCATCTTTCCGGCGGCGTCGGCATTGGCGGCGTGCTGGAACCGATGCAGGCGGGTCCGACCATCATCGAGGACAATTGCTTCATCGGCGCGCGCTCGGAGGTGGTCGAGGGCTGCATCGTGCGCGAGGGATCGGTTCTGGGGATGGGCGTCTTCATCGGCAAGTCGACCAAGATCGTCAACCGCGCAACCGGCGAGATTTCCTATGGCGAGGTACCGCCCTACTCCGTGGTTGTCGCCGGCTCGATGCCCGGCAAGCCTTTCCCGAACGGCGAGCCCGGCCCGAACCTTTATTGCGCCGTGATCGTCAAGACGGTCGATGAGAAGACGCGGTCCAAGACCGGCATCAACGAGCTATTGAGAGACTGACAATCATGAGCGGCACGCCCGACCATCCGCTGACGGTCAAATGGGTCCTGTTCGGCTTCAGAGGCCGGATCGGACGCAAGAGCTTCTGGCTTGGCGCGCTTGGCATGATCCTGATCCAGGCGGCGATCGTCGCGCAAATCGTGGCAGCGCCAGAGGACAGCCCGAGCCTGGCGCTCTGGGGCCTCGTGATGCTGGTGGTGTGGGGTGCGTCGGCCTGGGCGGCGCTGGCGCTCGCCGTCAAGCGGCTGCACGACATTGGCCTGCCGGGCGCGCTGGCGGTGCTGCTGCTGATTCCGGCGGTGGCGTTCTTCACCTTTGTCGTGCTCGCCGTCTGGCCATCGACGCAGGAAACCAACGAGCACGGCCCGCCGCCTTTTCCCCGATCGAACTGACGATGAACGCCTCTAGCGCAGTGTGACGCGGTCCGGGTCGCTGGTGCGTCCGGTGACACGCACCCATTGCGACGAATCGCTCGCTGACTGGACCTTGGCAAAGCGCATGCGTGAGCGGTTTACCGGCAGGATCTCGTCGGTGTTGTTGTCGAGCACGAAGTCGCCCTGCGTGGTGCGCACGACCAGCACCGCGTGAATTTCACCGCGGCTGCGGCCGACGGCAATGCGCAGGTGGCCCGGTTTGAAGCCGCGGCGCAGAAGCTGGTTGCGCTTGGCCAGAACGTAGTCCTCGCAATCGCCAGCGCGTGTGCTGGCGAGCCAGATTTCACGTGTTCCGTGCGCTTTCTGGTCGGACATCGGTTCGATGGAACGGTTCACGGCGAGGTTGACCCTGTTGAGGGTCGCAAGCCGCGCATCGGCAAGCCTGCTGACGCCGCCATGGCGTCCGCAATCATAGCGGTGGCGCTTGCAGTATTCCATATGTCCGAAGGGGATGGAGGCGGTGCGGCCGGTGGTCAGCCAGGAGGATGCGAAGGCGGTGGAGGCAATGAGCGGCGAGAAGAACAGCGCGATCGACAGTCCGGCCTTGATCAGCATTGCTCTACCCCCGTTTGCGGCGGCACCCGATACGGGTCTTGCCGAAGAATTTCGCACCCGTCTTTACGTAGGGTGGATGGCCCGTTTGGGGCCAATCACATTCCGTTTACTGCGGGACCGCGCGCCGGGGTGAAGCGTGCGGTCCCGTTTTGGACAGCCCATTGGTCAGGCCGTCAGCGGTAGACGGGCGAACCGTCGCCGAGGCGCGGGCCGAGTTCTTCAGACGAACCGCCGCCAATCGAAGCGGTGGCGCGGAAGTCGATGCCGCCACGATGGTCGTTGTAGACCGGC
>Ga0207422_1000816_pt1 | contig 82333 bp, 69 predicted proteins | sample MarCyaLeptolynsp_FD_187757 | JGI IMG/M metagenome (GOLD analysis project Ga0207422, IMG submission 187757) | Marine cyanobacterial communities from Panama - species 1 Leptolyngbya sp. (SPAdes) | ecosystem: Environmental > Aquatic > Marine > Unclassified | place: Panama: Panama City | collected...
AAGAGAAAAATCTAAGGAAATTGTACTTATTATGGGTAAGAACTGTGACAATGATAGGTTCAAAGCAAAAAAGCAGACAAAAATGCCTGCTTAATGTTATCTAGAATCTATTTTAAAGGGAAACCTAAATTAATCTTTGGTGCTATTTGTAACTCAAAGATATTTTGTTGAGCCATAGTTACAACGCCAAGACAATTTAAATGTAAAATAATGAAAGCTTTTAATGGTATTTTACTTATTTTCCTCATTATTATTTATCTGGTAAGTTAAGCCAACCGAAAAATTAAGTTGTTGCAAAAAGAAGTTTGGAGTTAAAATACTTTCCTCATCTAATTCAGAAATTAGGACGTTCTCATCAGATTTACTTACTAATTTTGTGGGTTTATATCTGGCTCTACTAAACTGTAACTCTGTTATAAGATTTATTCCTTTTATTGTTTTTATTGAAATGCCAATACCACTATTTATTCCAATTAATATATCGCCAGTATAGATGGCTTTATCATTTTGATAATTGAAAACCATTTCTGGTATTCCTGTTGTGAGTCCAAAACTTAAAAAGGGAGAAAATTTCTTTTCTAAAGAACTTGAAATTATTAATGAAGGTGTAAAAAAGAATCCCCTGCCCTTATAAGAGATTTCCTGTTCGGGAATTATTGGATTTTGAGTGTTTTTTTTTAAACCCCAAAGATATTCGGTACCTAATCTTAATTTCAGATTTGAATTAAGATTATAATAAACATCTATGCCATTAGAAGGGCCATTAAAAATATTAAGTCCATTAGAAAGAATAGCAGTTTCCTCAGGTGAAAACCTTACTAAGCCATACCAACCTACTTTTGGTGCAATCTTTATCTTCTGCGCCAAACTATTTATTGTAGGAATGATAAAAAGCAAAATTGATATTAGAATAATTTTTTTGAATTTCAATAATAGGTTGAAATAATAGCAATGCATGCCTTTTGGTTAAAGCTTAAAAAGTACCAAAATGGTATTATAAAAAGATACATGTAAAACAATACTTTTTTAATTGTATTGCCAAATTTGAGTACCATTTTATGGTTTTATTAATTTTCTTTCAACATCCCATTTACCACTTCAATCTTATTATTTCCTTTTCATCTTACAAAATCGCTGTTTCATAAAGTATTACATTCCCGACCGTTGGTCGACTTATTATATTTGTTTTAGAATTATATTGAATATTTTTTCTTACTTTCGGAAACAATTTTATAAATCCGACCGTTAGTCGGTAAACAAACTAAAGTTTTATGGGAGTTAAAGAACGCAGAGAACGGGAAAAGCTAAGACGCAATAATGAAATCGTGGATGCAGCAGAAACGGTGATATTTGAAAAAGGAATGTCAAATGCCACAATGGAAGACATAGCAAGAGAAGCAGAACTGGGAAAAGCTACCATCTATGGTTATTATAAAAGTAAAGATGAAATTCTTCTTGCTATCAATCAAAGAGCACTTAACAAATTAGCAGAATTGTTCAGAAATGCCTCTCATCTTGGCAGGAATGGTTTTGAAAAGGTCTTTCTGATTGGAAGGTCTTACTTTGCTTTCTCTAAAGACTATGCAAATTATTATAACCTTATTTCTTTATTTGAGATGGGTAATATGAGTGTGAATCCAGTAGAAAGTATGAAAAATGCTTCTGCTTGTGATAATATACTTCAAAATGCTATTGCACTCGGTAAAGAAGACGGTAGCATTAGAGATGATATGGAAACTGGCATTGTTAGTAATATGCTTTGGGCAATGTCTACAGGATTAATTCAACTCATTAAAAACAGGGGAGAAATTTTAAAGGAGTATGAAGGTATTCATGAAGAAGAAATGCATGAACATTTTTTTAAAATGATGAATACGGCACTCCACCCTGACGCTAAATTGATTCAAATAAATTATAATGATAATTAATAAAATCATGCAACTTATTCATTGGAAAAAAAATAGTGACCTCATATATTTTTTGAATATACCCGACTATCAGTCGAAAATTAAATATTGGTTGATTATTTTAATTTTTATATTCTCATTTCCGATTATCCTCAGAGCTCAAACACCAGTATTAGATGCCTACATTGCACAAGGTTTAGAAAACAATTTAGCAATGAAAAGAGAGGAGCTTTCTTTGACCAGAAGCCTTGAAATATTAAATGAAGCCAAAGGTAAATTTTACCCAGACCTTAGCTTTAATGCAGATTACACTTTGGCCGGAGGTGGTAGGAAAATATTTTTCCCAGTAGGAGACCTGTTAAACCCTGTATATAGTACCCTAAATCAAATGTCGGGGTCAGACGTCTTTCCACAGATCGCCAATGTAGAAGAGCAGTTTTTACCCAACGATTTCCATGACACCAAACTACGCTTGATACAACCTCTTTTCAATGCTGATATCTATTACAACTATAAAGCAAGAAAAGACTTGGTAAGTGTGCAACAAGCAAAGAAGGAGACCTATGAAAAGGAATTGACCAAGGAAATAAAAGTTGCTTATTATCGGTTTATGCAGGCCAACGAAGCCTTGAATATTTATTCCGAAACAAGAACACTTTTAGAAGAGGTATTAAGGGTAAATAAACGACTAGTTGAAGCCGATAAAGCCACACCAGAAATCGTATTTGATGCAGAGTATGAGTTGAGTAGGTTGGCAGAGCAGGAAGCCGTTGCCAATAAAAACCTAGAAGTAAGTCGTGCCTGGTTCAATTTTTTGCTGAATAGAGAGCAAGATGAGGTAATAGAAGCTGATGATGCCTTGAAATTACAATCATTACTGACAACCGAAGAGATGGTTGCATTGCAGGAACAAGCCTTAGCATCGCGTAAAGAATTGAACCAGATAAGGAATAGTATTAGTGCGAACAATCAACTATTACAAATGAGGAAATCGTTCCATTTGCCTACAGTCAATTTCGTGGCAGATGCTGGTTATCAAGGTTTTGGCTATAAATTTAATGACGACCAAGATTACTGGTTAGCACAATTTAGCTTACGATGGAATCTTTTCCAGGGATTACAAAATAAGTCTAGGGTACAACAGCAGAAAATTGCCCTTCAAGAACTGAACAATCAATTTTCCGAAGTACAGGAACAGATTAAATTAGAAGTAAGGCAAGCACATCAAGATTACTTGGCAGCAAGAAAAGCGGTAACAGCGGCTGATGCTTCATTACAAAGTGCAAAAAGTAGTTTCAGGATAAATAACAGAAAATTCCAAGAAGGACAGGGTACTTACATCTCCATGGTCGATGCGCGTACCAAGTATACAAATGCCCGATTTTCCCAATTAATAGCTCAATACACCTTATTAGAAAAACGTGCTTTGCTCGATAGGGCATTGGGTATATAATTAATTCAGTTCAATTTAAGCAAAAAAGTAAATCCATATATCATGAAAAACTTATTGAAAATTAGTATTTATTCCATTTTAGCAGGGTTCTTTTTAAATGCCTGTTCTGGTAAAAAAGATGCACCATTACCTCCGGCTGAAAAAAAAGGTATTCCTGTTAAAATAGAAAAATTAAAAGAAACCACTGACCCATTACCGATAATAAGTAGTGGAATGTTAGACGCTACGGAAGAAATAAAACTTTCTTTTAAAATTGGTGGTGTGCTAAGTGAGTTGTATGCCCAAGAAGGTCAATTTATAAAGAAGGGCACTCTATTGGCTAAATTAAAACAGCAAGAGATTGCATCTCAAGTAGCACAAGCCCAAGCAGGTTTAGAAAAAGCCAATCGCGATTTAAAAAGGGCTGAGACTTTGTACCAAGATACTGTAGTTACATTAGAACAAGTACAAAATGCCCGTACTGCTGTAGAAGTAGCTGAAGCGAATGTAAAAATGGCTGCCTTTAACCAACAATATGCTACTATTTATGCACCCACTTCTGGTAGAATTGTGAAAAAGATGGCAGAACAAAATGAAGTGCTGGGTGTCGGGAATACAGTATATGTATTAGCAGCAACAGATAAAGCCCCAATAATAAGGGTAGGTTTATCAGACAAAGATGTAGTTAAAATTGCCTTAGGAGATACAGCACATGTCCATTTTGATGCTTATGAAGATATACCTTTCAAAGCAGTAGTAACTGAAATTGCTGCTTCAGCCAGCGAGGGTATTGGTACTTTTGAGGTGGAAATGATGGTGGATGAAGGAAAGTATTCACTAAAACAAGGCTTTGTTGGAAAAGTATCAATTTATCCTTCTGGTCAAGAACCCTATTATAAATTACCAGTCAGTGCTGTCTTTGAAGCCGATAAAAAGACAGTCTATGTATTTGTGCCTGATGAAAAGAAAGAGACAGCTAAAAAAATAGCCTTGCAAACGAAGGGAATAGGTGAAGATTTCCTTATAGTAGCCAAAAAGGAAGGATTAATTCTATCGAACATCATTACTGAAGGAAATGCTTATTTGAAGCATGGAAGTAGTATTATCCTACAATCAGTTACTCCTCAAAAATCACTTGTAGAAAGGTAAATCTCTATTAGAGTTTTTCAGAAATATGGTATAAAGTAACCTTTCGAATTAAAAGTAAAAATTCAACCGATTAGCATTATGCAATTACCTAAGTTAGCCATCAATAATTTCCAGTTTGTACTCATTTTAGTATTTCTATCAGTATTACTGGGAACGCTATCTTTCTTGAACATGCCCCGTTCAGAAGATCCTGGATTAAATGTGCCTATTTATCGGGTGGTATGTGTCTATCCTGGCACTAGCCCTGAAGATATGGAAGAACTCATTGTTGACCCTTTAGAAGAAGCAATTAATGAAGTAGATGAAGTAGATGATATAAGAAGTGCTATTGAAGAGGGTTTGGTGATAATCGCTATAGAAGCAACCTATGGTGTAGATATAGATGATGTATATGACGAGATTCAAGCCAAGGTAAATAGTGTTACAAGAGATTTACCTAGTGGAATTATCAGTTTAGATGTTGATAAAATTAGCCCACAGGATGTAAAAATATTGCAATTAGCATTAGTTTCTGCTGACGCACCTTACACTGAATTGAATGATTTGGGTGAAAAATTAGAAGATAAACTTGAAAATATTTCAGGTATCCATACTGTAGAGATTGAAGCTTGCCCAGAAGAAGAAATCAGAGTCTCGTTGGATTTACAGAAAATGAGTGAACTCAATATTCCACTACAACAAGTGATGGGTATTTTGCAAGGTAACAATGCTAACATTCCTGGTGGAGATATAAAATCTGGAAATAAATCATTCACCATCCAAACCAGCGGAGGTTATAAAAGTCTACCACAAATAGAAAATACGGTAATTAGTAGCTTTGGAAGTCAGCTAGTTTATTTGAAAGATATTGGTGAAGTATCATTTGACTATGAAGATCAAAGATATATTGCTCGGTTTAATGGAGAAAGGGCAATTTTTGTAACTGTAACTCAAAAAGAGGGAGCAAACATAATTCAATTGGCTGTAAAGATGGAAGAGGTGAAAACATCTTTTGAAGCTGATTTACCTGCCCATGTTAGCATGCATACTGCATTCGAACAAGCACCTGCGGTTAAAAGTCGAATCGGTGATTTCTTCACTAATTTATTGCAAGGAGTATTACTAGTTGGTGCTGTCATCTTTATTTTTTTAGGGGGAAGACCTTCATTAATAGTCATGACAGTGATTCCTACCTCCATTGTAATAGCCATAGGTATATTAGATATGAATGGTTTGAGCATTCAACAAATATCTATTGCCGGATTAGTGATCGCACTGGGTTTGTTAGTTGATAATGGCATTGTGGTTATTGAAAACATAATGCGTTATTTAAAAGAAGGCATGGGATTAAAAGAGGCCGCTGTAAAAGGAACTAGTGAAGTTGGTTGGGCAATTATCAGTTCTACGGTTACAACAGTACTTTCTTTTTTCCCATTAACCCAAATTCAAAGTGGTACTGGAGAATTTTTAAAATCGTTGCCATTGATTGTGGTTTTCAGTTTAACTGCTTCGCTTGTTCTAGCTTTGACATTCACGCCGTTAGTTGCTGGTAAGTTCCTGAAAAGTAGTTCTAAAATGCAAATGAAATGGGTTAATAACTTGCTCATTTATTTAGTAGATAAAGTCTATGAACCTGCTTTAATTTTTTCATTGAGAAGACCATTTGTGATAATTGTTATTGCTACGCTATCTTTTATCGGCAGTTTTGCATTGTTTCCTTTAGTGGGAGTAAGTTTATTTCCTACCGCAGATAAACCCTTACTTTTAGTAGATATCAAATTACCAGATGGTACTAACCTTGATAGAACAAGCGAAGCAGTAAGCTATTTTGAGAGCCTTATCGATACAGTTGAATATGTAAAGAATTATTCTTCAAATATTGGTAATGGAAACGCCCGTGTATATTATAACAGAGTTCCTGTTCAGTTGAAAAAGTCATATGCTCAATTACTTATAAATTTAGACTATTGGGATCAAGAGAAATTTTATGATTTTATCAATTTCATCAGAGAAGAGGCAAAAGACTATACAGGGGCAAAAGTAACTGTATCAGAATTGAAAAATGGCCCTCCTTATGAAGCGCCTGTTACTATAAAAATATTAGGGGAAAACCTAGATACATTAAAAAGGATTGCCTTTGATGTGGAAGAAATGATAGCAGGTACCGAAGGAACAATTAATGTTGATAATCCCTTGGCTGTTAATAAAACTGATCTAAAAGTAAATATCAATAAAGATAAAGCAGGTATGAGTGGGGTGGCTTTACAAGATATCGACTTGGCGGTAAGAGCAGGGCTCACAGGAGTTACAGTAAGTGAAGTCAGTTTTGAAAATGGAGATAAATACGATATGGTAGTAAGATTGCCATTCGATGAAAAACCAGGTATAGAAGATTTTGATAAAATTTATGTGCCAAATCGCGTAGGACAGATGGTTCCTTTGAATCAATTGGCTTCAATAGAGTTTCAGGCAGGCGCTTCTCAGATTTTACATTTCGATTTAACCAGAAATGCCAACGTAACAGCAGATGTATTAGATGGTTACAATACAAAAGAAGTTACCCTACAAGTAATAGCGCAATTAGACGAATATGATTTTCCAGATGGTTACAGTTACTATGTGGCCGGGGAGATGGAAACGCAAGAAGATTCTTTTGGAAGTTTAGGACAAGTTTTAATTGGTGCGTTGATTGGAATTTTCGCAGTGTTAGTTTTACAATTTAGATCATTTAGACAGCCTTTTATCGTATTTTCTGCTATTCCGTTGGCTTTTACAGGATCCATTGTGGCACTATTCATTACAGGTTGGTCATTCTCTTTCTTTGCTTTTGTAGGTTTTACCAGCTTAGTCGGGATTGTAATTAATACCTCTATCATTTTAGTAGATTATTCTAACCAATTAGTAGCGGGTGGTATGAATGTGAGAGAGGCAATTATTAAGGCAGCAAAAACTAGGTTCACACCGATTATCTTAACTACTATGACGACCATTCTTGGACTTTTACCATTAACACTCACCAACAGTGGTTTGTGGAGTCCTTTAGGCTGGACGATTATTGGTGGAATGATTTCTTCTACTTTACTGGCACTATTGATTGTTCCAATATTGTACAAGTGGTTTACCAAAGAAAAACAAGAAGTGGCAGTAGCAGGGTAAAATAATTTTTATCGATAAAAAGGCTGTGTCTTAGTAAAGGGCATAGCCTTTATTGTTTTTATACCCTATTTTTGGCTTTTTAAATAAGGTTTAATACACAAAAGAAGATAAAAAATGAAGAAAATAAAAAAAATTGGGATTTCGCAAACCTCAAAAGTGATAGCTATCATAGTATTTTGCGTAACCTCAATATTTATGTTAGTATTCTTGCTTTTTAGTTTTTTTCAAGGATTAATGAGAAGTGTTGAATATGGATTTGGGTTTCCTTTTAGAGGGAGTTTCTTTTTTCTATTATTGGTGCCTTTTGGATATGCCATTGTAGCATTCATAGCTACAGCAGTAAGTTGTAAGATTTATAATGCTACGGTTCATTGGACTGGTGGTATTGAGCTAGAGTTGGATACTACAGATGACTTCATTGAGTAAAATGTGATATACTTTCCATTAGTTTTTAAAGCCCTGTTTACCTAAAAGTTATGATAAAAATCACAAAAAATAATAACTTATTTTTGTTACTTTTATCTATTTTTCACTTTATTTTGAATGGAGAAAACAAGTCTTAATGGTACTGCTAAAGTACTTTTATAATTAGTATTCCTTATTCATTTTCTTTCACTTTTAATTAAAACAGATTATGAAATATTTTTTGATTCCTTTACTTTTATTGGGTATGTCAACAATAGTATCTGCCCAAGAAGCACAATTACAGAAAGGTAATTTTGTCATTGATGCGAACACTACTTTGGGTAATATTGGTGGCTTAGGAGGCATAGGTGGAGTAGGTACAGGTTTCCTATTATCTACTGTAGATGGTGCAACAATATGGAATGCAGGAGGAGAGGTTGGTTATTTTGTTACAGATGAACTGGCATTGAAAACAGGGCTTGGAGTAGGAGATTTTGATGGTTTAAATCTTGTTTCCTATAAATTTGGGGCAAAATACTATATTGCTCAGAAAATCCCTTTTCAATTAGATGTTTCAGGTCAATCAATCGAAGATCTTGATGATAACCCTTTTTACATAGCTTTTCAAGGTGGGTATGCCCTCTTCTTGGGTGATATGGTTAGCATTGAACCTTCTTTAAGATATAATATATCGACGACAGAATTTTTTGAAAACATCTTCCAAATACAAATAGGCTTTTCAATTTTTTTATAAAAAACCATTTTATACTTTTAATTTTTATTCAATAAAGAAGATTTTAATCTCGAAACTCAGAACATTTTTAGTACCAATGAACGTACTTTTAATAAGAATGTGAATCGAAAGTCAACATATCGCAACTTATTTCTAGCAGCATCGCATATTCCATTGGCTATGCTGCTTTCTGTGTTTGCTATTACTAGCTATTCTTCACAAGAATTCCATTACAATAAACAGCTGGGCCAAACCGAATGGGTTTCATTTAATAGAAAAACTAGTAAGGTTGGTAAAATTAGTTTTCGCAAAGCGCTTAGGTTCACAAAACGAAATAATGCTAAAAAACCTCGGAATTGGAAAACAAGAAACATCATTTTTAATCGAAAACATCTAACTAAGAGTCTAGCATATATAAAATACAGCTTAACCATAGAGCTTCATCATAACTTTAATTTATTTAAAGTTATCCCTCTTAATACTGAAGAAGAATTTCCAGCCCAATTCGTGGGATAGATTTTTAATTCCCATACCTCCCGTATTCTTACCATTTATCCACTCACTGTCTTACAGTGGTAAATAATCATTTATGAAAAAAATTAAAAATGCTTTAAGAATCTTGAAGCTTATCGTAATTTGTGTATTCATTGGACTTTCAGTTGGTTTTTTTGGCGGATTACCTGTTCCACAATCAAGTAGAAAGCACGAAAGAGAACAAGTGAAAATAGAAATGGTTGAAAAACTAAATACGATAAGTGAAATAGAAATTGACGAAAGAGAAAATAAGTAATTTCACATTTTTTAGTAATATAATTTAGGAGTGGTTTAAAAGACCACTCTTTTCGTTTGCACATTACTTTTTAAATTTGAAAGAATAAATGAAAAATACTATGTGAATGTGCGTATTTATCGTTATCTTACTTTATTACACATTTAAAATCAAAAAAACACTGAATGGGAAAATCTCAAGAAACCTATAGTAAAAAAGAAAAAGAAAAAAAGCGTTTGCAAAAACGTAAAGAAAAAGAACAAAGAAGAGAAGAAAGGAAAGCTATGGAAGTCGATAGCGACTTAGCAAGTATGATGGCCTATGTAGATGAATTCGGAAACATTACTGATACACCACCAGATCCAACTAAAAAGAAAAAGGTAATTAAGGCGGAAAATATTGAAGTATCGATTCCGAAGAAAGGAGCTGAAGAAGTAGATCCAGTAAAGAAAGGACGAATTGATTTTTTTAATGATGAAAAAGGTTACGGATTTATTAAAGAATCCGGTACGCAAGAAAAATATTTTGTACATGTAAAAGGCATGGTTGACGATGCCCGTGAGGGTGAAATGGTTTCTTTTGAATTAGAAGAAGGATTAAAAGGATTGAATGCAGTTAATGTAAAGAAAATTTAGTTTTGAATATTGTAAACGGAAAAAGGGGATAGGTAACTATCCCCTTTTTTTATAAGGCATCTACAGCGAGTTTGTAAGTAGGATCTTCAACAACATTTACATCAATGATTTTCTCGGCATTTTTGAGTAATGCCTTACAATCAGGGCTTAGATGTTTAAGATGTACAGTTTTTCCAACTTTCTGGTATCTCTCAGTTATTTTATTGAGTGCTTCAATGGCAGACATATCTACTACTCTACTTTCTTTAAAATCTATAATTATTTCATCAGGGTCGTTAAGTACATCGAACTTTTCATTGAAAACAGCAGTAGAAGCAAAAAAGAGTGGACCGTAAATTTCATAATGTTTTATACCTTTTTCGTCAATATGTTTTCTGGCACGAATGCGTTTTGCATTATCCCAAGCAAATACAAGGGCAGCGATAATGACGCCTACTACTACGGCTAAAGCCAAGTTATGTAACACAGCAGTAACTAAGGTGACCAAAACCATTACAAAAATATCAGACTTTGGCATTTTGTTGATTGTTCTTAAACTGGCCCATTCGAAGGTACCGATGGATACCATGATCATCAGACCAGTAAGTGCTGCCATTGGCATTTGTTCTATCAAGTTTGCTCCAAACATGATAAAAACCAATAACATAATAGCTGCTACAATACCTGAAAGTCTGGCTCTCGCCCCAGAAGAAATATTGATCAAACTTTGTCCGATCATGGCGCAACCACCCATGCCAGAAAAGAAGCCTGAAAGAACATTAGCAATTCCTTGCGCTACTGCTTCTTTATTTCCCCTACCTCGCGTCTCTGTAATTTCATCTATTATGTTGAGCGTAAGCAAACTTTCAATTAGCCCAACACCTGCCATAATTCCTGCATAGGGAAAAATTAAGATCAGTGTTTCTAGTGTAAATGGAATAGAAGGTATATGAAAAGGAGGAAAGCCACCGCTAATAGAAGCAATATCACCAACAGTTTTTGTATTGAGCCCTAAGGCTGTTACGACACCAAAAATACTTAAGATAGCCACTAAAGAAGCGGGTACCGCTTTAGTGAGTTTGGGTAAACCCCAAATAATGAACATGGTCAATAAAACCAAGCCACCAAACAAATACATCTCCTGTCCAATTAACCATGTGCCAGATGTATCTTTAAATTGGTCTAACTGTGACATAAAAATGATGATGGCAAGCCCATTTACAAACCCAAAAATTACAGGATGTGGCACTAATCGCATTAATTTTCCCAAACGTAAAAAACCTGCCAATAATTGTAATATGCCTGCTAGAACTACAGTAGCAAAAACATATTCTACACCATGTGAAACAGCTAAAGCTGCAATAACTACCGCTACAGCTCCTGTAGCTCCTGATATCATTCCTGGTCTACCTCCTAAAATAGAAGTAACCAGGCCCATCATAAAAGCTGCATACAAACCTGTTAATGGTGAAAGTCCTGCAATTAAGGCAAATGCCACTGCTTCTGGTATCAACGCCATGGCCACTGTTAAGCCCGAAAGTACCTCAATTTTATAGTCGACCTTCTGAGAAAAATCAAAGAGGTTGAAATATTTTTTCATGTAGATTTCTTTTATGAGACATATTTTTCCCTAAGGAAAAATCTTTAATTTTCTTAATAAAATTTGTTGGTAATAGTGTCGGAGGGAGTTCCGAATTTCTTGCCTGAAATCGTTATTATATGATAAAGCAAGAATTCATTTTCAAATTGCGGTGCAAAACTAGTAATATATTTACCAATGCAAAGAAGTAATAATAATTTTACAATTTGTTGAAAAACTCTATTGCGTCAACGCATATCTCACCTGAATACCAAAAGATGTAGTTGTTCTCCTGAAAGAGTTAGATACCCTCGGCTCGTTGATACTGCGTTCGAAATAGAATTGCAAATTGGCCTGTTTGTTTAATTGATATGAAACTGTGGGTCTAAATTGAATATTGATGTTTCCTTGAGTGACCGTTGGTGAATCGTCTATTTTCCTTTGTATGGTTTTGGTATCTCTAATGGTAAATGCCATACGCATAGTTACATCATTTTCTAAGGTTTTGTAAGCACCTCTTATCCTGAAAGGTACTTTCATACCAGCTTTGGTCATGCCTAAATCTAATGTAACATCATTACTCCTCAACTCTGTTACTTCTGCATTGGTCAGATTCAATGCCAAATCTCGACGTTTTTTATAATCCACTTTCACGGTTACATCTCCTCTAGTACGCAGATTTATGCCAATAAGTGGAGAAAATTGTTCACTGATGGTGAGTTGATTGACAACCAAAATTGGCTGCGCAATATTTGTAGCACTATCGGCTTGTGCTAATGAAATATCAGTTGCATTTACACCAAGCCCTAATAAATCGGGTTGGTCACTATAGAAAAGAGACGATGCATAACTACCAACCCCGTAAGTAGAATTATAGCCATGAGTGATAGAAACACTTCTAAAGATTTCTTTGAGAGCAGGTATTTTTGAAAGCCCACTGTAAGTAACCCGCCAATTAGGGATTGGAACATCTAGGAAAGAAGATAATTTGGCATCCCTTGCATTTTGCCTTGTATAGGCTGCTCTAAATGCAGGAATCAGCACATCCTGCGAATTACTATCATATTCTACTCTTGGGTTAAGCGCATTAAGTCTTTCTAAAATCACATCCCTATTTCTTACGAAATCATTAAATACGCTATTACGATTATTGTCATCATCACTAATAAAGGCTGTTTGTAACGTGAAGAATGACATAGAGAAACTACCAGTTCTTACTGGGGTCTGCCTTTCAAATTCTTCGTTAATGCTGTCATCATCATTAAAAGTGGTTCTAAAGTTTTCCGAATAGTTATCAGAGATGGTGCGTTTAGCATCTAACTGTATTTTAAAGTCTTTTACAGGTTCTGCATTGGCCCTAAAACTTAATGTACGCTGCCTGTTCTGTAAAAATGGATTATTTTGTAAAGGACTGGTTGAAAGCCATCCATTTTCGGCTGCTGTTGTTAGAATGGATGGGTCTTGACTACCTAAAATAAATGGTAAACCGGGACTTTCCCATTGATCATCGAAACCAAATAAACTAGGTGAACGCATGTAACCCGGCAAGGTTGTACCACTGGTTTCAGAATAAGTCGCATTTACATTTTTGACAGAGAGTAGTAAACCTGCAACTCCTTTCACTACTTTAAATTCTTTAGGTTTATCTTTTTGTGCTTTACGTGCTATTCTCTCATCTATTTTAAGAACTTGCCCTTGAATTTTAGCTATTTTTTTAGGAATACCTTTTAATTTGAATACTTGCCCATTGATTACATCTGGAGGTAGACTGAGTAAAGAATCGAGTAATAAGGAATCACCCTGTGCAATTTTTTCTAACTTACTGCGCAGCTTGGCTTCCGTTTTTAATTCTTGTTTGGTTTTGATAGTACCCGTTGGCAACTGCATGAGAGAGTCTAATAATAAAGAATCTCCTTTTGCCAATTTTTCAATGAATTTTATTCGCTTGGCTTCAAGCTTTTCATCTTTTCGTTTTTGCTTCGCTTCTAATTGTACAATTTTCTGTTCTAACGCATCTTTCTTTTCATCTAAGGGATCTTTTTGTCTACCTCTACCGCTAGAAGAAGTGCTATTTATTTTTTTCAAGATGGGTACGCCATTATAAATCTTGTTCAGGTCAACTTTACCATTCACAGTTAAATTGGTGTTGTTACGCATGGTATTACCTAAAGTCTCAGCAATTTCAAGTGTACCAGCTGTCCAATCAAAAGTTGTGGAATACCGCGCATCTGCATTTAACCATTTGGTTAAAGGAAATTTATCTAAAGGCAGGCGATAGTTCGCGCCAATGGTTTGGCTAAATGCCTTCATCCTGCCAAAATCTCGAAGATTTCTGCCAATTTGCTGCCTAACTTCTGGTGTAATTGCACCAGCATCTTCATCTATAATGGCATTTGCCCTAGCGTTGTAATCTAAACCTAAGTTTTTAGAAATACCCCAATTGAGTGTATAAGCCCTATTAAATACAAAAGACTTCTCGAAGTTGGGTAAATAACCATTAGTCGTAAGATCTTGATTTCGCAGTTGGGTACGTCGGAAATCACGAACTAAGTCACCACGTACAGCAATACTTGTGGGTAACAAATTAAAGTTGATATCCTTAATTAGTTGTAACCACGGAGACTTCAATCCCTTTGAATTTTTAAATGGTTCAATAGGTTTGGCTTTATTCTGAAAACCATATACTGCCCCTAAACGCCATTGTCTGGTTTCCATAGATTCCGTATTGATATTCCTTACAAAAGCATCGCTATAAGCTGCACTTAAAGTTAGGTTTTCAATATCCCACAAATGTGATTTAGCATCTTGCTTTAATTTGGTTTTACGGACATTGGTTAAATTAATACTCCGCCGTTCTGAGATATCTCTCACCAAATCTCTATACCGCTGTCTTTCTGATGCATCATTAAAAGCATCTAAGGCGACACTGAGTGGGACATCTGGATCTAGTGGATCGAAAAATGGTTGGGTTGTGCTTTTTTCATAACTTACAAATAGGGGTAAGGTAAGTCCTAATTTCCCCAATAGGATTTTATCTAAATTGATATTAGCAGAAACATCATAATCTAATGTTGTGGCTCGGGCACGATCCGATACCCTGTCTTGAATACCCCCAAATCCTACTGAATTATATCTCAAAGAAGCGTTAACCAAGGCAAAATCTGCCAGTTTTGTGTTGAGACTAATATTAGTAGCCCAACCTGGTTTTTTATCAAATTCAGATACCCTTAGTTCATTCATCCAAACACATAAAGATTTGGCTTGTCTATCTGGTGTTGAAGGATTTCGAACACCAAGCATTACAGTTTGTACAGAACTTAAATCAGGGTTACCCACTACTCTAACCCTGTATCTTCCTACATTAGGCCCATCACCTGCCGGAAAAGGGATAGCTGGATTGGCACCTGCTTTATTTCTTTGTGCTTTAAGTGTATATAAATCTTCTAAAGCAATGTCAATTTCATTTTCCCTTGGCCAGAGTGCTTCTCTAGTATTGTTTCCTTGTTGGGTAAGTGTGAGTGGTACTTCAATTTCATAAAAGTTTTGTTGGAAGTCTGTACCTAACCGTACAAAACCCCTTACGTCACCATCTTCCGTTTGGAAATCGAGTGCATGGGCATGGATTTCCATTTTCAATCTTTTATAAAAAACGAGGTCTAAGCCATAGTTTTTGTATACAGCTCTTGCATCTTCATCTTGCAAATTTTCTGCGCACATTTGAATAGATTGCTCATTCAATTGTCGGTTTACAGTAGCGGTAATATCAAAATCTCTTTCGAAACCTGGTGGTAAATTGTAAGGGAAGTTATTTTCTCCAGCTACTTCTGGGTCACCATTTTCTTCAATATTTACACTTGAAACTGTAAAGTTTGTATTATCAATATCGGGCAATTCTTTAAACTCTGGACCCAGTAAACTTTCAGTAAAAGGCCTCCATTGTGCTCCTACCATTTGAAATTGCACCATTCTCAAAACAACAGGATCACGCCAGCCAGTCAAGAACATTCTTACAAAACGGATTGATTTAAATCCGTTGATATCATTGATGTTTTCTGCTGCTACATCCCTTAAAGGAATTCTAAATTGAAACCATCGTGTATTGTTTTGACCAGATACTTCATCAACAATATAAGGGTGGTTTTCTACACTCATACCCGGTTGCATATCTACCCTATATTGAAAGTACTGCTCTATATCCGATACAGTTTGGTCACGGTTAAGGTCTTCATTATCTGGAGTTTGGTAAGAAGAAGGGGTGAACAATCCACCTGTATTTTCGGGTGAATTATTTTCTGTGCCATTAAATCTTTTATATCTCTCAAGTACACCTGCGTCTTGTTCGTCGTAGAAGGGATCTAGATAATACCTAAAATCATCGTTTGAAGGATCATCTAAAATTTCTTGTCTGGCTACTGGACTTAAAGCTGCAGGTAGAAGTGAAATAAAATTATCTTGGAAACGAACGGCTTCTTCTTCATTATTCAAACCATCAAAACCAATGTCTTGAATGGTTCTAGCATTAGGGCCTACATCAAAAGCATTGGTTAAGAATTGTTTATTTGGTACTTTCCCCCAAACAGTATTTGAAGGAGCTTCCTCGTCTTCAGTTATAGGAATGCCATTTTCAAAAAAGTGCCGATCATCTGGCACGAGGTCTTCTGAAATACTACCTAGGTTAAAATACATTTGACCGCCAGTATTGGTATTATTTGCGCCTGTTATTTGTCGATCCTGTGTAAAAGGATCCATCAACCAAAATTCTATATACTGAATATTGATGTTGTCAAAGTCAATATCATGCGTTATGGCTCTGGTAATGGCAGCAAAGTTTTCTTCAGGGTTTCTAAGCGTACCATCAGGATTCAGTTCAGTATTATAATTATAAGGCCCTCTCTCATTTGGATAATAGGCGAGGTCAAATGAAAGTTCGTTTTGCGCTATTTGTCCTCTTTGTCTGTTACCAAAAACTTCATCAAAACCAATTTGCCTTACATAATTATTTTCTAAGTCTTCATCTTCAATATTATCTGGTCTGCCTCTTGGTCCTGCTCCAAAATAGAAGGCATTATCAATCGTGTACCAGGCCAGCTTTGCCCTGCGATAATTATAATCAAGGCTATCTGTTAGATTAAAATTATCTAAAACCAGTTGTGGTGTAGAACCCAATATCCAAGTTTGTGGACTTCGCGTAAGATCATACGGTACTTCAGCCTGTTCAAAATCATCTACATAAGAAGTACCTTTATCACCTACTAATAAACCAGGAGCACCAGGGATAATATGAGCAAATTCAGCTTTGAGGGCAATGCTTGATTGTTCTTTTGTACTTATTCCTGGTATTTTATCGATAAGTCTTGTAAGTAATCTTGATTCTGAACGGTAATCTACCCCCAGTCCCCAAATGGTGTTTCTGGTAGGTTCAGTACCAACGGCTACCCTAGAAATAATAGGCCTTTCGTTCAGGTGCAGAAAAGTACCAGTAAATCTGATGTCTTTGCTGAAGCGATATTCTGCATCAAAGCCCATCAAACTACGCTGTTGAAAAGAAAATAAATCGGCTCTTTCGTATTGTATTTTTATTTCTTTTCCAGAACTTAAAACTCCTTCGTTCAAAATCCGAACCCTACCAAAAGAGTAATCTACGGTAAAATCTGTTCCTTCATTTAAAATAGTATTACCAGCCCGTACTACTACAGAATTCTCGGCAATGTTGATACCTGGTAAAATAATTTCGTTGGAATTGCCAGATTGATAAGAGCCTTTGAGGAAGTATTTATTTTTGGTTGTATTTAAGTTGGCATCAGCACGTGTGCCATCGTACAATTCTTGAAATACATATTTATTAATGAGCTGTAGCTCGCTGGTTTCATCAAAAAAGGTTCGAATATGGCTACCAAATGGTTCTAAGGTAGTAAACATGATCCTACCCGTTCTAGATTCTATGGTTACTCCTTCAATGTAATCAAAATTACCATCTGGTTGTAATTCGTTTTGTGGATTCAATTCATCTACTCCTAAAACATTAACCAATTGTCTGTTTCTTATTTGTTCCCCACCTTCATGTAAACTTGGGTTATCTATACCTGTAAGGTCATCTCTGTAAACTACACGTAGTTGAAAATTATCTCGAGTAAGTTGATTGGTTTGCAAGGAATAGATGTTTTTCATCATCAAATCCCAAATAGGCAAATCAGTTCTAATGGTAGATGGTGATAACATTTTCATAAAAAGAACGGCATCATCATCTAAGTTTTGGTAATCTTCTGTGAGTTCACCCACTCGATAAACCTGTCCATTGTAGGTATATTCAAAAGCTACAGCTAAAATTTCATCTGGTCTCAATGGGGTAACAAGAGAAACATAACCCAGCTGAGGATTCAAAATATATTCCCTTTCTTCTAGTTTTCTAGCACTTCTCAATAATTCAAAATCTACTCCTTTATCAAAACCAAAAGTAGATTCTAATACGCGACTTGTATTATCGGCTACCCTTGCTTCTGCATTATTGAGTAAACTCTCAAATAAACTATTTGCATCATTGCCTGCGGCGTTACGTGGTAAAGGTCTGGGTATTAATCCATCATTAAAAGGATTTCCTTCACCCAAATCCATGTATGCAGACACATTTCTTAGAGTTTGGGTATTGTTGTTTCTATTGGTCACATACAATTCTACACGGGTTACTACTACCCCTGAGGTAATGGCTGGTAACAAATCAAAAGACCGTTCGAAATTTTCTCTGAAAAACTGAGCCAGAAAGAAGTGCCTGTTTTCATCATACTGATCGCCTCTTATTTCAAATTCTCTGGCTTGTGCTCCATTTTTTATGGTTATGGTTTCTGTACTTCCTCTTTGGTTAGAAAGTACTGTGTTGAGCCAAAGTTTTCCAAAACGCATTTTAGTGGTAAATCCAAAAAGATTTTGTGCACCAGTAATCAAGCTATTTCTTGAAGGAAAACTCACATTTCCGAGCTGTACTTCTTGGATAATATCTTCCTCGAAAGCAGTATAGCTCACATTGTATTGCTGCTCGAATTGAAAGGTATTTTTTGTATCGAAATTGGCATTTACAGAAAGTTTTTCACCGATTTTGCCAGAAAGTGCCATGCTTATCTGCTGATCGAAATTAAAACCACCATTACGCTGTTGCCTAATGGGCAACGAAGGATTATCGACTCTTTGCCATAATCCGCCAAAATCGAGCACTACAGAACCATTCGGTTGAATGGTAATTTGGTCACCGCCAAATAATCTTTGTGCAAATCTTCCTAACTGAATGGGTGGTATAGCCAAACCTTCTCCAGTTATTTCATCGCCTCCATCTTTGGCAGAAGAGATGGTTTTCCAATATTCTTTGATCATTTGCCGCTCTTTGTACTCGCGGTACATGTCGAAAGGAATTTTGGATTCTGTGCGGTAATTATATGGTCCAAAAGTTTCTGAAATATTGTAAAATCTACCTGTGGTATCTAAGGATATATCAAAATTAAAGTTCGTAGGATTGCCCAATAAAAATGGGGAGTTACTTCTATATTCAGAAAGAGGATCTCCATAACGATCTCTTCTATAACTAGGGAGTTCATCAGGATTTATGATAACAGTATCTTCTGAAGTTTCGGTTTGTGCGAAAACTACAGCAATACCTAATAAATTACTTATGAATAAACTAAAAAAAAGTTTCTTTACGCTCAGCAAAGCAATAATTCTATTTTCTCCGTTGAAAAAAATACTCTTTTAAAAAATCCCCCACTTACCAACAAAAAAATAGGATTTTAAATCCTGACTAGTAGATTCTTTTCATATATCAATTGTTTTTGAGCGCAAGTTTAATGAGTTCTTCCAAGGATAACTCACTGCCATACTTTTTTATTATTAAAGAGATGTTTTTCTCTGCAACTGGTTTACTAATTCCTAGTGATTGTAAGGCCGCCAAAGCTTCATTTTTAATGGGGCTACCACTAGAAATACTAGCTGCAGATAAACCTGTGTTTTCTACCAAACTAGGTTCTTTAGCAATTTTATCTTTTAATTCAAGAATAACTCTTTGGGCTGTTTTAGCACCAATTCCTTTTACTGACTGTATGAGTTTGGCATTACCGCTAAGTATTGCATCTTTTACTTCATGAGTGCTTAACGAAGAAAACAACATTAACCCTGTAGAAGGGCCAATTCCTGAAATGCCAATTAATTTAGTAAACAGTAATTTTTCTTCAGGTTCATAAAATCCGTAAAGTGCTTGTGTGTCTTCTTTTACATAAAAGTAAGTGTATAGCTTACAGTTGTCTAATCCTTTAATTTGAGAAAATGTATTTAAAGATATACGTATTTCATAACCAACTCCGGCATTTTCTATTACTACAAAAGTAGGGTCTTTTTCTACTAATTTGCCACTTATGAAATAATACATAGCGTTAAATTACATCTAAAAATATGATGTGTTATCAATCAACAACTAAAAGTAAAGGAAGGTATTTTATAACCAAGTCTATTTTTAGTTAAGTTTCAAATCTATAAACTTTATAATAATTTTTATAATGCCAATCACTAATTTCAGAAATATACCCAAAAAAGAAAGCTGTTACCTAAGTAACAGCTTTCATACTTAATAATAAGTATTTATCCTGCAAATCGTTTTAATATGGTTTCCACCTCTCTTATATGATCGCGTTTAGATTCGCCAGGAGCATAGACAAAGCCTTCCGTATAATAGATACGCCCTTTATCTTGATCTACGAATACGTAACTTACAAAAGGGCCACCTCGAAAACGTTCTTTTAACCTCCAAAGTCCTCTTGTTTCAATCACGTATTTACCTGAAATATTAATTTTCCGCTGATTGACTGGTGCAATTCTTTGTAAGTCTACATAGTAATTGGGATTATCTGGATCCTGGGTGTATTCACTCATAATACGCTCTCTCCATAGCATAATGCTATCAGCATTGAATTCATTTTCTGACGTATAATTTTTATAATAGATTAGTAAGTTTTTATCTAAATCGTATTCCGGATACCTTAGCCAAACAAAGTTTTTCTCCTCTTTGGCAAGCTTGTACCCTTCAGGGATAAGAAGGTTAATATCATGCTTCTTTTTCAAAGCTTTTTCAAGGTCTTTTTTACGGGCTTTAAACAATGAAGACTCCATGCGTTTGCGCTCTGTATTAATGAGGATATCCTGAATGCGTGACTTATTTTCTTTTAAGTGTTTAATTAGTGTCTGCTCATCTTTACTAAATAGGTTGATAACTAACTGTCCTTTGGCGAACTCATCGGTTTGGGTGGTCATAAACAGTTTTTCATCTTCTTTAACTTTGGCGATACTTTCTAGGGTAAAGAACTCTTTTAATTTTTGGGTTCCTGCTGTGGTTTCATCAAATGTGGTTACTAACACCAAATTTTTATGTTGGCGTAAAAAACCCTTAAAATCAACTGGATTAATGTCTCTTACTGTAAAAATTGGTTCAGGTTGGGGTAAGCCTTTGATTTCCTCCATGAAGATATCTTTAATTTGATCCCCCAAAGCGCCATTCCACTTTACAGTGTCCATTACTAAAATTACTTCATAAGTATCGCCTTTAGCAGAGGGTAGTAGGCCCAGTTCTTTTTCAGATTTGGAGCTACAGCCCGATAGTAAAACAATAAAAGGAAGTAAGAAAAGTAAAGGATGTATATTTTTTTTCAATTTCAGAGAAAGCAGCATATTTCTTGTTTTTATCATTTCAGCAATTTATCTGGTTGTAAAACATTTTTGTTGTACCATTTAAAGTTATAGAAATAGAAATCCATATTTACTTTTTAGAGGCAACAATGTGTGTATTACAATGCAAAAAGAATTAAATGATACAAATACTCATAATTCAACTTCATTAATCAAGTAGAGTAGTCTAAGTTGAAATCGAACTGCTTGATAATGTAGATTAATTATTAGTTACATTGGAAATTGTAAGAATCAACTATACCGATTTAAGGCTTTTTGCATTCATACAATAATAAATAATATCTTTGAAATAGACTTAGAAGATTATAATTGGAATTTATTTTTTAATCGTACGTTTCCAACATGTACTTGGGAAACTAGTAAAGAGAAACACTTTTATATCTTGAATTTAAATTTTTTGTATTGAAAGTAAGCCCCATCATCATATTAGGTCTTTTATTTCAATTATCTACATTTTATATTTCTGCTCAACCATTTGATTTTGAAGCAGATTTTACCAAAGGCTGCGCACCTTTAACAGTAACACTCACCGACTTGTCTGGTGTTGTAGGTGCAGATATAAAGTACAGTTTTTTTGAAGGGCAGGCTTTTGGAGATCAAAATACATTTACCTACACAGAGCCTGGCATTTATACTGTAGTTCAATTAGTACAAACAAATGCAGCAGCAACAGCTATAGAAAAGGAAGCCTACATTGAAGTAGTAGCTCCCCAGACTCCTGAAGTTGAATTGATTACCTGTGCAGGGTTTGGTGTACGCGTAAATGTACAAGATACCCTTTACGATTTTATTGAGGTTGATTTCGGTGATGGTTCTTTGCCAGCTATACTTTCGCAAAATGGAAGTCTAACTTATAATTATGCGGATGCTACCCCGAGAACTATAACTGTTGAGGCTGGTTTCACAGGAGGGGGAAATGCCAATTGTGGTAGTACAACCTTCAATTTTACACCCCAACCTACTATACAGCCAGCAGAAATATCATTGGCGCAAGTTATAAACGATAATGAAATAGAAGTTGCCTATACCATTTTTCCAGAAGCAAGCTATATTTTAGAAGAGCGGGTTGGCAATGGAGCATATACAGAAATAGCTGTATTATCAAATGATCAAAACACAATTGTGTTGCCAAATAGAAGCACCATCCAAGAAGTACGTTGCTACAGGATTATAACCAATGAAGTTTGCTCAGGCGTACAAATTGTTTCTAATGAAGTTTGTGTAGGAGATTTAACTTTAACAGACGCCATTGGGATAAACCAAATAGAATGGCCAATTTTTCCTGTATCTGCTGATTTTGAAGCATTTAGAATCTTTATTGATGGCGCAGTGGCTGAAGAAATAAATACCCAAGGCATTACAGTATTTAATCATGAAGATGTTACTTGTAATGTAGAATATTGTTATCAATTAGAAGTAATTTATAACAATGGGGCTGTTTCTAGAAGTAGCCAGCAATGTTTAGTAGCTAGTAGTGATGTTACACCACCAAGTGCCGAAAACTTAAAAGTAACGGTAGAGGAGCAAAATGTAGTTTTCACTTATGAAATCCCGCCAACTGCTGAAAATATTCGCACTGTAAATATTCAAAGAGCAGTAAATGGAGGTGGTTTTACTAGTCTACAAAATGAAGATATAACAAGTAATACACTGGTAGATTCCAATGTGTCTGTAAATGAAAATAGTTATTGTTACCGTATTGTAATACAAGATTCTTGTAATAATCTTTCACCTAATAGTTTAGAAGTATGTACCGTTTTACTTTCAGCTAGAAAAGGTGAAAATGGGAACGAATTAAGTTGGACGCCTTTTTCAGGTTTTCCCTTTGGCTTTTCTTATACGATAGAAGTATTAGATGAAAATGGTGATCTGGTGAGAAGTATAGAAAATCTACCAAGATCTACTACCTCTTTTATTGATGAAGAAGCTACAGATCCTGCAGGTTTTTACCAATACAGGATTAAAATTGTTGCAGACCATAGCATTGCCGATACTGCTTTTTCTAATGAAGTAATAGTGATAGGAAGTTTAGAACTCTTGGCTCCAGAAGCATTTACTCCTAATGGAGATGGGTTAAATGATAGCTTCTATATAAGGGGGAATTTATTGGAAACTTATAAATTGCGAATTTTTAATAGATGGGGTGACTTAATTTTTATAAGTGAGCAACAAGAGCAAGCTTGGGATGGTACTTATAATGGGAATGAAGCACCTGCTGGGCCTTATTCATTTACAATAGAGGCTACAGATATAAATGGTAATGTAGCCTCTTTAAAAGGGTTGTTTCTATTGATAAGGTAAAAAGGGAAAATCTACTTTTTCAACATTATAGTTGAGTTTTTCATTTCTTGGCGAATTTCAAATAATTTATCTTTAATTTCCGAAATTTCTTGCGTAGTGTTAGATGAGAAAATGGTTGAACTCAATTCAATATAAGTTTTTAGTAATTGTTCAGAAGTTTGTTGGTTAGTGTTCATTAATAAGTTTATTTAGATAGCGTATAAAATTCTATTAATTACTCTTGCAATTATCATCTCATTTTTTATCAGTTTCACATATATTAATAAAAATCTTATGGTATTGGTGAAGAAAACCTGTATTGCTTCATTACTTAATTTCTTTCTGGTTTTTGGAGTAGTGCAAGGGCAAACGATTAAAATTGCCACTTTTAATACATCATTAAACCGAACTGAAAAAGGAGCTTTATTACAAGAGTTGATTACTGATAAAAAATCGGAACAACTGGCCAATGTTGCTGAAATCATTCAAAGAACAAAACCAGATATACTTGTTCTACAAGAATTTGATTATGATGAAGAGGATAGGGCATTACGCTTATTCGAAGAAAAATACCTTGCTGTAGGACAGAACGGGGCAAACTCCATAGATTTTCCTTATTTCTACTTACCAGAAACAAATACCGGCTACAATTCAGGTGAAGATTTAGACAATGATGGGAAGTATGATGGGCCAGGAGATGCTTTTGGTTATGGAGCTTTTCCTGGACAATACGGATTCTTGATTCTCTCAAAATATCCAATAGTACAGCAGCATATAAGAACATTTCAGCATTTTTTATGGAAAGATATGCCTAATGCAATGTTGCCAGTAGATAAAGAAGGGAAAGAATTTTATGCTGAAAATGAGTTAAATGTGCTTCGACTTTCCTCTAAAAACCATATAGACGTGCCAGTATTAATAGGCAGTGATACTGTTCATATTCTAGCCTCTCATCCTACACCACCAGTTTTTGATGGGGATGAAGATCGCAATGGCAAACGCAATTATGATGAAATACGCTTGTGGTCAGATTATATAAGTGGAGGTGAAAAAGCAGCCTATTTATATGATGATAAAGGCAAAAAAGGTGGCTTGAAACCTGTTAGTAAATTTGTGATTTGTGGGGATCAAAATGCAGATCCTTTCGACGGAGATAGTTATAAAAGTGCTATTGACCAATTATTGAAGCATCCAAGAATATATCAAGGATTAGTGAAAGGCAAGTATGTTCCTAGCAGCAAAGGAGGAATAGAAAATGCCAAGACCAATGAGGAGGCACAAAAAAGTAATTCCAGTCAGGACGATCCCAATATTGGTAACCCCGCTAATGACACCTCAGGTTGGGGCTTAAGAGTAGATTATGTATTACCCTCTGCAAATTTAAAAATAGTAGATAGTGGTATATTTTGGCCTAAATCTAAAAGTAAATATGGGAATTTAGTTGCCCCTTACGCCAGTTCCGATCACCGCCTAGTTTGGGTAGAAATAAGTTTGGATTAAATATTCCATCTCACGACAAAGCAGCGTCACTCTGAGCGAAAGCGTTTTCAACTTTTGTTATATGAAAGTTAGATAGATACAAGATATTTTACCTCACTTTACTTTCTGATACTCAGTAAAGGTATTTGGGAATATTCAAGAATGCTTACTTGAAATTAAACTTCTCGTATAGTATTTGCCTTGAGCATTGTTAACAATTTAACTTACCATTAAACATATCCAAATCATGAAGAAACAAAAAGTGCTTACCATTGCCTTATTTTCTTTGTTTTATCTGGCTTTCATACTACCAACTCAAGCCCAAATTACGGATGTTACTGTAAAAGATGGTTTTGCTTTGGTAAAAAATGCCAGTGTAAAAGGAGTAGTGAAGATTGAAGTTTGCAGCTCTTGCAAAGTGGCAGGTTTTAATGGAGGACATTTGGTAATTTTCAGCGGCCCTAAAGCAGTGATTTACAACAGCAAAGGCAAACAAACAGGCACACTTAAATTAAAGCGTGGTGATAAAATAATTGAAGTAAATAACAAAGATATTATCATTAAGGAAACCACTGGCTACACTGCCTATTACGATTTTTATGGCTCCTACAAGAAAAGGGTGAGGAGTTAGACATATCACATCATTGTGAGCGATAGCGAAAAAATTAATTGGTAATTTACCAGCAGATTGTTGTGGCACTCCATACCTCAAAATGACGGGTTACAGGAAACAGATTTTTGCGGTACTTTGTGCCTCACGAAGGTGGAAATTATTCAACTTTTCTACCCATTAGGGTTGTTGCCAGCACGGCAAAAACTACCACTGTAGCTGAGCTCAATGGCATTAGGATAGCAGAAACGAGAGGTGTAAGATAACCACTCACCGCAAAGCTTAAACCTACAATATTATATATGAAGGAAAGCGTAAAACCTAGTAAAACAATGTAGCGGGTAGTTTTAGTAAAACGGATAATGCGACTTAAGGTACTGAAAATATCAGCATCCATAATGGCGTCACAGGCTGGGGAGAAATGGTAAATATCGTCCGAGATGGAAATACCTGCTTGGCTTTGGCGCAATGCACCAGCATCGTTTAATCCATCACCAATCATCAAAACTTTTTTGCCTTGGCCTTGCAAACCTTTCACATAATCTAGTTTGTCTTTTGGAGATTGATTGAAGTGCATATAAGCCACTTTTCCAAAATATTTTTCCAACCTTTCTTTTTCGTTGTCATTATCGCCCGAAAGTAGGTGTAATTCGTAAGCTTGATCCAGGTCTGTCATTACATTCTCAAAACCTGAACGGTACACATTGCCCATTTCGAAATAGCCAATGATCTTCTCATTCTCTGAAAAGTATACACGAGTTTGTTGGGTAGGTTTGCCACCTGTAAAAGAAGCACTTCCTAATTTGTAATGTACCCCATCTTTCTTTGCTTTTAAACCCTTGCCCGAAATTTCTTGGTATTCTTCAAAATCGAGATTTCCTAAGTTTTTAATACTAGCTTCATTCAACCAATATTGTTGCAAACTTTGACTCAGTGGATGGGTAGAATGAGCTGTTAGGCTTTTAATGATTCGCTTTTGCGTTTGGTTGAGTACCTCGCCATGGTAATTTATTTGGCTAGCATCTTGAAGAGTGAGTGTTCCTGTTTTATCAAAAACAATGGTATCAATTTTAGAGAGAGTTTCTATGGCTTGGGTATTTTTAAGATACAAACCTTTTTTACCTAAAATACGCGTAGCATTGCCATAAGTAAATGGAATGGTTAAAGCTAGAGCACATGGACATGCTACGATCAAAACGGCGGTAACCACATTGGCAACCATATTTGGGGCTTGCAAATACCAATAAATTCCCGTGCAAACACTTAAGAGAATAATGAATATTGTAAAGTATTTACCAACCACATCGGCGAGTTTTGTCAAGCCAGTCTCTTTATCTTTGGTAAAAATCTCTTGATTCCACAGTTGTGTGAGGTAGCTATTTTCTACCCTTTTCTTAATTTCAACCTCAATAGATTGACCACATTGCCTGCCACCAGCATAGAGCAAATCGGCTTCTTTTTTCTTTACGGGTTCAGCTTCGCCCGTTACAAAACTGTAATCAATGTGGGCTCTTTTGCTCAATAATTTGGCATCGGCAGGAATCAACTCTTGGTTGCGGATCAAGACCTTATCGCCGGGTTGTAGGTCTTTCAATAATACATTTTTTTGTTCACCACTTTCAATTAAGGTGACACTTACAGGAAAGTAAGAAGCGTAATCCCTATCGAAAGAAAGAGCAGCGTAGGTTTTTTGCTGATACCATTTGCCTACTAATAAGAAAAAAACCAAACCTGCCAATGAATCCATGTAGCCTGCTCCTGCGCCTGTAATAATTTCAAAAGCAGAGCGGCTAAATAAAGTAATAATCCCCAAAGAAATGGGCACATCCATGTTAATGTATTTTTGCTTGAGCCCTTGCCAAGCAGAAAACAAGTATTCGGTACTACTGTAAAAGAATACAGGAAGGGACAATAATAAATTCAACCATCCAAAAAATTGGATAAACTCCCCATCTATTGCTTCTTCCATTCCCAAATATTCAGGAATACTCAACAACATAATGTTACCAAAGCAAAATCCTGCAATGCCCAATTTGAAATAAAAGCTTTTGGGTAAAGTTTGCTTTTTAGCCTTTTTACCGGGTGCCTTATCTATTTGTGGTGGATACCCAATTTTATCTAATAACTCTGCTAATTGGCGTAATGATATTTCATCTTCTCTAAATGTAACAGTGGCTTTTTTTTCAGGAAAATTCACCATTACCTTCATTACTGCAGGATTTAAGCGGTGTAAATTTTCTAGCAACCAAATACATGAACTGCAATGTATGGCAGGAATACCGAATGAAATACCTGTAATATTATTGTGGGAGAAATGGATATATTCGTCTCGAATAGCTTCAATATCTAGGAAAGCATACTTTTGTGATGATGATTTATTACTTGTCTTATGCCCCGGTGTTTTTTCTATTTGATAATAGTTACTTAGGTCACTTTCTTGTAATATTTCATATACAGTCTTGCATCCTTCGCAACAAAAAGCTTTGTCGTGCGCCTCTATAGGATGTTTGCCGCAATCATCACCACAATGGTAGCATGTAGTTTTTACTTGTGTAGCAAAGCTATTCATATTTAGTAGTCTAGATTAAATTGTTGCAAAGCAATTGCTGTTATGAAACCTTCTGAGGTTTTGCATTAGATAGATTTTAAAAGTTACTGCTCATAAACCTCGGAAGGTTTTTAAAGCTAAGCTTTAAAAAAATATCTCCTCTCCAAACGAAGAGGAGATATTCCAAGCTATTTTATTGGCTATCTCAAAGCATACATCAATGCAATGCATATCTTGATACAAATATGATTAAGAAATGAAAGAGGGTTAATGACCTATAATAGTAGACAATATGACTTTTGTCAGTGTTTTTTTAATTACCATTATTTGATAGGTACATAGATCTCAGTTTTAAGCTTGGAAGGCTCTGTTCTTTCAGGATTATTCCTGTAGGTTTCTCTAACAGGTTCATTTCGTAATTCATAATCGTTGTTGAGTAACCACTCATTAAAGATATAATTATACACCTCAGATAAGTGTTCGTAACTGCCTGTATAATGAAACATGGCAAACTTTCCACCATTCAGTGTTTTTACACCTACTTCTCCTTCTGGTTTTGCTTCTTTGTGGATGATTAAACAGGCATCATAACGTGTTTTATCGGCATCTGTCACTTTTGGGTCGTCATAAGAAATACCAGTAAGCTCTATTCCTGCAGTATACAATTTTTGAGACTTTACTACTGACCATAATTTTTCCCAAGCATTTTTATAGTCGAGTTGTCCATAAGATCCTTGTAATCGAACAAATAAGCATTTTTTTTCTTCTAAAGTTAGAAATTTCGGTTTTTTGATGGCTAATTCAAGTTCCATAGTTTTTATTGATTTTAGTGAAAATTTTCTTGTCTCTCTGAATTCACTCGGAGAGATACCAAAGTGATTTTTGAATTGTTTCGATAGCGAAGAAGGAATTTCATACCCAATAGAGTAGGCGATGTCTTCAATTGAATTAGATGAGTAGATCAGCAAGCTTGCTGCTTTTTCCAATCTAGTTCGGGCGATATAAGCTCCAATCGGCTCTCCCAATTGTGCCCTTACTATTCTATGAAAATGAAAAGGAGAAAAATGTGATAATTCAGCTAATTCTTGGATGCTTATTTTCTTGTCCAGATGATGCTGAATGTATTCAGTAATGACATTGATCCTTTCGGCGTAGTAAGCTTTATTAGATTTTTTTGTACTCATAGTTCGTTGGCTATCTGATACAAATGTATTTGATAGCTTTTACAAGCACTTTTCCAATCTTGCTGAGTTTTGAAAATAAGGAAAAACTATATGTATATCGGTTTAAGCCACCTAGAAGTCAAAGGGTTACGAGATTTACATCTAATTGGAAAATTTGTAGTCTGAGTGCAACGAGCGGCAGCCGCGCTGTTTCAAATTTTCCTAGATTTTTTGCATACTTTTTCATCAATGGAAAAAGTATGTGCTCCGCAGAGATTAGTATTGGGAAATATATTTAATGAAATTTCAATTGGAAAATCTCTTTTCTCCAAGCTATGAGAATAGGTGCTCAAAGTCGATAATCTTAAAACGAAATTTTTTAAAAAGGAAGGATGAAGGAATATGTTAAATAAACAAAGACTATTTTATTAAACCTAAACATTGAAAATTAAAATAACCCATCCTAGGGTTTTAAAGCCCTTGGGTGGGTTATTTTCAGGAAACATTATCCCATAGGAATATCTTCCAACTCTTTTAAGTTGGTAGTCAATTCTTCATCGGTTAAATAATGATTCGTGAGGTTACCTGCAAAATAAGCCTCATAAGCACTCATATCGAAATGACCGTGGCCACACAAATTGAATAAGATGGTTTTACTTACTCCTTCTGCTTTTGCTTTATTTACTTCGTTAATAACACTGGCAATGCCATGATTGGCTTCGGGAGCTGGTAATATACCTTCAGATTTGGCAAATTTAACACCTGCATCAAAACTATCTAGTTGTTGTATTGATTCTGCTTCAATGAGTTTATCTTTCAATAACTGACTTACCAATACCCCTGCGCCGTGGTAACGTAAACCCCCTGCATGCAGTGGAGCAGGCACAAAATTATGTCCCAAAGTGTACATAGGCATTAACGGAGTAAGCCCCACAGTATCACCAAAATCATATCGGAATTCTCCTTTGGTCAATTTAGGGCAAGAAGCTGGTTCACTGGCTATGCAGCGTATATTTTTACCCTCAGTTAGTTTGTACTGTAAAAATGGGAAAGCAAGCCCTGCAAAGTTTGATCCACCACCAAACGGTGCAATTACAATGTCTGGAAAATCTCCTGCTTTTTCCATTTGTTTGAGTGCCTCTTGTCCCATAATGGTTTGGTGCATTAACACGTGATTCAATACGGAACCTAAAGAGTATTTGGTATTTTCGTCCATAGCAGCGCGTTCAACTGCTTCAGAAATGGCAATACCCAAACTTCCTGGAGAATTTGGGTCGGCAGCCAATACTTTTTTACCAGACTCTGTTAAGGCTGTAGGAGATGGATGAACCGTAGCCTCCCAAGTATTCATCATTAATTTTCTGTAAGGCTTTTGTTCATAACTAATTTTCACCATAAATACTTCGCATTCAATACCGAAGCGCTGGCAAGCAAAACTGAGCGCACTACCCCATTGTCCCGCACCTGTTTCAGTTGTGATGCGTTTCACACCTTCTTTCATATTGTAATACGCTTGGGGGATAGCGGTATTAGGCTTGTGTGAACCGGAGGGACTTACACCTTCATATTTATAATAAATCTTGCAGTCTGTTCCCAGTAATTTTTCAAATTCACTGGCTCTAAAAAGAGGAGTAGGACGCCATATTTTATAAGCATCTCGAACTTCTTCTGGTATCTCTACCCACTTTTCTTGAGATACTTCTTGCTTGATCAATTCCATAGGGAAAAGAGGCGCTAAATCTTCAGGGCCAATAGGTTGTTTAGTGCCAGGATGTAAAGGTGGTAAGGCAGGATTAGGCATATCTGCCTGTATGTTATACCAATTTTCTGGAATTTCATTTTCACTTAGTAAAATCTTTTTACTCATCGGTTTTCATTCAGTTAAATTAAAATTCAAAATGACTTTTAAGATAAATAAAAAAATAAGTTTGGCGTAATTTATTAGGAGCTTTTTTGATTTATGAGACTTTATGATTTTTTGGTTATCAACAAAAAACATTTGACTTTTACTTTTCATTTTATTCCAAAAGCTTAAAAGAAACTGTTATTTATTTTACAAACAATAATTCAATTTTTTGGTACAGCTAATTGTATAGGCATCATCATTATATTGCTTAATTGTTTATAGATTTGCAACATGAAGAATATTAGGAATTTCTGTATTATCGCACATATAGATCACGGTAAGAGTACCTTGGCAGATAGGTTGTTGGAGCAGACTCAAACAGTATCTCATCGCGAAATGCAATCGCAGTTGTTAGACGATATGGATTTGGAACGTGAGCGTGGTATTACAATTAAGAGCCATGCTATCCAAATGGATTATACATTAAACGGAGAAAACTATACACTCAATTTGATAGATACGCCTGGTCATGTCGATTTCTCTTATGAGGTATCGAGAGCGATTGCGGCATGTGAGGGTGCATTGTTGATTGTAGATGCAGCGCAAGGTATCGAAGCGCAGACAATTTCCAATTTATATTTAGCTATTGAGCAAAATTTGGAAATCATTCCAGTAATGAACAAGATTGATTTACCAAGTGCTATGCCCGAAGAGGTTTCAGATGAAATCATTGACCTGATCGGCTGTGAAAAAGAAGATATTATAAGAGCAAGTGCTAAAGAAGGGATTGGAATCGAGGATATTTTACAAGCCATCGTAGATAGAATACCAGCACCAGAAGGAGATCCAGAGGCCCCTTTACAAGCCCTTATTTTTGATTCAGTATTTAACTCTTATCGCGGTGTGGAAGTGTATTTCAGGGTGATGAATGGGCAAATAAATAAGGGTGATGAAGTGAAATTCGTGGCTACTAAGAAAACGTATCATGCTGATGAAATCGGAATTCTTAAATTAAAGCAAACAGCCGCCCAGACTATTTCAGCTGGTAATGTAGGCTACTTAATTTCTGGAATTAAAGAAGCCAGAGAAGTACAAGTAGGTGATACCATTACCCATGTAAAAAATCCATGTGAGGAGGCCATTAAAGGATTTGAATTTGTAAAACCAATGGTATTTGCCGGTATTTATCCAGTAGATACTACAGAATTTGAGGAATTACGTTCTTCCATGGAAAAACTGCAATTGAATGATGCCTCTTTGGTTTGGGAGCCTGAAACATCTGCTGCGCTTGGTTTTGGTTTTAGGTGTGGATTTTTGGGGATGCTCCATATGGAAATTGTACAGGAGCGCTTAGAAAGAGAGTTTGACATGACAGTGGTTACTACGGTTCCTTCTGTTCAATTTCGAGCTTACAACACGAAAGATGAATTAGTGATTGTAAATGCTCCTTCAGACATGCCCGCACCTAACTTGATTTCTCATGTAGAAGAACCTTTCATTGCGGCTTCAATAATCACCAAGGCAGATTTTGTCGGGCCTGTTATTTCCTTGTGCATGGAGAAAAGAGGACAGCTCAAAAACCAAATTTACCTAACTGCTGATAGAGTAGAGTTAAAATTCGATATGCCTTTAGCAGAAATCGTTTTTGACTTTTACGATAAGCTCAAAACCATTTCAAGAGGATATGCCTCATTAGACTACGAAATGACTGGTTTTAGAACTTCTAAACTGGTGAAATTAGATATTATGTTGAATGGTGAAGTGGTGGATGCCCTTTCTGCCATTGTTCACCGAGATAAAGCTTATGAGTGGGGCAAGAAAATCTGTGAAAAATTAAAAGACCTCTTACCTCGCCAACAATTTGAGATAGCCATTCAAGCAGCAATTGGGGTAAAAGTTATTGCCCGTGAAACCGTGAAGGCATTGCGCAAAAACGTAATTGCTAAATGTTATGGTGGTGATATAACCCGTAAACGTAAGCTTTTAGAAAAGCAGAAAAAAGGAAAGAAACGTATGCGTCAGGTTGGTAATGTGGAAATACCGCAAGAAGCATTTATGGCAGTATTGAAGTTGGATTGAGTATTATTTAAGCTATCCAACTAAGAATATAATGTGGCGTCACTTCGACCAACGGGAGAAGTCTGTTAGATTTTAGTAGTCTTGCAAATTATGAGCAGACTTCTCCTTTCAGTCGAAGTGACGATGGCATTAATTCGGAGTTACCGCAAAATAGAATAAATTGCACCTTTCTAAAATCCAAAAATCCTACGAACAAGCCAGCCTCCTATACGACCTGTTTTGGCAAAAGCAGAAAGATGCCTCTTTGCACTTTGGTTATTGGGATGCCCATACTAAAAACCTATCGCAAGCACTGGCTTTACACAAAACAAAACTTATAGAATTTGCTGAAATTAAAGAGGTAAGTAAAGTATTGGATATGGGTTGTGGAGTAGGAGGAGGCGCATTTTTTTTAGCAGAAAATTACCATGCCGAAGTATTAGGGGTAAATATCAGTACCGCACAATTAAAAGAAGCCCGAATATATGCCGAAAAGAAGGGCTTACAAGAAAAAGTGCGTTTTTTGGAAGCTGATTATCTTCATACTGACTTGCCAGATAATTCTTATGACTTAATTTGGGCAGTAGAAAGTTTCTTTCATTGTATAGATAAAGAAGCTTTTATTCAAGAGGCCTTTCGTTTGCTTAAACCTCAAGGGAAACTGGTAATGGCAGATTACTTCATTAAAAACCAAACTAAGACTGCGAAGGATAAGAAATTGATGGATACTTGGTTCGAAGGATTTCATATACCAAATATGTTCAATGAAAAATTAATAAGAGATACAGCTGAATATATTGGTTTTAAATCTGCCAAATTTAAAGATGTGAGTCAACAGGTTTTACCAAGTTCTAAAAGATTATATCAGTTGGGTAATTTAGGTTCTATTGCTGGAAAATCAATTCAATGGTTGCCCAAGAGTATTCTTAAAAAACTTCCTTTCCAGCTAGCACATACTAAAGCTACAGTAGCACAATACCAAGCGTTGAAAAATGGCTTATGGCAATATGGGTTTGTTTGTATGGAGAATTAATGATAATCAAAAAGATACTTGATAATTACCGTAACTCATTGAAAAAACAGGTTGCTTTTACGATGTTCGTGTCGACATAAACACCTACTTTATAGCAGCATTAAACTTCAAATACTTTTTGCCAGATAACTCCTCATAAGTATTCTGACTAAAAGACTCATTATCAAGCTTTAATATTTTTAAAATTAATCATTTAAAATTGACCATCACCTTAGAACCAATAAGGTGAAAATAAACTATTTCTTTTCATTTCATCCTGCATTTTATATTTCATGAATTGGAAGCAACCATTATTTTGATATAATTTGCAGTAATAAATGCTAATATTTTGAGAAATAAGTCCCCTAAACTAACAATAGCGCTGCTGCTTCTGTGTTTTGAATTAACTGCTCAAAACCATCTTTACACTTCTGAACAATTTGGAATTTATGGATCCATGTTAGGTGGGGCTGTAACTGCTGGTACAGACGATGTGAGTATGATGTATTACAATCCTGCCTCAATACATCAGGTATCTCCACAGTTCAATGTTTCCTTTATTCAACCTGCTGTCAGATTTTATGGCTTTAAAGATTTTTGGAGAAATGGCGATCCAAGTAATTTAAATACTAGCATAGGACTTAAACCCACCCTGATATCATTTAAAGTAAAAATTAAAAAGCTGGATATTGCTTTTTTGAGACTCAACAAAAGTGAATTTTCAGATGAATTTCTTACCAAACAAGAGATAACTAATAATAACTTATTAACTACACGCTTTTTTGACTACGAATATAGTGGAAGAGATAATTGGTTTGGGATTGGAGCTAACCTTAAGCTTAAAGAAAACCTTTACATTGGTTGGAGTCAATTTATGAGTAGCGCAAGATTCTCTTACAAAAAAAACTCCTTGTTTGAAGAGATAAATCTAGCTGAAGACAATCAGTTGATCAGATATACTGAGTCAGACTTTGATGGGGCATATAGCAATTTTGGTTTTATTTCTAAAATAGGAGTTGTTTACAATGCAGATAGACATGATTTTGGTTTTACCATCACTACCCCAAAGTACTTTCGGTTCATAAAAGGTGGAGATGTATTTAACGCTAACTTAAATACAGAAAATGGCGAAACTACACTTGATCAGATAATTGATACAGATATTTCGCCAGTTATAAAAACGCCATGGGAATTTAATTTGGGATATAGTTTTACCATTACTAATAGCCAAATATTCTGGGTTAGTACTAGTTTTCATGCTGGTATTGATGAATATACAATGACAGAAAAAGTTAATACGATTGGGAGTATATCTTGGAAAAATGGCAGTAAATCTGTTATGAATTTGGCATTAGGTTATTCTCATGAAGTGAATGAAAACCTGCAATTATCAGGAGGAATCCGTACCAACAATTTTGCTTACGAAAACAAGCCGGTACTCCAAGGAACATTCCGTAATACCATTTTAGACGGCAATCACATGCATTTTGTATTTGGGTCAAAAATCAATTTTAAGAAGAATACCATCCTATTGGGTATGGACTACGGTAAAATAAGAAATATACCAAATGAGGCAGGATTTCAGGAAGTAGCCGATGTTGAAATGCTAGATGTCAATTTAAGTAATCTGAGAAAAAGTAGTATTAGTATATTACTCACCTACCGCTTCATTATTAATGGAATAAAGAATATGATTCGGTAGGTTATGAATAGTTCTAACTAGTATAGTGGGAATATGGAAAGTGACTTTGTAAAATTTTCACCATTTTGTTAAAATACTTGTCTTTTTCTTAATGAAACATTCATTATGTTTGTACTTATGCAGTAATAATTCAAATTTAATGAAATGATGATTATTCCCGAATTAAGTCAAATAGGTTACTTTTTAGTGGCAGCTTTTATTTTGCTGGTAGTGCCAGGACCTGCTGTACTTTTTATTGTTGCTAAGAGTATTCAACATGGGCAAAAGGCTGGACTAGTATCTGTTCTTGGTATAGGACTTGGTGGAATTGTACATGTTATTTTTGCGGCATTGGGTTTATCTGCCATATTATTTGCCTCTACTTATGCTTTCATGCTCATTAAATATTTAGGTGCTTTCTACCTTTTATACCTTGGTTTAAAAAGCTTCTTTTCAAAATCATCTACAAATCCTAAAAGCAGTAAAACTGTACATAAAAAGCAAGGGTACAATAAGATTTTGATAGATGGATTTATCGTAAATGTATTTAATCCTAAAACAGCTATTTTTTTTATGGCTTTTCTACCTCATTTCGTTTCACTTGAGAAAGGAGGAATCGGGTCTCAAATTATCTTTTTAGGAATTCTCTTCATTTTATTGGCTGTTCTTAGTGATTCTCTCTATGTGCTCCTTTCTAGCAAATTATCTAAAGTGCTGGCGGGTTCTAGTAAGTTCACCAAAGTACGTAACTTTACTACAGGTTCTTTGTATCTTTTATTAGGACTGTTCACCCTATTTACAGATAAGCCGGTGTCATCTAAGTGAGGTTTTTTTACTGGATTTTTAGAAAAGGAATAATAGTATTTTGCTTGATGTATTGATAAATTAGTGCGATTAAAATTTTTCTTCAAATAGCTCTTGTAAATTTTGATTAATGAAAATAATCACTGTAGTTTTTTCATTAGTGATTATGGCTTGGGCGTTATTAAATGCATTATTGATATTTGGATCATCACATTCCTTTGAAAGTATTGAATGGAAATATAAATATACAGTAATTACATCATTGATAATTTTTCCAATTACAGGGATACATCTTTACCGAGTATTTATTTTAAATAGAAAGACTATTGGATTATATATTCTCACAACTATATCTCTAATTTTAACTGGTTTATTAATTAGTTACTATGGTTTTGATTTGTCATTTGAAAGCGATAATGGTACGGATGAATTATCAATTTTGGAAATAATCCCATTAGGTATTCTAGCTGTAACAGGATTTTTTATTATAGCAACGATACTCAAAGCAATAAAACAGTTCTAGTGATAAATAATCGTCGGATTATTGATGGAACCTACTTTAATATTTTATTAAAATCGAGTAATGTTTCAATAATAACCTTAAACGAAAAAATATTTCCTGATTCACTCATGCTCCTCAAAATCCTCCTCCACACCTTAGTAATTATACTACTAACCCTCATTACTCAAGTAGGAGGCATCATTTATTTATTGGTATTGTTGCTACTAAGAAGACCCATGCAGCATCGTAGAATCAAAAGAATTGGGACTTTTATATTACTTTATGCACTTGCTACATTTTTAATTATTCCATACACCGCTCCATTCTTCGGGAGAGAAAAAATAATAGACTCCGAAAATGTGATTGCGCATTCTTTCATTTATAAGTTGGCCAACAGAAACTATGTAAAACCCCAGCTTAATACTACACTTCAAGAAGTAGGGCAATCATTTGGAGGGCAAAACAAAGGAATTAAATTGGTCTATTTAGATGCAAATTTTCCTTTTATAGATGGTTTCCCTTTATTACCGCACCTGAGCCATAACGATGGCAAAAAAGTAGACGTGAGCTTTATTTATGAAGATAGTCAGGGCAAGATAGTTAATCTAAAACCGTCGGTTAGTGGCTATGGTGTTTTTGAAGCGCCTTTATCGAATGAATATGACCAAATTAATGCCTGCAAAAACCAAGGTTATTGGCAGTATGATTACTCCCAATATTTAACCTTCGGTACATTCAATGCTGAGCTAAAGTTTTCAAAGAATGGCACTAAAAGTTTGATGAATGCAATTATTTCTCAGCCAAACATCAAAAAGATTTTCATAGAGCCACACCTGAAAAGTAGGTTAGGATTAAAGCAAGGCAAAATCAGGTTTCATGGCTGCCAAGCGGTAAGGCATGACGACCATATCCATTTTCAATTATAAGTTATATGAAATTCTTAAAAGATATATGGAGAAAGAAAATTAAAATAGGTTCTTTTTTTGGTTCAAGTCCTTATGAGCTATCTAAATTTATGTGTGGAATTGGCGAGGCTGAAATTGGAATAGACTTCATTTATATTGAAAAATATCCATTTGAACCGTCGTCGGTTTATCCATCTAAAAAAGTACAGTATTTTGAGATAGATGAAATCCATTTAAAGCAGTACCCTCCCACAATAAAAATAGGAAATGACTTAGTGTTTATTTCAAGAGAGAAAGTGAAGTTGCTAGAGGATTTTGCCAAAAGAAATAATATAAAAATGGCTGAGAGAGCTTCTAACTGGGGCTGGATCACAGAGCCTTTTTTAGATACTGAATTTGATGAAGACCAGAAAGAAAGAACCAATGAAATCCTTGAATCCAATGGAATATCAAGAGAAGAACTCAAAGAAATTAGAGAAGAAGTAGGCAAACAAATGTATAAGTATAACTTCGATACCATGTTGTGGGATTGGACTAATTTAGGCTTGAACGATGTTTTATCAGCCATGCGTCCTAAACTTTCGAAAGAGGAATTTCAAGATTTTTATTGGCGGGCCATGGAAATAGAGCAAAGAAAACTAAATGATACTTCTATTCGCAAAAAATAAATTCGGTACACGAGAAGATAAAAGAAATAACAATCAATGAAAAAATCAGATACCATCATAGATCTCTTCAACTTTCAACTAGGATACCTTCATCGAATAGTAGAAAATATTTCAGATGAGCGATTGTACGAAAAACAATTAGAAGGGCTAAATTCGGCAGGATGGATATTAGGGCATATTTGCGTGGAAGCCAATGATGTAATAAACTATTTAGAGATTGAAACAAGATTCAAAACGTTGGATGCTAATTGGATAGGTTGGTTTAAAAATACTACAGGAAAGATTACATCATTAGAGGCTTTGCCCACCAAAAAAGTATTGTTAGATACATTAAATGAGCGGTACCAAACTTTAGGGCAAGTGTACTTGGAATTAGATGAAGAACAGCGAAATGCCGCGCACCCTAGTAAACTATTGAAAAATGTGCTTACTACCTTAGATGCTTGGTTTGCACATCATCTGACCACCCATATTGCAGTTCATTGTGGCAATATTGTAGTTTGGAAAAAAGTAATTGGATTGCCCGTAAATGGATTTTAGCATCTTATTATTGAAATATCACGAAAGTATAACATTTTCATCACAAAAGGCTTTGAGAGGAATTATCTGCAATGGGCAAAGGTTTTACAAGAAACTATAAGAATCATGAAAAAATATCTGCTTATTCCAGTTTTAATGTTGTTTGTACTTTCACTTTGGAACTTCAAATTAAAAGAAAAGCCAAGTACAGATAAAATTATTTCTTCTACTACTACCGCTGAGCCTTTTGTAGTGGTAGAGTTGTTCACTTCTCAAGGTTGTTCAAGTTGCCCTCCAGCTGATAGGTTATTATCTGCCCTTTACCAACAGTCAAAGCAAGAGGGTACTCGTGTAATTCCCCTCTCTTTCCATGTAGCGTATTGGAATTATTTAGGCTGGAAAGATCCATTTAGTAAAGAGGCTTTTTCTCAGCGACAAAGAAATTATGCTAAAGCATTACATTCTGGGGTTTACACTCCCCAAATGGTTTTTAATGGAAGGCAAGAAGGCGTAGGATCTAAGGCGAATCAAGTACTAGGCAGGGTGGAAACTCAATTGAAAAAACCAGCCAAAGCAAGTATTTCCCTGAACTACACTTTAAAAGCCAATGAGTTACAAGCTTCATTTGAATTAGATGCCTTGCCTATAGACAGCGACGTGAACATAGCCTTGGTTGAGCGCGATTTAGAGTTGTATGTAAAAAGAGGAGAAAATGGCGGCAGGACCCTCAAACACGATAATGTGGTTCGTGATTTTGATACCATAAGATTAACCAAGGGTGAAAAGAAGGGCAATGTTTCATTGTCAATACCTCAGGATATGGATTTGGCCAAAGCCTCTTTAGTGGTGTATGCCCAATCTAAAAATTACGGAGAAGTGTATGCCGCTGCCCAAGTAGATTTACAGAAAGTGAAATAAAAAAGATTTAACGATATTTGGTTACAAAAAAATCAAATATCGTTAATTATGCTTTCCAATAAGTTTATTAGAATATTGATCGTCGTCAATGGATTGATTTTTCTATTCTTGATGTCAACTGTATTGTATAAAGAGTTTATATCGCCTCTTTTTAGAAGTACAGTAAGAACGAATCAAGGTATTATAGTAGGCGAGGAATTTGAAAATGCAATTGAAGATAGTTTACAGCTTCAAAGCATTAAATATAATGGACCTTTTACTATCCAAAATTCAAGTTTTTTATATTTCCCAGTTTATATAACTACGTATGATGAGGCAAGGGATTTCTCTGGTTTGAGTGGTGCTAATAGAAGTAAATATAATATTGATTATTCCAGTGGGCGTCAACAAATAATCAATATCGTCTTCACAGATGAAAATCGTAATGTTATCAATACATTATTAGAACGAAAAGGTATAGTTTCTGATATTGAAATAAAACATTTACCTGATAAACCAAAAAATGTCGATACAACCTACAATCATTTATGTTACCTCATTGGCTTTAATGATTCTAATAAAGACAGTAAACTAGATGATAATGATGACCACGATTTGTATGTATCAAACTTAGATGGTAGCAATCTTACTCAAATTAGCCATGATGTGGATATTGTAAGCTATGAGTTAGATACTAAAAAATCCATTATCAATATCAGGTACAAAGAACGCACTGATGAGCGAGAAGAATACAAGAAAATTAAATTTGCCAAGTATGATTTAACCACAGGTAAGTGGATAGATTATGAAGAATTAAACAATCACTTGCTGGAGCTTGAGAAATTATTGATTACCAAACCCACAAATTAACCCAGAGCGAAAGCCGTGGGTAAGCACTTTCCAAGGGCTGTGACTCACAGCCCTTGGAATTTACAAGTGGATTGTGAGCCACAATCCACGATAACTTTAGTAAAATGTAATGTTTTATCAGATTGATCCACAACATTGACCATGATTAAGCACAAATCAGCCTCTTCTTCTTTCTAATAATACCATCATCATTAATGCCAATAGCAATCTGGCTTCTTCATGAACATCAAAATCGCCTAGTTGATCTATGGTAAATTTTCTGCCAAAAAAAGAAGGGTTTTTTACCAAGCGAGCTACTTCTGTACCATCTGGTCGGGTTACTATATATTTTGGATTAAATAAGTAGCCAGTAAAAAAATTGAGAATTGGAATTTCCCCAAGAAAACCATCAGCTACTTTTACCCATGCACTTTCTTCTTGGATCAATAAATCTTGTTGGTCTTGTTCATCATATATTTCATACCGTGCTTTCCAAATAGATCTCCAACCTTTTCTAACTACCCGCCCACATGCTACACCTTCACTATCTAAAAATTGATAAGAAGCGGAAAAGTCCAACCATTTATTGGCTTTGATAGAAAATTGTAAACGTTCTTTCGATTCATCTGAGAATACACTTACATCTTCTTTGAGTTTAAACATTTTCTGCCTTACATAGGCAATAGTGCGGTCTTGGGCATCTTTGGCGACAAAATCACTAGCAAAAGTAGAAATCTTAAATCGCAAACTTAAAGGGAATTCGAGTCGATTCATGAGCTATAGATGTTAGATTGAAATAGATAATTACAGTGTAGTAGTAAGTTAACTTTTTATTTCATTTATTGGGCAAAATACATGGGTTTAAAGGCTGTCTAATAGAAGTTTTAGTATATTTCCCACAGATTATTAATGATATAGTCCCAATTTTTTGGATAATGATATTATTAAAAGCTACTGTTTTTCTTATTTCCATTTAACACAGATATTACCATTCAACTAAATCACTTTGTGTTTTTTGTATAGATTTTAGTAACTATGCCTATAATTTTAGAACTAAATTAGTTGAAACTTTATGACTTCACCAACAGCAGCAATAACAGCAGTAAGTGGTTGGGTACCTGATGATGTACTCGACAACAAACAGCTTGAGCAAATGGTGGATACCAACGATGAATGGATCCAAACGAGAACGGGTATCAAAGAAAGAAGGATATTAAAAGCTCCTGGAAAAGGTACTTCTTATATGGCTGCCAATGCCATTAAGCAATTGCTTGAAAAAAGAGGGATTACCGCCAACGATATTGATGCAGTAATTTGTGCTACGATTACACCAGACATGCTTTTTCCCTCAACTGCCAATTTGATTTGCGATCAGATAGGTGCCAAAAATGCATTGAGTTTCGATTTAGCAGCAGCTTGTTCTGGTTTTGTTTATGCTCTAGAAACAGGCTCTAATTTTATAAAAACAGGTCAATGTAAAAAGGTGGTTGTAGTTGGGGCTGATAAAATGTCAGCCATCATAGATTATACCGATAGAAGTACTTGTATACTTTTTGGAGATGGGGCAGGAGCGGTTTTATTAGAACCTAATTATGAAGGTTTAGGAGTGCAAGATGCCATTTTGAAAACAGATGGAGCTGGTAAAGATTTTCTTAGGGCAAAAGGGAATGGCTCTGCTGATCCCTTAACCCCAGAAAACATTTTAAAAGGCGAGCACTTTTTTTACCAAGAAGGCAAAGCAGTTTTTAAATATGCAGTAACATTAATGGCAGATGCCGCTGCCGATATTATGGCTCGAAATAATTTAAAAGGAGAAGATGTTGCTTACCTCGTACCCCATCAAGCTAACAGAAGGATTATAGAAGCTACTGCCAAAAGAATGGGAATAGGCATGGATAAAGTGACATTGAACATCCAAAGGTATGGCAATACTACTGCCGGTACAATTCCTCTTTGTTTGTGGGAATGGGAGAAAGATTTTAAAAAAGGTGATAATATTATTTTGGCAGCATTTGGTGGTGGTTTTACTTGGGGCTCAGTATATTTAAAATGGGCTTATAATTCTTAAAATCGATTACATCCGATGGAGCGGGAACAGATTAGAAAAAGTATAGAAAAGTGGGTGCCTGAACCCACTTTTGCATCAGTTTTTGCCGATTGGATTGTTCAGTATAGAATTAAAGTGGTAGTAACCCGAAGCCGCAAAACTAAACGTGGTACTTATATGCCACCACAGCGAGGGCATGGACACAAAATCACAATCAACAATGATTTAAATCCTTATGGGTTTGTGGTTACTTTTATTCATGAAGTGGCGCACTTAATTACTTGGGATACCCACCAAAATAAGGTAAAACCTCATGGGCAAGAATGGAAATCTAACTTTCAAAAATTATTAGCTCCCTTTCTAAACACCCGCTTTTTCCCTCATGAAATACTTGTTCAGCTTCAGAATTATATGAATAATCCTGCTGCATCGAGTTGTTCTGATGCTGACTTAATGAAAGTATTAGATTCTTACAACACGCATGATGATGGTCTAACTTATTTAGAAAATCTTCCTTTAAATACTGTTTTTGCCTTGAAAGATGGGAGGGTATTTAAAAAAGGGAAAAAACTCCGAAAATATTATCAATGTGAAGAACGCAAAACACGTGGATTATATAGAGTAAGTCCCGTGGCAAGGGTGAAAAAGGTGGAGTGAGTTTTATTATTTGTAGCGATTTTTCGTTTATCACTGGATTGAGATTTCAAAGTTGATCTAGCAATTAAACCTTAATTCAAAAAGATTGCTCTTCTCCTATTGAAGGGTATATTGATAACTTAGTTTAAGCTTTTTCAAAAGGGGATACCATTTGATGTTTTATTAACAATTCAATCATGATGCAAGTCTCTCAGGTAATCAATGCGCTCATTGCTTATGGAACTTGTCAAGCATTTTTCATAGCTTTTATCTTACTGAAATCTAACAAGGCCACTCTTTTTAAGAAGTTATTTGCTGCTCTTTTAATTGTAGAAGGGATTATCCTTTTTGAAAGACTTCTAGTAGAAACTAACTTGATTAATGCTGTGCCTCATTTCTTGGGTATAGCCTACCCGATTAGCTTTTTAAAACCTCCTTTTATATTCTTTATGGCTTTGGCCATCACCATCAGGGGTTTTAGGTTATCGAAAAAGATGTATCTTCATTTTATTCCATTCGTACTCATTTTTTTAACTAATACTCCTTTTTATTTTTTAAGTGGTGGTGAAAAATTAGAAATGGTAAGGGCATTTATGGAAAAGATACCTTCTTATCAAAGTTTCGAATTTTATTTTAGCCTTAGTTTCTTCTTTTATATAGGAATCTACATTTTCTTCAGTATCAAAAAACTGAATCACTTTAAGATGCATGTTACCAATAATCTATTGGTAAATTGGTATCGCATTATCTTGATCAGTTACGCTATATTTTTATTATTTCACCTTGCTTATTATTCCATACAACCAATAGGGCAGTTTAATTTTGCTCTAATCAACCAGGTTAGTATGTTAGCGATGGCATTCATTATCCAATCTATTGCCTTTAAATTGGTCGATAAATCCGTCTTATTTCAGGCAAAAGTTCCTGATTTAAGTGACTTGGCAAAAAGGAAGGAACATGAAAATTTGATTCAAGAAAAGTTTGAAAAAGATAAAGTGTACTTAGATGATACATTGACACTCCAAAAATTTTCAGACGCCGTTGCTCTCCCTCATGCTTATGTTACTGAGCTTATCAATCAAAAATATAATTGTTCTTTTAAAAAACTAGTTGGGCAATATAGATTGAATGAGGCAAAAAGTTTAATGGTAAATGAAGATGATGCAACTGTTAAATTGATTGATATTGCTTTTCAAGTGGGCTTTAATAATAAGGTTTCTTTTTATAGAACATTTAAAGAGTTTGAAGGGGTTTCTCCATCAGAATACCTCGAAAAACTGAAAAAACAAGAAAAAATTTAATAATTAAGGTTACAAAATAGTTCTGTAACCACCGTCTAATTTGCCCCACATACATTTGTTCAAAATTCACTGAACAAATAATTATGAAATTTAAAGGATCACTTAACATCAATAAAGAAATTGGCTTGGTAACTAGTCTGTTCGCAGATTCCAATAGTCTTAAAGAATACCAAGACGGATTTGTCAAAAAAGAATTACAAAGTGGGCAAGAAGGAAAAGTAGGGGCGGTTTCCAAGATGTATTATAAAAGTGGAAAGAGAGAGATGGTTTTAATAGAGACAATAGTTTCTAATGAACTACCCAATTCTTTTGAAGCCAATTACCATCATAAACATATGGATAACTCGATGAAATGTACTTTTTCAAAAATAAATGCTAACAAGACTTTGTACCAGTACGAGTTTGAATACACTAGAATTGATTGGTTTTTACCAAAATTGTTTGCGATACTTTTCCCTGGTATGTACAGAAAACAAGGTGAAAAATGGATGAGACAGTTTAAAGAATTTGTAGAAAAACAATAAACTTATGTGGAAAGAAAAGCTGAAACTTTACGATGAATTAATTGCGAAATGTCCAAGGTTTGAAAGGAAGGGTAAAACCATGCCTTACACTTCAGCAAATGGATATATGTTCTCTTTATTAAATAAAGCCGGAGAAATAGGAATTCGTTTCTCAAAAGAAGTTCAAAAGAAATACATCGAAGAATTTAATTCGGATATTTATAAATCATACAATGCAGTAATGCAAGGTTATGTTTTGATACCCGAAGAAATGCTTAAAGATTTGGATAATGTGGCAAAATATTTAGATGAAAGTTATGATTATGTAATGAGCCTTGAGCCTAAATAGAATTGGAATATGATTTTGATGAAAGTTTTCCTTTTATCAGGAAAAAGAATTATGCATTATCAATTATTTCAAAGCTTAATTTCAAAATAGAATTAAAGGAATAACGGGTTGTGGAAAAAAAATATAAAATGGTTTAAAATTCAAAATCTCTTCAATTACTGTAATTCAAGCCAAAGCAAAATAAAGTATATTTTCAGATATTCTTAATTCAGAAATTTTTAATATTGACTGAGTACACTATTTTAAATACCAATTATAGTTTTCGTTTTTTTACATTTTTACCTGTGATACAAGCAATATAAATATGTATAGAAATGCACTCAGTAAATCTCTGTCGAAATTAATCTCACTTTCAAATCAAGAATTTGATTTCTTTTATTCTCAATTAGATTTTAAAAAGTTTAAAAGAAAAGAGTTCCTTTTAGAATATGGTAAAGTTTGTAAGAATGCTTATTTCATTGCAAGTGGACTTATCAGATATTATCATATTATTGATGGGGAAGAAGTAACAGGACAGTTTTTTTTTGAGGGAAGCTGGTATAGCGATTATGAAAGCTTTTTGCTAGGTGCACCTTCAGAACAAAATATACAGGCTCTAGAGAAAAGCGAAGTTGCAATTTTATCAAAAGCTGCTCTTCAAAAGTTGTATGATGAATTACCAAAATTTGAAAGGTTTGGCCGAATAATGGCAGAAAACGCCTTTATAGGTTTACGTAAAAGAACAGAAATATATACTCATCTATCTGCTGAAGAAAGATATCTTAAGCTTCTAAAACAACGCCCCAAAGTAATTGAGCGGGTACCCCAACATTATATTGCTAGTTATTTGGGAATGAAACCACAGTCATTGAGCAGGATTAGAAAAAGGATTTCTAAGGAGCTAAGTTAAAAGTGGAATTTTTTCAAAGTCTTCTATTTGTTAACCTGGGTGAACGTTTAGCCATTTAGCAAACTAGATATTTGTATCAGTTAAATAACGAAATCTGATACACTATGAAAAAAGTCATTCTAATTATCTTAATCGCCATTTCTGCACACTCATACTTAAGTGCACAAACTTATGTAGATGTCTCTACTGGAATTTCTAATAGAGACAACGGACTGCTTAATGTTTCTATCAAAAAACAATTTACAGAAAAATTTAGAGCAGGTATAGAATTTCAAACGGGTAACATAGATTACCGTTTTATTGGTGGTAAACTTATTGAAAACGGTACTGCTACCTCAGTCAGCATTCCTGTTACTTGGAGAATTTTTGAAGATGATAGGGTACGGCTTGATTTGTATTCTAGAGCAGGTATAAGATTACAATCGGTACCTTCTAGTGATGCTGAGGCTTTTTTGTTAGAAGACAATTCATCATTTGCTTATTTCTTTGAACCTGGGCTGATGGTAAGTATGCCACTCTCTGAAAGATTAAATGTACAAGGTGGTTTTACATTACCACTTATATTTGAATCCTCCCCGGTAGGCTTATTTGAGAATAATGTCACAAACCTTTTTGTAAATACTGGATATAAACTTTCAGAAAAATCAATCCTACTTTTTAAAGCAAATACAGGTCCTGCTGCTGGAGCTTCAGGAGACTCTCAAAAATATACTTGGTCCCTACAAGCCGGTTTACGCTTCCTAATTGGTGGTAAAGTGCAGAAAAGCTCCTTAATAATAGACCCTTCTTATTAATCAAAATTTAATTCTTAAAAATATAATAGCTATGAAAAAGATAATTCTTCTCATTCCAATGCTTGTAATATTAACTCATGCATTTAGTCAAGAAAAAAGTTTAAAAGTAAAAAATAGCAAAATTGGCTGGTATGTAACTGGTGAATATAGTACCATGTTTTTAGATAATCATGTGGGAAATGCAGTAGGCTTTTCTGCAGGTATAACTTTATTCAAAGAGCATTTAAAAATTGGTTTTTTTAACTATGGAAGAAGTGGACCCATTAATTCTAAAACTTTTCCTACTGCTTTACCAGAAGGGGTTAGCTACAAAGGTAGATCATCAGTGAATGTAAGAGCAGACCATGGTGCTTTTGGATTAATGATAGCGCCTTCTTTCAATATTCCAAACTCTAAGTTGCAAGTAGATATACCTATTTATGTAGGTTCAATAGGTGCGGGTTTTTATTTAGCTGGAGACGATAGGGTAACGCCTGATAGCAGAAGAGTTAGTGAATGGGAGAACGAATTGTTCGAAGGTGAGGATGCTAATTTCGCAGGAATGACCGAAATCGGTGTAAGACTGCTCATTCCTTCTAAACTGAACCGATTAAAATACGGAGTAGGGCTGCATTATACAACTACTCAAGATTGGTCTGCATATGCTGACCCAAGTGGAGACTTCTATAATAATAAATTCAGGGCCTCCTTTTTCATACAGTTTGGTTCAGCGAACGATAAGAAATAAGAATTATGAAAGCATTATTTATAATAGTTATAGTTTTAATGGGCGGCCAACAAGTGCTTGGGCAAAAAGCTAAGGTGCCGATATATGCCCATGTTGCGATTGGGTACGGAAATACATTCTTCCATGGATCATTGTCCGAAAAAGAAACGATAAACGATGAGCGGGGATTCGGTAGAAATCAAGGTTCAACAATATCTACATTTTTCTATGCAGCTCCCGAGAAATGGAAAGGTCTGGGGATAGGTAGCGGTGTAAAAGGATTCATCGCTTCTCCTAATGAGGGTGGAGATAACGAGACCTACTTTTTCAATTATTACCATGTAGGTGTCGGGCTCAAATATTATCCTTTCACTAAGCAGTTTAATAAAGGTTTCAATGTAAAAGCGAACATAGGTTTCGGGCAAATGACAGAAAAAACAAGGTTTAATAATACTCAGACTTATGAACATCAATTTGCTGTGGGTACTACAATATTAGGTGGTTTCGGTTATTCCATACCATTTGGAAAAGAGAAGATGACCAGTTTTAATATTGATTTTGAAGCTGAATATTCGAACAGGGGGGGAGATGTTACAGGGGTTGGAGAAAACCAGAGATTTCAAAACAGTCATGTTAGTATTAATTTTGGAGTAGGCTTTTGATTATGAAAAAAAGTAATTCTTTAAGCATGCTTCAAATAGCAGGTATTCTGCTTTTCGTTAGAGAGATTGTATTTTATATAGGATTTTACCTTTTAGGAACAAGTATCAATTGGCCGGCAAGCCTTAGCTTGCCAGCCAATGAGATTTTACCTCTTATTTATAAGGAACAATCATTTGTTTTCGCCGGATATTATATTTATCTACTTTCACAGGTATTGTTTGTCCCAATTGTTTTTTCGCTTTATATGGTCTATAGAAGTGAAAATTATATTACAAATCTTCTACTACGAATTGGGACTGGTTTAGCAATAATTTCGGTTTGTTTTAAGGTCTTAGGAATTTTTAGGTGGCTTTATACAATGCCGATTTTAGCTGAGTTGGCGGTAAGTCCAAACATAGAAATTGAAACGATGCAATTGATTGACTTTAATTACCAATTGATCAATGCTTATGCAGGTAAAATAGGTGAGCACCTAGGAGTTCAATTGTTTGGCTCAATAGTATGGGGAATATTTGCTTTTGCTTTTTTGCGTATTAAAATTATCCCCAGATTATTTGTGTATTGGTTAATGATTTCAGCGCTTTTATTTATTCCTTTAGGGGATTTCTTCCAATTAGATAATGGTGTATATCTCACGATAAATGGTATAACCTATTCACTTTGGGCAATAATTTTTGGAAGCTATTTAGTATTTAAAAATAGTAACAAGTTTCAACAAACCGAGTATGAAAAGACGGATAATGAAATTGCTATTAAAGTATTAAGTAGGAATTAAAATCAAAGAAATTTTATTGAAAATGAACATTGAGTAAACAACCATAGCTACATGCGTTGATTGTTTACTCATTGGTTTTTTGTAAATTATTTTAACTTTCGAACTCAACGAATCCTCATTTCAACAATCGATCATACCCCAGCAAATAGCTCTTTAAAAAAGCCTTTGCCCCAGTTTTCTTTTTCGTCATCTGTCCAGAGTTCTGGATAAAAGATTTGAACTTGGAAACGAGGTGGTAGATATTTTTGCCAATTGGTACCACCTGTAGCAGAGATTACATTTGGGTCGTTTTGTAAGTATCGTACTGCCGATTTAAAGTGCGATAAGCGCCAATTAATATTTACCAAAGCATCGAAAGTTCGCAGCGCTTCTACAATTTCTCGGTGGTTAAAAGCCTGATAAAAATGGTTTTTATAAATCGCCCATAAGTTGGAAATCTGACGGTCTTTGGCTAGTCTAGTCATGTTGGGCATGTATTTAGTCTCAAATTTTTTGAGTGTCAATGTTTTTTTGCCAGTAGCCAATTCTGTTGCCCCTTGTTTCCAATAAAGATGCTGCATCATCTCAGCTATAGGTGTGGCAGGTGTCAATTGTTCTTTAAAATCTTTGGATACCAAATGCTGTAAATCTGTGGCACAAATCTCAATTTCCCTAAATTGCGCCGACTGAAAACCACTAGCTGGTAGCAAAGACATCCTGAATTTAAGAAACTCATCTCTGTCCATGCCATCTACCATAATTTCAAAAGAATCGGTTAAATGTTTAAAATACCGATTTATCCGCTGTAATCTGGTCAAGAAGAAAGTTTCATCTATTTGCTTGCGGTTGGCAATTTGATTCATTTCAAGCAAAATTAACTTAAAGTATAACTCCGTTATTTGGTGGTAGATAATAAAGATGTTTTCATCAGGAAAATCCGTTTTAGGATTTTGGAGGGAAAGCAAAGTATCGATATGAATATAATCCCAATAATTGAGATAATTGGCGTAAAGCAAACCATCTAGATAGGAAGAAAGGTCTTGTCCCATTACATCGTATTTCTCCCTCAATTTCTCTAGTTGTTCTTCTATCTTTTTTTGAACTTCCTCTTCACTTGGTTGCTCTAAAGGTTTCATATTGTATTACATTAATTATCAATAGATACAATGAAATAGTGGCTATACTAACGTTTTTGATTGGCAAAAGTGCAATTATTATTTAGTTTAGCTGCCGATAAATTTTAACTATAAGCGCTAAATAAAGGTAATGCGCTAAATTACAAGATTTCTTATGAACCTGACAAGGGCATTTGTCATATCTCTCTTTTTGTTTTTGCCACAAAGTAAAATTTGGGCGCAGCCTTGGTTAGATTTTATAGCAGAAGTCGGCGAAAAAGAATTGGTGTATGAAGATAAAGTGTATGAAGATTATATCAGGTCTGTAGCTTTTTACAATGCCAATGGGGGAGACCGCGTGCCTTTAACTCCTATTGTTCCTATTACTGGTGTAAGGCGTTTGGTACTAGAGTTCGATGATATTACCGAAGAAGACGATGACTATTTAGCCAAACTCATTCATTGTAACCACGACTGGACAGAATCAAGTTTCAAACCCATCGAGTACCTGAATGAGTACAATGAATACAACCTCAACGATTTTGAGTTTTCAATCAATACCAAAGTTCCCTATGTGCATTACCGTTTTAGATTACCTCCTGTAAAACTTTCAGGCAATTATTTATTGATCATCTACCGAGGCGGTGACGAAGAGGATCTAATTATAACAAGACGGATAGTAGTGTATGAAGAAGCTGTAAGGGTTGGGGCAAAAGTGAATGAAGTAATTGGTTCAGGAGATAATACTACTAAGCAACAAGTCAACTTTTCTGTATTTTATGGGGGAATAAACTTAGATATACCTGCACAAAATGTCATGGTGACCATTAGGAAAAATTTCCGTTGGCAAACGGCAATCAATGAATTGAAACCCCTTTTTGTGAAACCATCTGGCGAGCTAGATTTTAATTATTTTAACTTGGAAAATGCATTTCCTGGTGGGAATGAGTTCCGTTTCTTTGATACTGGCTATATAAATGCTGGCTTACAAGTAGAAGATGTAGCGAGGAATGAGGAAATCAATTTGATTTATCTCTTTAAAGATAAACCCAGGGATAATAGAGCTTATAATTCTCAAAGAGTCCAAAATGATGTAAATGGTAGATTTATACCTGGTAGTAGGGCTGGTAATGGCGAGGCAAGTGTAGAAGCAGATTACAATATTGTGCAGTTTATTTTGCAATCAGGGGATCAGTACCAAGGAGATGTATTTGTGTTGGGCAGTTTTAATGACTGGGAATTGAACGATGGAAACAAACTAAGTTATAATGCAGATAGCCAACAATATGAAGGTGCTATGCTGCTTAAACAAGGGCGATACGATTATAATTATGCCCTTTATAAAGATGGAAAATTCAACGAACAAATACTTGAAGGCAGCTTTAATTTAACCGAAAATGAATATGACATTATCGTTTACTACACACCCTTGGCGGGTAGGGGCGATAGGGTAATTGGTTATCAGGCTATTCGAGTAAATCAATAAGAAAAGCAAATATGGAAAAAGAAGTACTGTTCAGTAATGATGCTATTGTTTTAGGGATTTTGATGGTGTTATTGGCATTTGTATTTATTACCTCTTCAAGCGATAAAAAAGGATGGAAGACTTTCTATACCTATTTCCCACCAATACTAGCATGTTACTTCTTTCCTGCTATTGTCAATAGTTTGGGTATTATTTCAGGGGAAGAATCGCAGCTTTACTTCGTGTCTTCTAGGTATTTATTACCAGCAAGTTTGGTATTGCTTTGTATCAGTATTGATCTAAAAGGAATTATCAATTTAGGACCGAAAGCTTTGATCATGTTTTTTGCTGCTACCCTAGGAATTGTAATTGGTGGGCCAGTAGCATTGTTGATTGTTGGTTCATTTTATCCGGAATTGGCAGGTGGCACAGGTGATGATGCAGTTTGGAAAGGTTTGGCAACCGTGGCAGGCAGTTGGATTGGAGGAGGAGCAAACCAAACTGCCATGAAGGAAATTTATGGTGCGAGCGATAATCTTTTTGCTTCCATGATTTTGGTTGATGTAATTGTGGCGAATATTTGGATGGGTTTTTTACTCTATGGGGTCACCATATCTAATCGAGTTGATAAATGGCTAAAAGCAGATAATTCTGCAATAGACGAATTAAGGGTTAAAGTAGAAAATTACAGAGATAGCATTTCGAAAATACCTACATTAAAAGATACCATGGTGGTTTTAGCTGTTGGCTTTGGCGCCACAGCTTTGTCGCATTGGTTTTCGGAGTCAATAACACCTTTTATGGAAACATTCAGTGATACCTTAAATGAATGGAAGTTAACCTCTTTAATGTCTGGTTTCTTTTGGTTAATAGTAGGGGCAACGACCTTGGGACTTTTTCTTTCATTCACGCCATTTAAAAAATTAGAAGGAGTTGGAGCTTCTAGAATGGGCAGTGTATTTATCTATGTGTTAGTTGCCACTATTGGGATGAAAATGGATATAGCAGAAATCTTCAATAACCTCGGCCTTTTTCTCATTGGTATAATTTGGATGTTGATTCACGTAGCGGTATTGCTAATAACCGCAAAAATAATTAGAGCGCCTTTCTTTTTTGTTGCTGTGGGAAGCCAAGCAAATGTGGGCGGAGCAGCATCTGCGCCAGTGGTTGCTGCGGCCTTTAGTCCTGCCTTGGCAGCTGTTGGGGTATTAATGGCGGTGTTGGGTTATGCTTTAGGTACTTATGGGGCTATTATTTGTGCCCAATTAATGCAGGCAGTAAGCCCATAAAAAAACAGCACTACCAATGGCAGTACTGTTTTGCTCCATACAATTCATTTTAGCTAGTTGAATTGCAATCTATTTGCTAATTAAAATTTTGTCTTGCTACTTTTATGTCTTCAATAGTTATAAATTGACTGCCTTGTGATCCATAATTAAAGACAGGATAACTCACCGCTATTTTATCGCCTTCCCACACAAATGAATAAATTTCGCCAAGCGCCTCATTTCCTGTATCTGCATATCTAGGTTTCCCAAACATTTTGCTTAACTCTTCGAAAGCATCATCGTTTTTAAATTCGAAGCTTACCGAACAAAGCTTTCCTTTAAAAAAGGCATATCCTACTTCAGGCTCTAGATTAACACCAAATAGTTGTTGTTCTTTGCCGATATTTACTAATCCTAAGTCTACAAATCCATAGCTATATTCTTTTTTAAAAGTAGGATGTTCCTGAATATCTGATCCTATTAAATCGCCAAAAATTTCCTCTGGTGTAGCAGTGTTTTTTTGTCCGAATAAGAATAAGCTGCTCAGCAAAAGGAGCATGAGCGTAAATAATCGTTTCATGGTAAGTTTGTCTGTTTAGTTTTCATCAATAAATCCAAACAGACAGCCATTAACATCTAAATTTTTTAGCTTAAACTATAGAAACTTACACTTGTAAAATTTTGCACTTTAAAGAGAAAAAATTATTTAATTTTTTAACTAGGTGTAAACATAACTTTTTCAATCAATCGTGGTAAAAGCATCAAGCTATTAAAAGAATTTCCATAACTTTGCATGATTTTCTAAACTAAGGCAGATATTTTTTGAATATTACTAATGAAGCGTAAGAAATATTTTATCATTGATTTTGATAGCACCTTTACCAAAGTAGAAGCCCTCGACGAACTGTGTGAGATAGCCCTAAAAGATCGACCAGACAAAGTAAAGATTGTAAAAAAGGTAAAAGATATTACCGATCAGGCGATGGATGGTTCCTTAAAATTCGCAGAAGCGCTTGAAAGAAGAGTGGCACTACTTGAAGCCAACAAAAAGGATTTAGTCCCCCTTATCAGTAGGTTAAAAGAAAAAGTATCAGATTCCATTAAAAGGAATAAAGCCTTCTTTCAGCTAAATGGCGAGGATGTGTTGATCATGTCTAATGGCTTTAAAGACTTCATTGTACCAATAGTTACTGATTATGGTATTTTAGAGGAACACGTGTATGCCAATACCTTCGAGTTTGATGAAGCAGGGAATATTACCGGTTTCGATAAAAATAATCCGCTATCTGGTGATAATGGGAAGGTTAAACTGATGAAAGATTTAAAGTTAGAAGGCGATGTTTTTGTAATTGGTGATGGTTATACCGATTACCAAATTAAAGAAGCAGGTTTGGCAAATCAGTTTTATGCTTTTACAGAAAATGTAAATCGTGAAAATGTGTCGAGTAAAGCCGATCATGTAGCTCCTAGCTTTGATGAGGTACTGTATGTGAATAAATTGCCCATGTCCATATCTTATCCTAAGAATAGGATAAGTGTGTTACTACTAGAAAATATACATCAAAAAGGAAAGGAATATTTTGAAAGAGAAGGCTATCAGGTAGAGACAGTTAGCAGCGCTCTTGACGAAAATGAATTGGCTGAGGCTATAAGAGATGTATCTATTTTAGGCATAAGGTCGAAAACGCAGCTTACAAGAACAGTTTTAGAAAATGCCAATAGGTTAATGGCAGTGGGTGCCTTTTGTATTGGTACCAACCAAATAGATTTAGAAGCCTGCCTTGAAAAGGGTATTACTGTATTTAACGCACCTTTTAGTAATACTAGAAGTGTAGTTGAATTAGCAATTGGTGAAATTATCTTACTCATGCGCAATTTACCAGACAAGATAAGGTCTATGCACCGAGGTAAATGGGATAAGTCTGCCAAAGATGCTTATGAAGTAAGAGGGAAAAAATTGGGCATTGTCGGGTATGGCAATATTGGTTCTCAGCTTTCTGTATTGGCCGAAAGTATGGGAATGGATGTGTATTACTACGATATGGTTGAAAAATTGGCATTAGGGAATGCGACCAAATGCTATTCTTTGAAAGAATTGCTCAATACAGTAGATGTTGTTTCTCTGCATGTTGATGGTAGGCCAGAAAACGCTCGAATTTTTGGGAAGGAAGAATTTGACCAAATGAAAGAAGGTTCTTACTTATTGAACTTAGCACGCGGTTTTGTGGTAGATATCCCAGCGTTAACAGCAGTCTTAAAAAGTGGAAAATTAAGAGGAGCAGGAATCGATGTATTTCCAGAAGAACCTAAGAGCAATAATGATCCATTTGCCTCAGAATTAATTGATTTGCCTAACTTGATTCTTACGCCTCATATCGGTGGAAGTACCTTAGAAGCCCAAGAGAATATTGCCGATTTTGTGCCTGGTAAAATTGTAGAGTATGTAAATACAGGAAATACTTTTAACAGTGTCAATTTCCCTAATTTACAGTTGCCTACGCTTACCAATGCCCACAGGTTGTTGCACATACACAAAAATGTTTCTGGGGTAATGGCTAAAATAAATGCGGTGTTAGCAAAGCACGAAACCAATATTGTTGGTCAATACCTGAAAACCAATGAGCAAATTGGTTATGTAATTACCGATATTGATAAACAGTACAACAGGGCTGTAATTAAAGATTTAAAGGCAATTGAAAATACCATAAAGTTCAGGGTATTGTACTAATTCAATGCTGATTTAATTCAATCATACTAATTGTAGACGATGATAGGGGAGAGTTGCATTTAACATTACATATGAGATACACTTATCTTAAATGGGAGCTACTCAATTAAATTATAAAAAGTTTACGATTTTCATTTTATCCAGAGCGTAGGTTAGAAAATCCAGCGGGGAGGAGGGCAGGTTGTGGGAGGAAGCTTTGGATTTTCCGCCGAGCGGCCTCGTTGATTTTTTCTTTGGCGGCCACCGCGTGGTTCGTTTCTATTGCATCAAGGCGGGGTCTCCCAGACAAAAGAAATGAACAGCCAAACATAGCGGAAAAGAAATAAATTTAAATTTCTGATAAACAGTGCTTTAATTTGTTTCGAGAACTCTAAAATTTTTTTCTTATAAAGAAATCACTAAAACTTAATACCATCTACTAACTTGTTATGCAAGAAGTAATCAACTACTTTACTGAGAATTATATTGAGGCCATCAGCACAGTCTTTGGGATTATCTGTGTGTATCTCAACGCCAAAGAAAATATTTGGGCTTGGCCGACAGGCATTATAAGTGTGGCATTGGGTATTTATATCTTTCTACAGTTCAAGTTGTACGGCGATATGGGCTTGCATGTAATTTATGTGGTTCTCGGCTTTTACGGTTGGTACAATTGGTTGTACGGAGGTAAGCAACATACTGGGGTAAAAATACACCAGACCTCTGCAACCGAGATGCAATTGTTTATAATAGGTGGTTTAGCAGGAACAGGAGTAATGGGTTATTTCTTAGATGCAGGTACAGATTCTGATGTCCCATATTTAGATGCATTGACTACCGTTTTCAGTTTAATTGCCCAATACCAACTTACCAAAAAACAGATTGAAAACTGGCTTATTTGGATAGCTGTTGATGTAGTTTGTATTGGCTTGTACTACTACAAGGGCTTGTATATCTATACCTTTTTGTATTTAGTCTATTTATTCCTCGCCACCATGGGCTACTTTAATTGGCGTAAATTGATGCTGAAAGAAGCTTTTGTTTGAAAGTATTACTTACTTTTTAAAATTACCTCTTTTTTTAAGTTTAAAGAAGGAGAAGTATGGAAATTCTTTTTCACTGAAAATTAATTTGTGATTCAAATAATTATATTTTTGGAATTTATAAATCGAAAAATTGAAACGCTATTTTAGTCTATGTTTATAACATTTTTTTAATAATACTTTTTAGAGCATCAATATTTTCTTTGTTCTTTCCATAGTGAATCAATACATTACCTTTTTCAGAAATGCTATTCATTAAAATGAAATTATCTTGAATTAGAATACTAATACGCTCTCCATCTTTAGAAAAGTCTGTAATCCCTGATATGAAATCAATCTGTGCATGAGATAGTTCTACACATTTACTTTCTAAAATAGGATAAATTACCTTGTAAGTACTTTTTATGCTTTTCCCTGTATACAAATACTTGAATTTTATATCTGCATACCTTGCTAAAAACACTATGAGGAATCCCAAAAACGCAAGTATTGACCATATAAATACTACAGAAGCACTATTATTTTTAGTTGGGAAAAAGTATATAATCGCAATGAATGAAACTATCAAAGGCAAAATCGCATTCCAATAATATTCAATAAGTTCACCTAAACTTAAGTAAAGTTGCTTTTTGGTCAACATATATAATATCTTATCATCATCCATAAATTATTCTTTTTATTGTTAGAAATAGGATTATGGTAATAATGCCAACCTTTCACTTTACTATCGAAATTGCTATGCCATCGTGGTCTTTTATCCCTACTTGTTGTAAAACTGAACTGGTAACTTGGTCATTTTCAGATAGCATTTTATTGTAGGCTCTCACTCCAATTACTTTTTCATCGGTACTATTTTCATTCAATACTTTCCCCTCTCGAATAACATTATCAGCAATAATTAAGGTACCTTTTCTTGCATGCTTTAGTGCCCAATTAAAATAATTTATATAGTTGGGTTTATCGGCATCCATAAAAAATAATTCTACAACTTCATTTCCATTTTTACTTAATTCATTAAGTACCTCTAGGGCATCTCCAGTTATAATATCTACTGTATTTTCTAAGCCGGCATTTTTGATGTTCTTTCTAGCAACTTCAGCAAAATTTGGGTCGATTTCTATAGACGTTAATTTTCCTTTTCCATTTAATGCCCTTCCCAACCATATGGTACTATACCCACCTAATGTCCCCACTTCTATAATTCTTTGAGCATTGCACATTTTTGCCAGTAAGAATAGAAATTGCCCTTGATTTGCAGAAACAGAATGTTCTGGCATGCCATTTTCACGAATAGATTCTTCTGCTCTTTTTAAGACCTTATCTTCCAAGGAGAATAAATCTGTTAAATAATTATCTACTTTTTCAAAAATGTTTTCTTCCATGATATTTACAGTGGAAATGGAACGGTTGATTTACGACAACCAGTTTTTTAAGTTTGACCAGAAGTTTGATTTAGATTTGCTTAATTGTTTTTTTCCTTCTTCAAGGTCTAATACTTCAATTTCTCCTTGAATTATTTCTTCTTGATTTCTCAGGTCGTCATATTCATAACTACCAAATTCATTGACCGTGTTTTTTATGATTATCGTTCCCTTCTTAAACCAATTAAGAGCATTTTGAGCATCCACAATGATTTTGGGATAGATATTTTTTAATGTTTTACCTTGTTCTTCTTTTGAGAGTTCACTCCATGATTTACTATAATTTCCTTCAGGTGGGCAAATTATTAAAAGTCCGTAAGTTAATCCTAGTCTTCTTAGAAAGGTATAACCAGAACAATACAATTCATAAGTCATTTCAATTGAATCAACACATTTTTCGTCCCTTTTAATGATTGATTCTAGGTGTTTGGTGATACGAAGGATTTCAAATTTTCCAAAATCTACAAATGGTTCGATTATTTTTCCTAAATCAATATGAGCGTACTTGGCTTTATAATTTAAAGAGATTAAATCTATATATGCCTCCTTTGGTAATACTGATTCAAGTTCATTAGTATTGTAAACCCATTGTTCAAAGTCCTGAATACTTATTTTGTGTTTTAAAACTTCATAGAATTTCTGTTCAATATATTCACTAATATCTTTCATCTAGACAATGTAAAACATTCATTACAAAATAAGTTTTAATTCATTTTCCTAACTTATTAATTAAAGCCCTAAATTCTTGCGCATATTATTCTGATGATGTGTAACATGATAGTTGGTGAAATAGAGCATTTCTCTGATGCTTATCTTGCCCAATAAAGGATGGGGTAATAAAAGTTCATTTAGCTCCTCTTCAGTGTAATTTTGGAGAGATTCGCTGATATTCGCAGTAAGTTGATTTAATTGATTTATTAAACTCTCTTTTTCGTCCCAAGATACTTTTTTAGGCAAGAATGGGCCAAAAGCTTTACCTCCTTCTGCAAGTTTGTTTTTATAACGGGCCACTAATGTTTCATAGTCACTTGAAATTCCATTGCCTTTACCAAACTTAGTGGCAATAAATGCTTTATTAGCCAATATATCTGAGAAAGGTTGTAAGCTTTTTAGGATATGGTCAAGCTCTTGCCCAGCACTCCATTTTAATTGCCGATTAGCTTCAAAATCTTCTTTTGAGAGAGTATCTACAATTTTCCCAAACGCATGATGTCTTTGCTTCAATATATCAATGATTGCTTTCTTTTCCATGGTGAATTAATTGATAGCTACAAAATTCTAGATTCAACTAAATCCCGTTCTGTAGCTCACATAACAAATATAGGTTTGTGTGTCACAAACCAGGGTGAGGATTTTTTAATTTATGAGTAAGAAATTTAACCTAATGACCTTCTATTTATTCTTTCTTGCTATCAAAAGCGATGCATTCTATCTCTACTCTTGCACCTAATGCGAGCCCGTTTGTGGCAAAAGCACTTCTTGCTGGTTTGTGGTTTGGAAAGAACTTTACATACTCCTTATTCATATCGGCCCATTCATCTATATCTGCCAACATACAAGTGCATTTAATGACATTGTCCATCGATAATCCATTTTTTTCTAACACACTTTTTATGTTTTCCATGGTTTGTTTGGTCTCAGGTCCTATCCCTCCTTCAACTACCTTTTCGGTTTCATTTGAGTAGCCAATTTGACCAGACAAATAATACATATCACCCACTTTTACCACCTCAGAAAAAGGATAATTTGGATTCTCTGAAAGAAATTGTACTTCTTGTTGACATTGAGCTTGTTGTGCCAAAAAGCACAAAATGATTGCAGAAAGACTTAATCTAAAATTCAAATTCATTGTAAGACTATTTATTTAAGTCTTGAATATAAATAGTAGCAGATTTAAATGATTGAAATTTTCATATTTATGACTGCTGATTTTTGATTTACAAATCAAGCATATGCCATTTCCCGATTATACTTCCTTTGATACTCTTTAGGGGAAAGCCCTGAATATTTACGAAAAGTAGTTCTAAAAGCTTTTTCATCATTGTAACCAATGTCATACATCACTTCAAAAATGGTCTTTGCGGTGGATTCTAATTTCTTTTTAGCCGCTTCAATTTTAACTCTTTGGATATATTCAAGCGGTGTATTGGATGTGGCCTTCTTAAACCTTCTTAAAAAACTACGGGCATTTAAATGCACCATTTGTGCTAGCGCATCTACATTTAATTTTTCTTGATAGTTTTTTTCTATATGGAGTTGTGCTTTTTTAATAGGTTCGTCTGAATGTTCTTTTTGCCCACTGAAAATGATAAACTCACTTTGACTGATCCTGTCAAATTCAATTTCAGAAACTTTTGAACACCAAATAGCGGTTTCTCTTCCGAAAAATCTTTCTATTAAATAAAGGGTGAAATTTAATATAGAGTAAGCACCCCCGCTGGAATAGATACCATTGTCTTCACATATTATTTTTTCTGGAATTAATTTTATGGCTGGGTATTTACGCTGAAACATCTCGTGGGCAGTCCAATGAGTGGCGCAGGATTTTCCATTCACTAAACCTGTTTCGGCTAATAAAAATGCTCCTTTGCATAAACTCGCAATTTCAGCATCATTTTCTATTCTCTGATTTTTGATCCATGTCACAAAATCCATATTGTTTTGGATTTCTTGCTCTAAGTCTCCGCTTATGGGAGAAACAATGATTAAATCTGTTTTCGATATCTCATGAATGGTACTTGTAGGTTGTATGCTGAATAAACCTTGATAAATGACTGCCTCCTTAGTTAAACCAACCAAATCTATTTTGTAAGGATATTGGGCAGTTCCATTCAATCGCTTAAAGTGCGCATTTGCCATTTTGAACATATTAAATGGAGCAATAATGGTATCTACAATACTACTACCTACAGGGACAATTACACTGATATGTTTCATAATAGGGCAAAGATAAGAGAATGATATGTCGTAAACAACCCTTTAGTATGTCGTAAATGACACCTATAAAGTATTCAATATTGCCATACATTTGTATTGTAATCAAATCTAAAAACAATTATTATGGAAAATCAAGAAGTAATGGTAGTATATAAATGGACTGCTAAAGAAGGTAAATCTGAAGAATTAAAAGCTATTTACACAGAAGTTACCGACCAAATGAAATCTAATGAACCAGGAGCTTTAAAAGTGCAATGTTACTTTGATGAAACTTCTTCGACATTAGTGGTAATGGATCTATTTGCAGATGCTGGTGCTGTTGGTTTTCATTTGGGCACAACCGCTGCCGGACATTTTGAAAACTTGTTGGCAATTGCCAATCCTGGTGAATTTTTATTCTGTGGTGAAGTACCTGAAGAGATGAAACAAGCAGCAGTAGGAATGGGGTTGAATGCCACTTTTGCCCCAAAAGTTTTTGGCTTTGATCGGACTTTTATAGCACAATAGTTTCTAATTTAAAAAACGGAATGAGTATGAACTTCATTCTGTTTTTTTTATTAATCTAGAGTTTTTTTATCGTTGGTTATATGACTTAGTAAATAATAAGTTATAACTTTTTTTGACTAAAAAAACGATTAATATAAAATAAGTAGGTAATTGATTGTATTGGATTTTGTATAGACAATTTTCCAAACTTAAGTATTTAGTTATACACTTATTAAAAAGTAAAAAACAAAATTTTTAAAGTTTCAAAAAAACGCAAATTTTTATTTAAGCTAGACAGATATTAATAACTGATATTTAATACGCCTTTTCCTATTATTTTTTATTACGAACTGTCATTAAAATTTTTGTCAATGCAAAATATTCGTGCAATGCTTCATCTGAAAGTCCTGGTGTAGATTTTCGTCTCGCAACTCTTATTTTTTCAATATCCTTTTTATTGAGTTGACTGCATGCAGAACTTATTAATTCGTCGTTGCCAGCAAAACCAAAAAATTCCTTTTCAAAATTGTAAGGAACATCATTTAATGCTTCTAATACTTTTTCACGATTAGTAGAACCTTTTGGTTTAACTATAAAATTCTTCTTGTCGTTGAGAATAAATTGAATTGTCGAATCTTCTAGTTGTTTTTTTTCAATTGCTAAATTAAGAAAATCATCTCCTCTATCTGTTGCTAGTAAATTCAATACTACTGCTGCATTATGTTTTGCTGTCGAGTTTCCATCTTGTATTGCAGAAATTAAGACATTTTCGGCTGTTGTTGTCGGCATAATATTGAAAAGAAAAATACTTGCATCAATGGCATTTAACGTTATGAAGTGATTGGAAAGAAAAATGCTCGCATTTGGAAGGCTTATAAGTTTGGTTGTTAATGCACCGATATCTTGTCCTTTGTAACCTAGATAAAAGCAAATTTGTAAATAGGTGGATAGTTGTAAATCTTCAAGTTTACACTTTTTGATTCCATTAATAACTGTTGGCAAATATTGAGTTGATGTATCAAGCCGTAGAAGAAGGGAAGAAGCATCAAAGCAGAAATACGAGTCTTTTTTCTCTAATTCAATCAATGCTTTTAAGCATTTTGAAGCATCTGTTGGATTATTTTGAGCAGTCCTCCAAAATACGTCAAGTTCTTTAGACTTCAAATTTTTTAATGAGTCAGAAAGATTAGATGGTTTAAAACCGTAAATACTTTTCTTTAATAGAGTTAAGCTGTCACAAGTTGTCTGAGCAATTGAAATAAAACTTAACAGTAAAAATAGAAATGATGTTAATGTTCGTCTCATTATGGTTATTTTAAAATTGATAAAATTAGATATATAAACCACAAAAAACATAAACCAAAATTAATACGCTAGTTTACAAATTCTGAAGAGCTAGAATAAAGTAGAATATTCGCTGAAAACTTTATTATCAAACTTTCATTCTTCAATTTCAGCTTCAAATAATTGAGTCAAATATTTTTTTGACTTAATACTTTCGTATTTGAAACCTCCTGTTACTAGAACATTGCCAAAAATGAGCGTGTGATAAAAGTACACCATAGATTCAAGAGCTGAACCCATGTTTTCAATTGTTGAAGTAATTATTTCACATGTACTACTTTTTTTGTCATTATTGGATGAACGAAATGACTGTTCATCTCGAAAAGATTTGGTTCATCTTCAACAACTGCTTTATATTCTGCTGTTAAATAAGCTTTCTTCTGCTCTTCTTCATTTTCAAACCATGGTTCGTCTATTCCATCAATTGGTTTAGATATTCCATAATCTTCTCCAACTGGTTCAGGAGTAAATGATATGCTATCGATTATGTTGTTATCTTTTGAGGTAACAAGTTTTGATTTGCAATAGAAGTTTGTCCCATCACTTTTGATTTGCGTCAGTTTGACTTTTATATTTCCTATTTCATAGGTTTTAGAAGATTTTGTAAAATTTACTTTTTCAGCTAATTCTGTTTCTGCTTCTTTTGGTTTCTCAGAAATAGTTGTTTCGGTCTCCTTTGTTACTTGATTACATGATATGAAAATCAATAAAGCTAATATGGAATGAATGTTTTTCATTGTATGAAATTTTATGTTTGCTTATATTCATCTAGGATGTGTCCTAATTGCTAGATTTAATTTTAATGCTTACAAAAGCATTTAAAAAAATTCAATACTTGTATTCATCTTTCCATTTTGAATGCATTTCAGTATAAGCCGTATTACTTCTGTAATTCTTGCCTATTACAAGAATCATATCTTCAATTGATTTAATTATTCTATCATTCGATTCAATAATCTGCTGTCCATCATTTTCACTCGTCGGCAATTCAACAGATTCCGTAAGTATAATTTCAAAATACCTTTTATAAACTGGTAAGATTTCTTGTCGTTTGAAGCTTATAAACTTTACAGATTCGAATTTAAGGTGATTATCGTTATTAAAATCTGGGAATTCTTTGATTTTCATTTCAGTTTCATAAAGAATTCTATCAAATTCATTCACTTCATAAAGAGACTTTAATAACAAAGAGTTGATCGTTGGGCCATCCTTCAACAAACCTGCAACATTTTCCACTCTAGAATCAAGTTTAGAGAAACCCGAATGAACTTCATTTGTAATTTGAATAATATCAATTGAGTAGTTATAAGCATCCTTATAAGAACAGGAATTCAAAATACATGCGCAGAACATAAATAATATTCTGTATTTCATTTCTAAACTTAATTAATCATATTAGTTAACTAACCATGGATAAGTTTATTTCCAACACATTAAACTTTTATAACAAAAAAAAGGCATTTTTTTATAAAGTATAAAAACTGCAAATTAAAATTTGATAAGCTAGATTACTAGATTTGAAGGGCTGGTAAACTAAAGTGGAATATTCACTGAAAACTTTATAATCCATCTTTCATTCTTCAATTTCGGCTTCAAACAATTGAGCCAAATATTTTTTTGATTTAACACTTTCGTATTTGAAACCTCCTGTTACCAAAACATAGCCGAATACTAGCATTCCTAGGGGTATCAATATCACTGGCTCAAAATTTTGATCATTAAACATGCTTGTTAAAAAAATAAAAAAGCTATTCCTACTCCACCGAACCAGATAAACATAAAGACCATAGCTACCTCATGTAAGCGCATTTTTACAGTTACTTTTGTTCCATTAGTGTCTTTTTTGATAATACCTTTAATGGTGGGAATAAAAGAATTTCTATAAGCAATTATACGGTTGATGCTAAAAGTGTTTTTGATGATTCTTCCTTCGTATGGTTTATGATCATTGTTCCCAAACATGCCTTTCATCCTAATAGTCTTTTTAGGTTCTATAATTTCAGATAGTCTTTTTAAAATTTCATCTGGATTAAGTAGGGTGTTGTAGGTTATATTTTCAAATGGCAAGTATTTCATGCTAAAGTTTGCATTGATTTATGGAGGCGAAGTGGATTTTTATTTAAAATTATTGGTATTCTATCTTATTTATATACCATTCACTTTTATGCTTTATGACTGTTATCTTAAATTTCTGGTAAGCACTTTCAGAATCTATATACACTAAAAATATATCATTACTAAGATATTCTCCAGAAGTTATTTTAAAATTATTTGGGCTTTCAAAGGAATCAGCAAACCAAAAATCTGATTGAATGTCACAACCAATCTCTTCAATGTCTTCTACATTATCAATTTTTATAAATTCTTCATATTTGATTTTACCAATGCTATCTGAACAGGTTTTATATTTTTTTTCATAAGACTTTATCAGTGTCTCAGTTATTTTATACTCTATCAATTTATTTTTAATTTCTTTAATGTTTAATATAGTAAATCCATTCTCTGCTTTTTGAAATGTAGGCCAGATTTCATCTCTTCCCTCGGTTAAATACCAATCATAAAAGTTTTTTACTACTTGTTCTGGTTTACTAGAAATCTGTTTGAAGCCCATAAAGAGTAATAGTGATAATCCTTCTATGGAAATTAATAAAGCCTTTCTCAACATGATATTTTTAGAAAATTAATACTTCGAGATTAACATACCAATTTGATTTAGATTCTAGCTACAATTCAAATATGGTTTAATTCAATAGCATATTTAACATATAGAAAAACTGTAAAAAAGATGTTATTTTATTTGGATTTATTATACCATAATAATAAGGTATTACATGCCATATTTTCTGCCAAGTATAATTCGCATAGAGGTTCCATTAACAAAATATTCAATGTATGAACCTTCTGGATTTTTATTTTTATTTACTATAATTCTACCTTTTTTATTTTTTTTGAGTTTATAGGCCCTATTAAATACGCCAATGACTTCACCTTTCATGTTTAGAATAGGTGCTCCTATATAGTTTTGATGAATCAGGAATTTGTCGGTTTTAATCCTGATTTCATCTGAGGTAAATTTATCGTCAGTTGGAAGTTCTACTTTTCCAAATACAATATCTATATTATCATTAAAATCATAACCAATAATATACACTGAATCATCATTATAAATTTTTTCAATACTTGGCTCAAGGGGAATGATATTTTCATTTTCTCTTTTCAAATTAAAAGTCAGAAATGGCCATGATATCCATCGAGTCAAAGCTTTATTACCTTCAACTCTTTTTTGAAGAGCAATAGATTCAACTTCAACCTTTTCCTTGGGTCTTTTGGGCAGATACATTTCCCAAGAAATTAATTGTTTTGGGAAATCTTGAATTTTAAGCATATCACCATAGGTATCGATTGTACCTATAAATTCTCTAGCAGTACAAGCAATAATTGCGGTGTCAAGTCTAATTAAAAAAGATGAACCATAATCTACTTTCGGAAATTTTTTAAATGTAGCATTATTTCTTAAAATTATTCTTTCCCAATTATTTTTATTCTTTAAATTTTTGTGATTTTCATCTATCAGTTTCAGTCCACAAATAAGAGGTAAGATCAACAGTAATTTCCAAATTCTCATTTTTAATTTTTATTTTCAGCAGTGAACGTACCTAAATATAGCTATAAAGGTAAACTTTAAATATTGCTTAATATTTTTGTTTTGAAATGCTTTCTCAAAAAAAAACCGCAGACCTAAATTGATCTGCGGTTAAACGTTTTTCATTAAAAATTTCAAAGATGACTTATTCTTCCCTCAAAGTATCTACAGGATTGAGAATGGCTGCTTTAATTGATTGAAAGCTTACTGTGAGCCATGTAACCGCAAAAGAGAAAAAGCCTGCCAATACATACACCCACCAGCCTATACTTGCTTGGTAAGCAAAATTAGCCAACCAATCGCGCATGATCCACCAAGCTATCGGGGCAGATAAGGCAAAGGAGATTAAAACCAATAGTGTATATTCATTCGATAATTTGAAAACAATACTACTCACACTGGCGCCCAATACTTTTCTTATGCCTATTTCTTTATGCTTTTGTTCTGCAGTAAAAGCAGCCAAGCCAATCAAACCAAGCATGGCAATAAAAATAGACAACACAGAAAAAATACCGAAAAGTGTGCCCGTTCTTTGTTCCGCTCTGTATAATGCTTCATACTCTTTATCTAAAAAAGCCAAGTCGAAAGTAAGAGTAGGGTGGATTTTGTGCCAACCATTTTCAATTTTGTCTAAGGTATTGCTCAAGTCATCTAATTTAATTTTTACCAGCATATAATTGAAACTTCCTGTTTCTACAAACATCACCAGTGGATTTATTTCGGTATGTAAAGAGGTAAAATGGAAATCTTTCACTACGCCAATTACATCACCTTTTCTGTCATCGATTAAATCTAGCCATTTACCAACAGCAGTTTCTGGAGTCCAACCCAGTTTACGAGCGGCAGTTTCATTAATAATGTATTGGTATCCTTCTTCTGAGGTATAGCCTTCCTTAAAGTTTTTGCCATATAACACATCTAAGTTCAAAGAAGGTACAAACTCTGGGTCAATAGAAAGCCCGTTCACAATAGGGTTCTGGTTTTCAGGAAGCCCTTCGGCAGCAGCTAGATAACCAGCACTTACTGTTCCGGGTATTTCTGAGGTAATGGCTATACTACTTACTTGACTTATTTGATTGAACTCATTTTTTAATACATCAATTTTATCGGCAACCGCTCTTTCGTTAATGGGTATAATTAAAAATTCTTCTTTGTTAAAACCTAAGTTTTTATTTTGGAAGTATTGTAATTGTGTAAATACAATTACTGTAGAAATCACCATGAAAATGGAAATACCGAATTGAAGCACTACCAAGCTTTTTCTAAAAATCGCGCCACTTGGTTGGAGCAATAATTTCCCTTTTAATGATTTTTGTATGTTAAAAGTAGCCAAGTACACTGCAGGATAAACACCAGCTAAAATCCCAACTAAAAGGCCAAGGGCATATACTAAAGTAAGTGTTTCAAAATTCAATAGGTCATTATAACTAAAAGCTTTCCCAGCAATATCATTGAAAAATGGTAAAAGGAAGATATCAATGAGCAAAGCTACAGTACATCCAATCATGCTTAATAAAATAGCTTCTCCTAAAAACTGCCAAACCAATTGCCTTTTCCCCGCACCCAAAACTTTACGCACGCCTATCTCTCTCGCCCTTAATGAAGCCCTCGCTGTGGCTAAATTCATGTAATTGATACAGGCTATCAATACAATTACAATGGCTATAAATCCGAAAATATAGATGTAGGAAATGTCTCCTTGTGGCGCAATGTCATCTTCTATATTAATTCTTAAGTGAATGTCGGTTAGGGCATGTAATGGGAAATTCATGGAAATGCCCATTGCTTTAAATTCCTCGCCTTTTTCTTTTAGTATAAGTTGTTCAATTTTATCATTGAGTGTTTTTACATCAGTTCCTTCTTTCAGTAAGAAATAAGAATAAAAATTGGCATTTCCCCACACTTCCTCTCTATGATACCCTTTTAAGGTATTGTAAGAGGCCAATAAATCTAAGGTAAAATGGGAGTTTCTAGGGACGTTTTCAATAATTCCGGTAATCTGCATTTCAGTTTTTCCGAGTACCTTCATGGTTTTGCCTAAAACTTCTTCGTTTCGCCAATTTGCTCCAAAATACCTAATGGCTGTACTCTCGGTTAAAACCAAACTATTGGGTTCTTTTAATGCGGTGTTAATGTCTCCTTCTAACATAGGGAATGAAAAAACATCGAAGAAAGTACTATCAGCATAAAAGAAAGCATGTTCTTGAAACTGCTTATCGCCCATCTGCACAGGAATTGGATTGAACATAGACCGATTATACACACGTACTCCTTTTTCTATTTCAGGCAACTCCCTACTAAAGAAAGGGACAATCACATTGGGCGTCACACCTATATTCTCACTTTGTCCAGAAAAACTGGCCAACATAGATGATCTATAAATTCGATCTGCTTTTTCGTGGAATTTATCGTAAGAAAGCTCATCATTTACATAGATGAGTATAAAGAGGGCAGAAGCTAACCCTACAGAAAGACCAGTGAGATTAATGAGTGGGTAAATCTTATTTCGAAAAAGTACCCTGAGTGCAATGGTAAAATAGTTTTTGATCATATCATTAAATTTAGGAAAGAGTATTGGTGCCTTTTTATAGCTTATGCTTTCATTTATAGATGCATGTTATTGAAAATCGGTTACAGGTAATAGTTATTTATTGATTTATGGAATCAAACACATTTTAAAGGAGTAAATCTTTTTTATTTGGTTGCATATAGCGAGGAATCAATTATTTAAAATTAATTTTGAATAGTTGAGATTTAAAACAAAAAGCTAATGAACGAAGACGCACTTTTTGCCCTTAAATACCCTATTGGTAAGCTCAAATTACCCAAAGGAATCACAAAAGAATACATTGAGAAATGGATATTAAATCTTAAAACTTACCCAGCCAAATTAGAAAATTTAGTAGCAGGTTTGAATCAAGAACAGTTGGATACTCCCTATAGACCTGAAGGTTGGACGGTAAGGCAATTATTGCACCATATACCAGATAGTCATACCAATGCTTATATACGTTTTAAATGGGCTTTGACAGAAGATAACCCACTAATTAAAGCTTACCAAGAAGATTTATGGGGGGCTTTAAATGATAGCAAAACCGGGGCTATTAAACCAGCTATAGATTTGCTTTATGCCATACACGCTCGTTGGGTATTACTCATGGAAAATATGACTGATAGTGACTGGGAAAAAACATTTATCCACCCAGAAACCAATAAAGTGTTAAGCTTGAAACGAATGTTAGCTTTATATAATTGGCATGCCAACCATCATTATGCGCATATAGAAAATTTGATGCAAAGAGAAGCTTGGTAAAAAAATAACGCTGAAAACTAATAATTAAAAACGAAGCTTAAAGACTGATTCTTCATGCTTTATCTTCTTGCAAACTTATACTTATGAAACTAGAAGCACTCACAGCTATATCACCAGTTGATGGCCGTTACAGAAACAAAACCAATCAGCTTGCCCCTTTTTTTTCTGAATATGCCCTAATTCATTATCGTGTTAAAGTAGAAATAGAATATTTTATCGCTTTAGTGGAACTGCCTTTGCCACAGTTGGAAAGTATTGATCAAGAAGGGACTCAAGCCTTACGAGCGATTTATCAAGAATTTAGTATAGAAGATGCAAAGACTATCAAGGAAACTGAAAAAATTACCAATCATGATGTGAAGTCTGTAGAGTATTTCATTAAAGACAAAATGAAAGCTTTGGGTATGGAAGAGGTATTGGAGTTTGTACATTTCGGACTTACTTCACAAGATGTAAATAATACGGCAATCCCGCTTTCTTTGAAAGAAGCCATGGAAAGCAATGTATACCCACAATATAAGCTAGTGCATGAAAAACTTATTGCTTTAGGCAATGAGTGGAAAAATATACCTATGTTGGCTTTTACGCATGGGCAACCCGCTTCACCTACTAAGTTAGGAAAGGAAATTGGCGTTTTTTCATATAGATTGGCACAACAGTTAAAAACAGCCAGTGATATACCATTTGCTGCGAAATTTGGTGGGGCAACAGGTAATTTCAACGCACATTTTTTGGCTTATCCTGAAATAGACTGGATCAACTTTGCCAATACATTTGTAAATGAAAGATTGGGGCTAGAACGAGCTCAATTTACTACTCAAATAGAGAATTATGATTTTCTAGCAGCACACTTCGATCTGTTGAAAAGGTTGAATAATATTTTGATGGATTTAAGCCGTGATGTATGGCAGTACATTTCAATGGGATATTTCAAGCAGAAAATTAAAGCAGGTGAGGTGGGTTCTTCTGCAATGCCACATAAAGTAAATCCTATCGATTTCGAAAATGCCGAGGGTAACCTTGGAATCGCCAATGCTTTATTGGAACACTTGGCAGGGAAACTACCTATTTCAAGGTTACAAAGAGACTTGACCGATTCTACTGTTTTAAGAAATGTTGGTATGCCCATAGCACATATAAGTATTGCTTTACAATCGCTTTTGAAAGGTTTAGGAAAACTGGAACTCAATCCAAAGAGGCTAGAAGAAGATTTAGAGAACAATTGGGCAGTTGTGGCAGAAGCCATTCAAACCGTTTTAAGAAGGGAAGGCTATCCAAAACCTTATGAAGCCCTCAAAGCCCTTACTAGAAAAAATGAAAAAGTGACACAAGCCAGTATTGCATCCTTCATAGATACGTTGAATGTGAATGATGAAATAAAGGAAAGCTTGAAGCAAATTACTCCATTTAATTATACAGGCATTTCTCCAGAATTGTAGTAAGTGATTATTTCAGAAAGAATCAAAAATATCACTTCGACTAAAGTTTAGAACAACTGAATTCTCTCTAATTGATATGTTACTCTGATTTATTTGGGCAGCTTTTCGCTTTTGTCGATAAGAAGGATAAATAGAATATAGTTGGCAACTTCAAGAAAATCTGTAAAGTGTAACTGATACTTTTTATTAAAGATTTATACCTCGACTCCAATTATCGTTATGTCGTCTCTTTGTTCTATGTCTTGTTGGTGGTTATCAAGCTCTATTTCCAAAATGATTTTTTGCTCAGTAATAGGTTTCTGGTAAACAGTTGAAAGTAAATCTCCAAATCTTCTTTTTCCGAATTTTTTGTTTTCCCTATTGTTTTGATCAACCATTCCATCTGTACTCAGATAAACTAAATCTCCTTTCTGTAGGTAAATGTTCTCACTTGTAAAGCTTCGACCTTTTTTCTGGTATCCTCCAATAGATTTGTTATCCCCTTTTAAATATTGAAGTCTTCCGTTTTGTCTTTCTATGATATACAAAGGTCTTTTAGCGCCTGTAAATGAAAGCGTAATATGTTTTTCATCTAAATACTCAAATCTACACAAACAGACATCCATACCATCATCATTCATGTGCTGTTCTTGTTTCAAAATAGTTGTAATTCCTGTATTAAGAGATTCTAGTATTTCTGCAGTATCGAAGGTATTTCCTTTACTAATAATTTGATTAAGAATAGTATAGCCAATTAATGACATAAATGCTCCAGGAACACCATGCCCTGTACAATCTATAGCGGCTAAATAAGTATACTCTTTATTTCTTTCTTTATCAAAGCCTTTGGCAAACCAGTAGAAATCACCAGAAACTATATCCTTTGGCCTGTAAAGGATAAATAGATTAGATAATGCTTCTTCCATTAATTCTATATCCGGTAAAATTGCATCTTGTATAGTTTGTGCATACCTAATACTATCCGTTATTTTAATATTTTGGGTGTTGATTTCTTCTACTTTTAATTCTAGTTCGCCGCCAATTCTTTCAAGTTCATTTTTTTGCCTTCTAAGCTTTTTAAGGAATACAAAAAATATCACTGCCAATAAGGCAAGTGTTATTATAATACCTGAAAAAATGAATATTCTTTGCCTGAACTTTTCTGCTTCTAGTCTTTTTGCTTCTTCAATTTGGGCTATTTTTTCTTCTTGTTCAGAAATATTAGCCCTAAGTTTGTCTATAATTGCTTTTGTTTCTGCTAGACTCTGATCATCCTGTTCAAACTTACCATTCTGGATTACTGCATCTATAAGTTGAAGTTGAGTATTTAGCGCTTTTCTTTCTTTCTCATCTAAGTTCTCACTAATCCTCAATTTAGCTAAAATGCCCTGTAAGGTTTCGTTTAACTGCTTACTGTCTGTTACATTAATAGAATCTTTTATTAAAATTCCATTGACAATATCATTAATACCTGTATCAACCTCAGTGGAATCTATTGCCTCTTCAATTAATATTTGATCTCTATAAACAATTTGTGGAGGAGCATTGTACCAAGGGGATAATGAATCGTCTATATTATAATACGCATCTAGAATTATATTAAACCTATCATTCCCTAAAGAGTCAATTCTTTTAATTTTATATTCGGGAATCTTAATTTCATTATCTGAGTCGGGAACTATGGCATTAAAACTTCCGTATTTGTCGGTCGCATAGTTTAATCTCCCTATGTTAAAAGCAAGATTAGGAATCCTATTATTTAATGTATCGCGTAATATACCTTTTATGATTCTACCTTCAATGATTGAGGTAGGGTCTTTTTTGAGGATGATTTTAAAATTGAAAGAGCCTCTATATTCGAAGTAAGATTGTAATACTTGGTGATTATCTACTAAAAACCTACTGCTTTTATTTATGTCTGCTTCAACAGGAAGTCGCATTTTAAACTTTCCTTCTGCATCTGTAATTGTACTTTCCGAATATTTTTCTCCTAAAAAGATAATCTCAACATCGTCAGCAGGTTTTCCTCCAAGTAAATCTACCTCTCCAAAGACCAATTTATACTTGCTTCTTCGCATTATTATTTCTGTTTTGCTTTTCCGCATACTCCAACTAGCCAATTCAAGCCCTTCTTTAAAAGCTATAACAGTTTTAGGTTTGTCATTTTCAAAGTTGATTTTTACCTCACCATTCTTATCAGAGACATAAATCTTATTTGAATTATTTATGATAATATTTACACCTGCAATAGGGTTTAAGTCTTTGTCATATACATGGCAAAGTGAGCTGTTCTTTTGCTGACTTTTTACTGAAAAAATAGTAAAGAAAGTAAGACAAAAAACAAGGAATAACCTATTTACAAGGCTTTGTGTCATTTAAAAATGAAAAAATATTAAGGTTTATTAAAGTCTAAAAATTTAAAGTTTAATTAAAAAATAAGATTTAAGATTCATATGAGATTTTTCTTTTTGAATATTGAATTAATAAGTACATAAAAGATTATTTATATTTAATCTTATACTGAACGCTAAAAATCGAATTCATGTATGATTAGTTTAAAGGATTAAACCACAAAATTTCTTTTTAAGTCTTATAATTTGATTTTATTTATATTATAGAATATAATTTTTTATTTTAGGCGAAATTCAAAATTTTGTATAGACTAATTATATAAATGTTTTATTTATATAATTAACAAAACTGGCAAAGTTAAGGGGATAGAATAACAGTATTATGTAATAGAAAGAATTAAGAAAATTTTTGAATGCTAAGTTTATTTTGAGAATATAGATGAACTTTGAAGCAAAAGATTTATTCTGTTTCAAAAAGATCTTCACTAAAAAATACGATGTAAAAATCTTCTTTAAAAGTTGACTTTTCTGGTATGCTAAAAACTGTTTGGTATGAACCGGCCCCTTTTTTATTACACATCAAGAAAAATTTTCCAGCATAAGGGATATCTACTTTAAAATTTCCTTCTGCATCTGTTTTTCCTTCCACTACAGGGTCCAACGAATCAAAGTCGATGACAATCACATCTGCCGAATCTACTTTTACGGGATTTTCTAATTGATATTGAGATTCGTACATAGTTATTGAACCACTAACATTCTTACTATACAATGGCCCTGGTTTACCAACATTGATAATGACTTTATAAATGTCATCATCAATTCCCTTATTTTTCCTATTGGAGCTGAAAAATCCAATACTTCCATTTTCATTAAGGGTTAGCCCAAAATCATCACTTTGAGTATTGATGGGATATCCCACATTAATACTTTTTGAACCATCTTTTGATAATGAAAATTTAAAAATATCTAGTCCACCTATACCCAAGTGACCATTAGAAGCAAAATATAATGTAGTATCATTATGTAGAAATGGGAACATTTCGTTACCTAATGTATTTATCTTTGGTCCCATATTTACTGGGGTAGACCATTTCCCTTTGTTTAATTCTACTTTATAGATATCTGTTCCACCATAACCACCAGGCATATCAGAAATAAAGTACATTGTTTTTCCATCTGTACTTAAGGTTGGGTGCCCACATGAATAATCATTATTATTAAATGGGAGAGAAACAGGAGTAATCCATTTTTTGCCTTTTTTCCTCAATTCATAAATAGATAACTTCTTTACATCTTGTTCTTCAGCATTATTTGAAAAATCATTTAAAGTAATGTACATATTTTTATCTACGATGGTAAATGGACCTTTATGTACATTAGTAGGGAATTCGCCTTGAATAATTTTTGGTGGACCTATCATAGGTACCGGTACTACTTCTCTTTTTATTTTATCAAAAGGAGCATAGAAAATGTTTAAATATCCATTACTGCTTTGTGGAAGGTTATTTTGTATAAATAATTGACTTTTCCTAGAAGAAATATAAGCAATGCCTTTATCGTAAAATACTGGGCTAAATTCGCTTTGTAATGTATTTATTTCAGCTTCTCTTATATCGTATTGGGTAGAATCCCTGTAAAATAGAGCAAGGTCTTTTTTTGTTGCTGCCAAATTATTGTTAACAGTATCATTGGTAGCTTCTAAATATTTTTCATACCATATTTGAGCTTCTTTATAATCCGCATTGCCAGTAAGTGCAAGAACATAATTAAGCATGTCTTTTGTTGAAAGCGGGAAGTTATTATCTATAAGGATTTTAAACCACTGGCAGGCACTTTCTGGTTCATTTAATTTCACATAACAATCTGCAATTTTTACTTTTATATCATCTCTTGGATCTAGTTTGTGTGCATTTAAATAATTTTTAACTGCTTCTTGATAGTAATGGTCATTATAAAAAGCATTGGCTTTTTTAACTTCGTTTTTAAAAGCCGTGGTAATAGACTCTTGTGAAAATGAAGTTAGAGAAGCAACTGATAAAATAACTATGCATGTTATTTTAAAAATAACCTGTGAAGTTATGTGATGAGTCAATGATAAAATTCGAATAAATATCATATTTCTGATTCACTTAAAAATATCTAGGAGTAATTACTCTAACCCTATAAAAGCTAAAACGATATTTAAGCATAATTTCATGTGTACCAGCACTAATCTTTCCCATTCCTCTTGATGGAGCGTCATAAGAATAACCAAATCTTATCTGTGGAGTCAACTGTAATTGAGTAAGTAAATTTATTGAGCTGAATGTCCTGTATGATAATCCTAACCATAGTACATCATTTAAAACAATATTAGAAACGAAATCTGCAGTAAAATCCCTGTTGTTATTTGATTTAATTAATATACTTGGTTGAAATACAACATCATTTGAAAGTTTTAGTGTTTTTCCAGCAGTAAGAAAGCCTTGAGCATTTTCAAACACATTTTCTGTTTCGATATTCAAAATTGAAAGACCGAAGTAAAAATCTTTGGTGTAATAAAAAAGGCCAGTTCCGAAAGTTGCATTTAAATTTTGAGGGATGTTCTCATTGAAGACAGGATCAGAATTATTTTGTAAACTAGCTATTACTTCATCGTAATTTGACATGTTTTGGTAAAAGCCTCCCTGTAATCCAACAGATAAATGCTTATTTCTATCAAGTTTGATTTTATAAGCATAAGAAGTAGTCATTTGAATGTTATTATGTACACCTATTTTATCATGAGCTATGGCTAAACCCAATCCTACTTTTTTGTTTGATAAGGGTGAATGGGCAGAAAATACTTGTGAAAAAGGACTGCCCTCAACACCAAACCATTGCTTTCTAAAAGAACTTGAAACTTCTAGAGCCTCATGTGAACCAGCATAAGCAGGATTTACAATATAAGGATTAAATAAATATTGACTGAATTGAAAATCTACCTGACCAAATACCCAAGTTGATTGTAACAATAATATCGCTATTAATATTGAATTTGACCTTCTGACCATGTGAAATAATCTTTTCATTACACAATGTGAACGGAAAGCTATTTTCAATCTTTGAACGCCTTAACACTTGTATGATAAACAATTGTAAATCACTTTTTGAAATTTTATAAATTGTCAATATTTTATTTCTAGATATCCACTTCTAGGATCTTCTCCATTTCCTAGATCAATTATGTAGAAATAGGTTCCTTTATTTACATATCCATTCCCAAAATGTAAAGGGTGAGAGGTTCTTCCATCCCAAAAGACATTAGAATTATTATAACCTGTTGCCTCGTAGACTATATTTCCATCCTTACTGAAGACTTTTATAACATTTCTTGGAAAGAATTCTATTCCTTCAATCTGCCAAGTATCATTAATATTATCACCATTTGGAGAGAATCCTTTACTAATTTTCACTAAATCTGACTCAGGTGCAGCAACTAAGATAAATACAGTATCAGTGCTACATAACTGAGTGCTATCACAAACTTCATAAGTAAAAAAGTCATTTCCTACAAAAAAAGCTGATGGCTGGTATTCAAATAAGCCGTTGCTTAAATCGGTAATTGTTCCATTATTAGGTTCTTCTATTATAGTTGCAGTGGTTACATCTATATTATTTTCATTATCAGTATCATTTAATAACACATTGACTTCTAATAATCTACCAGAAATTGTTGAAACTACATCTGCATTTGTTATAGGAGGACTTTTAGGCAGTACATTGATAAAAACCGTAGCAGTATCACAGTTATCGATATTATTGCATGTTCTATAAATTAATTGGTCTGTTCCAACGAATTCTTGCTCAGGATTATAGAATATATTATCGTTAGTTATAGCTACATTCCCATTGGTTGTATTTGAAATTAATTCTAAAGTAAGTACGCCACCATTGGGGTTAATATCATTGTTGAGTACGTCAATATTAATTGATTGTCCTCTGAAGGTTGAAATGGTATCGTTTATTGCTAATGGTTTATTATTGAAAGTATTTATATTCAATACCACATTAGCAGTATCACAATATCCATCACTATTACAAACACTATAAGTTAAAATATCAGAACCAATAAAGTTTTTTCTAGGTATATATTCGATATCTTCACTATTAATAATATTAAACGTTCCGTTTACTGGTGCGCTAATAACACTGGTAAACAATGGATCAGGAGAAACAGCTATATCATTTTCTTGCACATTAAGAGCCAATGAGGTATTTGTGATTACAGAATACAAATCATCACTAGCAATAGGTTTACTATCATCTAGAACATTTATATATAATGTTGCTTCAGTACATGAATTATTAATGTCACATACTTCGTACACAATACTATCTAACCCGAAAAAATTTGGTGATGGACTATAGACTATTTCATTATCATCAATATTAGCAAAACCATTTGATGGTATCTGAACAATTGCTGTTGTAATTTCCAAGCCAGAAGGATGAAAGTCGTTTTCTTGGACATGTATATTTCGTGCTCTATTTTTTACCATAAAGAAATTATCGTCCTCAGCTACAGGGTATTCTTCAATACCTTTACCAGCTAAATTAAAACCGTAGACATTTTGAGTAGGATCATCACTAAAAATCAATATTGAAGCATTTTTTAATCCAGGGCTTATTGGAGTAAATCTGATTCTAAAACTAGTACTATCTCCTGGGAATATAACACTATTTGTATTTGAAGTATCTATGAAAAATTCTGAAGTATTTGTGCCAACTATACCGACTAAACTATCGGTTAATTGCATTTCACTATTTCCTTCGTTTACTATATAATATGTTTTTTCAACTGTTTCAAAAGATGCTACAGCTTCTCCAATAAATGTATTGTTATTTTCTGATGTCAATAGACTTCCATTATTGATCAAATTTGAATTTGACCTAACGACAATTATAGGCAATGTGCCCATCCCCGTAATATCAAATGTAAATGGTGTAAGGTTTATATCATCCGAGGTGAACCCGATAGTAGCATCCCTGTTGCCCGTTGTTGAAGGGTCGAAAGTGACCTGGAAGGAGGTAGATCCCCCTGGTGCCACGGTAGCAGCAGGCTGTACGTTGACAGAGAAATCAGCAGCAGCGGCCCCTGAGATAGAAACAGGGAGGTTGATGTTTAGGTCAGCCGTACCATTGTTCTCGATGAGGAAGGTCCTTACCACGGTCTGTCCGTCCGTCCTGGCATTCCCAAAGTCTGAGAAGTCAGCCAAATCTGGTGTGATGTCATTGTTGGCAATAGTGACGCCATTTCCTGAAACTATCATTTCCGGTTGTATGCCGTTACCCGATATAGCAAAAGAGAAGTTGGGGTCAGCAATATCATCCGAGATCAGGTCTATGGTAGCATCCCTATTACCAGCTGCCGAAGGGTCGAAGGTGACCTGGAAGGAAGTAGATCCCCCTGGTGCCACGGTAGCAGCAGGCTGTACGTTGACAGAGAAATCGGCAGCAGTGGCCCCTGAGATGGAAACAGGGAGGTTGATATTGAGGTCAGCCGTACCATTGTTCTCTATGAGGAAGGTCCTTACAACAGTCTGTCCGTCTGTCCTGGCATCCCCGAAGTCTGAGAAGTCTGCAGGGTCTGGTGTGATGTCATTGTTGGCGATAGTGACACCATTACCCGAAACGGTCATTTCCGGTTGTATTCCGTTACCAGAGATGGCAAAAGAGAAGTTAGGGTCAGCACTATCATCCGAGGTGAACCCAATAGCAGCATCCCTACTGCCCGTAGCCGAAGGGTCGAAAGTGACCTGAAAGGAAGTAGATTCCCCTGGTGCCACGGTAGCTGCAGGCTGCACGTTGACAGAGAAATCGGCAGCAGCTGCCCCTGAGATAGAAACAGGGAGGTTGATATTGAGGTCAGCCGTACCATTGTTCTCGATAAGGAAGGTCCTTACAACGGTCTGTCCTTCCGTCCTGGTATCTCCGAAGTCTGAGAAGTCTGCAGGATCCGGAGTGATGTCATTGTTGGCAATGGTTACGCCATTTCCAGAAACGGCCATCTCTGGCTGTATACCGTTACCTGATATAGCAAAAGAGAAGTTGGGGTCAGCACTATCATCCGAGGTGAACCCGATAACAGCATTCCTATTGCCCGTAGCCGAAGGGTCGAAAGTAACCTGGAAGGAGGTAGATCCCCCTGGTGCCACGGTAGCTGCAGGCTGTACGTTGACGGAGAAGTCGGCAGCAGCTGCTCCAGAGATGGAAACAGGAAGGTTGATATTGAGGTCTGCCGTACCATTGTTCTCGATGAGGAAGGTCCTTACGACGGTCTGTCCGTCCGTCCTGGCGTCTCCAAATCTGGAGAAGTCAGCCAAATCTGGTGTGATATCATTATTGGCGATAGTGATACCATTACCCGAAACGGTCATTTCCGGTTGTATTCCATTACCAGAGATAGCAAAAGAGAAGCTAGGGTCGGCGCTATCATCCGATGTGAACCCGATAGCAGCATCCCTATTACCAGCTGCCGAAGGATCGAAAGTGACCTGGAAGGAGGTAGATCCCCCTGGTGTCACGGTAGCAGCAGGCTGTACGTTAACGGAGAAGTCTGCAGCAGCTGCCCCTGATATGGAAACAGGAAGATTGATATTGAGGTCAGCGGTACCATTGTTCTCGATGAGGAAGGTCCTTACAACGGTCTGTCCATCCGTCCTGGCATCCCCGAAGTCCGAGAAGTCAGCCAAATCTGGTGTGATGTCATTGTTGGCAATAGTGACGCCATTGCCAGATAAAGTCATTGCTGGTTGGATGCCATTGCCCGATATAGCAAAAGAGAAGCTAGGGTCAGTGCTATCATCTGAGGTGAACCCAATAGTAGCATCCCTATTGCCCGTAACCGAAGGATCGAAAGTGACCTGGAAGGAGGTAGATCCCCCTGGTGCCACGGTAGCGGCAGGCTGCACGTTAACAGAGAAATCGGCAGCAGCGGCCCCAGAGATGGAAACAGGGAGGTTGATGTTTAGGTCAGCCGTACCATTGTTTTCTATGAGAAAGGTCCTTACAACGGTCTGTCCGTCCGTCCTGGCGTCTCCAAATCTAGAGAAGTCGGCCAAATCTGGAGTGATGTCATTATTGGCAATGGTGACCCCATTACCCGAGACAGTCATCTCTGATTGTATGCCGTTGCCCGATATAGCAAAAGAGAAGTTAGGGTCGGCGCTATCGTCTGAGGTGAACCCGATAACAGCATCCCTATTGCCCGTTGCCGAAGGGTCGAAAGTGACCTGGAAGGAGGTAGATCCCCCTGGTGCCAAGGTAGCTGTAGGCTGCACGTTGACAGAGAAGTCGGCAGCAGCTGCCCCTGAGATGGAAACAGGAAGGTTGATATTGAGGTCAGCCGTACCATTGTTCTCGATGCGAAAGGTCCTTACAACGGTCTGTCCATCCGTCCCGACATCACCGAAATCGGAGAAGTCGGCCAAATCTGGAGTGATGTCGTTGTTGGCGATAGTGACCCCATTACCCGATACGGTCATCACTGGCTGTATACCGTTACCTGATATAGCAAAAGAGAAGTTGGGATCAACAATATCATCCGAGGTGAACCCGATAGCGGCATCCCTATTGCCCGTTGTTGAAGGGTCAAAAGTGACCTGGAAGGAAGTAGATCCCCCTGGCGCCACGGAAGCAGCAGGCTGCACGTTGACAGAGAAATCGGCAGCAGCTGCCCCTGAGATGGAAACAGGGAGGTTGATATTGAGGTCAGCCGTACCATTGTTCTCGATGCGAAAGGTCCTTACAACGGTCTGTCCATCCGTCCCGACATCACCGAAATCGGAGAAGTCGGCCAAATCTGGAGTGATGTCGTTGTTGGCGATAGTGACCCCATTACCCGATACGGTCATCACTGGCTGTATACCGTTACCTGATATAGCAAAAGAGAAGTT
>Ga0207422_1000818_pt1 | contig 82259 bp, 71 predicted proteins | sample MarCyaLeptolynsp_FD_187757 | JGI IMG/M metagenome (GOLD analysis project Ga0207422, IMG submission 187757) | Marine cyanobacterial communities from Panama - species 1 Leptolyngbya sp. (SPAdes) | ecosystem: Environmental > Aquatic > Marine > Unclassified | place: Panama: Panama City | collected...
TTGCGCCGCTCCGTGTGCACCTTTCTCTCGAACGAATAAAAGGCGATCTGACGCACCACCGTGTTGATCATGTCTTCGGCTTTCGACGCCAGCATGATCCTGCGCGTGCGCGGGTTGTCCGCTTTCGCGAGCAGCGACTTGAATGTCAACATTTCGCCAAAAACACTGGCCGTTTCGGCAAGCGTCAGCGGTGTCGGCGCCATCAAGGGCCCGTTGTGTCCGGCAAGCACCTGATGCACACCGTGGCCAAGTTCGTGGGCCAGCGTCATCACATCCCGTATCTTGCCCTGGTAGTTCACGAGAACATAAGGGTGTGCGCTGGGGACCGTGGGATGCGCAAACGCGCCCGGCGCCTTGCCGGAACGAGCCGGGGCGTCGATCCAGCCCTTGTCGAAGAAACGGCCCGCAATTTCGGCCATGTCGGGTGAGAACGCGTCGTAGGCAGACAGAACCGTATCCTTGGCTTCTGTCCAGGGAATGACACGCGTATCGGCGTCCGGCAGCGGTGCATTTCGATCCCAGCTGTTGAGCTGCTCCACGCCAAGCCATTTGGCTTTCAGCCGGTAATAGCGGTGCGACAGGCGCGGATAGGCCTCACGAACAGCAGCAACTAGCGCATCGACCACATCCCGCTCGACCCGGTTGGCCAGATGCCGGCTGTCGGCGATATCCTTGAAATTCCGCCATCGATCCGAAATTTCCTTGTCTTTCGCCAATGTGTTGGTGATCAGCGCAAAGGTTCTCAAGTTCTCCGAAAATGTCTCATTCAGCGCCGTGAAAGCCTGACGGCGCTTGTCTGGCGAGGGATCCACAAGCAGGTTGAGCGCGGGCTCGATCGCCAGTTTTTCTCCCTCTACGTCGAATGTCAGCGACGCCATTGTTTCATCGAAAAGACGGTTCCAGGCATTTCCACCCGTGACCGATTTTTCGTGGAACAACTGCTCGACCCGATCTTCGAGCTGGTAGGGCTTGCCCTTTCGCAAGTCCTCGATCCACGGCTGATAATGAGCCAGCCGCGCGTCCTTGAGCGCCGCGTCCATGACCGCATCATCAACTGTGTTCATTTCCAAAGTGAAGAAGAGCAGATGCGAGCTTGCGGTCGTGATCTGCTCCTGAATGTCGCCATAAAACTTCTGGGCCGCCGGATCGATCGTGTTTCCGGCATAGACAAGGCCGGCAAATGAAATAAGCCGACCCATGAGGTCTTCCAGATCCTCATAGGCCCGGATTGCCGTCACCAGCGCGGACACATTGTTTTCGGCCATCTCGGAGAGACGGCCCTTGTAGGAGGCCTCGAACGTCGTCGCGCGGTCCAGGCTCTCTTTCAGGTCCTGTGCAACGTCGGGTGAGTCCATCGACGGGTAAAGATCGGTCAGGTCCCATTCGGGCAGGTTCCCGACGTCGGAAGATGCTGCGGACTGAGCTGCATGGACAGGGCGCGGCAGAGGCATGTTTTTCTCCGGTGAGGGGTCGCCCCTGGCCGGGGCAACGAACTGTCTTTGTCCAGATTAGTAGGACGGGCGGCTGTTGGCACGCAATTCGGAAAGCGTAATTTTTTTACGAGAGTCTGGACGATTTGTTTACCCGATTGCGACCACAATGGCTCGAAACGAGACAAATTGAAGTGATCTGAACCAGCCCATGCAAGCGACAAGCGGAAAAATTCTCATCGTTGACGACGATCCGATCCAGCGCCGGCTTCTGGAGGAGGCCGTCAAAAAGTTCGGCTATCGTTCGAAAACCGCGGAAAACGGCGTGGAAGCGGTACAGATCATGAGTGGCCCGGAATCGAGCGAGATCGATCTGATCATTCTCGACATGGTTATGCCGGAACTGGACGGGCTCGGTGTGCTTGAGCGCCTTCGCGGCGACAAGAACGCAACGCCCGTGATCGTGCAGACGGCCCATGGTGGCATCGACACCGTCGTCAGCGTCATGAACGCGGGCGCACAGGACTTTGTCGTCAAGCCCGTGGCTCCGGAGCGGCTTAACGTCTCCATCCGCAATTTGCTGAAAACCTCCGCCCTCGAAGACGAGATTACGAGGTTCCGCAAACAGGCCTCCGGCACTCTGACCTTTGCCGACATCATCACGCATTCCGCAGCCATGGAGCGCGTGATCAGTCTCGGCAAGAGGGCCGCAGCATCCAACATCCCGATCCTGATCGAGGGTGAAAGCGGTGTCGGAAAGGAAATGATCGCAAGCGCCATCCAGGGTTCGAGCGACCGCAGATCCAAGCCGCTGATCGCGGTCAATTGCGGGGCCATCGCAGAAAACCTGGTGGAATCCATCCTGTTCGGGCATGAAAAGGGAGCTTTCACGGGCGCTGTGGACAAGCATGTCGGCAAGTTTCAGGAGGCCCATGGCGGCACCCTGTTCCTGGATGAAGTCGGCGAACTGCCCCAGGACGTTCAGGTCAAGCTGCTGCGCGCGATCCAGGAAAACGAAATCGATCCCATCGGCGCCCGCCGCCCGGTCAAAGTGGATTTTCGCCTGATCTCGGCCACGAACAGGCGTCTGATCGACCAGGTCAAGGAGGGTGTCTTCCGGGAAGACCTCTACTACCGTCTCAATGTCTTTCCGATCTGGATTCCGCCATTGCGCGACCGTCGGGAAGACGTTCCGGCGCTCACCAGGCACTTCCTGGCCCGCTTCGCTGCGGAAGAGGGCAAGCCTCATGTAGCAGGCGTCGCGACCGACACCTTGGCAATGCTGCAGGACTATCATTGGCCGGGCAATATCCGCCAGCTTGAGAACGCAGTGTTCCGCGCGGTCGTGCTGTGCGACGGTGCCCAGCTTACCGTAAACGACTTTCCCCAGATCGCAGCAGCTGTTGAGCAACCGGCTGTGGCCGTGCCCGCCGCACCGGCTTTGCAGCCTGACTCACCGCCTGAAACATCCGCTCTCGCTGCACCGTCTGAGCCGCAACCGGCTCCGTCACCTGTCGCACCACAGAGCGGCTTTGAGCTGGCAGCACCGTTTGGGTTCATGCGCAACCTCGACCGGGAAGGTCACGTACGCAAGCTGGCCGACATTGAAGAAGAACTGATTCGAGCAGCGATCAATCACTATTCCGGCCGGATGACGGAGGTCGCCAAACGGCTGGGAATTGGCCGTTCCACACTTTATCGCAAGCTGAAAGAATACGGCCTGGACGACAATGACAAAAATGCCGCAGCCTGAATAACGTCAGAAATCTGGCGATGTTGTCGAAATGGACGATTTTTTGACGCATTCTGCCCTTATCCAGCCCGGGAGCAGGGTTTTTATCGATTGAGCGCGTGGCGTTGCATATCTGCCACGATTACCACGCAAGCGAAAATAGGGTAAAAACTTCTTAACTTACCGCGGTTAGGATAAGTCTCCTGCTGGGGAGCATGGGATGGGCGAAAGCCATCAGTAAACGGCGAGATAGAGATTGCGTAACCGGTTAGTTGATTTCAGCGCCGTCGGTTGGCTAAAGCGTGCTGCAAAGTTTGTTGGCGCGTTTGCCATCGTGTCCGCATTCGCCATCACGGCGACACAAGCGCAGACCCGCACACTCAAGCTTTACAACACGCATACCAAAGAGCGTGTTTCGATCACGTTCAAGAAAAACGGACGCTATCTGCCAGAAGGCCTGCGCGAAGCCAATCGCTTCCTTCGGGATTGGCGGCGCAACGAAATCACCAAGATCGACCCCGAGCTTCTGGACCTCATCTGGGAAGTCTATCGGGAAGTTCGCGGCAAGGACTACATCTACGTGGTCTCAAGCTATCGCTCGCCGGCAACCAACAACATGCTGCGCAAGCGTTCTTCGGGCGTTGCGAGGAACAGTCAGCACACGCTCGGCAAGGCGATGGATTTTTACATCCCCGGTGTCAATCTTGCGAAACTGAGGGCAACCGGACTGCGCAAGCAGGTCGGTGGTGTCGGATACTATCCCCGCTCAGGGTCACCCTTCGTCCACATGGACACCGGGCGCGTGCGCCATTGGCCAAAGATGAGCCGCAAGCAGCTTGCGAAGGTCTTTCCGAACGGCAAAACACTGCACATTCCTTCAGACGGCAAGCCGTTGAAGGGCTACCAGCTTGCCCTTGCCGAATCCAAGTCCGGCAAGAGCCGTTCGTCGCGGCCGACGATCGTCGCCTCCAACCGGGATTCGGATAACCGGCCGCGGACCGCCTCAACGCGCGGACAAAGTGTCCGGGAAGCGGATGAACCAATCCGCGCTTCGACAGGGGGCGAGCGGTCTTCTGGCGGCGGCAACCTGTTTGCCGGTCTGTTTGGCGGTGGCAACAACAAGGACAAGGACCAGGAAAACCGTGCCGGTGCGGTGCGCACCAGAACGGCCCAGGCTGAGACAGCTTCCAAGGTGTCCCCGGTCTTGAAAAATCCGCCTGTCCCGTCGCCCAAGTTTATCGAGACCAAGCCGGAACCGGCAGCAGAAGAACCGATTCTGGTGGCAAGTGCCGGACCGGCTGTGAAACCGGCTATAGATGGACCGACACCGCCACAGCCGGTCGGAAACCCGCCGGCGCCGAACACGCTGGATGCACAGCGCTTCGCTCTTGAAAGCGGGGAAACGCCGATAGCCAGCGAGGCGATCGATTCCCGGTTCCAGGTTGCAGCCGCGCCGTCGCAAAAACCGAACAATGGTCTGAGCGAAGCCGCGAAGGTTGCTGCTGCAGAACTCGGAATTGACAACGAAGGTCCTGCGACACCGCCTGCGGACGATCCTGTTGCGGCAATCGCCGCCGCGACCGGGACGCCAGTTCCCTCGCCGTCGCCGGCACCCCGCCCCGGAACCACGCTCGCCTACGCATCTGCGACCGCAATACCTCCGACGCTGAACCGGTCTTTGCGCCCATCGGTGTCTTCACCGCAGCAGGAAACGGTTGCACGGGCCAGCGCGGCGGAGCCTGCGGCCCCGGCGCGGACACAACCCTCGTTGTCTGGCCGCATTCCGCGCGAGCAGATCATCGATCCCATGGCCGGTTTTGCAAGCCTGCCGGACAAGTCGGCGCCTGCATTGCTGTCCGGTGCCGGTACAACGCGGCATCAGACCTTCGCCTTGCTTAGCCATCCCAATCAGCGTCAGCTGAAAAACGTGATGATGCCGGGCAATCGGTTCGTCGCATCAAGCTTTGAAGCAACCCCCTACGGCGCGTTGAGAACCGATCGTTTCGACGGACCCGCCGTAATCGTTCTGCCCGTAAGATACGCGCGCTGACCTCTGCACACCGGGTTTACCGTAAAAAAAGAGCGGCTCGACGGCCGCTCTTTTTCTTTGCCTGACAAAACGGGCAAGCTTAGCTCTCCGGCGCTGCCGGACCGGCCATCCCAAGCGCGTGCATGTAGAGGTCAAGAACCGCTTCTTCCTCTTCGCGCTCGTGGGGCTGTTTCTTGCGAAGCGACACGATCTTGCGCATGATTTTCACGTCATAGCCGTTGCCCTTGGCTTCTGCGTAGACGTCCTTGATGTCGTCCGCAATCACCTTTTTTTCTTCTTCCAAGCGCTCGATGCGTTCGACGAAGGCGCGCAGCTGATCGGCTGCTACTCCACCCGGATCGGACATGTATTTCGGTCTCCTTGCTTCTTTTTCTTGAGCGGTCACTCATCGACCCGGGCGATCACTGCCCACCCGGTCAAAACCAGAATTCGTGCCGTGCCAGACTCGGCGGTCATCGTCAAGCGCCTGCCCCGCTACGGCCGCGGCTCAATGCTCTGGCTTGTTCTTTTCAAAGGCAGCCTGCTGTTCTGCAGTGGCCTCCGTCTGATACTTGTCTTTCCATTCCTGGTAGGGCATGCCGTACACGATTTCACGCGCATCCGCCTTTTCAAGGTCCATGCCTTTTTCCTGCGCCGCGTCCTGATACCAATTGGACAGACAGTTCCGGCAAAAGCCTGCCAGGTTCATCATGTCGATATTCTGGACATCGGTGCGGCCGCGCAAATGGTCGACAAGGCGTCTGAAGACCGCAGCTTCCAGTTCGAGTTTCGTTTGATCATCCATCGTCAGGAACTCCCCTGTGAGTCATTGTCCAACAATCAGGTCTTGTCGCATCGCGACTTGAAATACTTGATTTTGCGGCAGTCGGGCAACGCTGCAATGGCTTGCAGGATTGGCACAAGCCGACCGGCCCACTCCAATTGTCCGTTTTCGCCGGCGATCAGATCCTGTCGCAACTCCAGCAGGATGTGGGCGAGGCCGCGACGCGTTGCGTGCCGATACATTGTGTCGTTTTTGAGAGCCCCGTCATATGGCTCGTTGTCGCCGACGACCAGATCGCCGTCTGCTCTCAAGTCGCGGAGCATCGGTTCGACCGCACGCGGGTCACTGTCCCAAAGAACCGTCGCATGCCAGGGACGCGGCGCGCCGCGCCAGACGGGCGTGAAACTGTGGATCGAGACCATCACCGGCGGCAGCGCCTTGGCGATCATCGCGTCCAGTGTTTCGTCGATGAGATCGTGATAGGGCCTGTGGAAGTGCGCAATACGATAGGCGCGCTCCCTTGCGTCGACCCCGGCATTGCCCGGCACCACCGCACCGTCCGAAAGCCGCATGATCAGCGTCGGATCGTCCTCACCCCGGTTCGGATCGATCAACAGTCTGGAAAAGGTCGACAGGCAAGCAGGTGCATTCAGCCGGCGCGCCAATTCCAGCGTTACGGCGCGGGCTCCGATGTCGTAACCGATGTGACGTTCGAACTGTTCAGGTGCAACGCCCAGGTCGCCGTACTCTCCCGGCACGGTGTTTCGCGCGTGGTCGCACAAAAGCAGTATCCCGGAATTGAAATCGCCGTTCACATATTCGGTCGGCTGGAAAATTTCACCGGCCATGGCAGCTGTCTGTGTCATGTCATGCTTCGTGGAAGGACCTTGGGCGCCGAACGCGCAGACGCTCAGGTTTACGGCAAACCGATCAAAGAACCAAGCCCGAATACACAAATCGCAGCCGCTGCCAGGCGTCGATTCGAGACATGGACCTAGACCAGGCCTAACTTTGGAAAACTCTGTGAATTCAGGGCCCTTTTGCGTCGCGAAACCGCATTTGTATACGCTTTATTGACGGCTAACATCTATCAGCGGATAAACCGCCATGTTCCCGCCCCATTTCTGGCCACATAGGTGTCTTTATCGTTCTTGCGGGCAGAATTATCGGGACGGTTTCGGGAAGCGCGTTCGGGTGGTTGCCCGCAGTTAATCCTGTTAACGACGTTGACAAGACCCTGTTGTCGACGCAAAAAGCGAATGTCAGTAAAGCAGCAAAGTGAATGACTGCATATGTTTGAGGTTGGGGAACGGCACCAAGGATGGTCTCGGGCGCGCATTGGCACGCCCATGAAGGCTGTTGTCGCCGTTTTCCTGGCCGTGCTGTTTTTCTCCGCGACCAGCGACGAGGCAAGAGCCGACCTCAGGCTCTGCAACAAGACCGACAGTCAGGTCGGTGTTGCCATCGGATACAAGGACAAGACCGACTGGGTCACAGAGGGCTGGTGGAACCTGGCCTCGAATTCTTGTGAAACGCTGGTACCGGGATCGCTGGTGTCACGATACTATTACATCTACGCAGTTGATTACGACCAATTCGGCGAATGGGGTGGCCGGGCCTTCATGTGCACCCGGGAGAAAGAATTCACCATTCGCGGAATTGAGGACTGTGTGGCTCGTGGCTTTGAGCGGACAGGCTTTTTTGAAATCGACACGGGTGAGCAGAGTAGCTGGACGGTCCAGCTGACCGAGCCCGTGCAACAAGGGACAGGTGGGCGATGAGGCGAAACCGGCGAGTGAAAATTCTAGCAACTCTCGGACCCTCTTCCTCAGAACAAGACATCATAGAAAACCTGTATCGCTCCGGTGCGGACGTGTTCCGCATCAATATGAGCCATGCGGACCATGATCGTTTGAAGTTGCTCGTTGAGCGAATCCGTTCTGTTGAGGAAAAAGTTGGACGACCGATCGGCATTCTGGCCGATCTGCAGGGCCCGAAGCTACGTGTGGGCACATTCTCCGATGGTCCGGTCATGCTGGAGAACGGAGCAACCTTCATTCTTGATGCAGACACTTCGGACGGCGACGTCAATCGGGTTCACCTGCCGCATCCGGAAATTCTTCACGCGCTTGAGCCGGGTCACCGGCTGTTACTGGATGACGGCAAGATCCAGCTGAAGGTCGTGGAAGCCAGCAATACCAAGGCGGTGACCGAAGTTATCGTCGGCGGCAAGCTGTCCGACCGCAAGGGGGTCAGCGTTCCGGATTCGGAAATCGCGACCAGTGCGATGACGGAAAAGGACCACAAGGACCTGATCGCCGCGCTTGAGCAGAATGTCGACTGGGTCGCGCTGTCTTTCGTTCAGCGCCCGGACGACATTTCGGAAGTGCGCAAGATCACCCGCGGCCGCGCGGGCGTTCTGGCGAAAATCGAAAAGCCACAGGCAATAGGCCGCCTCGACGAAATCATCGAATTGTCCGACGCAATCATGGTCGCACGCGGTGACCTCGGCGTTGAAATGCCGTTGGAACAAGTCCCCGGACTGCAAAAACGCATCACCCGTGCCTGCAGGCGCGCAGGCAAGCCTGTCGTCATCGCAACGCAGATGCTGGAGTCCATGATCACCTCTCCCGTGCCGACCCGTGCCGAAGTCTCCGACGTCGCGACGGCGGTCTTCGAAGGCGCCGACGCGGTCATGCTGTCGGCGGAATCGGCAGCCGGCGAGTTTCCGATCGAAGCGGTGTCGACGATGGACAAGATCGCGCACCAGGTCGAGCAGGACAACAACTACCGCACCATCATCGACGCCCAAAGGGCCGAACCGGAAGCGACCGGTGCCGATGCGATTTCAGCGGCTGCCCGGCAGATCGCCGAAACCCTCAACCTGGCTGCCGTTGTCTGCTACACCACGTCTGGAGCAACCGGCCTTCGAGCCTCTCGCGAACGCCCTTCCTCGCCGGTGATTGTCCTTTCACCCGTGCTGGCAACGGCGCGCCGCCTGTCACTCGGTTGGGGCCTTCACTGCGTTGTCAGTGAGGACGCGGCAAACGAGGAAGACATGGTCGATCGTGCGTGCAGCATCTCTTTTTCGGAAGGCTTTGCAAAACCCGGCCAGCGGGTCATCGTCACGGCGGGTGTTCCTTTCGGAACACCGGGATCCACCAACATGTTGCGGATTGCCTTTGTCGGCAACGACGGCCAGGGTGGCATTTGACGATCTAATCGTTTGAATTGAGCGGCGGACACCGCCGCTCATCAATTCGCCGCTGCAGCGTTCGCCAAAGAGCCTACGAGCTCCGTCTCATTCCGGCTTTCCACTCTCGCCATGAGATCTTCCAGCGCCCGCACAACGATGTCAGTGTGGGTCAGATGAGGCATGTGCCCCACCCTGTCGAGCATCACAAGTTCCGCGTCAGGCAGGTCTCGTAACAACCCTTCACAATGGATGGAAGGCCAGACCACCTGATCCTCCGTTCCTGTGACGATCATTGCCGGCTGGCAGAGATCTCCATAGCGCTCGGACTGTTCGATGATGGCCGGCTTCAGCGATGCGATTTGCCGTGCATTCGCCCGGAACGTATGCGGGCGGAAAAGCAGCGGAAGTTTAGTCTTTTCCGGATAGTCCGGTATTGCCGGATCGGGAAAAAACACGTTCGCCATAGCGCTTGGCGCAAGTCGGTAACCGACCGGCAGGGTCAGCGTCCAACAGAAAAGGCTCCCAATTACCGGCAGGGCGGCGACGTTGTAGTACCAGTTCACACCGCCTGGCCACACGTGACTGACAGGTGACAGAAACGCAAGCCCCGTCACCCGGTCAGGCGCTGCGAGGCCAAGCGCTGCCGCAACAGCGCCGCCGTAGGAATGGCCCACAACAACAGCGTTGCCTATCTCAAGTTTTTCCAGAAGACGGGCCAGGACCTTTGCCTGATCTTCGGGCCGCTCATAAGATCCCGCATCTGCGTCCGAAAATCCGAGACCGGGGCGATCCACAAAGAGCAAAGGGCACTTGCCCTTGAGCGTCTCCAGAAAAGCCAGTCGCGGATCATACGCGTTGCCGCTGGCGCCGTGGAGGAAAACCAGAACCGGCTGATCCGGCCTTTCGACTGCTGCCGGATAAAAATGATAATGCAAGCGCGCGCCGTCGACCGATGCAAAAGATCCGTCCGGCTTGATGGTGGTCTCTATCCGCCTGACCTGAAAAAACGTGTAGACGGCGCAAACAAGCAAGAGCGCCGCAAGAAGAAGAACAATCGTGATCATGGTGCGGAAATAGCATCCAGCGACGGACAATCAAGACAAGGAATTGTCAACTCAGGCTGGAGCCCCTTCCGCTTCCTTTTCGAGGTCCTCGATTGCCTCCAGTGCGTTTTCAAGGCCTGGATGGATCTCTAGCGCCCGTCTAAAGGTCTCCAGCGCTTCGGTATCGAAGCCCAGTCGGCGCTGGATGATTGCAAGTCCGGAAAGCGCTCCCCAATGGCGCGGCTCCAAGGCGAGCGTGCGTTCGATGTCGACAAGCGACTTGCCAAAATCCTCGCGCATGTAGTGCACGGTCGCCCGGCGGTTCCAGCCTTCGGCAAACGAGGGCTTCAGAACCACGACGACGTCAAGAAGGTCGAGCGCCAGTCCATGGTCATCTGCCTGGATGGCCTTGCCCGCGCGCGACATCAGGATATCGACCGTGTCGCTTCCGGAGTCCATCCAGAGCATCTGGATTTCACGGGCAAGCCGCTCGGCCGAAGTCGGCTCTTCCACATCGGCAAGATCCGCGAACAACTGATCAAGGCGGGACTGTTCTTCCTCCGGGTCTGTTTCTTCCACGACAACCTGGCCGCCATCCTCAGGCAGCGCATCCGGCAGCGGGCTGAAATCCTCCGCCGATGGCGGTTCGACTTCAGGCCCCAGATCCGGAACCGTCTGGGCACCGGACAGAGAGGGAATTACCGACAGCAAAAGGGCAAACAAAAAAATCCGCATCCAACGATTATGGGTCGTTGAATGCGGCGGTCAATCCGGGATTTCAACACTTCTTTGTGCGCGCTATCAGCTGGAGGCTCTCGGCGGCCGGGATGTCCCGGTTAACCACCTTGCACACAACGTGTTTCCGGGCTGCCACGTGCGCCCGGGCAACAACAAGCTTAGCCCTGGCGTGCCTTGAAACGCGGGTTTTTCTTGTTGATGATGTAGACGCGGCCTTTCCGGCGAACCATACGGTTGTCCCGGTGGCGGGTCATGAGCGCTTTAAGCGAGTTCTTGATCTTCATGTCACTGTCCCCCGTAAGGGCCCCGTTACTTTAAACCAAATGAGCGCCTGAGGCGCTCACATTCATCTGGGCCGGTCACAAAGCAGCTGCAAACATTGCGCCTGTCTTCAGATCAACCCGCGCGTCATGGAACCATCAATCAGCGCAACAATGGTGGGCGTGACAGGGATTGAACCTGTGACCCCTTCGATGTCAACGAAGTGCTCTCCCGCTGAGCTACACGCCCGAATTTCTCGGTGTCCGGCGCCGCTTCGCCGTGGTGGAGTGCGATATAACGGGGATCGCCTGCCAGTGCAACCCCCCTTTTCAACCAGCAGACAAAATTTCCGTGCTCCGAAAGACCCTTTCGACAGCGCAGTCTTCAGGCCGCCAGCATGCGCTCCACTTCCTGAACAAGATCCTTGAGATGAAAGGGTTTTGACAGAACCTTGGCGTCCTTGGGTGCGTCGGATTCCGGGTTGAGCGCCACGGCGGCAAAACCGGTGATGAACATGACCTTGAGGTCGGGGTCGAGCTCCGTGGCCCGCCGCGCCAATTCGATCCCATCCATCTCCGGCATGACGATATCTGTCAGAAGGAGAGAGAACGGCTCTTCGCGCAAACGCTCGTAAGCGCTTCTGCCGTTATCGAACGAGACGACATCGTACCCGGCGTTTTCCAGCGCTTTTGCCAAGAAGCGGCGCATATCGTTATCATCTTCAGCTAGCAGGATACGCGACATTTTGTTCGACCATTCCTTATTAATCTGTCTGGCAGGCCAGGGTCAGGACTTACCTTTTGCCGGTTATAGCTCGAATTCCACAGAATGGTAGGGAGAATTGGTTCTGCAAAGCTTTTCGCTAACTGACTGTGGACTGCGTGTTGATTCCTTGGCACCATAGGCAAAAGGTTTCCGTTAGCAGTTGGAGAGGCCTGACCCAAAAGGTGCGACAAGCAGGACACATAATTTGACGGACGAAACGACGCCCTCAAACAAGACCCCGTTCGAGGCCGATTTTAACGGCCTTCCGGCATTTGAGGTCCTGTGCCCCGCCGACCAGCGGGTGCCGTTTGTCTTCAACTCGCCGCATTCCGGGCGGCAATACTCCCGCGGCTTCCTTGAATCTTCGCGCTTGAACGAGTCCTCGATCAGGCGCTCAGAAGACGCCTATGTCGATGATTTGTTCACGCACGTCGTCCCACTGGGAGCGCCGCTCTTGCGGGCGCATTTTCCCCGCGCCTATCTTGATGTGAACCGGGAACCTTATGAACTGGACCCGAAGATGTTCGATGGCAGGCTGCCGTCTTACGCAAATGTCCGCTCTATACGGGTCGCAGGCGGGCTGGGAACAGTCGCTCGCATTGTCAGTGAAAACCATGAGATTTACCGGCACAGGCTGCCCGTCGAAGAAGCTTTGAACCGGATCGAGGAGATCTACAAGCCCTATCATTCGACGCTGAGACGCCTTTTGGCCCAAACCCACGTCACGTTCGGCTACGCGATCCTGATCGATTGCCATTCGATGCCGTCCAGCGTGAAGTGTCAGACCACCGACACGCGGCCGGACTTCGTTCTTGGCGACCGCTACGGCACCAGTTGCAACAGCGAAGTCACCGAATATGCCTGTTCCATCCTGCGCAAGATGGGGTACAGCGTCAGCCGCAACAAACCCTATGCAGGCGGTTTCATAACCGAACATTACGGACGCCCGGCAAGCGGACTGCACGCTCTTCAGGTCGAAATCAACCGCGGTCTCTACATGAACGAAACCACGCAGGAGCCTTCGGCCGGCTTTGAAGATCTGTTTCACAATCTCAGAGAGTTCGCCACAGAACTGATTTCAATGCCTGACGCAGCCCTTCCTGCCGACCCGATCGCCGCCGAATAGCATCAGCCCAAAAAAAGAGGCCGCACTCAAAAGAGGCGGCCCGAGTCTAGGGAGGAAACGCCCAAGGAGGGCGATGCGATAAAAGATATCGCACTGCAATAAAATCGCACCGCACCGCACAAAGGTCAAGCCTGAATAGGTTTCATTCCTGTACAAACTATGGGCAATTTATGCGGTTTTGCAGATTCAATTTTCGGCAGAACAGGTTATACAAGCGGCACACCGGGTGTTTTCAGCGTGACGCACCTCCCTTCCATAAAGGAAAACCGTGATGATCAGGCCTGTTTCCAGCCCGAATGAGCTTGCCCCCTTTCTGGACAGACTGGCGGATGCAGCCACTGAGGCCATCATGCCGCATTTCCGGCAGGGGTTTACGGTCGACAACAAAAGGGACACCGGATTTGACCCTGTGACCATTGCCGACAAGAACGGTGAGACGGCAATGCGGGCGCTGATCAACAGCAGCTATCCCGCACACGGCATACTCGGTGAAGAACACGGCCCGGAAAACCTGGATGCTGAAAATGTCTGGGTCCTCGACCCAATCGACGGCACGCGAGCCTTTATCACCGGGTTGCCCACCTGGGGAACGCTTATAGGGCTGAGAACCGGCGGCACGGCGAGCCTCGGCATGATGGTGCAACCCTATATCGGTGAACGCTTTGCCGGCGACAAGGAGCGCGCCTGGTACAAGGGACCGCTGGGTGACAGATCACTGAAGACGCGTGCCTGCACCCGGCTCCAGGACGCCACCATATTCACGACTACACCGGCCATTTTCACCGAATCTGAAAGAGAAGCTTACGACAGGGTCGAAGCCTCCGTGCAGCTCGCAAGATACGGCACCGATTGTTATGCCTATTGCATGGTTGCGTCCGGTCACGGCGACGCGGTCATCGAAACAGGCCTGCAAGCCTATGACATCGTTGCACTTGTGCCGATCATCGAGGGTGCTGGCGGTGTCGTCACCACGTGGACCGGTGGGTCTCCTTCGGACGGCGGGCAGATCGTCGCTACCGGTGACCCGCGCCTTCATGAAATTCTCCTCAAGGAGCTCTCGAGACCGGCCTGAGCCAGAGGATCGTTCAGCGAAGAAACCGGATCGCGCGGCAGTTACAATCGGTCTGTTTCCAGCTCCTGTTCGACTTCCATTCCCGGAACAAAGGCGTCGAACGCGGCCCAGAACTGGTCCCGGAAAACATCGCGCTCAAACATGATTTCGTGGGCCGCGCCCGGTATCTCCACGTAAGCCGCGGATCTGGTCCGCGCCACGAAATCCTCGATTACCGGCGTTGAGACAATTCTGTCCTCACCGGCAGCGAGGATGAGGCAGGGCAGCTTTATGCCCGGTCCGGCATCCCGTCTGCGCAAGGGCATCATTGTGCGCGCAGCCGCGTTCAGCCAGCCAATCGTTGCCGATCCCACTCCAATTTCGGGCGCCTTTTCAAGCACCTTGTTGAACCGTTCGAATCGCTCACGATCTGAGGTCTGTCGGTTTTTCTCGAAAGGCACGAACAGTTTTGCGTTTCCGCCCGGAACAAACAGCCGGCCGAAGCCGATTAGCGACAAAACACGCGCAAGCGGAAACGCGGCCTTTTCGATAAACACAGACGTTTTGGGCGCACTTGCCCGCAGAGGCGCCTGCCCAAGGAGGCCGAAGGTGATCTTGCGAAGGAAACGGCGTCTGACATCGCCGAGACCAAGGGCATGCGACCCCGATGGCAATCCGAGCAGAGCACTCGTAATGACAGCTCTGTCCAGCATCGTCCGAAGACGCTCCGTATCCGACAATAGAACCAGACCGCCCGTTGAATGCGCGAGCGCAAAATGCGGGCCCGGGTAGGTTGACAGCGAAACTTCCTTCAGCACCGTCCGCAGGTCGATCCGAAACTTCTTGAAATTCGAGATATGGCCGCGTCTCGGGTTGCGAGTGATGCGCTGTGAGCCGCCCTGCCCGCGCCAGTCGAAGGCCACAACGGCGAAGCCGCGACCGCGCAGGTCTTCAACCACTTCAAAGTATTTTTCGATGAACTCGGCGCGCCCCTGCAGCAACGTCACGGTGCCGCGCCGTTGCTTTCCACCTGCAGGCCAATGCGCGTACCGGATCTTGATACCGTCGGACGTCGTCACAAAGCCGGTCTGGGTTCCATCCGGTATCGGGTTTTCGGGATGATCGATAAGACTCATGGTCTTATGTGATAACGGGCTTCGACCTTGCCGACAACAAACTTCGGGCCGGCTCTTTGAAGAGCCAGCCCCGAAAGATGTGCTGGTTTTGTGGCTTACCAGCGGTACTGGAAGTAGACGCCATGTCCGATCGGGCGGCTACGCACAATGTGAGCGGTCCTTGCATCAACAACCAGCCGGACCGGCATACCGCGCCAACCTATGGCCTTGACGACGTAGACAGGGCCGCGACGGTCGATGATCCTGATCTTGTAGAAACCACGATGACGCAAACTGCGGCGAATCTTACGCGGACCCAGGGTGTAGTAACCGCCGCCATGGCCACCCTTCCAGCCTTTGCCATTGCCCTTGTGCTTGCCGTAACCCTTTTTCTTGTGATGGACCTGAACAATTGGTGCATCCTGCGGTGCCTGAAGCTGCTTGGCTGCTGCAATCGGAGCAGCGGATGCGGAAGAACTAAAACCGACGGAAGCCAGCATGATGGCTCCTGCGATCGATGCGGAAAGTGCTGAAGTCTTAACAAACATAACAATGTCTCCTGATCTGACCGCCAACGCTGCGCTGACGTTGATCAGAAGATGCACCACACCGCTTGAACCCAAACGGAAGGCTCCGTTCATCTGGTGTTCATCTCAGGAGCCGATTGCTCTTGAAATTAAATTCCGCAATTCCCACCTCAACCGTGCAGGCGCCAATCGGGTCTGCAAACCGTTCCCGTCCCGCCAATACGGGGGACAGGACAAACATCAAAATCAGTGAAGTATCTGTTGCTCAAAGGAGGACACTTTAATGCGTCACTTGGACTTCTCTCCCCTATACCGGTCAACCGTCGGTTTTGACCGTCTCTTCTCGATGCTGGACACCGCCGGCAACGACACCCCGACTTACCCGCCCTACAACATCGAACGCACTGGCGAAAACGCCTATCGCATCACGATGGCCGTTGCCGGCTTCACCGACGCCGAATTGTCGGTCGAGGCCAAGGAACATGTGCTGACGATCAAGGGTGAAAAAGCGGACGAAGACACCGACAAGGAAATTCTTTACCGCGGCATCGCATCGCGCACATTCGAGCGCCGCTTCCAGATCGCCGAGCACGTCCGCGTTGACGGTGCCAGCCTGGAAAACGGCCTGCTGCATGTAGATCTGGTCCGGGAAATTCCCGAAGCCATGAAACCGCGCAAGATCGAAATCGCATCCGGCGCGTCCAAGCAGATCGAATCCAAAGCTCATTAATCAACTGATCTGAAGTCGATTAATCACCAAACGGGGCGCTCGGGAAACCGGGCGCCCTTTGCATTTGCGACTTGCGCCCGTCATCCCGTCCTGGCAAGCGCTTCCAAAAACGCGTCAACGTCCTGGTCGGTCGTTGCGTAGCTCGTCACCATTCGAAAACAGACTTCGTCGCCAGTTGGCGCGACATTGTCCGACACGTCGTCGGCAGGCCATTCATAGATATGGGCGCCCGCAGCCTTGAGATCGTCGAACTGGGTGCGTTTTAGGATCGGAAAGAGCTCATTGGCTTCGACCGGCCATGCCGTGCGTCCGCCAATTGACGCTATGCCATCCGACAGCCTGTTGGCCATGGCGTTGGCATGCGCCGCCGTCGCGAGCCAGCTGTCGTTCTCGAAAAAGCCATCGAACTGGGCCGCCACGAAACGGCTTTTGGAGAAAAGGTGCCCGGCTCTCTTGCGAAAATACTCAAAATCCCTGGCTTTCTCCGGATCGAAAAAGACCACGGCTTCTGCGCACCAGCAGCCGTTCTTGGTGCCTCCGAATGACAAAACGTCGACACCGGCTTTCCACGTCATCTCCGCTGGTGTGCAGCCGAGCGTGACAAGAGCATTGGTAAACCTTGCACCATCCATGTGAAGCGGGACGGACCGCGAATGAGCGATCTCTGCAATCGCTTCGATTTCACCGATGGAATAGACCGTTCCGCACTCTGTCGCCTGGCTGATCGAAACGGATGCGACTTGCCCGTGCATCACCAAACCATCTGGAAAGGCCGACATGGCATCCTGCAGCGATGCAGCCGTCAGTTTGCCCGAGGCTCCCGGAATGCCGACGAGCTTGTTGCCGCTGGTCATGAACTCCGGGCAGTTGCATTCGTCAACATTGATATGGCTGCCGCGATGGCAGAAAACGGCGCCGCCCGGCCTGGCATAAGCTGCAAGGGCAAGCGCGTTTGCAGCTGTTCCCGTCGCCACAAAAAAGACGGCGACGTCCCGCTCGAATATGTCGTTGAAGCTGCGTTCGACGCTTTCGGTGAGCGGGTCTTTACCGTAAGCCGGCGTAAACCCGGTGTTATGGCGGGTCAGCGCCGACATCACCGCCGGAGCCGCACCCGCCCAGTTATCGCTTGCGAAAATCATGTGCCGGTTTAACCAGTTGGCATCTCACCCGGCAACCTGAATCTCTCAGTAATACATTTCCTGCTTGCGGTAATAGCGACCGAGCAACCAATCCAGCGAAATCACGCCTGGTCCCTTGAGCACCGGCACCAGCAGCAGGAAAACCCAGAGCAGGCGATCGTCGGAGACGATGCCGTAAGGATCGCCGTCGAAGAAGGCGCCAATGGATTTCGCATCAAGGCCATGACCGGTTATGTCGACATAAGTCATGACGCCAATGAAGATAATCATGCCAACGCTGGCAGCCCGCGTAAACAGACCAACCACGACAAGAACAGGCAGAATGAACTCACCCCATGTACCCAACAACACAATCAGGCCGTAGGGGAAATACTCGATCTGGCTGGTGTCGTAGCTCACCTGTTCCATAAGCTGGGGAAACATCTGGGCGTAGGCACCGGCCGTTGGCGTGAAGATGTTCATAATGCTTCCGCCGATCTTCGTCATAGCGGAATTGAGGAAGAACTGCAGCAGAACGGCCGCAAAGATCAGGCGTGCCGCAAGTCCGAGAAACCAGCCATTGGTAATTCGCTCAAGTCCACCGAAAACGGCAGTGTACAATCTCACGAAGAAGCCGATGAGAGCACCCATTTAAGTCCCCCTTTCCCTTTCCAATCGAAGACCCCAGGCTTTTATAAGTTCAAGCCGTGACGAGATCCTTAAATGCACCGTTTGAAAGACAATCCGACAGACAATCGGACAATGAAAATTCCTCGACCTGAGCTTGCGCAGATGCAGCAGCCTCACCGAGCATTGCACCGCTTAGAAGCGCGTTCAAGAACACGTCTCCTCCTGGGCGCAGCAACAAAAGATTGACGTCGTAGTCTGGCCGCGTGATCAGCACAGACTGCGAAGCTTCAAGATCAACGTCGATTTCGGCATCGGGCTCGAACCTGTTCACACGCATCAGGTCCCAGACCGGCCAACGGGAGACAACCAAGTCTGTCGCGGGATGCCTCTCGAACCGGACCGTTCCAAGAGCCTCCGGATCGACTGAACCGAGCGCGGCAGGGTCCATGGGTGCGGCATCGGCAGCGTGGTAGGATTGCAACCAGGCCCATTCGACCCGTGCCACATCCGCGAGATAGGGATAAGCCTCCAGCGGGGGAAACGCTTCTATAAAGCCTGCAAACTCCGCCCCGTACCACAGCAACACGGGTGATGTCGGCGGATGGCGAACGACGAAGGCTCTCGCAAGGGCTTTGAAGTAGTCTTCGCCCAACAGATTACGGATCGCCGGAAAAGTCTGCTCCAACGCCTCGCTGAGGCTGACGATGACGTTGTTGCGGTAGACGCTGAAACGTTTCGGAGCGGTAAGGCCGTCCGGACCGGTCAATCCGGAAGGTGTCTCGGCTTCCGGATCCCAGATCGCCTGACCAAATTCGCCGGAACCAACTCTTGGAGGAAACTCGGGCACGTTCATCTCAGACCGCACGCTTGAAACCCGCGCCGGATGCCTGGCTGAGAATACGGTCTGCGGCTTGCGCCTCGGCAAGCAGGACCGGCCATGCCGGTACATCGTTGTCCCATTCGATCAGGGTCGGCACTGGTCCGTTGCGCTCGACAACGGTTTCGTAGAGCGCCCAGACTGCGTCATCCACCTCGCGATCATGTGCATCGATCAAGAGTGGCCGGCCCGCATCGTCAACGTCCGGTGCGTGGCCTCCGAGATGGATTTCACCGACCCGGTCCATGGGAAAGTCCTGAAGATACTCGGTTGCCGAGCGGGCATGATTGGTGCTCGACACATGAACGTTGTTGACGTCGAGCAGCAGTCCGCACCCCGTGCGGCGGGTGATTTCCTTGAGGAAGTCGAGTTCGCTCATCGTGCTTTGTTCGAAAGCAACGTAGGTCGACGGATTCTCGAGGAGCATCTTGCGTCCGACCTTCTCTTGGACCTCGTCGATGTGATCGCACACGCGGTCGAGGGTCGCCTTGTCGTAAGGCACGGGAAGAAGGTCGTTGAAATAGGTGGTGTCATGCGTGGACCAGGCGAGGTGCTCGGAAAAGAGGCCCGGCTCATATCGCCTGTTGAGGTCAGCAAGTCTTTGAAGGTGAGCCTTGTCGAGCGCCTGTTCGCCGCCGATGGAAAGGCCGACGCCGTGGAGCGACAACGGGTACCGCTCCCGGATTGCTTCAAGTTGGCGATGCGGCACTCCGCCCGCACCCATGTAGTTTTCGGCATGAACTTCGAAAAAGCCGATATCCGCACCTGTATCCAGGACATCTTGAACGTGGTCCGCCTTCAGCCCCGCGCCGGCACGCGCCGGTACGGCAGCGTCAATTCGTGTCGGTTCGGATGAATGGGAGGGCATGTCACGCTCCAGCTGGAAGAGAGGCTTTCAGGCAGGCGGCATGATGCCCGCCTGCCTGAAAACGTTTGGTGCCCGTAAAGCCGGGCAAAACCGGATGTTAGGCTTCCGGCAGGTCGCGGTCGAGTTCGGTCAGTGAGCCCTTGCGGTCGCCCGGCAGTTCCATGGAAACGCAGGTGCCTTTCGGAACGAGCGTCCAGGCGTTGCCCTGATAATCGACAGTAGACGTGCCTGCACAGGTCGTACCCGCACCGGCCTTACAATCGTTCTGGCCTTTCAGGGAAATACCGTAGCACTTTTCCTTCGCCTGTGCGTGTGCAGGCACAGTGGCAGAAAGACCTGCAACAGCGGTTGCAACAGCGCCGGCAACGATGGCCGCAGACATAGCCTTATGTTTCATTTCGAACTCCTCTGGTCGAACCAAGTCTTTTCGGGGCCAACGCTCCTCCGGTGCAGCGTAGGCGCAGCACGTAAATGAGCATATTGCTGATAAATAGGAAATCAAACGCCTGTGACCGTTTTGCGAGCAGACATTGATTGTTTTTCACAAACGAAATTTTCTTACGCAAATCGGACCAGAAATGACCTTTCGAGACAATTGGCACTTTTGGAGTGAAACAATTATACTGCCGCCGCACAGAAACACACTTGCCCATGGCGGTGAAATCTGTCATGTTCCGCGCGCCTAGAATAGGACAGGTATGCTGTCCCAATTATCACGGCGCCGGTGGCACATGCCGGATACCATAAAAGAAGCAGCGGCCAAGCTGACTGGTCGACGGATCCAGGGAGGATTCGCGACAATACGAAACGACAGGTTTCGGCAGCGGCAGGTTCGCTGCGGCAATGCGACGGTTTGATTTGGTAGACCGGCGCGGTAATACAACGACAGAGCCGGGGCGTGGATGCCAGGGTTCGCCGAGCCGCATTCTTGATGGAATGCGACCCGAACGAAACCGGACGCTTCAAGCAACGGCACCACTGGGGTTAACAGTGAGGGCGCACATGACGAGAAAAGAGCTGACGACCAGCACAGCCATGCAAGCAGGCAGCGTGGACACGAAGGCCACCGCCGCAACACTTGCCGAACGACTGGGCACGGCCGCCGACCAAGGGCTCTACAATCCGTCGCGCGAACACGATGCCTGTGGTGTCGGTTTTATTACCCACCTGAAGGGCGAGAAGTCTCACAAGATCATTGCGGACGGGCTGCAGGTGCTGGAAAACCTGACGCACCGGGGCGCCGTTGGCGCAGATCCGCTCATGGGTGACGGCGCCGGCATGCTGGTCCAGATCCCGCACCGCTTCTTTGCCGAAGAAATGGAAAAGACGGGCTCACCGCTTCCGGAATTCGGTCACTACGGTGTCGGCTTTATGTTCATGCCGCAGGACGGTGACCTGCGCGCCAAATGCGAAGAAATCGTCGAGCGCGTCATCAAGGCCGAAGGTGAAGAGCTGATTGGCTGGCGCGACGTTCCGGTCGACAATTCCTCCCTCTCCAAGGCGCCCGATATTGCAGCGACCGAACCCGTGTCCCGCCAGGTCTTCATCAAACGGACCAGCAGCGAGGACCAGGACGCGTTCGAGCGCCGGCTTTATGTCTTGCGCAAGGTGATCTCCAACACGGTGCGCGCCGAGACCGATGCGGTCACAAAGGGTTTCTATATTGTCTCGCTGTCCAGCCGCACGATTGTCTACAAGGGCATGTTCCTCGCCTACCAGCTCGGCGCCTATTATGCCGACCTGAAGGACGAACGGTTCACGTCAGCGCTAGCGCTGGTTCACCAGCGCTTCTCGACCAACACATTCCCGTCCTGGGACCTGTCACACCCCTACCGCATGGTCGCGCATAATGGCGAGATCAACACGCTGCGCGGCAACGTCAACTGGATGGCGGCAAGACAGGCATCCGTGTCCTCCGCCCTTCTCGGGGACGACATCTCGAAGCTGTGGCCGATTTCTTATGAGGGTCAGTCGGACACCGCCTGTTTCGACAACGCGCTGGAGTTTCTCACCATGGGCGGCTACTCGCTTGCCCATGCGGCGATGATGCTGATCCCGGAGGCCTGGGCCGGCAATCCGCTGATGGACGACAACCGCCGCGCCTTTTATGAATATCATGCAGCGCTGATGGAACCGTGGGACGGACCCGCTGCCGTTGCCTTTACCGACGGTCGCCAGATCGGCGCGACCCTGGACCGCAACGGCCTGCGCCCTGCGCGCTACATCGTCACTGACGACGACTTTGTCATCATGTCCTCTGAAGTCGGTGTGCTGCCGGTGGAAGAAAGCAGCATCATCCAGAAATGGCGCTTGCAGCCCGGCAAGATGCTGCTCATCGACCTTGAGGAAGGCCGCATCGTTTCCGACGATGAGATCAAGCGCGAGCTGTCGACCGCAAACCCTTACAAAGACTGGCTGCATCGCACCCAGATCGTTCTGGAAGACCTGCCAGGCGTGCGCCAGCGCGCACCGGTTGCCGGCGAGAGCCTGCTCGATCGTCAGCAGGCGTTCGGCTACACCCAGGAAGACATCAAGCTTCTGATGACACCGATGGCGACCGTCGGCCAGGAGGCTATCGGCTCCATGGGAACCGATACTCCGATCTCAGCACTCTCCGACAAGTCGAAGCCGCTCTACACCTATTTCAAGCAGAACTTCGCCCAAGTCACCAACCCGCCGATCGATCCGATCCGCGAGGAATTGGTGATGAGCCTGGTGTCTTTTATCGGTCCGCGTCCGAACATCTTCGATCTGAAGGGCCTGTCCACCTCCAAGCGCCTGGAGGTACGTCAGCCGATCCTGACGAACGAAGATCTTGAGAAGATCCGCGCGATCGGCGACATCGCCGACAACCAGTTTTCCGCGAAGACGCTCGACATCACCTACAGCGCCGAGAAAGGCGCCAACGGAATGGAAGGCGCTCTGGACGAGCTTTGCCAGCGGGCGGAAAAGGCTGTTCGCGATGGCTACAACATCATCATCCTGTCCGACCGTCTGATCAGCCGCTCGCGGATTGCGATCCCTGCGCTTCTGGCAACGGCCGCTGTCCACCATCACCTGATCCGCAAGGGCCTGCGCACCTCCGTCGGCCTTGTCGTGGAAACGGGCGAAGCGCGCGAAGTTCACCACTTCTGCGTCCTTGCCGGTTTCGGCGCAGAGGCGATCAACCCCTATCTGGCCTTCGAGACGTTGCTTTCCATGCACATGGAAATGGACTTTCCGGAGGAAGTGGACCAGTACGAGGTCGTCGAGCGCTACATCAAGTCGATCGACAAGGGCATCTTGAAGGTCATGTCCAAAATGGGCATCTCGACCTATCAGTCCTATTGCGGCGCCCAGATTTTCGACGCTGTCGGTCTCGGTTCGGATTTCGTCGAGAAGTATTTCTTCGGCACGGCAACTATGATCGAGGGCATCGGTCTTTCAGAAGTCGCCGAGGAAACGGTCCTCAGGCACTCGGAAGCCTTCGGTGACGTTGCAATCCTGCGCCGGTCGCTGGAAGTCGGCGGAGAATACGCCTACCGGACGCGCGGCGAGAACCACATGTGGACGCCGGATTCCATCGCCCAGCTTCAGCATGCGGTGCGCGCAAAGCTGCCGGACATGTACCGTGCCTTCGCCGAGGAAGTGAACGAAAAGAGCGGGCGCTACGCGATCCGCGGCCTGTTCCGCATCAAGGGCGCGGATGAAATCGGCCGCACTGCCATCGATCTCGGCCAGGTTGAATCGGCGGATAGCATCGTCAAGCGGTTCGTCACCGGCGCCATGTCGTTCGGATCCATTTCCCGCGAGGCGCACACCACACTTGCCATCGCCATGAACCAGATCGGCGGCAAGTCGAACACCGGTGAAGGTGGCGAGGAGCCGGAGCGCTTTAATCCGCTTCCCGACGGGTCGATGAACCCGCGCCGTTCAGCGATCAAGCAGGTGGCTTCTGGCCGCTTCGGCGTAACAACAGAGTATCTCGTCAATTCCGACATGATCCAGATTAAGGTTGCCCAGGGTGCCAAGCCCGGCGAGGGTGGCCAGCTTCCGGGTCACAAGGTCGATGCGGTGATCGCGAAAGTGCGCCATTCCACCCCTGGCGTCGGCCTGATCTCACCACCGCCGCACCACGATATTTACTCCATCGAGGATCTGGCGCAGCTCATTTACGATCTGAAGAACGTCAATCCGGAAGCAGACATCTCAGTCAAGCTGGTCTCGGAAGTCGGTGTCGGCACCGTTGCCGCCGGTGTTGCCAAGGCCCGCGCGGACCACATCACGATATCCGGCTATGACGGCGGTACGGGTGCATCCCCGCTCACGTCTATCAAGCACGCCGGCAGCCCCTGGGAAATCGGTCTTGCAGAAACCCAGCAGACGCTGGTCCTGAACGGTCTGCGCTCGCGCGTTGCCCTGCAGGTCGACGGCGGCCTGCGCACGGGACGCGACGTGATCGTCGGTGCCCTGCTTGGCGCGGACGAGTTCGGTTTCTCGACGGCACCCTTGATCGCGGCCGGATGTCTGATGATGCGCAAGTGTCATCTCAACACGTGCCCGGTCGGCATCGCGACCCAGGACCCTGTCCTGCGCAAGCGTTTCAAGGGCACACCGGAACACGTGATCAACTACTTCTTCTATGTCGCCGAGGAAGTCCGCGAGATCATGGCCGGGCTCGGCATCGAGAAATTGGACGACCTGATCGGCCGCTCCGATTTCCTCGACAAGAACGCTGCCATTGAACACTGGAAAGCCAAGGGGCTTGATTTCACGCGCATCTTCTTCCAGCCGGAAGCGGAGCCTGAAGAAACCCGCTGGACCCAGACACAGGATCACCCGATCGTCGACATTCTCGACCGGCGACTGATCGCGGCCGCCAAACCGGCCCTGGACAGCAAGGAACCGACTATCATCGACGAGACCATCTGTTCGGTTGACCGATCCGTCGGCGCGATGCTGTCAGGTGAAATCGCCAAGCGGTACGGCAACAAGGGCCTGAAGAAACCCGATACGCTGAAGATCAATCTGAAGGGCACAGCAGGCCAGGCATTCGGTGCCTTCGTCGCACGCGGCGTCACGATCGATCTGGCCGGCGATGCCAACGACTATGTCGGCAAGGGCCTTGCGGGCGGCAAGCTGATCGTCCGCCCGCCGGAAAACACGCGCATCGTCGCCGAAGACTCCATCATCGTCGGCAATACCGTGCTTTACGGCGCGACCGAGGGTGAATGTTACTTCCGCGGTGTCGCGGGCGAACGCTTTGCGGTTCGCAACTCCGGCGCCGTCGCGGTTGTTGAAGGCGTTGGCGACCACGGCTGCGAATACATGACCGGCGGCGTCGTTGTTGTGATCGGAAAAACCGGGCGCAACTTTGCAGCCGGCATGTCAGGCGGCATTGCCTACGTTCTCGACGAGGACGGCTCCTTCGGAACCCGGTGCAATCTTGCCATGGTTGACCTGGAACCTGTGACGGAGGAAGACGATCTTCTGGAAAAACTCCATCACCATGGCGGTGACATTGAGCACAAGGGGCGTGTCGACCTGTCTTCTGACATGACGCGTCACGACGACGAGCGCCTGCGCCAGCTGCTCAGCAAACACGCGGAGCTGACCGGCTCGACAAAGGCCATGGCGATCCTCGAAGACTGGGCGACATACAGGCCGAAATTCGTCAAGGTGATGCCGGTTGAATACCGCCGAGCGCTCCGGGAAATGGAAGAACAGCGCCTTGGCATGGTCGCGGCCGAATAATTACGGAACACAGCAGCACGGTTCTCAGCCGCTTTGAGCGGCCGATGGCAGCCGGAATGAAAAGACTTGAAAGTTGAGGAGGTCGCCTTGGGCAAGGTAACCGGATTTTTGGAAATCGATCGCCAGGAGCAGAAGTACCAGCCGGCTTCTGACCGCATCCGCCATTTCCGCGAGTTCACCATTCCGCTGAACGACCAGGAAGTCGTCAACCAGGCAGCGCGCTGCATGGATTGCGGCATCCCGTTCTGCCACGGGCCGAACGGTTGCCCGGTCAACAACCAGATCCCGGACTGGAACGATCTGGTGTACCAGGGCGATTGGGACGTGGCCTTGCGCAACCTGCACTCGACCAACAATTTTCCGGAATTCACCGGACGTATCTGCCCGGCCCCGTGCGAGGAAGCCTGCACGCTCAACCTTGAAGACATCCCGGTCAACATCAAGACCGTCGAGCAGGCACTTGCAGACAAGGGCTGGGAAAACGGATGGATCGTGCCGGAACCGTCCTCCCGCAAGACCGGCAAGGCGGTCGCGATCATCGGGTCAGGTCCTGCCGGCATGGCGGCGGCACAGCAGCTGGCGCGGGCCGGTCACACCGTGCATGTCTACGAACGTGAACCCAAGGCCGGCGGCCTGCTGCGCTATGGCATTCCCGACTTCAAGATGGAAAAGCACTATATCGACCAAAGGGTCGAGCAGATGGAGGCGGAAGGCGTCACGTTCCATTACGGCGTCAATGTCGGCGTCGACACCGCGCTGGAAGAACTTGCTGAACGCCATGACGCGGTCATCCTGTGCGCAGGCGCCGAACGTCCGCGCGACCCGGGCGTCACCGGCATGGAGCTGGAAGGCTGTCACTGGGCAATGAAATATCTTGTCCAGCAGAACCGCCGTGTTGGCGGCGAACCGGAGGGCGACGAACTGCCAATCTGGGCCGGCGGCAAGCATGTGGTCGTGATCGGCGGCGGCGATACCGCGTCTGACTGTGTCGGCACGGCCTTCCGCCAGGGTGCGCTCTCCGTAACCCAGTTGGACATTCGACCGATCCCGCCGCTCAAAGAAGACAAGATGACCGTCTGGCCTTACTGGCCGACGAAATTCCGCACCTCGTCCTCCCAGGCGGAAGGTGCCGAGCGCGAATTTTCAGCCGCAACGCTGTCGCTCGTCGCTGAAGACGGTGTGGTCACCGGTGTGAAATGCGCGCGCGTCGATGAAAAGCGCCGTCCGATCGAGGGAACGGAATTCATTCTGCGCGCCGACCTCGTCCTTGCCGCCATCGGGTTTTCAGGGCCGCTCCTCGACACCTATATCGCCGAGGCAGGCGACAAGCTGGAGCTGGATGGCCGGACCAACGTCAAGGCAAACACGGACGACTACAAGACCAGCATGGACAAGGTCTTTGCAGCAGGTGACGTTCGCAAGGGCCAGTCACTGGTGGTCTGGGCGATCCGTGAGGGCCGCCAGGCGGCACGGGCTGTCGACGAGTTCCTTACCGGTTCTTCCGACCTCCCGCGTTAGGGCCCTGACTTATTAGCTTCGCTGAATAGGCAGGAATGAATTTGCCCGGCACGTGATTTCCCGCGTGCCGGGCTTCGTTTTTCTGAAGTCTTCCGGGCCTAGGAACCGCTTGGCACTTCGCCTTCTTCGAGCGCGGATGTTCCCTCAACGGCGATACGCGGGTCGTCAACCCGACCTGGCATTGGCGGCAATGGATCGCCCTTGACGAAGAACCTGTAGGCGGTGCTGTCCGGGTCGATTTCCCCGTCGTCTTCCTCGCCGCCCAAAAGCAGGGCTTCCGGAGATGTCGTCCGTCCCGTCAGGACGATGAAGTTCGGATCGTCCTCGATCCCTTCAAATGCCAGCCCGCCATAGCCACCCAAAAGGCGTAACAGTTCGCGATCGACAAAGAACGCCACTTTCTGATAGCCGGGCCAGGTAAAACCGATCCTGTCGTTGGTTCTCAGTCTCGTGTTCTTGCCGTCGACGGAAGGACCGAAGGACGAATAGCTGCCGTCTTCGGCCAAAAAGATGTCCCAGATATCGACATACCGGACGCGTCTGTCTTCCGAAGTGCTCTGAAAAATCGTGTTCAGCTGGGTGAAATCGGCATTGACGCTCTCGGCATTTGTTGGAGGCAGGCCCACCCAGACAATGGGTTTCTTCTCCTGGCGAACGACGCGCACAAGTGCTTCAACCTTGTCCCTGTAGGCGTCGGTCCATTCCTGCGTCATGAATTCAACCGGCACTTCGCCGGGAAAATCTCTGCCCAGATCGCGACGCCCGATCATGACAACAACGGCCTTCACGTCGTCGCCGCGGATCTTTGCGAGAACCTGGGTTGCGAAGTCCGGTGGATTGTTTCCGGCAAAGCCCGCTTTGTCTTCCGTAATCTTTTCGACCCGGATCTGCGGCTTCTCCGCGAAGATGAATTCAAGCCCATCGGCGACGCCGCGCGCCATGCGGTCGCCAACGACCAGAATGATCCCGGCATTGGGGTCTTTGGCGACTTCCTGAAATTTGGGAGGCGTTCCGGAGGCTCGTGCGGGTGTGCGCCGCTTTTGGGTCTGTCGCGGCGGTGGCTGCTGGGTACGCTGCCGTTGCTTTCCGCCAAAAAGCCGCTGGAGTGGTGAAAACGGGTTAAAGCCCCGCAAAACTCCGCTTTGGGCAACAACAATTTCGCCATTTGCGGCCTGCTGCGCAGAAGCCGGTGGAAGTGTCTCAGAGACCAGGCTGAAGGAAAACACGAGAACGAGCGCCAGGGTCAGCTTCGCTCCCGTTTTAAATCCTGTCCTTGCAGCCTTTTTCGGCATTTTTGACTCCTGGCCGGTTTGTTCGGCTGGAGTTTACCCGCCCAGCTTCAGGTGCGCCAGCAAAACTGCAGACGCATATCCGTCCGGAATGAGACCCCGGGACTGCTGATAGGCCCGGATACCGCGTCGCGTTGCCGGGCCGATCTTGCCGTCGGCAGCACCAACGGAAAATCCGAGCTGGTTCAGGTAGTTCTGCAGTGCCACCCTCTCGGAGCGCTTGAGCGGCAGATGATCACGGGACCAGTCGCCTGCAAGCGGACCACCGCCGATCAGCCGGTCCGCAAGGTGTCCGACCGCGAGCGCATAGGCGGTGGCGTTGTTGTAGCGCTTGATGACGTAGAAATTGCGCAGCATCAGGAACGCGGGCCCGTTGGCACCTGCCGGCAATACGAGAACACCCTTGTCTGCGGGACGCGGGAAGCCCTTTCCATTGGCACGCCGAATGCCGTATTTGGACCATTCTCCGAGCGTCAGCGTCTTTTCGCCGTCGGCCAGCTGATAGTTGAAACCGGCGGGCAGCTGGACTTCGTAGCCCCAGGTTTTGCCCGTCTGCCAACCGTGCTTTTTCAGATAGTTGGCGGTCGAGGCAAGCGCATCGGGGATCGAAGTCCAGATGTCACGGCGGCCATCGCCATTGTAATCAGAGGCGTAGGCCTTCCAGCTGGACGGCATGAACTGGGTGTGGCCCATGGCACCGGCCCATGACCCTTCCATGTCCTGAAAACGCACATGTCCGGCTTGCACGATGGCGAGTGCAGTCACAAGTTCCTTGTTCCAGAACTTCTTGCGCCGAGGCGCTGCATAGGCAAGCGTTGCCAGTGCCTGGATGACATTGTGCCGGCCCATAAAGCCGCCATAGTTGGTCTCCATGCCCCAGATTGCCAGCACCGCTTCGCGGTCGACCCCGTAACGGGTCTCGATCTGGCTAAGAACGGTGGCATATTCTGTCAGCAGTTCGCGGCCTTTTTCGACCCGCGTATCGGAAACCGCGCTATCAAGATACTCCCAGATCGGCTTCACGAATTCCGACTGTTTGCTCATGAGGCGCAATGTGTCGTCATCGGGCTCCATGCCGGTAAAAACGGAATTGTAGGTCTGGGAGGATATGCCGGCCGCCTTGGCCTTCGGCCAGAAATCACGGACGAACCGGTCGAAGCCCGGATCCGCATAGGCGGACGTGGCCGACACCATCAAACCGGATGCCAGCACCAGGCCTGTGGCGAGACGCCAAAGCCGGGATTTCAAGAAAGTCTCTCGAGGCAAATCTACCATCACGCTTGCAGTTCGCCGCACAAAGCTCCGCATCAGGGCCTCCTTACGCCCGAGTCCGTGTTCGCTTCTGCCCCCGCCCCATGAATGATCTGCTATTGGTTACCGTGCCGTTAATGCCGGAACCGAAGTCCGGCTTCAATTGCATTTTCCGTGTAGTCGCTGCCCTCTTGAGAACTGTCGAAGCGCCGATGCGTATAGTCGGCCGTCAATGCCACGCTGTTCGTCAACGCAAAGGTCACTCCACCAAATCCTGTCAGGGTCTGTTCTTCAATCGATACGCCTTCGTAGGTCCGGTAACTGTAGCCTACGCCTGTTTCACCAACCAGCCTGTCGCTGAAAGCATGCGCAACCCGCAGATCTCCAGAATAAATGATCGACCCGCTCGCCGTGTCAATATCCGTTGCCTGGAAGTTTGTTCCGAGCCCTGCAGTGACAGTCGTCAGACGCGAGGGCGACCAGACAAGGGAGCCGTCCAGGACGAGACCGGAAAGGCTGTCCAGCCGGTCGTCTTCAATGTCCTCGATCCGCCAGCCAATGCCGACATTCCCAGTCACTTTCGGACCCGAGGCAATGGTCAGACCGCCTCGAAGCTGGTAGCCGTTGGCGTCCCGCTTCTCGCAGATATCGTCGCTACAGCTCTCGTCAAAACGCCGGAGCAAAAGTGACCCTTCGACGAACGGTGTCAGGACACTGCCCGTGTTGGCATCAAACCGCAAGGTCGCGGAATAAACGGTGTTGTCGCGCCCGCTATCGATATCGTCATCGGACGTATAGACGCTGCGGTCAGCACCGAGCGCAGCGGTTGCTGCAATCAGTCCGACGCTTCGGGTCGCCCCCAGATCCGCCGTGAGGTTTTGAATATGGTCCACGCCCGAAGACGTTGATTCGGCGCTGCCGTCTTCTTCCCGGGAGTATGTGTACGAAACACCAGTGTCCACTTGCGTGGCTTCGCTAACGTCGAGCCGCAGATTGGCAGCAGCTGAAATGTTACCGTCGTTGTCGTCCGAGTTTTCCGGGTAGCCCGTATAAGTCCCACGCAAGGAGGCATCGAACTGATGACGCGACCAGTTCGAGACCAATGAGAGATCGGGCGAGATGCGATAAAGGCTGCCCGACGTCCCATCTGCGGACTGGGCCGTGTTGTCCGTATAGCCGGCAGAAAAGGTGATCTGGGGCGTAAAGGTAAACGATCCGAGGCGAATGCCCTGGGGTTCGTCAAAGGTCGTGTCGCCACCGAACACACTGTCGTCGATCAGACTGCCCGCCAGGGGAACGGCCCGGTCGACCGCGGCAATCCGGTCAGAGAATGGACGTATCGGTCCAACCTGCCCGTTGGTGCCAAGGCCACTCGAGCCTGTTTCCGCTTCCGAAGCGTTGAGTGTTCGGCGCAGCGCATAGACATTTGCCTGCGTCGGGTTGGTGTCTTCGCTTTCCACAGCCGTATCGGCAGCCGGCTCCGATCCGAGCGCACCATCCGCATCACTGGAGCCGCGCAGGTCGGAAAGCGTCGTCTGCGCAAGCGACGGCACCGCCTGCAGGACGGCAAGACTGACAATCAAATGCAGGATACGGCGCATTCAGGTTCGGAACCGCTAGAATTCAAGGTCCCGTTCAAACTGACGAATGTTGGTTAATCCTTCGTTTCTTTTTTGCAAAATGACAATTCTGGAGTGCAGGTTCTTACGCTTGCCCGGCGAAAGGTGGCAATGGCGGTCAAAGGGATCGGTTTTCAGCCGCGATTCATCCACCACCCACGTGCATATGCGCCTCTATCACGTCGTGGAAAGCTCCGCTTTTTCCATAGTTTGGGCGCATTTTGGGAACAGACAGGCATTCGGGCGAAATCTAATCCATTAAAGCAGTCGCAGCTTCTTGATCCTTAAGACCGGGTGTCCTAGTCCTGTGCGGTCTCGTAAAAAGAAAGAACCGATGGCCAATCCCACACTTGATTCCCAGTTCGAAGACAACGCGGATGCCCTCACGCAGAGCCTTGTTTCCGCGGAACGGACCCTTGAGACTGAGATCGCAGGTTTGAGCGCCGTCAGGGCCGCGTTGAAGAACGGGCTCTCGGCTCCTTTCAGGCAAACATTCGAGATTATTCAAAAGAGCAAAGGCCGCGTTGTTGTGACCGGGATCGGCAAGAGCGGTCATATCGGCACCAAGATCGCCGCCAGCCTGGCCTCGACCGGAACGCCGTCCTTCTTCGTCCATGCCAGCGAAGCAAGCCACGGCGATCTCGGCATGATTACCCAGGACGATGTCGTCCTTGCCCTGTCCTGGTCGGGAGAGACCCAGGAACTTGCAAGCATCGTCAACTACACGCGCCGCTTCAAAGTTCCGCTGATTGCGATTACCTCGCGCGGTGACAGCTCACTTGGCCGGGCCGCCGACATCGTTCTGAAACTGCCGAGCGTGGCCGAAGCCTGTCCGCACGGCCTTGCGCCGACAACCTCCGCTCTTATTCAGCTCGCCATCGGTGATGCTCTTGCTGTCGCCCTTCTTGAAGGCCGGGGCTTCACGGCCCAGGACTACCGCGTGCTTCATCCGGGCGGGCGGCTGGGTGCAAGCCTCAGGACCGCCAAGGACATCATGCATTCCGGTGAGCGCTTGCCGCTCGTTTCTGTTGCCACCTCCATGAGCGAGGGCATCGTCTTGATGACCCAGCGCGGGTTCGGCGTGCTCGGTGTGACCGACGAACTGAACCAGCTGATCGGCATCATCACGGACGGCGACCTGCGCCGCCATGTCTCCAGCAATCTTCTGGAGAAGACCGCCGGCGATATCATGACACGCTCGCCCAAGACCGTGCCGCCCGATGCACTGTCCGGATCCATCCTGGAGTTGGTGAACAGCCTGTCGATCACGTCTGTTTTCGTGATCGAGGACGGTCGCCCGATTGGTATTGTCCATCTTCACGATCTCTTGCGCATTGGCGCTGCCTGACCGGTTTGCAGCCGTGAGCGTACACCGATCAAATTTTCGTCACGGCTCGAAAAAAGTTTAATTTCAGCGTCACTTGGCGCCCGGCATTAGGAATTGATTAGCCATAACGCCCTTAGACTGCACCCAAGTATCACTGGCTTGATGCCACAGACCTTGGTGTGTGAACAGAATGGATCTGGCGACCCTAATCGGTATTGTTGGTGCGTTTGGCATTGTTGTGACTGCTATATTTCTTGGTGGCAGTTTCACGCAATTCGTCGACTTGCCGTCGATTCTGATCGTGATCGGCGGCGGCTTCGCCGCCACGTTGATCCGATTTCAGCTGTCGGACATCATTTCCGCCCTGATAACGGGCTTCAAGGTCGCCCTGGCAGGCAAAAGCGGCAGCCCGCGCGATCTGATTACCGAAATGACGAATCTCGGCGAGATCGTCCGCAAGTCCGGACCTCTCGGTCTTGAGAATGTTGACGTCTCCGACCCTGTTCTTGCCAAGGGCGTTCAGTACGTTGCCGACGGCTACGAGCTTGAATTCATCAAGGAGGCCATGGAGCGCGAGCGCGACTTGCAGCTGACAAGGCTGTCCGAGGGACGCCGCGTCTTCAAGGCACTGGGTGATTCAGCGCCGGCCTTCGGCATGATCGGTACCCTCGTGGGTCTGGTGCAGATGCTCGCCAACATGGACGACCCGGCCGCCATCGGCCCCTCCATGGCTGTCGCGCTTCTGACGACACTTTACGGAGCGCTTGTCTCCAACATCATTTGTCTCCCGATCGTCGACAAGCTCGATGCGAAATTCGACGTTGATGAACTGAACCAGACCCTGATCATCGACGGTGTCTGCCAGATCAGAGAATCGAAGAGCCCGGCGCTGATCAAAGAGATGCTGATCGCGTACCTGCCTGAAAAAGCACGCGCGGAACTGGCTGACGCCGCATAGCGGCGTTGAAAGGGCGGACAGAAGACGATGGCGAAAAGGAAAGCAAAATCAGGCGGCGGCGCTCCAGACTGGCTGGTGACATTCGCCGATCTGATGTCCCTGCTCGTCTGTTTCTTCGTTCTGATCATTTCCTTTTCCATTCAGGACAAGGAAAAACTCCAGGTCGTGGCGGGCTCGATGCGCGAAGCCTTCGGGGTCAAGGATACATCGCGCAAGACCGGCATCATCGAAGTCGAAGGCATTCCGATCCGCGACTACATGAAGGATATTAGCCAGGTCGAGCAGGAGAACGATTCCGACTTTTCCCAGGAGCGTCACGAGAAACGGCGCAAGCAGGGGCCGGAAGCCAATACCCACGATACCATGGAAGCCGAAATCGAAAAGCCGAGGCAATTTGCAACGGCAGCGGCCTCCCTCCGTCAGGCCTGGCAGGAAATGCCCGAAATCACGGAAGTCTCCAGCAACATCATTCTTGAGGAGACCGAAGAAGGCCTGAACATCATGCTGGTCGACCAGGACGGCCGGTCGATGTTCCGGGAAGGTTCAAAATACCCCTACGAGACCACCCGCCGGCTGATTGCGAAAATGGCGCCCGTCCTGGCGCAAATGCCCAACCGCGTTGAAATCACCGGTCATACGACCGCCGGTCGGCCCACGACCGACCCAAGCTACACGGGCTGGGACCTGTCGAGTGAGCGTGCGAACATCGCCAGGCAGATCCTTGCTGAATACGGCGTGCCGGATGATCAGTTCTTTGCGGTTGTCGGCAAGGCCGACACCGAACCGCTCTTTCCGAACGACCCTTATCTGGCCGCAAACCGGCGGATCGGCATTCTCCTGAAAGCCGAAGAACCACCTATCCCTCCCGGCCACAAGCCGTGAACATGGGTTTCGTTGAGCCATTGTCGCACATGATCTGTACACGATGGGTTCCCAAAAATCCGACCTCGTTCTGAGGAGGATCGGCAGGTCCGTCTTGTGGCGACCATGCTGTTTCGAAACTCGTTTGCCGACATTTCCGCTGTTTCCCTCTCCCGATTGGGAGAGGTGAGTTCTCGCCCTACTCCACCTGGGAAACGACCAGGCGAGCCCCGTCGATGGACTCCACTTTGACCTTGGTGCCGGCGGGCAGGTCGGGACCGGTTATCCGCCAGATCGTGTCATCGATGGAGAGATTACCCGCGCCTTCGCTTAAGGGTTTTTCCAACGTGAATTCCCGGCCGATATAGCGGCTGCCGCGCTGGTTCAGGCCGGGATCGCCCTGCTCGGAGGACAGCTTGCGCATCATACGCCGCCCGATCAGCAGACTGACCACAGACAGAACCAGGAAAATGGAGACGAGAACCTGCCAGCTCGGATCGAAGGCAACGGCGATGACACCGACAACAAGAGCCGAAACGCCGAACCAGAGGAAAATGCTTCCCGGTGCGACGATTTCCAATCCCAGGAGAAGCAATCCCAGAATAAACCAGCTCCAGGGCCCGAGCGTTTCGATGAGGTTCACTGCTGACCTCCATCAGGCGAACCGGTGTTCGGAATCCGCGATGACGTGCGGTTTTCTTTCGCCTCGTCGCTGAAGGCCTCCTTGGCGATCTCGCCAATCCCGGACAGGGAACCGAGCAGGGACGTTGCCTCCATCGGCAGAATGAGCGTCTTCTGGTTGCGCGATGTTGCAAGCGCCTGGAAGGCCTCGACATATTTGTTGGCAACGAAGTAGTTGATCGCTTGCACGTCACCTGAAGCGATCGCCGCGCTCACCATCTGGGTTGCCTTGGCTTCTGCTTCGGCCTCCCTCTCGCGGGCTTCCGCATCCCGGAATGCGGATTCGCGCCGGCCTTCCGCCTCAAGGATGAGCGACTGTTTTTCGCCTTCCGCCTGCAGGATTTCCGACTGACGCTTGCCTTCTGCTTCAAGGATGGACGCACGCTTGTCGCGCTCGGCCTTCATCTGGCGCGCCATGGCATCCACCAGATCCCGCGGCGGATTGATGTCCTTGATCTCGATACGCGTAATCTTGACGCCCCAGGGCTCGGCCGCGGCATCGACGACGCGCAACACCTTCGCGTTGATTTCGTCGCGGTTGGACAGGAGACTGTCGAGATCCATCGACCCCATGACCGAGCGGATATTGGTCATCGTCAGGTTCAGGATCGCGTTCTGCAGGCCCAGCACTTCGTAGGCGGCACGAGCCGCGTCAAGCACCTGGTAGAAGGTCACGCCGTCGGCGGTCACGGTCGCATTGTCCCGCGTGATCACCTCCTGCGAGGGAACATCGAGAACCTGCTCCATCATGTTCAGCTTGTGGCCGACCGTATCGATAAACGGGATGATGAAATTCAGCCCCGGCGACAGCGTCTTGCGGTACTTGCCGAACCGCTCGATCGTGTAGTTGTAGCCTTGAGGAACGGTCTTGACCCCGGCGAAAAACACCAGGATGACAAGAACGGCAAGAACGATCAGGACAATACTGGCACCATCGATATCGATCGGCATGAAAATCTCCCGTATCAGCAAAAAGGGATCTAGAATAGAAAAGGCACTATGCTCTGATTCAGTGAGTCGTGCCAGCGGATTTCCTGTCGAATACAGTCAGCTCTGAAACAACGTTAGAGTTTCATGAACGACTTGCAAGTCAAACAGCATAACAACGTCCCCGGCGCGCCCAGAGCCATACGCGGGATCTAGGCGCGTTCCAAGACAATCTCATGAAATGTAGGAAGGGCAGCGGCCGGTTTTAAGCTTTTTCAACAGCTTCAGCGTGGTCAGATCCAGCCGCCGAGCTCGCGCCGGACAATATGCTCCAGGACATCCATACCGAGATCGGTGTCGTTGAGGCACGGAATGTGGGTAAAATGTCCGCCACCATTCTCTTCGAAGATCTCTCCGGCCTCACCCGCAATTTCCTCGAGCGTTTCAAGGCAATCTGCGACAAAACCGGGGTTCATGACGGCAATGTTCTTCACGCCATCCTTGGCGAGCTGTTCAACGGTCTTGTCCGTATAGGGCTGCAGCCATTCCTCCGGGCCAAAGCGCGACTGGAACGTAACCCGCAATTTGTCCTCATCCCATCCGAGCACGTCGCGCATAAGCCGCGTGGTTTTCATGCAATGGCAGTGATAGGGATCGCCTCGCTTGAAGTAGGATTGCGGAATGCCGTGATAGGAGGTCAGGACGACATCAGGTTCAAAGTCGAGACTGTCCAGGTGCCGCTTGACGGAATTTGCCAGGGCGGAGACATAAACCGGATCGTCGTGATAGGGCGGCACCGTGCGGATAGCCGGCTGCCACCGCAGTTCCAGCAGCGTCTTGCAGACGACATCATTCACCGTTGCCGTCGTTGTCGCCGAATATTGCGGATACAGCGGAAACACCAGGATCCGGTCGCAACCTTCGTCCTTGAGCGCTTTCAGCTTGTCGGGAATCGACGGCTGACCGTACCGCATCGCCCAGTCGACTTTCAGACGTCCGTCGCTATCGCCCAGGATATCCGTCAGCTTGTCCGACTGGCTCCGCGTGATGGTTCTCAGAGGTGACTCGTTTTTCTCGTGGTTCCAGATTTCGTCGTAGGCCTTGCCGGATTTCCCGGGGCGCGTCATCAAAACGATGCCGTAGAGGATCGGGTACCAGATGGCCCGTGGCCACTCAATCACGCGCTTGTCGGAGAGGAATTCGCGCAGATAACGGCGCATGGGCCAGTAGTCTGTTGCGTCCGGCGTGCCGAGGTTGACCAGCAATACACCGACCTTGCCGCTCTTTACCGACGGGTGCCCGTCCGGCAAACGCACCTTGGTGAACTCCGTCGCCTGATCGGCAGAAAGTGATGTGGTCGGATGTACGTTCATAAGCGCAGACTGTCCCTCAGCGGCTGATCTCCTGATGCCATACATAAGCCATGCCGGGAATAAGGCCAATGCGGCATATTTCATACGCTGGAGGAAAGCGCCGGATCATCAGGTGAGATTGTTGGTGTAAGTTTCTGGTTTGCCCCGGCGAACTTGCGTATGTTCAAGGCCCGGCAGCACAAAATACGTCACCCCGGGGCGAACAGCGAGAGACCCGGGGGCAACGCGCTGAAGCGAGTTTGCTGGCGCAACCTTTTAGGCGATGCGCCTACCCGTATTCCCGCTCATCGGCAATGACCTTGCCGTCATTCGGCAGGGCTCCCGGCGGCACAAGTTCGACGTCTCCCTTAAGGCGCGTGATATCGCGCAAGGTCGATGCGACACGCTCCGAAAGGCCGTCTTCGCGTGCATTCGTTTCCACCGAAAGGGTCATTGCATCCGTTTCTCCGGCGCGGCTAACGGCGAGGCGTGCCTTGGCGACTTCAGGATGTGCTGCGACGATCTGCGCGATTTGGGCAGGGTCAACGAACATACCCTTAATCTTGGTGCGCTGGTCCGCCCGACCCATCCAGCCGGCAAGACGCATGTTGGTTCTCCCGCAAGGAGACTGACCAGGAATGATCTTGGACAGATCGCCCGTCCCGAACCGGATCAATGGATAAAGTGCATTGAAGTTGGTGACGACGAGCTCACCCACCTCCCCGTCCGCGACCGGTTCACCAGTCCCCGGCCGAACAATCTCGACAATGTAGTCCTCGTTGACGACCATCCCTTCCCTGGCTTCGGTTTCATAGGCGATCACGCCAAGATCGGCCGTCGCATAGCACTGGCCGACCTGAATGCCCTGGTCCTCGTATTCCTGTCTGAGAGAGGGAAACAGCGCCCCGCCGGAAACAAGTGCCTTTTTTATGGAGGAGACATTGCGGCCTTGTTCCCGGCCCCGGTCGAGGAGGACCTTCAGGTAGTCGGGCGTTCCCACGAAGCCGACAGGTTTCAAGACATCGATCGCCTCCACCTGCATGTCGGTGTTGCCGACACCCGCCGGAAAGACGGTACATCCGAGTGCGACCGCTCCCTGGTCAAGAATGAACCCGCCCGGCGTCAGGTGATAGGAAAACGCGTTCAGGACCACATCGCCCTTGCGGAAGCCGGCGGCGAACAGGCTGCGCGCACCGTTCCACGGGTCAAGCCCCGGCGCCTGCGGTTCCCAGATCGGACCGGGAGACATGAAGACACGCGCCGCTTCGGAAAGCTCTCCGGCGAGATAGCCGCCAAACGGCGGATTTGCCCGCTGCCGTTCCATGAGCGCTGCCTTGCGCAGTATCGGCATCTGTGCAAGCGAAGCCCTGTCGGTCACACCGGCAAGATCGCAGCCGTCCAACTGCTCGGCCCAACCGGCCGCCTTTCCGGCAGCATGTGCCAGCAGATCCGGCAACCGGGCAAAGAGATCCCGTTCGCGCTGAGCGGGGTCCTGCCGCTCGCGCGCATCAAACTGTTGATCGCTCATGGTCGTCTCCGCTTGTTAAGGCCGTCAGGTGATGGACCCGTCAGGCCAGCCAGCGTTTCCTTCGCTTGTAGTGTTTGACATTCCTGAACGAACGGCGCCCCTCGCCGCCAACGCCCAGGTAGAATTCCTTCACGTCCTCGTTTTCACGAAGCGCCTTGGCATCGCCGTCGAGAACGATACGCCCCGATTCAAGAATGTAGCCGTAGGTGGCGTATTTCAGCGCCACGTTGGTGTTTTGCTCCGCCAGCAAAAAGGAGACACCCTCCTTGTCGTTGAGCTGCCGGACAATTTCGAAAATCTCTTCCACCAGCTGCGGTGCCAGACCCATGCTGGGCTCATCAAGCAGAATCATTTTCGGGCGGCTCATCAGGGCGCGGCCGATCGCGCACATCTGCTGTTCGCCGCCGGATGTGTAGCCCGCCTGGCTTTGGCGCCGTTCACGCAGCCTTGGAAAATACGTGTAGACCATTTCAAGGTCGGCCCTTACGGCCGCGTGCCCGTCCCTCCGGGTATAAGCACCGGTGAGGAGATTCTCCTCAATGGACAGGTGCCCGAAACAGTGGCGGCCTTCCATGACCTGAATGCAGCCGCGCCGGACCAGCTCGTTTGGAGACAGTGCCTGCACCTCGTCTCCGTCGAAATGGATTGACCCTTTCGTGACTTCACCGCGCTCCGCGCTCAAAAGGTTTGAGACGGCCTTGAGCGTGGTGGTCTTGCCGGCACCATTGGCACCGAGAAGAGCGACAATCCCCCCCTTCGGAACGGTCAGAGAAACACCTTTGAGCACCAGGATCACGTGATCGTAGATGACCTCGATATTGTTGACCGAAAGGATCGTTTCCGCAGCGCTGTCGTTCGCTTCTGCTTTCGCGGCGTGAACGTTCATGGACGGTGGCTCCCAGAAATTGCGTCCCAGGACCGGGGCCGATTGGCCCCGATCCGGTTGTTAGTAGACCTTACTCGCAAGGCACTTCCGAGCGACCCGGCCACGGGGCGTTGGACTCTGCATATTCAGCAGCTTTCGCAGCCTCAAGCGGTTCAATCGCGGCACGGTCCGGAGACAGTTTTTCGGAAACCGGAACAAACGCGGCACCATCCCACTCGAGCATCCATCCGCCACCGTGTCCGGTGTGGTTGTCGCAGCTGGTTGCAAAAGGCACGGTCATCCCGGCCATGCCGAGTTCTGCCAGCACTTCGTCGGTGATGTTGAGGTTCTCAAGACCCCACCGCAGTTGTGCAGCGTCGATCTCGGCTGTCCCGAAGTGTTGCTGCGCAGCCTTGATCCCTTCAACCAGGATCATCGAGATGACGACACCGCGCTGATAGAAGATCGAGTCCATGTCTTCAGGATTCTCAATCAGGGAATCGCCTGGATCCACGACATGCTGCTTGATCTCGTCGAGCACCGGATAGGATCCGGGAACGTTCCACGAAATCGTCTTGTAGCCCTTGCCTTTTTCACCGACAAGTTTGAGGTCACCGTCATAACCTGACCACCAGATACCAACGAACTGGTCCATCGGATAACGCGTCTTGACGGCTTCGGTGATGGCACCCGCATTCATCGCGCCCCAACCCCACATGACGACATAGTCCGGGCGCTCGCGCCGGATCTGAAGCCACTGAGCGGACTGGTTTTGCATCTCTTTCAGCCCGACCGGGATCGGCAGGAATTCAAACCCGTTCTCTTCCGCCAGTTTTTCGATCAGCGGAATGGGTTCCTTGCCGTAAGGGTGATCCAGATGCAGCAGGGCAACCTTCTTGCCTTTCAGGTTCGCCAGATCTCCGTCAGAGATGTAGTTGAGGATCATCGAGGCCCCGTCCCAATAAGAGGACGGCGGATTGAACGCCCAGGCAAACACCTCGCCGTCCGACATCGGGGAGAAGCCATATCCTGGCGCAAGGATCGGAATTTTGTCCACATTAGTGCGCGGCAGGACCTGCAAGGTTATGCCGGTTGACCACGGCTGGGTGACGACAGCTTTCGATTTGGTTTTTTCGTAGCACTCAACACCCTTGTTGGTGTTGTAGCCTGTCTCGCACTCGTCGAAGACAAGCTTGGCTCCACCAACACCGCCGTCACGTGCATTCAGCATCGCGACATAATCCCGCTGTCCGTTCATCAGCGGAATGCCGGTCGCCGCAAACGGTCCTGTCCGGTACGACAGGTTCGGAACGTAAATCTCAGCAGCACTGGCAACTGTGGCACCGAACGCGACGCTGAGGGAAACGATCCCCGCGCATCCGGCCGATTTCCAATTGAAACCCATATTTTCCTCCACTTTCTGTTTTGCTTTGGCCGCCGCGCCTCCCACGCACCAGCCCGCTGGCTGACCGTTCTTCAGTAAGGGAACGGCCACAAGATGAACTTTTCCCGGATGATGGCATAAAACCGTGCCAGCCCGTGTGGCTCCAGGATCAGAAACGCAATAATCAGGGCACCGACAATCATTACATTAAGATGCTCAAGCGTTGCCGAATCCACCGGAATTCCGAGTGTGCTCGGGATCAGGTTCAAGATCACAGGCAAGGCAACAATCAGGATCGCACCCAGAAAGTTGCCGAGAATGGAGCCGAGGCCTCCGATAATCGCGATGAACAGGATCTGAAACGACAGGGGAATGTCGAAAAGGTTTGGTTCCGCAGCCCCCTTCCAGAAGAAGACCAGGAGACCTCCGGCGACCCCGACAATGTAGGATGATACGGCGAACGCGGTCAGCTTGGCGGTCATAAGCTTGATGCCGACCAGTTCAGCCGCAATATCCATGTCGCGCGTCGCCTTCCACATCCGGCCATACCGCCCACGGGTCAGGTTGATCGCCACCCAGGTCACAAGCGTAACGACGATCAGGACGCAATAATACTGCACGATCGGGAGCGCGGTTGGCCCGGTCACGGTGATGCCGAAGACCGACGACGTCGCCACTTCGATGGCGCCGGACGCATTGTAGTTGTAAAGCCACGCCCATTTTTCAAAGAGCCACACCAGAAAGAACTGTGCCGCCAATGTTGCAATGGCAAGGTAGAACCCCTTGATGCGGAGCGACGGCAGCCCGAACGCAACGCCCACTGCGGCCGAGAAGAAGCCGGACAGGAAGATCGCCGCGAAGATATTCATCTCCGGAATGATGGTCATCAGCTTGTAGGTGGCATAGGCCCCCACACCCATGAAGGCCCCTGTTCCGAGCGACAGCTGTCCGCAATATCCGGTGAGAATGTTCAGGCCGAGCGCCGCCAGGGCGTAAATCAGCACTGGAACCAAAAGCGCCTTGAAGGTGAATTCACTGGCCGTCAGCGGAAAGACCACATAACCGAGCAAGAGAATACCGAGGACCAGGTAGAAGTCCTGTTTGACGGGAAACAGGGCCTGGTCGGCTTCGTAGGAGGTTTTATATTGACCCGCGGTCCGGAATATCATCTGCGTATACCTCTCGCGCCTTAGATCCGCTCGATAATGCGTTCGCCGAACAGGCCTTGCGGCCGAAACAGCAGGACAAGGAGCGCGAAGATGAAGGGGAACCAGGTTTCGGTGTTGCCACCAAGAAAAGGCTGGCCCCAGTAAATTTCGAAGATCTTTTCAAGAATGCCGATCGCGATACCGCCGACGATAGCGCCGGAAACCGATTCCAGCCCTCCGAGCATCAGCACCGGCAAGGCCTTGTAGGCGATCACCTCAAGCGCAAAGGAAACGCCGGCGCGCGCGCCCCAGACGATCCCGGTCACCAGGGCGATCACGCCAGCGATGAACCAGACGAGAACCCAGATGGTTGACAGGGAAATGCCGACGGACAGAGCTGCCTGATGATCGTCCCCAAGCGCGCGGATTGCGCGGCCCATTTTGGTCCTGTCAAGGAACAGCAGCAGCCCGACGACAAGGAGAATGGCCATCGTGACCGCAGTAACGTCCTTTTGCTCGATCAGAACGAAGCCGCCGAACGGCTCCAGTTCGAATGCGCCTGTCGGAATACCAAGCTGCTCGGTGATCATCACCTTGTTTTCGCCGCCGAAGACGAGCTCACCGAAGCCGATGAGAAAGAGCGTGATCCCAATCGTTGCCATGAACAGGATTATGTCCGGCTGATTGACGAGAGGACGCAGAACGACCCTCTCAACGCTCATGGCAAGCAGATACATCACAAGCAGCGTCAACGGGACCGCCGCGATCGCGGGGATGCCCATGGAGTGGAGCCCCACCAGAGTGAGGGCAGAAAACACCACCATGATCCCTTGCGCGAAGTTGAAGATGCGCGAGGACTTGTAAATCAGGACGAAACCGAGCGCGATGAGTGCATAAAGCACGCCCGACACGAACCCTTCCCAGATCACCTGCAGGAAAAAGTCGGGGACCGCGACCATCTGAACGAACGGGTCAATCAATACATCATAGAGCATCTTCGTTCCCCTTAATGCGCAACGCCAAGATATGCGTCAATAACATCTTGATTTCCCTGAACTTCTTCAGGTGTACCATCCGCAATCTTCTTGCCGTAGTCGAGCACGACCACCCGGTCGGACAAGTCCATGACCACTCCCATATCATGTTCGATCAGCGCGATCGTGGTGCCGAATTCCTGGTTCACGTCGAGGATGAAACGGCTCATGTCTTCTTTTTCTTCAAGGTTCATGCCGGCCATCGGTTCATCGAGCAGCAGCAGGTCGGGTTCCATGGCGAGCGCGCGCGCAAGTTCGACCCGCTTTTGAAGACCGTATGGCAGCTTGCCGACCGGCGTTCTGCGAATGGCCTGGATTTCCAGGAAGTCGATGATGTCCTCGACCTTCTTGCGGTGCTCGATTTCCTCGCGCATGGCGGGTCCGTACCAGAACATCTGAAAGAAAATGTTCGCTTTCATCGCGGTCGCGCGGCCAGCCATAATGTTGTCCAGCGTGGACATGCCCTTGAAAAGCGCGACGTTCTGGAATGTTCGCGCGATGCCCTGCGAAACGGCTTCGTGTGGCTTGATCTTGCGCCGTTCTTTGCCTTGCCAGGTGATCGTTCCCTGCTGCGGGTGGTAAAAGCCGTTGATGACGTTCAGCATCGACGTCTTGCCGGCGCCGTTCGGCCCGATGATCGCGCGAATCTCGCCCTTCAGGATGTCGAAGGAGATGTCGGTGATCGCCTTCACCCCGCCAAAGGAGAGCGACACGTTGTCGACCCTCAGCAGTTCTTCGCGGCTGGCGGTCTCCGCAGCAGCGTCGGGCTCTGTCGCCATGTCTGTTGCAAGGGCGTTCATTCGGCGGCCTCCTGAAGCCCTTTACCGGCATCATGTGTGGTCATGTCGCGAATTTCGACAGTCGCTTCGATCGCACCCTTGCGACCATCTTCGAACGTGACTTCGGTGCGCACGTGCTTGGAGGTCGAGCCGTCGTAAAGCGCTTCGATCAGGGGATCGTAGCGCTCGGCGATAAAGGTCCGCCTGACCTTCTGCGTCCGCGTCAGCTCACCGTCATCGGCGTCCAGTTCCTTGTGCAGGATCAGGAAGCGCTTGATCTGAGCACCAGCCATCATCGGCTCCTGCGACAGATCCCTGTTGACCTGATCGACGTGACTTTCGACCATCGAATAAACGTCCGGATGGGCAGCCAGTTCCTGGTAGGAGGCATAGTTGACGTTGTTGCGCTCTGCCCAGGAACCGACCGCCGTCAAATCGATATTCAGGAACACCGCAACCACGTCGCGTTCATGTCCGAACGCGACCGCTTCCTTGATGTTGGGGAAGAATTTCAGCTTGTTCTCGATGTATTTCGGCGCGAACAGCGCGCCGTCGGTGAGCTTGCCGACATCCTTGGCCCGGTCGATGATCTTCAGGTGACCGTTTTCGGCAATGATACCGGCATCACCGGTATGCACCCAGCCATCTGTCGTCTTCGTCTTTTCGGTGGCTTCGTCGTTCTTGAAATAGCCGACAAATACCCCGGGGGAGCGGTACATGACCTCACCGTTGTCGGCAATCTTGAGCTCAACATCTGGCGCCGGTTTGCCGACCGTATCGCCGAAGATTTCCCCGTCCGGCTGCAGCGTGATGTAGACGCTGGCTTCGGTCTGTCCGTAAAGCTGTTTGAGATTGAGCCCGAGCGAGCGGTAGAACTGGAAGATCTCCGGACCGATCGCCTCACCCGCCGTATAGCCGACCTTCATCCGGGTCAGTCCCATTCGGTTCTTGAGCGGACCGTAGACCAGAATCTCGCCGAGGCTGTAGAGAATCTTGTCCTTCAGACCGACGTCTTCGCCGTTGAGAATCCTTTCCCCGACCTCGTTCGCGACGCCCATGAAATAGTCGAACATGGCACGCTTGGTTCTGCCGGCGTCTTCCATGCGCACCATGATCTGCGTCAGCAGGTTTTCAAAGACACGCGGTGGGGCGAAGAAATAGGTCGGCGCGATCTCCCGACGGTCGACGTCAATCGTGTCCATGCCTTCGGGGCAGTTGACGCAGTATCCGGCCGTAAAGGCTTGGGCGAGCGAAAACACGTGATCGCCGATCCAGGCCATCGGAAGATAGGCAAGCACCTCTTCGGTTTCGTCGAGGTGGTCGAACACGTTGGCATTGCGCGCGGAAATCACCAGGTTGTCGAAGGACAGCATCACGCCCTTGGGACGGCCGGTGGTGCCTGACGTGTAGAGCATCACGGCGATGTCTTCGCCCTTGCCGCCGGAAAATCCCTGTTCCCAATTGCCGGCAAGCGAGCTGTCCTGCTTCAGCAGCTCCCGGCCCTGGTCCTGAACCGACGCATAAGCATGAAGATGGGTGTGATCGTAGTCGCGCAGGCCCCGCTCTTCATCGTAGATGATGTCGCGGAGCGACGGAACTTCATCTGACATCGACAACAGCTTGTCGACCTGCTCCTGGTCTTCGACTACGGCAAACTTGACCTCCGCGTGACCGAGAACGTAGGCCATTTCCTCCGCAACGGAGTCGGAATAAACGGGAACCGGCACGGCGCCGGCAGCCTGCGCCGCCACCATTGACCAGTAGAGCCGCGGGCGGTTTGCGCCCACAATTGCGACCTTGTCGCCGGTTTCAAGCCCGAGGGATTTCAGTCCGATTGAAAAAGCGCGGATTTCTTCCAACACCTCGGACCAGGTCCAGCTCTGCCAGATCCCGTAGTCCTTTTCCCGGAACGCTGTCCGGGTTCCGAAAGCCTTTGCATTGTGCAAGAGGATCTTCGGAAAGGTGTCCTCCCCGCGCGGCGAAGCGCTGGCCGACCCTACCATTATTCGTTTCTTCCCCTTGGAGTATCTTTCTCAGGTTCGGCGGAACGTGAAACAGATGCTCCCTTTATCGTTCAACCGGTGCGTTTGCTTTGAGAACGGCACCGATCTGGAAGGCGCCCCGATTCCAGGGTCATTCTTTCAGCGGATATGAAACTATCTGGAGCTGCAACCTTCAACAGGTAATTTGTCGAAAGCCGCACCGGATCGTGTCCCGGACCGCTGAGAGTGAAGCTAGACCGGCCGATTTGCAGCAATATGTGTCAATCATTTCGAATTGTTGCAATTACACTGCGGGTGCGAAGAGATCGAAAATCCGTCGGAGTATGGAACCCATTCGAACGACCTATTCCGGCTGCGCCGGACCGGATTTCACTCGATTTCAGCCGTGCTTTTCCGCTCCACCAGCCAGGGTTCAAGCTGAACATTTCCTGGGTCCGGTTTCCCGCCCTCGATCTGTTCGAGCAGCAATCTTGCCGCTTGCTCGCCGACGGCGCGTCGCGGCTGATGGATGGTTGTCAATGGAGGCACGAAGTGGCCGGCAATATCGATATCGTCGAACCCGATAACCGACACATCCTGCGGAACGCGCACGCCTGCCTCGTTCAAGGCTGAAATGAAACCGAAAGCCGTCCTGTCGGAGCCACAGAAAACCGCCGTTGGCCGGTCAGCCAACTTGAGCCATGCCTCAGCTGCCTTCTTTCCGGCAGTCAATGTGTAGTCACCCTCGAAGATCCAGGCCTTGTCTGGATCAGATCCCGCCCTCGACAAAGTTGTTTTGAACCCCTCGAGCCGGTCCCTGCCTGATTTGTGCGAAAGCTGTCCGGTAATGTGGCCGATGGTGCGATGACCAAGCTGAAGGAAGTGGGATATCGCGAGTTCACCACCAAGCTTGTTGTCGACATAGGCCATCGGAACCGCAGGGTCGTTGCTCCACTCGCCCGCCAGGACGATCGACGGTAACGCCGGATTTGCGGCCTGCATTTCGGATATCGACAGATGCCCATCGAGGATCACGATGCCGTCGCAATTGTTCTTGCTGAAGTATTCGTTCAGTTTCGCACGAGACATGGTTGGTTTCCGTGTATCGGCGATCAGAACCTTCAGGTTCTTTTGAGCGCACACTGTCTCGATGCCCTGCAAAACGTTGGAAAAATGCGAATTGCCGATATCGGGCACCAGCGCCACGATGGTTCCCGTATCTCGTCGGCGCAAGTTCCGGGCAGCATGATTGAGAACGTAACCGGTCTCTTCGACAGCCTTTGCGACCTTGTCGCGCATTTTCTTCGAGACCTGTTCAGGCGTCGACAGGGCACGGCTGACGGTCGCCGTTGAAACCTTCGCCGCACGCGCAACGTCCTGAACGGTTGGATTTGGTCTTTTGGCTTCCGACTCTGTCATTCCCCAAAGTTTAGCCGATAACGAACTGATTTCGCTATTCATTCTTATAGATTACGACGAAAATGCAATCATCGCCGCAACCGGATCATCATAAAACGTGTCGCTACGTCAATCGTTCATCCCGGAACAGGCAGAACGCACAGCAAAAGAAAGTGGAATTTCAGAGACGATCGGTCAGTCCGCAACGCCCAGATACTGCTCCATCTGCTCAATGCCGCGCTTCATGTGCGCCTCGATTTCTTTCAGCATAAGGTCGAGACTGTCGCCAAGCGCGAGCTGAAGATAGCGTTCATGCGCGTCCTCAATCGGTGCTTTCCGGCCATGTGCACGCTGGTGTTCGGCCAGGTAAAGCTGCATCCGCCCCGCGATGCGATGCCAGCTTTCCAGAAGAAGCTTGTGATCGCTCGTTTCATAGACCAGAGAATGGAACCGCACCTCTGCCTCACTTGACGCAACATGGTCGTCAAGCTCGAGCGTTGACAGCAGCGCCTTGTGACGCGCCTCCAGCTCGCGGGCGAAGGTCTCATCGCGTCGCTCCCAGACCTCGCGGAAGGCTAGTGTCTCAAGAGCCGTCCTGAGCGAATAGATTTCCCTGACGTCCTCGGGAGAAAGCTGAAGAACCCGCGTTCCCGTGTAAGGGATTGTCTCGATCAAGCCTTCTGCCGCGATCTGTCCCATCGCTTCGCGCAGCGGCCCCCGGCTTACCCCGAAGCGAGCCGCAAGGTCTGCTTCCGTGATCTGGCTGCCAGATTCGATTTCGCCGCTTATGATCGCACGGCGCAAATTGCCGGCGATCTGGTTGCTGAAGGTCTCGCGTTTGATGGGCTTGACCCGGTTTTGCGACATCAATTGCATTTCGTTTTCGTCGTTTGCACAGTTTCGATGAGGTTCAGTTAGCCTCTGTGAGACAGCTTCTCCATAGGATTACCGCAAAACCCATTGCTTGTACGTTTCTTCGGCTTCTGCCGTTGCAGCCCCCGGCATGCCGTTGCCGATGATGCGTCCGTCGATGCGGACCACCGGCGTCACGCCACCGAGCGTTCCTGTGATGAAGGCCTCATCAGCGGCATAGGCCTCTGCAAGTGTAAAGTCCTTTTCGTGAACCGTTCCGCCACGATGCCGCCAACTATCTATCACCGCCTTTTGCGTCAATCCCTTGAAGGAGAAAGACCCGGTCGACGTCCAGAGTTCACGGTCCCTGACGATAAAGAAGTTTGTCGAATTGCAGCTGGCGACGAAGCCGCGCGGATCAAGCATCAGCGCTTCATCGGCACCTGCATTGATTGCCTGGATCAGCGCCTGAATAAGGTTCAGCCGGCTGTGCGAGTTCAATCTGAGATCAAACACATCGGGACCGCTGGTTCTGAAGGTCGACGTGAACAGGGAAAGGCCTTTCGACTTGGCTTCCGGCCGCGGTGTTTTGTATTCGGCGACAATAACCACGGTCGCCTTGCCAACGACAAAGCGCGGGTCCTGGTTCGGTGTGCTTTTCATGCCGCGCGAAACCATGAGCCGGATATGAACGCCGTCCTCCATGGCGTTTGCGTCCAGCGTCTCGCGAATGGCCTGTTTGAGATCTTCGCGGCTGCGGCCGATATCGAGCGCGATGGAGTTTGCGCCTTCGAACATTCTGGTCAGATGGGCATCGAGCTGAAGGATTTTCCCGCCGATGACGCGCAGCCCCTCCCAAACACCGTCGCCCAGGACGAACCCGCTGTCGAAGACAGAGACGACGGCTTTGCTGCGAGGCACGAGCTGGCCATCGACGTAAACCAGCACATTCTCATTCCGCGGATCGGCAACGTAACCCTGTGCACTTGCTGCGTTGTTCATTGGTCACTGGTCTCCGCTAAAACTGAAATCGCCGGTGCTCGGCAAGAAACTGCTGGGTCAGGGGCCGCTTCGGATTTTTCAGCACTTCGTCCGGCGTGCCGCTTTCATAAATCTCTCCTTCGGCCAGGTAGAGGATCCGCGTGGCGAAATGGTAGGCAAAGCCGATTTCGTGGGTGACGAGAAGCATCGTGCGGCCCTCGGTGGCCAATTGCTCGATCACACCCAGAACCTCGCCGACCAGGGCAGGGTCGAGCGCCGACGTCGGTTCATCGAATAGAAGGATTTCCGGGTCCATGGCGAGAGCGCGCGCGATTGCAACGCGTTGCTTTTGACCACCCGACAGGCGCGATGGATAGGTATCGGCCTTGTCGGCGAGACCGACACGTTTAAGTTCGCGCACGGCGCGTTCGTGTGCCTTTCCAGAGGGGACGCCCAGAACCGTTTTCAATCCTTCGGCGACGTTTCCGGCAACAGTCATGTGCGGAAACAGATTGAATTGCTGGAACACCATGCCGACGCGCTGGCGGAGCTTGCACAACTCGCGTTCTGAAAACTTTAGCTCTCCATTTCGCCCTTGTTGCCCGACAAGATCGCCATCCAGCTCCATCCGACCTTCATTGGGCGTTTCCAGCACGTTGATACAGCGCAGCAGCGTGCTCTTGCCGGAGCCCGACGCCCCCAAAATAGCAATGCGGTCGCCCGGCATGACGTCGAGATCAACCTCGGAGAACACCTGCAAGGATCCGAAGTGTTTCCCGAAGCCGGACAGTCTGAGAACAGGATCAGTCACGTTCAGTCACTCCGTGCAAGATGCCGCTCGAGCGCGTAGGTCAGACGCACGATCGGGTAAAGAATGATGAGGAAGATCGCCGCGATGACGGTGTAAACCTCGAGAGGATTGAAGCTCAAAGACGCGATCAGCTTGCCCTGTTGCAGCAGCTCCACATAGGCAACCACTGAGGCCAGCGTGGTCATCTTGAAGATTTCGACACCCCGGTTGGTAAGCGCCGGAACGATGCGACGGATGGCCTGGGGCAAGATCACGCGGTAAAGGGTCTGGACGCTGTTCATACCGATCGCCCGCGCGGCCTCCCATTGGCCCGGCTCGATCGACTGGATGCCCCCGCGAAAGATCTCTGCCGAATAGGCCGCCGAGTTCAGCGAAATGCCCAGGATGGCTGCCAGGAACGGATCGATTTCTATCGGCACGATGATCGGCAACGCGTAATAGAACCAGAGGATCTGCACGAGCACGGGCGTGTTTCTGAAAAACTCCACGAAGGCTGTCGACAGCCAGCGGATCGGCCGGTTACGCGACCTCTTGCCAAGCGCAATGATCAGGCCGAGCCCCATCCCGAGCACAAGGCAGACGACGAAAAGGCGGACTGTTCCGGCTGCGCCGATGGCAAGCGCATACCAGTTGTTGAATACGTCCTGGAAATTCCAGATGTAGTTCATGGCGTGAACTCACCGCTTCTGGCGAAGCGGCGCTCCATGCGCGAGGCGATGAAACTGATGAAGGAAATCGACACGAAGTAGATCAGCGCGACCACGGTAAAGACTTCCAGTGGCCGGAAGGTTTTCTGGGCAAGTTCATTGGCCTGGAACAACAGATCGGCATAGGAGACCGTCGCAACGAGCGTCGTTGTCTTCATGAGTTCGATCGATCGTTCCATCATTGACGGAAACATGCGCTTGACCGCCTGCGGCAGCACTATGCGGCGCATGCATTGATTGTAGGTCATGCCGATGGCGTGCGCGGCTTCCCATTGCCCCCGTTCGATGGACACGATGCCGGCGCGGAAGATTTCGGCGAAGAACGCACCGCTCTGGATCATAAAGGTCAGCGACGCGGCAAGAAACGGCGTCATTTCGACATTGAGAACAATCGGCAGGCCGAAATAGAACCAGAACAATTGCACGAGTGGCGGCGTCGTTCGAAAGACTTCGATCACGATGCCGGCCGGAACATTCAGCCAGCGCTTTTCCGACAGTCTGGCGAATGCCAGCAACAGCCCCACCACCAGGCCTCCGGACAGGGCTGTGCCGGTGAGAATGAGGGTGTTGCGAAAGCCGACCAGCAAAAAGCCGCCTTCCGCAAGAACCGGTGAGAAGTCCCACTCGTACATGTCCGATCCGAACCTTAGAGAAGTTCTTTGATGATCGGCGGAGCAGATTTCGGATCAAGGCCGAACCCTGTCAGGAACTCCTCGTACCATGTCTGAATCTTGCCGGACTGGTAGTAGTCCGTGAGTTGCTCGTTGACAAAGGCGACGAATTCCGTGTCGTCCTTGCGCACCGCTGCACTTGTCGGGTTGGACTTGACCGGTGTCGGCACCACGATCTGCCCGCGGCCAAGTTTCTGGCGGGCGGCAATCAACGGCGGATGGAACAGGCAGACCGCATCAACGCGCCCTGACTGGAATGCCGCGATCGCTTCCGTGTTGCCCGGAAAGCGCTGAATGTCGGCCGAACCGACATTTTCGGTCAGGAATTTGTCCATGCTGGTCGCCTGGGGCACGGCAATTTTGATCTCGGGCTTGTTGAGGTCTTCCCAGGACGTCACGGGAAGGTCGTCCTTGGCAAGCACGGCGAGCGAGTAATAGAGCAGCGGATTGTCGGGAAAGCTTGCTGCCTTCTTCCGCTCATCCGTCGCGTCCAGCACGAACATCACGTCGATCTTGTTGCTTTGGAGCGCCGCGACCGCAGTTCCCCAGGTGACTTCAACGGGTTCGAACTCGACCCCAAGCGCTTCCGCCATGGCCTTGCCTGCGGATACGCCGACACCGGACGCCCATTCCCCGGTCGCCGGGTCCTTGGAATACCAGGGTGGTGCCTGGGTGACACCTACCCGCAACTTTCCCCGTTCCTTGATATCTTCCAGCGAACCCGCCGCCAGGGCCGGGATTCCACCTGCGATTAGCGACGAAGCCACTGTGGCCCCGGTTAAAGACAAAACGGTACGACGGCTGAATTTCATCTCTTGGTTCCCCTTCTCTTCTGGCGGCTCGGTGTTGGCAGCGCTCATGTCATCTTTATCAAACCGCTCTTATTGTCGATTGTCAACAATTTACCATCCCGCACTTTTCCATCCTGTCTGACTGTCGGTCGCCATCGCATCAACCATTGCCAGACCGGCTTGCCAGAGTGAGCCGTCAACCAGTCAGAGCCATTTCACAGCCAGGAAAGACAGCGCCATTTTCAATGTTGGTGCGACCAGTTTCAGGAACGGTCCGTTTCCATCGCTGCGAGAACCTCGTCTCGGCTCATCTGGAACCGGTCGGATTGATCGCGGTCGAGGTGCTCACCGTCGACCCACGCATAGTCGTCAAATGTTTCGCAGTTCTGGACCCAGAACTCGTGGTAGAGCTTCGGCGCGTGTCCCCAGGCTCCGCGGTGCGCGATGTCGTTGCGCCAGGTCTTCAGGTCTTTGCGCGTTTTGAAGCGAATGATGCCGATCTGCTCGCCGTCATCTGCCTTGTAGAATTTGAGCGAGATGAAACCCGGCATCGAACAGACGGCCTCCACCATGTCCGCATTGAGTTGCTTGTGCAGCTCCCGGTCATAGTCTTCGCGGTATGTCACGCCAAAAATGCAGATGATCATGACGCGTTCCTCGCTGTCTTCTGGGGTTTTGCGGAGGGTCAGGGCACGGTCGTGCCACCCATATCCTGGCCAGGATAGTAATTGAACCAACGAAGCCACGCCTGTCTGACAGCGACCTGAAACCGTTCGCGAACGTCGGACCGGTCTTGCTGAAGCAAGAAGGCCGTTCAACATTACCCGCAATTTTTGTGGTTGGTCCTAGCAGTCGATGTCGACACCTTGCCGTGCCAACTCAACGGCGCGCCCGATGAAGTCGCCGATCCTGCTTTCGGCAACGGACTTGGTCTTGGAAAAACGAATGCATCCCTTGCCGACGCTCAGTCCCTTCAGAAGCTCGTTCTTCGGATCGATCCGTGATGCATTGCCGACGTAGAGGCTGACGTAATTTCGCTGCGCATTGAGATGAAAGACATAGGAGCCGTCGAGCGTATACCCGAGCATCTTGTAATGGATGCACTCTTCCATATCCGGCGCAGCGGACAGAATGATCTCCCGGATCTGCATGAGGCTGTCCCGGCGCCAGTCTGTTTCAAGTTGTGCCAGATACTCTTCCGGTGATGCCGCTTCATACTGCATGCCAAGTCTCCCTGGTACCAACTGTAGCTCATTTCCGGACTTCGCTCGCCTTCAACTCAGTTTCAACCCGCCTGCAACTTCTAGCACCTAGTCCGCAGGTTTCAACGCGATGGTAATATTCCGAAGGGTCTCTACCCTCACATAAATCATGGATTGCCAGGAGTTCGCCAGATGACCGGCGCAAGGACCATGCGCAACAGGATCTCCCGGTCGGGGCGCAGAAAAAAGCAGCCAAGCAAGTCCCCAAAGGCGTCCGGCATTCCCTACAAGAACCTGATCATCACATCCGTGATCACGATCCTGATCGGAGCAGTCTTCGGCGATCTGATCGTGAAGAAGAACATCCAGAATTACAATGCCGAGCACGCAGCGTTCGTCGCCAGTCCCCAGGCGGGCGACGAAGCCTTTTTCGCAGCGCGCGCCGTCTACGACACGAGACTTCGCGAAAGACGGCGGCAGACACAGAAAATCATCAAGTATATCGCCGATGACAGCGTCTCCGCCTTTACCGAGAATTATTCGCTCTACAGCGCCGCCTTGTCGGACTGGAACAACCACCATGACGCAATGGCGCGGAAAATTCTAGACACGACCAAGTGTGAGGCGCGCTATCCGCGAGAAGCAACGGATGAACGTGCACAGGCGATCGGGCCGCATTTCGATCTTTTTCTCGGCCTTGAAGGCTTCAACCCCTATCTGACCGCAAAGCCCGGCAAGGCCGAAAAGGCTCGCGAAAAGTTCCTGAAGGAAGGCCGTTTCTGCCCGACTTTTTTCCTGACAAAGTCCTCAAACCATTCCGTGCACAGCGTCTTCGCTTCGATGCACAGGCGGATCTACAATTACCGGGAACACGACTACACGGAGTGCCGGCTGCGTCACCGGCGCAATCTTCAGGCCTATTACCAGTCATGCCTGCGTGAAGAAACGCCGGAGCTGCAGACCGACTGTATGCGTCATTTCGATCAGAAGATCGCGGATGGCTCATTCTGCGACAAAGGGGAGTTCAACATTGAGGACTACAAGGTCAAGGACGTGGAATTCAACGAACTCGATTTTTACTGGGGTCTCGGCGACCGCTTTTTCAAGACCTTCCGAAAGGCCTTCATTCTCGATTATTGCGAAGAACAGATCGGCTTCTGGGGCAACGCGCTCGGCTGGAACTGCGCCGTCATTGTCGAAGAGCATTTGAAAAAAGGTTGAGTCGCGCAGTTTCGACCCTTTTCCTCATCGGAATTATCGAATGAAATCAATGTCCGGACACGAATTTCCTCGCGTCCGGATCTAAAAATGATAGTTGTTTCGTGCCACTCGAGGCCAACTGGCCGGGCATTGCATCACCAATCAGTTCGACAACATGCACAAAGAAAAGAAGTCCGAGACCCTGGAAGTTCGCTTGAGCCACAGGGAAAAGACAGCCTTCGCGAGCCGTTCAGCTGAGCGTGGCGAAAGCATGAGCGCAGCATTGCGCCGGATGATTGCCGACTACGCGATGCAGCGTTCGAAACCAAAAGAGGTCTCTATGTGGAAGAAAGTCACGCTTATGATTGCCCCGGTTGCCGCCATTGCAGCACTTGCTGCGGCCATGTCCCTTGTGGATGCTGAGGCACGAGTGGATTTTAAAGGCAATTTCCAGGCAAAAGACGCAAACGGCGACGGCTTCGTTGACCGGCAGGAAATGATAGCCGTCATGACAAAGCGCGCGGCGCAAGTGGATTTGCCGGACGTTTGCGACGGGACGGAGCTGGCCCGTAAGTGGACATATTCACCGGAAATTCTTGCGGACGGCGAGATCGAGTTTGCAGATGGGAATGCGGACGGCCGGCTAACGCTTCAGGAGGTCATTGCCGCGGTGGAACGCAAACGGGCTGCAGACTTTGTCGGGGCGGACGTTGATTCCAACGGATACGTAACGGTCTCCGAATTGGCGGAGGCCTACCGTAAGGACGAGGTCAACATCAGTGCTGAATGTCGCGCAGCCATAGATATGCAAGGTGCCGCCAAAGCACCGGAGATTGTCGCTTATCTCGATCGAGACGGAGATGAGCTCGTTAGTTTGCGTGAGTTCGTCGACCACTAGCGCCGCCGCCATCCCCCTCCCTTTTTGAACTATGTGTCCCTGGTTCAGTCTCTAGGTGTTTTGGTCTAATCTCCCCTCCATGGAGGAGACCAAACACCTGAAAGCGCAGCTTGATCTGATGCAGGCCGCGCTCGACCACATCAATCAGGGCTTTACCGTGTTCGACAGCGACCTCAAACTGGTCGCGTGGAACCGGGGCCTGTCCGACATGCTCGACATGCCCGAGGACATCATCCGGCGCGGGTCTCATCTGGAAGCGTTCATCCGGGTGAATGCGGAACGCGGCGAATACGGCCCTGGCGACATCGAAGGCAAGATCGCCCGCCGGATTGAACGGGCCAAGCTGTTCGAGCCGCACTTTTTCGAGCGGGTCCGCCCCAACGGACAGATCATCGCCGTTTCCGGCACACCGCTGCCCCAGGGCGGTTTTGTCACCATTTATTCCGATGTCACGGAAGAACGGCGCCGGCAGGAAAAGCTTGAGCGCACCGTCGAAGAGCGCACGCGAGCCCTGCAGCAGAGTGAAGACTGGCTGCGTCTGGTCACCGACAACATCCCGGCCCTGATCGCCTATCTGTCACCTGGTCCGGTGTTCCGCTTTGCCAACCGGCGCTATGCGGACTGGTTCGGACAGTCCGTCGCGTCCATTGCCGGCCGTTCTGCCGCGGATGTCGTCGGTGCCGACCTCTTTGCCGAGCTGGAACCGCACATCAATCACGCCTTCAAGGGCAACGCGGTCAGCTATGAATACCAGCGTGACCGGCCGGACGGGACGCGCGCCTATATGCGCTCCACGCTGATCCCCGACATGACCGCCGATGGCCGCACGCTCGGTATCTTCGTGCTGTCGCTGGACGCGACCGATCAGAAGCAGGCCGAAGCAACGCTCGTTCAGTCCCAGCGCATGGACGCAGTCGGCAAACTGACCGGCGGCCTTGCCCACGACTTCAACAATCTGCTCGCAATCCTGATGGGCAACCTTTTGAGCGTCAGCCGCATGGAGAGCCCGCTCGACAAGGGCGAACTGGACCGGAAACTAACGCCCATGCTGGAGGCAACAAAACGCGGAACGGATCTGATCCAGCGCCTTCTGGCCTTCAGCCGCGGCAAAGCGATCGATCCTCAAACAGTTTCGCTGGCAAAGCTTGTCGCCAATGCCGGTGGTCTTCTGGAAGGATCACTGCCGTCTTCGATCGTTCTAGAAACGGATGTTGCCGATCGCAGCATCGGTGCGCGGATCGACCCGACCCAGATGGAAACGGCGCTGATCAACCTGGCTTTCAATGCACGCGATGCCATGCCTGACGGCGGCACTTTGCGGATTTTCCTGAGCGAAACAGTTCTTGAGCAACGCGAAGCAGACGAACTCGGCGTACCGCCGGGACATTATGCCCGCATCTCTGTCACTGACACGGGCACCGGCATGGACGAAGAGACCCGGCTGAAAATATTCGAACCGTTCTTCACCACGAAAACATTCGGCACCGGCAGCGGCCTCGGCCTGTCCATGGTCTATGGTTTCATCCATCAGTCCGGCGGCGCCATCACTGTCGACAGCGCAAACGGCAAGGGAACCAGCCTGACGCTCTATCTCCCCTATCACAAGATAGCCTTGTCCGGTTTTGAGGATGCTGCAGGGCAGAGCGACGAAGACGTAAAGCGCGGTCAGGGGGAACTATTGCTGCTGGTGGAAGATGATCCGGATGTCGCGAATGCGGTGACCGACCAGTTGCAAAACCTCGGCTATGCTGTTTTGCGCGCGGAAAGCGCTGAAGACGCGCGAAGCCTGGCGCTTGACTTGCCCGAACTCAAGGCTGTCCTTAGTGACATCATCATGCCGGGGCAAACCAACGGCCTTGCACTTGCAAGAGAAATCCGGCGTGAACGGCGCGATCTTGGCATCGCGCTCATGTCCGGCTACGCGGATTGGTCCGGTCTTGCCGGCCAGGACAGGGAATGCGAGTTTCCGGTCTTGGCGAAACCCTTCGCAGATGATCAACTGGCCGACACGATCCGGAAGATTCTCTCCTAAGGGGTCGGCCCCACAAGACGCGAGTGAGTGATTTGCAGACACGCTCCGCACAGGCGGCAAAACTGACGGTTTTCATCGTCGATGACGAGCCGGAGATCGGTCAGCTTCTGCAGGATGCCATGTCCCAGTTCGACATGCAGGGAGAGGTGTTTTCAACGGCCAAATCCGTGCTTGCAGCGCTCGCCAATCAGACCCCGGACGCCTGTATTGTCGATCTGGGCCTGCCCGACATGGAAGGCATGGCCTTAATCAACGAAATCCGCCGGAAATCTTCCGTCCCGATCATCGTCCTGTCCGCACGCGGGCATTCGACGGACCGGGTCTTGGGGTTGGAGCTGGGCGCCGACGACTACGTGGTCAAACCGTTCGACCCGCGTGAAGTCGTCGCGCGCATAAGATCGATCCTGCGCCGTGCAACCGATCAGGCACCATCCAAAAGCATGATCGAGACCGCCCGGTTCGAGGGCTGGACCTATCAGCCGTCTTCCCACGGCCTGATCTCGCCGGAAGGAGAGGAGACCTTTCTGTCGACCGGCGAGGCCACGCTTCTCGAGGCATTGTTACGCGCTCCGAAAAGGGTGCTGACGCGGGACTATCTCCTGGAACATGGCGGCCGCGACGAAAGCCTCGACCGTTCGATCGATGTCCGCATTTCAAGGATCCGGAAGAAGCTGAACCGCAAGGACGGCCCTGCGCACATCCGGACCATCTACGGCTCGGGCTACATGCTCACCTGCGATGTGAAGTGGAGTTGAGGTTTCAGCGGAGCATACAGTCTGCTGCCGCCGATAATCACCCTTGTCACCCCGGGCGAACAACGTGAGACCCGGGGCCCACTCACTTCCAGAATGTGCGTTGCTAAAATACTTCCTGCGCCAAATCGGGAGAATTGAAGCAAGATGATCTGAGAGTAGGCCCCGGCTCGGCGCTGCGCTTGGCCGGGGTGACACCGACACTTTGCGACGCTTTTCCCATAAGGGAGAGCGCATTTGAACGGTGTTGAAACTGACCTGAAGCTTTGCAATGGCAAAGACTCACTTTTGTCACCCCGGGCGAACACCGTGAGACCCGGGGCCTACTCACTTCCAGAGCGCGTCTTGCGACAAAAATTCCAACCTCAAATCGTCAGAACTGAAGCAAGATCATCTGAGAGTAGGCCCCGGCTCGGCGCTGCGCTTGGCCGGGGTGACGCAAAGTCAATCCGGTCAAAATCACCCCGCCTCCAATCAAAAAAAGCGGGAAGATTTCTCTCCCCGCTTTTCCTGTTCTGGTCCGGCGCTTTAGAAGCTCAGAGAAATATCCCTGTGGTCGGAAAGGCAGCCGGCCACATCGAGCGCCATGTCATTCGGCAACCGGTCCTGCTGTCTCAGGCCGATATTGTTGACGATGGCTGCGTCATATTCTTCAAGCACCGGCAGCAGCTCGTTTGCAGCTCTTTCGCGCCAGGCCAGATCGGCCTGGAGTGCGGCAATCGAATTGTCGATCTCGGCAATGGCCGCTTCCGCATTCGGCTCACGGCTGCGCATGATCTTGCGGGCTTCGGTCAGGCCCTTGCGGATCTCGCTAGTGCCTTCGGCTTCACCCACCTTGGAGCGCATTTCGGCAATCACCTCGACGGCCGCTTCCGGTTCAAGCTGGGCCACCTGTTCTTTCAGCGCATCCAGCTCAGGTCCAAAATCGGCAACCGTCTGCACATCCGCGAGGATCGCCTTCAGTTCCACGATCGGCTCGTAAGCCTGGTCGACCGTGCGGCGGTAGGTCGTGCGTGCCGTGTTTTCCGCCTTCTGGATCTGGGAGAATTCGCCATACACCTCTTCCCAGTTGTCCGGAATATTCTCCAGAATCGCGTCATGCTCCGCCTGAAGCTCTTCGATCCTCGCCTGGGCACGGGCACCCTGTTCCGGTGTGTAAACGGCACCCTCGCCGGACCGGTCGACGATGACCTGCAATTCCTCAATTCGGTGATCGATCCGGCGCGCATCGCGCTCATAAGCCCGGACTTCGACATGGATCGGCTTGAAATCGCCCGCAGCAGCTTGCACCTGATTTTCCGCTTCGCGGATCGCCTCCATCTGCGGCAACGCTTCGCGGGCCTTTGCAAATCCTTCCACCAGATCGTCGCGCAGATCCTCAGGCAGGTAGCTCATGTCGACGCCTTCCGCCTTTTCAATAGCCGCCAGGATCGTGCTGCCGTTTTGCTGGAAGTCCTCATAAACGAGCCTTTCCATGCAATATTGCAGGCGCGGGTTTTTCGGCGGCGGCGCGGTCTCCGACAGCAGCGTCGACCGGTTCGGCAGGTAGTTCACAAGCTGTGGGTAGAACCCGACAATGCCGAGGGCCACGAGCTGCAGCGCGATAAAGGCAATCACGCCCTTGTACATGTCGATGGTCTTGACCACCGCCGGTGCCACACCACGAAGATAGAACAGTGCAAAGCCGAAGGGTGGCGTCAGGAACGACGTCTGGATGTTCAGGCCGATCATCACGCCGAGCCAGACGGCGGTGACGTTCGCAGACGGATCTGCGAGCAGGATCGGGGCCACGATCGGCACGACAACCACGGCAATCTCGATGAAGTCGAGGAAGAAGCCGAGAATGAAGATCACCAGCATGACGATCAGGAACTGCGCCCAGAAACCGCCCGGCAACCCTTGCAGGAAGTCCTTGACGAGTTCCTCGCCGCCGAAAGCCCTGAAGGCAGAGGTCAGCATGGCGGCGCCAAGAAGGATGATGAACACCAGAGACGTTGTTTTCGCCGTGTCGATCATCACGCCGCGCAGCGTGTCTTCAAGCTTCAGCGTCCGCCAGCCGGACCAGAAGATTGCAATCAGAAGCAGGGAAACGGCGATCAGGGCAAGCACCAGACCGAGCGCATCCTGACTTGTTTCGATGAGCTTGATATTCACCGCGCCGATGAAACTGATTACCATCGCCAGACCAAGGAGGGCGATGATCGCAATGATCGCAGGCGAATAGGCGCCGCGCTCTCCTTCGCGCAGGCGATAACCGGCCATGATCATGGCACCGACGGCACCGATGGCACCGGCCTGGTTGACCGTCGCGATACCCGCGATGATTGAACCGAGAACCAGGAAGATCAGGGCCAGCGGCGGCACCAGCGTGATGACGACCTTGACCGCGAACTGGCGGGTAAACGTACCTTCTTCATGAACGGCAGGCGCCGCCTTCGGGTTCATCAGGGCAAAGCCGAGAATGAACAGCATGTAGAGCCCGACAAGGACGAGGCCCGGCAGGAACGCGCCGAGGAACATTTCGCCCGCACTTGTCGACACCACGGAGAAGTCCGACGGCATGGAAAGCTCACCGGTGCTGGCCTTATAGAGCGTCTGGCGCAGCGAGCCCGCCTGATCGACCGCGCTTGCCAACTGGTCGGCAAGAATGATGAGAACGATGGACGGCGGAATGATCTGACCGAGCGTTCCCGACGCCGCGATCGTGCCGGTTGCCAGCGGAACGGAGTACTTGTTGCGTAGCATGGCCGGCAACGAGATCAGACCCATGGCCACAACGGTTGCGCCGACGATACCTGTGGTCGCTGCCAAAAGCGCGCCCACGAAGACGACTGAGATGCCGAGACCGCCCGGAACGGGACCGAACAGGCGGGCCATGGTCACCAGCAGATCTTCCGCGATCTTGGAGCGCTGGAGCATGATGCCCATGAAGACGAACAGCGGAATCGCGATCAGCGTGTCACGTTCGGCTTCCCAGTAAATGCCCCGGAAGTTGGTAACACCCGCGCTGAGCCACTGGCCCGGTCCGCCATGGGCGAAATAGGCATCCGTATCACCGGCAAACATGTAGCCCGCACCGGCTGCGATACCGATGGTCAGGATGGCGGATCCAGGCAGGGCGAAGGCAACCGGAAAGCCGGAGCCGAGCGCGAAAGCCATCAGGAGAACAAGAATAAGGAGGAAGAAGAGTTCCATTTCAGAAGATCTCGCCGGGCGTTAACTGACTGGATGGTTTTCGTGTTCCCGGCCGCCGGGCTCGCCGCGAATGTCGGCGATCGCGTCCAGGAAATAGGCCACGAATTGGATCAGCATGGAAACTGCGAACACGCCCAGGAAACCTGCCATGAGATATTTCACATAGAGGCCGAAACCGGCCTGCGTCACCTCATAGGACAAGATCGGGCTGTTGATGATGTTCTGCTTGCCGCCCATACCGATGACGAGAACGACCGTACAAAGGCTCATGCCGAGAACCACCGAGCCGATCGCATTGACGTAGCCTTTCGTCTTCGCTGCCATGCCGGCATAGAAAACGTCGACACGCACATGCCCTTCTTCGCGCAGCGTATAGGCACTCGCAAACAGGAACAGGGCCGCGTACCAGAAGCGCACGAGGTCGGCCAGGAAGGCCTGCTCGTAAGAAAAAACGAAGCGTCCGATAACGATGAGAAGTTCAGCGACCACGACCAGAAGAGCAAGCCAGGGAAAGGCCAGGATACCTCGGGTGAAGACCGCCAGCACAACCGACAACGCGATCAGCGGCATGTGAACATAGGCACCGCGGAACGCCGATCTTCCCAGGTCATTGGCAAGGCCTTCGCCGACCACTCCCGGCAGCAATCCCTCGATCCGCATGAAGGAGATGGCACTGTCGACAAGGCCGACGATCAGGACCGCAAAAAAGGCAGCTCGGATCAGGAACGTGTTGATGTTGCTGATACGCTCACTGTCCTCTCGCAGGGTGTTTCCGTTGCGAAGGACATAGGCAATCGCCCACAGGACCAGAACAGCATAAAGCAGCAATTGCAGCCACGACCACATGATGGGCAGAGATCCGTTCGCCGGTCTGCCAAAGATTGGATCAATGCCGGGAAGATCTTGCCAATAGGTCAGATAGTTGTTGATCAGAAACGCTGCCATGACCGCAAGAACGATCCAGCCGAAGAGGCGGAATATGCGGGCACTGCCGGCATCGCCGGATTTCATGGCAGGCGAGCCGTCTTGAACCGTGTCCAAGGCCGTCATCGTGGCTATGCCTTTTTCGTCTTGTCAATGAAAGAGGGACGGGAAAGTTCCCGTCCCTTTGACACCAGGTTCCGCTTAGGACGGAATACCCAGAACGCGGTTGCGCTTGTTGGAATACGCGATATCGGAAATCGCCATCCAGCTGCCAATCTCCTGGCGCGCATTGATGAAGCTTTCGAAGATCTTCTTGGCAAGCGGGGAGTGATCCATCGCTTCTTCCAGAACTTCCTGGGCTGCTTCACCGAAGGCGTCGTAGATTTCGTCGTTGAACTCACGCAGCTCGACGCCGTGCTCGTTGATCAGACGGTTGAGATAGACACCGTTGTTTGCGTTGGTTTCTGCCATCGTGTTGGCATTTTCTTCCGCGCAGGCTGCGGTGATGATGGCCTGATCGACTTTGTCGAGGCCGTCCCACCAAGCTTTGTTTGCACCCAGTGCAAGCATTGCGCCCGGCTCGTGCATGCCCGGATAGTAGTAGTACTTGGCGGCTTCGTAGAACTTCATGAAGTAGTCGTTGAACGGACCCACCCACTCGGTTGCGTCGATCGCGCCGGAGACAAGGTTTTCGTAGATCTGGCCACCCGGCAGGGAGACCGGAGACGCACCGAGTTTCGCCATGACGTCACCGCCCTGACCCGGAATACGCATCTTCAGACCCTTCAGGTCGTCAGCGGTTTCGATTTCCTTGTTGAACCAGCCGCCCATCTGGACGCCGGTGTTGCCCATGGCAATGTTCTTCAGGCCGAATTCGCCAGCCAGTTCGTCCCACAGCTCCTGGCCGCCACCGAACTTGATCCAGGCATCCATCTCGGTCACGGTCAGACCAAAAGGAACGGCGGTGAACGCAGCCCAACCCGGGTGCTTGCCTTTCCAGTAGTAGTCCGCGGCAATGTAAGCCTGTGCGTTACCGGAAGCGACTTCGTCGAATGAGTCAAAAGCACCAACGCGTTCGCCGGCGGCGAAATACTGAACGTTGATACGGCCTTCGGTCAGTTCGGCAATACGGGCTGCCAGGCGCTGCGCGGGAATACCCAGACCCGGGAAGTCGCGCGGCCACGTGGACACGATGACCATGTCCTTGGTGCCTTGAGCGATTGCCGGAGCAGCAAGCGCGGAGCCAGCAGCAACACCACCGACGCCAAGACCAGCTTTTTTGATAAACGAACGACGATCCATTAGTTTCCTCCCTAATCGGACCAGTTATCGGACCGGAATACACCCTTGCACCGATCTCGACGTATGTCTAGTTGACGGTACGGCGGGAATGCTATTCGTGGTTCTGCGCATTTTCTCAGTAGTACTACCGAGATCTGCGCAATAGTTTTTCGGTTTCCGGCGTGAGTGCGCAATAGGGGGCAACTTTCGTGACCTTTAAGACAAAATTGCTACTTATAACAATCTTGCCACTGATCGCGGTGTCTTTCCTGATCGGCGGCACCACCTACTACCAGTCCCTGAAACTGATCAACGCCGAAACGCAATCCGTCGAGCAACGCATTCTTGCGGCCAAACGACAGGAGATCCGCAACTATGTCAGTCTGGCGCTGACCTCCATTGAACAGATCTACAAGGAAGAACCGGAAGGACGTGAGGCGGCTCAAGAAGAAGTGAAGGAAATACTGGAAAACCTGACCTTCGAATATGACGGCTACTTCTTCGTCTACACACTGGACGGTACCAACGTCGTTCATCCGAAGCTGCCCCATCTTGTGGGCGGTAACTGGTGGGATCTGCAAGACGACAATGGCGACTATGTGATCCGGAACCTCATTGCTGCGGCCAAGGGCGGCGGCGGGTTCCATCAGTATGTCTGGCACAAACCTTCAACCGGTTCGGTGGAGGAAAAGCTTGGGTATGCCATCCTTTTGAACAAGTGGGACTGGATGCTCGGCACCGGGCTCTATACCGATGACATTGCAAGGGAGGTCTCCGCGATCCGGTCCGACTTTGCGCATTCCATACGCCAGACGCTGCTGGTCACTTTCCTGATCACACTGGCCGGCATCGTCATCGCCGGGTCCCTGATTGCCGGCGTCCGCTTCTCTGAACAGCGCTTTGCCGACAGCAAGCTGAAGGAACTGACCAACCGGATCTTCCAGGTTCAGGAACAGGAACGCAAACGCGTCTCCACCGAACTTCACGACAGCATCTCGCAACTGCTCGTTTCCGTTCGCTATGGCGTGGAAATGATCCATTCGGAAGCAACGCGTGACCCTGACCTGCAGGTACAGGCTGCCAAGTGTTTGAAGACGCTCGACGGCACAATTGCGGAGGTGCGGCGCATTTCAAGGGACTTGCGGCCAAGTGTTCTCGATGACATGGGCCTCGCCGCCGCACTCGGAAGTCTCGGCAAGGAGATCCAGAACCAGTCCGGCATCAAGGTCAACGTCAACGCCGAACAGTGCCACAGTCGGCTGTCGGACGGTGCCAAGACAGCGCTCTACCGCGTCGTGCAGGAATGCATGACGAATGTTGCCCGCCACTCCCAGGCGAGCAAGGTGAACATTGATCTGAAAGTAGGAGCACAAAGCCTCACGCTGAGCGTTGCCGACAATGGTGTCGGCCTCCCGCGCCCGCTACCCAAGACCGGTGGCCTCGGTTTCCGCAACATGCGCGAACGCATCGAAACCTATGGCGGCAAACTGATCCTGAGCCGCCGCTCTTCCGGCGGCACGCGGATCAAGGTTCAGATGCCGTTCGACAATACCGCTGCAAAGGCAGCGTGATCCAATGACACTGAACGCCGCCGGTTCCGATTTCCCTGACAGACCGATACGCGTGCTGCTTGCCGACGACCATGAACTGGTGCGTGACGGCATCCGGGCCCGTCTGCAAAAAGTTCCCGAGCTGGAAGTGGTCGGCGAAGCGACAAACGGCCGGGAGGCCGTCCAGATGACCCGCAATCTGAAACCGGACGTGCTTTTGATGGACGTCTCCATGCCGGTCATGAATGGCCTGGAAGCTGCGATGGAAATCCGCAGAACCCAGCCCGGGGTCGCGGTGCTGATCCTGTCCATCTATGACAATCCCGAATATGTGCGCGGTGTGGTGCAGGCCGGTGCCCGCGGCTACATCCTGAAGGACATTTCTGCGCAGGAGATGATCACCGCCATCACCAGCGTCGCCTCGGGAGGCTATTTCTTCTCCTCCGCCATCGGGCCGAAGCTGGTCGGCGCCAACGCTTCAGCGCCGGTTGAAGACCCCTACGGACTGACGGAGCGCGAGCGACAGGTACTCACCGCCATTGCAAAGGGCCAGCCGAACAAGGAGGTTGCGAAGGCGCTCGGCATCAGCGTCCGCACCGTTGAATCGCATCGCCTCAACCTGCGCGAAAAGGTCGGCAGCAAGAACGCCGCGCAACTTTACAAGGTGGCTCAAGAACTGGGATTGCTGGATTAGATGTCTTTCCGTTACACCTTCTTGAACTATTGAAATCCGGTACCACCCGACTCACAAGGTTGAACATGACCAAACCGCTTGTCCTGGTGACTGCAGATGTCAAACCCGTCGACGGGTTCAACTGGCACGCCGTGAATTCCACCTATCTTCATGCTGTTCTGAAGGGCTCCGACGCCATTCCGATGATTTTACCCTCGCTCGGCGCTGAACTGGATCTGGACGCGGCGCTCGACCAGGTCGACGGCGTCCTCGCCACCGGATCGCGCTCCAACGTCAATCCGCAGCTTTACGGTCAGGAGCCGACGGAGGCAAACGGCCCTTACGATCCGGACCGCGATGCAACAACATTGCCGCTTCTGAAACGCGCAATCGAACGCGGCATTCCGGTCTTTGCCATCTGTCGGGGCATGCAGGAGCTGAATGTGGCCCTGGGCGGCACGCTGTTGACAGAGATCCAGACCTTGAGTGGCCGAGAGGATCACCGTGCGCCGGCATCCGAGCGGCAAGACGAGCGGTTCCGCATCGCGCACCCTGTGGAAGTCAAAGACGGCAGTACTTTGGAGACCGTCGTGGGCGGCGAGCCGTTCGAAGTCAATTCCCTGCACCGTCAGGCGGTCGGTGATCTCGGCAACGACCTCGCCGTCGAGGCGCAGGCTGCAGACGGCACAATCGAGGCCATGTCGGTAAAAGACAGTCCCGGTTATGTGCTCGCGACCCAATGGCATCCGGAATACTGGGTGACGACGGACGGTCCGTCCCAAAAGCTCTTCTCAGCCTTTGGTGATGCCGTCCGGGCCTATAGGGAAAAGCGTCTCGGGCTTTAGGTTATGGCCTCATGAAACGCGCTGGCCCGGCCATGAGCCGGGGTTACTTTTCAATACCTGGCAGGTTCCGGTTCAGGTCAGGGACAGCGCAAGGTGATTGACCCTATCCCCACCCGAGAGCGGCGATCAGCAGGGTAATTCCCAACAGGAACACAATCGCGGCGCCGAGAATTTCGATTGTCCGGTGAACCCGCATAGACATGGGGCTACCTTCACCAAACAGGCGAACAGCGAGGTCCTTTGCACCAACCGCAAGCCCGGCGAGCAGCGACACCGTGATGCCGGTGCCAACTGCCATTGCCAGCGTGGAGGCGACACCTGCCGCGATCATACCCTGCGACAATGCGAAGACGAGGACCACCAGCGCACCCGTGCAAGGACGCAATCCGACCGCGAGGATAATCGACGCAGCCCGGGCGAGCGTAATCTTGCCCTGGATCATGTCAGGCGTTGGCGCATGCGCATGGCCGCATGTCGTACACACGCCATCCGGACCGAAGCTGTGATGATGATGCTGATGCTGATGCTGATGATCGTGCGTGTGGCCTTGGAAGTGATGCACGTGCGCGTGACCATCTGCACCGGCCAGGGCGAGTCGATTTCCTGAAAGACGATCGGCCAAGCCTGAAAAGAGCGGACGGCCTGCCTTTTGCCAGAGAAGCCAGCCGCCAAGTGCGGTGATCATCACGTAGGAACCGATTTCAAACCAGCGTGCGGTGTCCTGGATCGCGATACTTGTGAGATTAAAGACCACCGCCAAACCACCGACCAAGACGATCGCGGTAATCGCCTGTGCAAAGGCGGAGGCAAAGGACAGTGCGATCCCTTTGCGAAGCGTCTCGTTGTTCGCGACCACATAGGACGTGATGATTGCCTTGCCGTGTCCGGGCCCGGCTGCATGAAAGACACCATAAGCAAAGGACAGTCCGATCAGTAGCCAACCCGCATTCGGATTGTTGCGGAACGCGCGCAGACTGGCGACGAGTTTTTGGTAAAATTCCCTTTGCTTGATCGCAATCGTTCCGAACACCTGGTCAAGCAGGCCGGTCTGAAGAGCAGCACCATCCGCGGGGTTGATGACGGCAACCTCGGTCGAAGCGGCAACCTCATCCGCCCGCGTCGTGATTGTTTCTGCCGGTCCGGCAAGCGCGGTTGTGTCCGTTTGCGGCAACGTGTCGGAAGCAGAAACCGACTCCTGAGGCGCGGGCTGGTCCGGTGCGCCGGGTGCCGCTGCAACCGCGCCGGTGCTGGCGCAGTTGATGATCATCTGGTTGACCTGCGTTTCCGCAGCCCACTGAAGCTCTGGCGGCAAATCTCTTTGCTCGGGTCCGATCTGCGCCAGCGCATACGCCGTCGCCGCGTCCAGCGGAGGCGGCTCCTTGCGTGTCACTTGGCAGGTTCCGGGCGCATTGATGGTGCCAACCGCGTCGGCCTCCTGTCCAAACCGGAAATCGACATAATAGGTGGGGTCGTAGATATCGAGCGTTATCGGCGCGGACGCATCGGTCGGGTCCTTGAGCGGCAACACGAAGTGCAGTTCCAGAAGATCAACATCTTCCGGCGCTGTTCCACCATTCAGCTCTATGTCTTCCTGGATGGCCTCGAAGTCCTCGGGCTTCATCATCCAATAGTCTTCCATGGAAACGTTATGGACTTCCAGCCAGTATTCGGTCGGCGTCGTGAAATCGAGTTCGACCCGCGTGTTGTCGCCAAACGTGAAGTAGCCGAAATCGGCCATGCTTTCGACGTTGACCTTGGCAAGCTCGCCAAGTTCCTCGCGTGAATAGACACCGTCCTGGTTGGTATCAAACCCCTGAACCGCGAACGCTGAAAAAGCATCGTCAAAGCGAAACACGTGCTTGACCGCGACGGCCACACCCTGATCGTCGAAGATCAGTTTCGAGCGCGCTTCCACGAAAACATGAGGGTGTGCCAATGCGCCGGCGATCAAAGCGCACAGCACAGCCACAGCAAGTGCAATGCGGTTGAAAACCGTAAGAGCGGCCGCGCCAAATGAGGCGGGAATATTACGCACCGGAATCACCTGTTTCGTCGGATACTTCGAGTTAAATGACATGCGTTGCTTTCTCTGACCAGAGAACACGGCAGGATAATGGCTAACTGCTATCCCGCGCCGCAAAACGTCAATGGGAGATTTTAGACAATTTTTGCCGATAAGAGGAACATACATTCCGCTTTCACGCAGATTTAAGGGAGAAAGAAGACAAAATTCTTTCGATATCACCTAAATTATTTACAACGACAATTACCTGACAGAGCCAAACATGAATGCCTTGCACACATCTGTTCACCACAGCGCGGTTTTTGATCACCCCGAAATGGGTGAGCATGAAAATGTTGTCTTTGCCAAAGACAAGGACAGCGGACTGAACGCAATTATCGCCGTTCACGACACCACTCTGGGTCCTGCACTGGGCGGATGCCGCGTCTGGCCGTACAAAAATCCGGCCGACGCCCTCACCGACGCGCTCAGACTTTCGCGCGGCATGACATACAAGAACGCACTGGCCGGCCTTGATCTCGGCGGCGGAAAGGCCGTCATCATGGCATGTCCGCGTCAGGACAAGTCGGTCGACATGATGGAAGCCTTCGGCCGCCACGTCGAACGCCTCTCCGGCACATACATCACAGCCGAAGATGTCGGCGTTTCCCCGGATGACATGGAAGCCGTCGCGCGCCACACGGACCATGTGCGCGGAACCAGCGCCACCGGGCTCGGCGACCCGTCGCCCTATACTGCGCTTGGTGTCTTCGAAGGCATCAAGGCCTCTGCGCAGCATGTGTATGGCAGCAAGGATCTCGAAGGCAAAACGGTTTCCGTGCAAGGTCTCGGCCACGTCGGATTTGATGTTGCCCGCCAGTTGCACGAGGCTGGTGCCAAACTGATCGTATCCGACATCCATGCGCCTGCTGTCATCCGCGCACTCGAGGAATTCAGCGCAACCGCTGTGGATCCCGGCGAGGCCCATATGGTAGCGTCCGACATCTTTGTTCCCTGTGCCCTGGGAGCCGGACTGAACGCACGCACGATCCCGCAGATCCAGGCACGGATTGTCGCCGGCGCTGCGAACAATCAGCTGCAGACCCCCGCTGACGGCAAGGCCCTGAAGCAGCGCGGCATCCTTTATGCACCTGACTATGCCATCAATGCCGGCGGTGTTATCTCAATTGCGCTGGCGCGGCCGGGTGGCGGCGACACCCGAGTGCGCGAAAAGACGCTGGCGATCGGCGACACGCTGACACTCATCTTCGAGCGCGCGCTGCAAGAAGGCACGACGCCTGAAAGGATCGCAGACAAAATTGCCGAGGAAAGACTGGAGACGGCACGTCGCTAGCAACCCCATTCAGGAGCACGACAAAAATCGGCGGCCGAGGCCGCCGTTTTCCTTAGTACGCGCGCTCAAGCTGGGCTCTTAGGAATACCGCGTCTCGCTTGCTGCCTTGAACATCAGCCTGACTTGAAACTTGGCGTCTTCGACGGCTTTTTCGCCCATCTCCGCGTAACAGGCCGTGACCCCTTCATGAAGCAGATAAAGGGTCGAGGCGAATTGCTCTTGCCCGCTCAGGACACCGAAGAATTCCAGCAACTCACCCTTGTGCCGGTTGACGGTCGCCTTGATTTCGAAGCTGTCCGGGTTTGCAGCCAGCGCCTGCCGGAAAAAACACTCCTTGCCCTGCGTCACGCGCATCCAACCGCCAAGTTTGTCGAAAAGCTGCTCGGCAGCTGCCAGACCCGGCGCCGTTACACCTTCGCGCACATATTTCAGATAACGCTGGTGCCGGTATTCCAGGGCACCCAGGATCATGGCTTCGCGGGACGGAAAGTGACGATACAACGTCCGCATGCTGACACCGACGCCCGCTCGAAGTTCCGGAACACTGGGCTCTGCAAATCCCCGGCTCCAAAAAACCTGCTCCAAACCCGCAGCTATCTGTCTTTGAGCGTCATTCATCATCGAACATTGGTGCGTATACACTGGATTTGCAAGTCAAACTTTCATGATGGCTTGCCCGCAATTCCAAAACTGGCGCCTATCAGGAGAGTAAAAATCTATATTGTCAAGATTGACAGAGTAGAAGCTAACCTCTGACGGACAGCGCGACAAGGCAGCAGCCGGGGTCTGCACCCTAGCAGCTGGGGTGCTTTGAGGACCAGTCGACAAGAAAATCAACGAAGGCGCGCACTTTCGCGCTCAGGTGCCGACGATGCGGATAGACCGCGTAGATCCCGCGTTCCGGCTCCTCGTAGTCCTCCAGAAGAACCGTCAGGTCTCCGTTCCTGACGTCATCGGCGACGAAAAACAGCGGGGTGCGCAAAAAGCCGAGATCCGACAGCACCGCCTCCCTTGCAGCGTTTCCGCTATTGACCTCCAGTGGCCCTTTCACGGAAACGGAAACCCGCTCGCTTCCGTCTCGAAAAGCCCAGTTCTGCTTGTAGCGGTAGTTGGTGTCGATGATGCAGGGACGCGTCGAAAGGTCGGCTGGTACATTTGGCGCGCCATAGCGTTCAATTGCGTTTCGTGTTGCGCAGACAACCGTGCGAAATGGCGCGATCTTGCGTGCGATCAGGCTGGAATCTTCCAGCTGCGTGACCCGAACGGCCAGATCAAACCCTTCTTCCACCAGATCGACGAACCGGTCCTCGAGGCGCAAGTCAAGATTGATGTCCGGATAAAGAACGAGGAACTGCATCATTGCCTTGTTGAGCAGATCGTCTCCCATGGACCTTGGCGCGGAAACCCGCAAACGCCCGCGCACCTCCTGATGGGACGATTGCACGGAAGCCTGCAGATCGTCGATCCGTTGCAGGATTTCCGCGGCTTCCTTGTAGTAGGCTTCACCGACTTCGGTCAGCGACACCTGGCGTGTCGTCCGGTTCAGCAGCCGCACACCAAGTTCGTCTTCGAGCTCCCCGACATATTTGGAAACCAGAGCCTTGGAGCGGCCCATTTCCCGAGCAGCTGCGGAAAACCCATTGGAATCGACAACTTGAATGAAACAGCGCATGCGCGTGATTGCGTCCATCCGGCTCCCTTCCCACTCCAGGCATTCGTTCAGATCTGATTACATGATTTGCCGTCATCCGGTCAAAAGGGACAGCGGCGCACAACGACGATGCTGTTAGGGGCGTAGCGGTTTCCGGCGGCGAAGACGGAACAGGCCGCTAAACAAGCTGACAAGGACAAACCCGGCCAGCGCACCGACCGCCGCACTGGCAACGCCGGCAATGGTAACTGGCACCGCGGGCTCGTAGTCTTCCGCCGTCGCCTGCGCCAACTGGGGATCGAAGCCGCGCGCAAACACCATGAGGCGCCCGATCGGCCCCGCCATTTCCAGCTCTTGTTGCTGTTGCTTCAGCCGATCGAGACGCGCATCAGCGGTTGCCATACTGTTTCCGCGCGCCCTGATGAACGGGTCATCGGAACCCTTCTGACGATCGATCGCCTCGGAAATTGTCAGCCCGAATTGTTCTGCATCGCGCTTGAAGTCGGCCAGAATTTCCTCAAGCGCATCAATAGCGCCTCCCAGGCGCTGGCGATATTGCTGCGAAAACTCAGGGAGCTGGGACGTAGCGGTTCCGCTCATTAGCATCACGGCGACCATGAAAATCCTGAGCATCAACGCCTCCAAGCCAATTTGAGCACCGCGAAGATCAGTCTTTCAGACTTATGACACCGGCTTCCCCCGCCTCGGTTCCGAAGGCGAGCCGAATCCCGTCACGGTCCCAGCCGATTGACGAAACAGGACCTTCGCCCGCGCCTCGCAGCGGTACCTCCGCCTTGTCCTCGATACGGCACATCGCAATTGAGCCGTCCTGGTAGCCGACCGCCGTCACGTCTTCCACCGGATGGCAGGAAACAGCCGTCACCAGCAGGTCTTGGCGCGACCCGAGCTGCAATGGCGACTGACCCATCGGACCATTCTTGCCAAAATAGGGCCAGAGGATGGCTGCATTGGCGCCGGAAGTCGCCAGATAGCGCCCTTTCCGGGACCAGCTGAACGACTTCACCTTTGCCGGATATCCGCTCATGCGCATATCCTGACTGTCCGAAAGCCTCCAACCGTGGAGCGCATTTTCCTGCATGGCCGTGACAAGATATTTGCCGTCAGGCGAAAAACTGATGCCGAGATGAGCGCCCTTCCAGGTGAGTTCCACCGGGGCACTGTCCGTACCAGCCCACCAGAGCGTTGCTCCGTCGTAACGGGAGACCGCGAGACGCAATCCCTTCGGCGCAAAAGCAAGTCCGCCGACGGCACGTTCGTGTTGAAATTCCTTTTCTTGGCCATCTGCCAGACGGACCCAGGCAACACGCCCGCTGGCAAAGGCAACCGCACCGGAGGGGCCGGACGCGATCAGATCAATCCACTTGCGTGGCCGCTCTGCGACCAGCTCGAATGAACCATCTGGGCTGCACCGATAGATGCAACCATCGTCACCAGACGTGATCAGGCCTGCGCCGTCAGCCGCCACCTCAGCGGCAAGCAGCCCTGATTTGTGCGGCCTGAGTGTTGTTTCGCCCTGTCCGGCGATCACGACATCTCCTTCGCCCGAAGCAAAAAACGCGTGGTCGTTCAAGAAACCGGCGCGAACGACGAAACCGTCCACATTCACGGGAGCAACTGTCGGCAAGGTTCGCTTCCCTATTGCGCAATGCAGGCCTGGAAGCTCTGCTCCAGAACATCCCAGTTCAGATCCCGGCCGATAAAGACCAGGCGGCTTTGACGCGGCTCATCGGCTTTCCAGTCACGCTGATGGTCGCCTTCGACAATCATGTGGACACCTTGAATGACATAGCGCTGAGGATCGTCCTTGAAGGCAAGGATACCCTTCAGGCGCAGGATGTTCGGGCCCTGAACCTGCGTGACCTGGCTGATCCAGGGAAAGAACAAGTCGGGATTGAGGTCGCCCGCGGTCAGCGAAATGCTCTTGACCGAATGTGGGTTCTCGTCGTGGTGGTGGTGGTGATGACCGTGACCATGGTGATCGTGGTCATGGTGATGATGGTCATGATCATGATGGTGGTTGTGATCGCAGTCCGGGCCACAGACGTGCGCGGGATCGCTGTCACCCAGAAAGTGCGGATCGAGCGACAGGATCCGGTCCAGATCAAACGCTCCACGATCCAGAACCTGGCCAAGCTCGACGCTGCAACGCTCGCTTCGGTGAAGGATCGCATAGGGGTTGATCGAGCGGATACGCGCCTCGACCGTTGCAAGTTCTTCCGGCGTGACGAGGTCGGTCTTGTTGATCAGGATAACATCGGCAAATGCCACCTGGTCTTCGGCTTCCTCCGTATCCTCCAGCCTTTGCAGCACGTGGCGTGCGTCAACAACGGCAACGACTGCATCGAGCCGAGCAGAGGCACGGACATCGTCGTCCATGAAGAACGTCTGGGCGACAGGCGCAGGATCTGCAACACCCGTCGTTTCCACGATGATTGCGTCAAAGGCGTTCTTGCGCATCATCAGGTTCTGGACCGTTCGGATGAGGTCGCCGCGGACGGTGCAGCAGATGCACCCGTTGTTCATTTCAAATATTTCTTCGTCGGATTCAACGAGCAGGTCGTTGTCGATACCGACTTCGCCGAACTCGTTGACGATGACGGCATATCGCTGCCCATGGCTTTCCGTGAGGATCCGGTTGAGCAACGTGGTCTTTCCGGCACCGAGATATCCGGTCAGTACAGTGACCGGAATCTGTGCCTGGGCGTCCTGGGTCGCAGACATTGCGAAACTTCCTGGCTTTTTTGATGTGTCGATTGCCTGCGCGGATGCAGGCTGCTTGGCCGCGAATATAAGCACATCGCTCGCAGTTTTGGAGAGAGCCGGCAAAAATTCCTGTGGTCGCGGGAACACCTTTCACCGATTCCGCTCTTTGCAGGCAATCGGCACGGACATACCCTGCGCGATGATCAAAGCAGAAATAACAGGAGCCCAGGATGCTTCAGACCGTTCCCGGATTTGACCGGATTGGCGAGGAAAACGCCTTTGCCGTGCTGGCACGTGCAACCGAACTTGCCGAAGAGGGCCGCGACATTATCAATCTTGGGATCGGCCAGCCGGACTTCAAAACGCCTGACCATATTGTTGAAGCAGCGGTGAAGGCGCTGCGCGACGGACACCACGGCTACACACCGGCAACCGGAATTGCACCGCTGCGGGAGGCCGTTTCCGCCGATCTTCGCAAGCGGCACGGTGTTGAGACGGATCCTGGAAACGTTTTGATCGTGCCCGGTGGCAAAGTCACCATGTTCATGGCGATCCTCATGTTCGGCGAACCGGGTGCGGACATCCTCTACCCAGACCCCGGTTTCCCGATATACCGCTCGATGATCGAATTTACCGGCGCAAGACCTGTTCCCGTTCCGATCCGGGAGGAAAATGACTTTGCCTTTTCAGCAGAAGAGACACTTTCGCTCATCACTGACAGGACTCGGCTGCTGATCCTGAACTCTCCGGCAAACCCGACCGGTGGCGTCACCCCACGTTCTGAAATTGAAGCATTGGTCGCGGGACTGGAGAAGCATCCGGACGTCGCCGTCATGTCCGACGAAATCTACTCACAAATGACCTATGACGGCATGGAGCATGTCTCTCTGCTCAAGTTTGACTCGCTCAGGGACCGATTGATCCTTCTGGACGGCTGGTCAAAGACCTATGCGATGACCGGTTGGCGCATGGGTTTTGCGGTCTGGCCCGCCTCGTTGATAGACAAGGCGCGAAAACTTGCCGTCAATGCGTGGTCCTGCGTCAATGCGCCGTCACAATATGCCGGACTTGCCGCTCTGACCGGACCTCAGTCCGCTGTTTCGGAAATGGTCGGAGAGTTTGATGCCAGACGAAAAATAATTGTCGAAGGTTTGAACGCCATCTCCGGCATTTCCTGCAAGACCCCGCTCGGCGCGTTCTACGCATTTCCGAACATTAAAGAAACGGGCTGGAAAGCGAAACAGCTCGCATCCGCTCTCCTGGAAGAAACGGGCGTCGCAACCATTGGCGGCCCTGATTTCGGTATTCTGGGCGAAGGCTACATCAGGCTTTCGTATGCGAACTCCACGCAGAACATCAAAATCGCGCTTGAGCGAATAAAGAATTTCGTCGAGGAGTGACGGATATATTTGAAAAGGCTGATGTTTGCTCTCCCTACGAAGGAAATTCAAAAACTGTACGTTGATGTGACAATGGGAATCTTACCCTGCGTGACCTTTTGTTAATCATTCCTTGTCTTCATGAACGACGGCATTTGGGCCGATTTTAACCTCGTGGGGAGGCGTTTCTTGAGGACTGTGACGCTCGATTTGGAGCGATCATTCGGCGACCTGAATGAGAGCGTTCTGGTCACAAATCCGGAAAGAACCATCGTTTTTGCGAACAGGGCCATGGAAAGGCTTCTGCGCGTGAATCGAAGTGACTTGGTCGGCTCGACAACAAGGCGCTTCTTCGCCGATCCTGCGCAGTTCGACCGCATGGCAGAGCTTTACCACCGGCCGTCCGATCAAAGACACCGCAGGCTGTATCCGATCGAAGCCGTTCTGGGTGACGGTACAAACACGCATCTCGAAGTCGTCAGCGCACCTTTGTTCGGAACATCTCATGAGCTCGCAGGCCTCCTGTTCATCGCGCATGATGTCAGCGATCGCAAACAGCTCGAATCCCAACTCAGCGACGTTGCCGTCACGCTCGAGGACGCACTGGATGCGATCCTGGAGGGCTTTGCCATTTACGACAGCGAAGACCGCCTTGTGATCTGCAACGACAATTACCGCGAAATCTATGCAACGTCGGCTCCGGCCATGTTTCCCGGCAACCGGTTCGAAGACGTCCTGCGATATGGCCTGAAGAGGAACCAGTACGATACCGGTGGCCTCGATGACGAGACCTGGCTGGCCCAACGACTGGCGAAACACCAGGCTGCGGACGGCGCCGTGATCGAACAGAGGCTGGAGGACGGGCGTTGGCTGCGGGTTTCGGAAAAACGCACCAGCAGCGGCGGAATTGCGGGCATACGCGCCGACATCACCGAATTGAAAGAAGCCAAGGCGCTCGCGGAAAAGGCTTATCAGAACCTCAATCTCATGGCCGACGGAATTTCCGCCTGCGTCGGGGAAGTCAATCTGGAAGGACGCTGCCTCTTCTTGAACAAGACCGGTTGCGAGTGGTTCAACGGCACGAGGGAAGAGCTCCTTGGAACAAGACTGCGCGAGCGGCTGCCCTGGAAGGAGCGGGAAGCGGTCAAGGGCCTTTTCCGCTCCGGAATGAGCGGGCAAAAAGCAACCATGGAATTGGGACTGCATTTTCCCGACGGTGTTTTCAGAGAATGCCAGATGGACTGCAATCCGAGGCTGAGCGATGCCGGGGACGTCGACGGGCTCGTCGTTCTCATAACCGACATCACCGACCGGAAGAAGACTGAGCGGACACTCGCCGAACTTTATGCAATCACATCCACCCGCGAGCTCTGTCACAAAGGCAAGATCGCAGAGATCCTGCGTCTCGGCTGCGACCATTTCGACGTGCCGTACGGCATCATCAGCCAGGTGATCGGCGCCCATTACACGATCACCCATTCGCACAGTCCGGGAAACAAGGTTGCTGCTGGCCAGACTTTTGATCTCAAGGACACCTATTGCACGCTCACGCTTGAAGCGGATGAGCCGATTGCAACCGGCCACGCTGCAGATTCGGATTTCGCCGGGCATCCTTGTTACGAACTGTTCGGTGTCGAAACCTATATCGGCGCGCCCTTGCTGGTTGACGGGATCGTCCACGGCACAGTCAACTTCACCGCGCACGAGATCCGCAAACGGCCTTTTACCCCCGCTGACATACAGATCATCCGGCAGTTTGCGGACTGGATCGGCCACGAGATCGCGCGGCAACGCGACCACCAGGCACTGATGGACGCAAAGGTGAATCTGGAGCGGGTTGCCAGCATCGATGACCTCACCGAGATCTGCAACCGGCGCGCCTTTCTGGAGCGCGCGCAGACCGAAATCCAGCGGTTTCGCAGAACCAGACGGCCCTTCACTGCCGTCATGCTCGATATCGACAAATTCAAGCAGATCAACGATCAGCACGGTCACGCAGCGGGCGACGAGTGCTTGAAGGTTTTTACCCGTGTGATTGGCGATGAACTGCGTTCAGTTGACATTTTCGGCCGCGTTGGCGGCGAGGAATTCTGTCTGGTTCTGCCCGAAACAGGTCTGGATGATGCAAAGAATGTCTGCGAAAGGCTTCGCAACAAGGTGGTGCAGGAGTGCCAGCTGGACATTGTGGAACAGACGGTCACTTGCAGCATGGGATTGGCGCAAGCTGTCGCCGAGGATGTAGATTTCTCCACGCTGATGCAGCGGGCCGACGCGGCGCTTTACGAAGCGAAAACCACTGGGCGCAACAAATGCGTTGCTTATCGCGACCACCTGGATCCTGCATCTGCCAGAGCCGTCACGCCTCATTGACGAACGCGTGCGCGTAAACCTTTCCGGACTGAGCGAAGGCCCGTCTGCATGAAAGTGCGTTTTCACGCGTTTCTTCTTCTGGAAAGATCGATCTTCCGTCAGTCCGCAAGACGCGGCGCCAGCCGGACGCCCGGCGGCGGTGAACTTTCGCGGATACGCAGTTCAGGTTCGATTACGATCGGTTTGTTCGGAACCCGGTCACCGGCGATCTGCCGAAGCAACGTCAGTGCCGCCAGCCGTCCGATCTTGTCCGGCTGGTTGGCGACCGTCGTCAGTGCCGGCGTTCTGGCATCCGCGCCGTCGATATCGTCGTAACCGGTGATCGCCATGTCCGGACCGGGCTCGATGCCCGCACGCCGCAGTGTGGTCATCATTCCGAAGGCCACGAGATCATTGAAACCGACAATGGCAGACGGACGATCGGGCGCATCAACGATGGCCGGCACCGCGGCACGCCCGTCAGCCTGTGTCATCAGCTCCGGCAAGTCGAACTGTGTTTCCGGGTCAATCCCGGCTTCTTCCAGCGCCTTGCGCCAGCCACCGTGCCTGAGCCGGCCCGTCGAGCTGTCCCTGCGCCCGCCGGCCATACCGATCTTGCGGTGGCCCTGCGCCAAAAGGTGCTTGGTGATCTGGTAGGTTCCGGCAAAATCGTCGCCACGCACGCATGGTGCCCAGACGCCCGGCACCTCGCGGGCCACAAGCGTCACCGGAATACCCTGATCCACCAGGCGGTTGATTTCCTCGGCGGACGTGCCGACGGAGGGACACAGGATCAAGCCGTCCGCCCGGTGTTGCAGAAGCGTGTTCACAAAACCCCGCTGACGCTTCACGTCGTCCCGGTGATTGCAGATGAAAATCATCTGCCCCTGCTCTTCCAGCACATCTTCGAGCGCGGAAAAGACTTCGGCAAAATAGGGATTGAGAATGTCATGTACGGCGACGCCGACGATCTGGCTGCGTGATGTGCGAAGCGACGCCGCAGACCGGTTGTAGATGTAACCGATTTCGTGTGCCGTCTGCTTGACCTTTTCCCGGGTCTCTTCGGCGACAAGCGGGCTGTCCCGCAACGCGAGCGAAACAGTTGCGGTCGAAATACCCAGCTGATCTGCAATATGGCCAAGTGTCAGACGCTTGCCCGGCTTGGGCGGCAATTCCGGCGAGGATGGATTGGAATTGTTGTCTTCGGACATTCAGTCGTCTCTATTTCCCGCGGCAGCGACAGGAACGACCGATATAGCCCCCGGCCGCCGCGGTAAACAGACAAATCATCGATTATCGCGCTTGAGGCGCAGATTCATCGAATTCTTCTCTCAGATTAACAACGACGCGCCGGTTCTGCGACTGGCACTCGATCGAAGGACAATCCGTGACCGGCCGTTCGACGCCGTAGCCCTTGGCCCATATGCGATTCTGGCTGACACCAAGACTGACAAGTTCCGTCATGACGGCATTTGCCCGCTGCGTGGACAAGGTTTTTTGTGCGGCTTCGGACCCCGGGTCATCCGCGTGCCCTTGCACCTTAACCAGCCAATTCTTGTTCTTGTTCAACCAGTTGGCTTGGTTTTGAAGCGTCATCTTGGCTTCATCGGTGACAGTCGCCGAACCCCGGTCGAAATAGACCCGACGGCCAACGTTGATGATGAATTCCTCTTCGGACCCCGTCGAGATATCCCCGAACCCTGCCGCCGGTGCGTTGGTAACATCCGGCGACGACAATCCGCCGGCGGAATTACAGGCCGCAAGCCCGATCCCGCACAAGAGAGCGATCGCCGCGCCCCGGCCCGTTTGGCCAATCCAATTTCCCAAGGAAGCCCCCCGCCATTCAATCATTATCCGGAGGTGCCGGCATTAGCCGGCACTTGCACCTAGATGTTCAAGCACCAGAACCGCCGTGCCTTTCGGGCACCGCTGGTAAAGATCGATGATGTCTTCCGGAAGCATCCGGATGCAGCCGCTGGAAACGTCATGCCCGATACTCCAGGGCTCCAGCGTCCCGTGCAGACGATATCCGGTGTCACTGCCGTTGTTGTAGAGGTAAAGAGCGCGCGGTCCGAGCGGATTGTTCGCAGCTCCACCTTCCACCAGTCGCGGAAGTTCAGGTTGACGCTTCAGCATTTCAGGTGGCGGAACCCAGCGCGGCCAGAGAGCCTTGCGGTCGATCCGCGCACGGCCATACCATTTAAAGCCTTCGCGGCCAACGCCAACGCCGTATCTCAGGGCCGTGTTGTTTTCCCAGATCCAGTAAAGAAAGTGGTTCTGAGTGTCCACAACGACGGTCCCGGGAGGCTCCGGGCTGAAATACTTGACCATCTGGCGGCGCCAGACGGGATCGATGCGGTTCAGATTTGTTCGCCGGTACTGGAAGCCGTTGTCCGGCTGATAGCCGTTAAAATATGCATTGGCAGCAGCATTAGCCTGCGCCAGCTGCGGCAATGCGAGGGTGCCCGCAACCGCTGCGGCTCCCCCTAGAAATGTGCGGCGATCGATTTCCATCCCATTCCTCCTAAACAGGTTGGTGACCATGTCTCACATGAAGCCCACGCCCGGAGGCCATTTAGACGGGAACACACCCGAGCCGTCAACCATCCAACAGAGATTGTAACGGTTTGTGGTCTGAACGACAGCATTGACCTGTCAGTTTTACCAATACGCCATTCAGGAAGCACGCGCACGTTCTCGGTAGAGAATGTAAAGACCCGACCCCACCACGATGGCCGCGCCGACAAGGTTCGTCAGCGTCGGAACATCGCCGAACACCAGGTAGCCGAGCGCAATCATCCAGACAATCTGGGTATAGATGAAAGGTGCCAGCACGGGTGCGGGTGCCATCCGGTGAGCAATGATGAACAGGAAATGCCCTCCGCCCCCGAAAACACCGGTCGCGAACAGCAAAGACCAGGTCCAGAGATCCGGCGGCGTGACCCAGACACCAAGACCTGCAGGCGTCATGGCAACGGCGGCAACGATTCCCGACAGGATCAACATGCCGGCCGCGCTGTCCGTGGCGGTCAACTGGCGGGTGAGGATCGCGTACACAGCGTAAAAGATCATCGATGCGACGGAATAGATCGCCGCCCAATGCATGTCTCCGAAGCCGGGCTGGGTGACGACAAGCACACCCAGGAACCCGACCACAATCGCAATCCACCGTCTCGGTCCGGCCCACTCGCCCAGGATTGGACCGGCAAGGGCCGTGATAACAAAAGGGGCCGCAAACATGATCGCCGTCGTTTCAGCGAGTTGCAGATAACGAACCGCCAGAAAATTGAAGATGGTGATGCCCAGCAGACAGAATGCCCGCACGATCTGAAGAACAGGTCTCTTGGTTTTGAGAAGGGAAGGGTTCGCCCAGACGCGGAACAGAACAAGAGACAGGATCACGTGGCTGACGAAGCGCAACCAAACGATCTGGAGCGTCGGCACTGTTTCGACGAGATATTTGGCCGTTGCGTCCAGTAGCGAAAAGCACAGGACGGCCAGCAGCAAAAGCCCGATCCCGGCCAAAGGCGCTGCCTGAGCGACGGTCGCCTTCCGATCATGGTCATGGTGTTCTTGCGACATCTGAAAGCGACCTTGTCCCCATCGCCGATTGATGACGACACAGCAAAGACGGACATTCCGATCAAAATGCCTGGTTGAGATTGGACCGGCTTCGCTCTAGACCAAGTGATCTGAAGCTGGAGCCGATATGCCTGTTACAGAAATCGAAACATGGCTGGGGCGCTTGTCCATTCATGAAGCGGACGGCGCGGTCACCCGC
>Ga0207422_1000825_pt1 | contig 81225 bp, 76 predicted proteins | sample MarCyaLeptolynsp_FD_187757 | JGI IMG/M metagenome (GOLD analysis project Ga0207422, IMG submission 187757) | Marine cyanobacterial communities from Panama - species 1 Leptolyngbya sp. (SPAdes) | ecosystem: Environmental > Aquatic > Marine > Unclassified | place: Panama: Panama City | collected...
CCCAACGGCTTGAGGACCGGATTTTGCTTTCGGGTTGAGTCCAGCTTCAATGATGGGCAGGTATTTGAGCTCTTGTGGTAGGTTATAAGCCTTGAGATACTTCTCAAATATAGGGAGGTAAATTTCCTTCCTTCTGAGCATTTCGCGTGTATAATCTCGATCTCTTACAGTAAAATAGTTGACGAAGGCGTCAACACGATCGTTAAAAGCAATATCTATTGTAAGGTCCAGATTATTGTATCGCTTTTCTATATCCTTATAGGCAATGTCAGGAGCATAGTCATAAACTTCATAAAGGGGTTTTTCCTTTTGTGCCAATAGTGTGCTTGCACTCAGGAGTAGAACCAATATGACTCTTAATACGCTCATGTTAACAATAGCTCAATCTTCTTTTAATAGATACTTCGAAATTGCAAAAAGTTTGTTTTCATCAAAAGCCCCTGACATAATTTGAAGACCGATCGGCAAATTGTTTGCATCACTTCCTGCGGGGATTGAAATAGCAGGTATACCGGTCACAGAAGCCTGTACCGTAAATAGATCCGCCATATACATTTCGAGAGGGTTGTCTTGATGCTGGCCTATTTTGAACGCAGTAGTGGGGGTCGTTGGTATGATGATAAAGTCAAATTGCTCCAGAATTTTCTCTGTTGCCTCTTTGATCAACTGCCGTACTTTTTGAGCCTTTGTAAAGTAGGCATCGTAGTAGTCTGCACTGAGCACAAAAGTACCCAACATTATTCTACGCTGAACTTCCTCTCCAAAACCTTCGGTTCTGGAAAGCTTGTACATAGATTCGAGATTGGTTGTAGCCGGGCTTCGGTGTCCGTAATGAGCTCCATCATATCTCGAAAGGTTTGTACTTGCTTCTGCCGTGGTTAGTATGTAATAGGTCGGTAAAACGTAGTCTAGCAAGGGGAAATCCAGCTGTTCAACGCGATGCCCTTCGCTTTTCAGTTTGTCAACTGTTCTTTTTAAAACTGATTTGACTTCTTCTTGAACCCCTTCGCTAGTAAGTGCCTCATGAAGGTAGGCTACTTTGTACTTCCTATCTTCAAAGGTCTTTGGGTCAAATTCCTCAACTGACTCAGAAGAGGAGGTGCCGTCCATTTCGTCTTTTCCTGCAATGACTTGAAGCACTGATGCATTGTCTTCAATTGATTTTGAGAATATTCCGATAGTGTCAAATGAAGAGGCATAGGCGAGCAAACCCCATCTCGAAATTCTAGAATAGGTCGGTTTTAGACCAATAATACCAGTAAATGCAGCCGGTTGCCTGACCGATCCACCAGTGTCTGTACCCAGAGAAATTTGACACATATCTGCCTGTACCGCCACGGCTGAACCGCCTGAAGAGCCTCCTGATACTCTTGAGTTATCAACCGCATTTTTCACCTCACCGTGGGCAGAGTTTTCATTGGAAGAGCCCATGCCAAATTCATCACAGTTTTGTCTTCCTATGACTATGGCATCCTCATCTAGTAGCCTTTGAACAGCTGTAGCGGTAATTTGAGATTCAAACCCTTTAAGCATATCACTGCTACCCGATACTTGATGATCTTGATAGCAGATAAGGTCTTTTATGCCAAAAATTAAGCCGGCTAATTTGCCGGCTCGGTTATGCTTTATTTTGAGATCAATCGCTTTGGCCCGTTCTCTTGCCTCTTGTTCATATACCTCTACAAATGCATTGAGGTGAGCGTTGTCTTCTATGTTTTTGAGATAGTATTCAACGAGAGAGAGACAAGAAATTTTATGCAGCTTAAGGTCTTTTTGAATCTCATCTAAGCGATGATAATTCTTCACTTCTTCCTTAAGGTTTGTCTATTTCTTTACCTGCATCGTCTACCTCTTTCTTAATTTCTTTGGTAGCGTCTTTAAACTCTCGGATCCCCTTTCCAAAACCTCTTGCAAGATCTGGTATCTTCTTCGCTCCGAATAATAGAAGAACAATGAACAAGATCACGAATATTTCCGGTCCACCTGGCATTCCTAATGCTAATATTGTTTCCATGACGATGTACTTAATGTATATAAAACAAAGATAGGTAAAAACTCTTACCAGTTCACGTAATTCAAGGGGCTAAGTTTAGTTGATCTTTCGTTCAAGCCAAGTTTCAGGGTTCACAGTGGTCTTTTGGTCGAATACTTTGAATTTCACTTCAGAGACATCATTGTTGTCAGTAATTACTTGCCCGAGTATTTGCTGTGCTTGCACTTGTTCACCCTTTTTTACCACTACCGCTTTTAACTTAGAGTAAGCAGTGAAATATTCTCCGTGTTGAATAAGTACTGTGTTGCCTTGCCCAGGGATAGACATTATTGCACTGACTTTACCTGGAAATACGGATTTAACACTCGCATTTTTGGTGGTTTGAATGTCGATTCCCTTGTTGGTGAGCATGACTGTCCTGAGTGTTGGGTGTCTATGTTTACCATATTTTGACGAAACAAAGCCTTGGTCTACCGGCCATGGGAGACGGCCTTTCTCTCCTTCAAAGGCCGCATTAATATCTGACATATCAACAGCAGAGGCCAAAGCGGCTAGTCTTTCGGCTTCAATGATTGCGTCAATCCGATCACTCAGTTCTTGTTCCGAGGCTCTTTGACGTGCTAAGTCTTGCCTGATATTATTTTCTTGCTGCTCTAACCTTGTCACTAATGACCTTTGCTCACTTTGTAGGTTTGAGAGTTTTCTGTTTTCAGACAGTTCTTCATCGAGTAGGCGTTGTTTAGATGACTTTTGTGTCTCAATTTCTACGATTTGCTCATTTAAACTCTGTTGAACAATTTGAATTTGCTCTACTTGTTTCCTACGCGCTTCACCATATTGTTTAATATATTTCATCCGCATGAATAGCTGATTGAAGGTGCCAGAGGCAAACAAAAAAGTAAGTTGATTGAACCCTGAACTTGTTTTTTGTGTGGCATATATCATTTGCCCGTATTCGTCTATCAATGCATTCAGGTCATTTTCCATTGCATCTATAATGCCTTGATCTTCAGTTATTTCTTCGTCTAGAAGCGTCACTTCTCCCTTAATGGCATTGACAAGGGAGACTCTTGACCTTATTTGATTGTTCAATGCCTTGAGCCTGCCGAGTGAGTTATTTTTTTTACTGGAAGTCTGGCTAAGAATCTTTTGAGTCTCAAGAATTCTATCTTGTATTTCTTGTTTCTCTTTTTCTAATCGCTGGCGTTCTGTCTGGGCCTTTGAGATATCAAAGACCAATATAAGGAGTACTAATAAGACTGTTATTCTACTGCCGCTCATAGCGTGATGGTATATTGAAAGGGAACTTTAATGGTTTTCGCTCAATTCTTGCTCTATTATGTTCTATATCAATGGTAGCTTCTTCTTTCTTGCCTTCCTTAAAGTAGGTGAGAAGCATAACTGCCTTATAGGCAAATGGCTTATCATCAAGAAGTTTGAATTCCCCATACTTTAATTCCAACGTGTTTTGATTCTCTAAAGTACTAGCAAACAGGTTTTCTAGCCTTCTGGTTTTTGAACTGATCTTATTTTGAATTCTCAGGTCACCGGCTTTTTGGGTTACTAAGTAATTGTTGGCCTGCTTTTCCAATACATCTGCTTTTGATACGTCAACGGGAAGATCGCCCACTAATACTGCTTGAAATAAGTCAAAATTAAATTCAAAATTGAAGCGTTCACTTAGCGTTTCAAAACTGAAACTTGTCACCTTCTTATTAACTCTGTCAATGACAATCAACGAATCTCGTGTCATTTTACCCCTGAAACCTTCAATGCCAACTCCATTACTTAGGGTAAACCAAATGAGACTGTCTTTCTTTATCCTGATGTTCGCTCGGGCCTTCTGCTTACTTTCCCCGTCTTTATATTTAAACTTTGTGCTGGTAGAAAGGTATTCAAAATCGATTTCTTCTAGTGCCAGTTCTGCTTTTGGGTCGTAACCAAAGCCTAAGAACTTCTTACTACAGCTACCTAGAGTAAGTATAGCGCTAAAGATTAGCAGAAGAGCGAGGTATTTAGTTGAATTGCTTGTTCTCAATTTTTTGATCGAGTTTATCTGATGTGTTTCCCAGCTCCTTGGCAGTTTTCCATTGTGCCAAAGCTTCGTCAATCAGATTTAATTTAAAAAGGATATCTCCACTAAGCTCAAGTGTTTTACCATTCCATTGGCCCGAAAATTCATTCAGGCCTTGGGTTAGAATTGTATTAGCCTCTGAATAGTTTTTCAAATTAAAGAGGGCCTTTGCCTTAATCCTAATGAATTGAAGGTTTTTAAAAGGGGAGTTTATCACTGAATTAATTAAGCTGATAGCTTTTTGAGGGTCGGATGTTACCAGAAACTCAGCAAAACTTGCAATGCTCTCAGGGTGCGCCTGACTCAAATTAATGGATTGCTCGAATAGACTTAATGCTTCATTTTCTTTATTCATCGCCAAGGCTAAAGAAGCTTGTTTACCCAGAATTTGACTTTTGAGTGATTCATTGGAAAGCGCCATACGACTGGCTTGCTTTAGAAGGTTTTCGGCTTCATTAAAGGCTTTCAACCCCTGATTTGCGCTGGCCAGGTAGATGTAAAAGAGGGCCTGGTTCGGAAATAAATCCAAGGCTTCTTCAGATGACTCGGCAAGGGCTTCCCAGTCTTTCTTTTGATACTCGTAATCCAATATCCTATTCCAAACCTGAAATTCTCCCGGACGCAGTTTAGTAAGCCTTTTGAAGTAGTTTATTGCCTTATTTTCATAATTAACCCGCTGTTCGCCACTCGCAGTATTGGCCAGTTTAGAATAGAGTAGGCCACCATTTTCAACAACCAAGGGTTCGTCCGGATAATTAGTATTCAAGGTGTTTTGAAGGCTATCTATCAGGTGGGCTTTGTCACCCAAGTCATCTGAGAATGCCCACTGTCCAAGAAGAAGTGTCTTCATGCTGAGACTTGCCTCTGGATTCCTATGGACTTCAAAAATCAAATCTCTTTGTTTTTCTAATGCTCCTTTCTTTTGATAGTTTTCTACCAATAATAGGATAAGTTCATTGGTCTTCAACTCATTTTGTTCAAGTAATTCAATCGACTCATCGATTTTCCCATTGGAGGTGAGGGTATAAGCGTATTTATAGAAAACCTCACTGTCTTTCGGGTTTTCCCTGAAAAGTAAAGACAGCTGGTGAATAGCCTCTTCACTCTTTCCAGCTTTAATTAGGAGGTCTATTCTTCTGGACTTTTGATCGAAACTCAATGCTTCTCCATTTTGCTCTGGCCCATTGAGAACATTCAGGGCTTTGTTCAATTGATTGAGATTTTCATATACCTCGGTGATCTCAATAAGGTAGGCATTGAAATCACGGACATTTTCTAGCATAAGCTCATAATATTGAGCGGCACCTGCCATATTTTGACTTGCCTTTTGAATTTGTGCTGCTAAGACGTAATAATATTTATTGTCCTGTTTTAATTCTATTGCTTTTTCTATGGCAGTGAGTCCTTGAGTATGTTCTCCTTCTATTAGATAAATCTCGGCCATCTTAAAGTGAGCAGCATGATTTTCTTGATCTACCTCTAATGCCTTTTCCAGGAAGGCAAGTGAGCGTTTATAATCCTCAAGAAGGAAGAATTTCTGTGCTTCGATCATCAGGAACTCAGAATTGGCTCTTTCGTATGGGGTGAGCTCTGCCTTCAGGTTGGCCTCAGCTTCTTTCTTTTTTCTCTGAGCTAGCCCCTGAGCAGGGATAATAAGAATCAGGCAGATAATTAGCGATATGGTGTTCAGGACTTTCAACAAAGGCAATTACGGAAGAAACGAAGAATATTGAGCTTAAGTTTACAGAATTCTGTAAGTAAAGGTCATACTACTCAGGTGATTTGTACTGGATCTTTCTGCCTTCTAATAAGAACATTAGCCCCGCGAATGCTAATGTGATGATTAGTTTGAAACCATAAGAGAACCATTTGTTGTCAATTTGTATGAAGTCAACTCCATAAATCAGGATCACCCCCAATACTAAATACAAAAAGAGGGGTTTGAAGTTGTATGGAATTGGAAAGGATTTTCTTCCTTGGAGGTAACATATTATGCTCATGGTCCCATAGCACACCAGGGCAGTGATCGCGCTCCCATAATATCCCAGCTCTTTGATCAATAATAGGTTGCCTACTAAAGTAATCATGGCCCCAATGAGGGCGTAGTAGGTGCCATATATGGTTTTGTCAGTCAGTTTAAACCAAACACTGAGATTGACATAGACACCATAAAACAGTTTGGCAATTAGGAGAATAGGAAGTACAAAGAGTGCTTCCTTGTAGCTGTCGTTTCTCAAGAATATATCTGCAATAAGTTCTGTATTGAGTGCCACACCAACTAAAACGACAACATTGAATACAACGAAGTAGTGCATGATACGAGCAAAGAGTGCAGGAGCCTCTTTATTTTCTGCATGGCTAAAAAAGAAAGGTTCTGCTGCATATCGGAATGCTTGGATACCAAGCATCATTATGACAGATAGTTTGAAGGCACCACTGAAAACACCCAAGGCATCACTACCAGAGACACCTAATTCTTCTGGGAAAACATGCTTTAATATGAGCGCATAACCTTGTTCATTAAACATCCCACCAAGCCCCATCAAAAAGATAGGTAAGGCATAAACGAGCATAGGTTTGAAAGTTGTCCAATGAATAGAAAGTCTGATCTGTGCTAATTCTCTCCTAAGTAATGGCAGATAGAGGAGGTTGGCCAGAAGATTCGCGATAAAGATATATCCAATACCGATGGAGGGATTATATACCTTCTGAACCACTGATTGAAGGCTTATTAAGTATTTACCGTCATAGATGTCTGGTAATACAATGATCAAAAGCAAGTTTAGTAAAATGGTAATTGTAATTACGCCAACCTTGATCAGTGCAAACTTCAGTGCTTTTTGCTCAAGTCTCAGCTTTGCAAAAGGTATAGCAATGAGTCCATCAATAAATAGGATAGCAGCCATATACTGAACATATCGCTGCTCCACTCCATTGCCGAGAGCATGGGCAATCGGACCAGAAAAAAGGTAAATGAGGCCAGAAAAGAATGCGGACGTGGCTAAAACTGCGGTAGCTGTACTCTGATAAGTCTCCTTTTTATTGGACTTATTGCTGAATCTAAAGAAGGCCGTCTCCATGCCGAAGGTATAGACTATGAGGCATAGCGCCACATAAGCATACAACTCAGTGACCGCACCATACTCACTTCTGACAAGTCGATCAGTCCATATGGGTATTAATAGAAAATTGAGTACTCGCCCGAGTATACTACCGATGCCATAGTAGGCCGTCTGGCCTGCGAGTTTTTTAATTTGACTCATAAAAAAAGGGAGTTTTATTCTCCCTTGAACTCAGGTTTTCTTTTTTCTAAAAATGCAGAAGTGCCCTCTGCAAAATCTATGGTTTTAGTACAAGCAGCAAAACCATTAGCCTCAGTTTGATAGCCGTTTTCCTGTTCGTTACTCACGGCATTGACACAGTCAATCACTAAACCAATAGCAACAGGAGCCTTTGATATTATTTTATTTAGAACCTCTTCACACTTTGCAAGTGCTTCAGTAGGGCTCTCCAATACATAATTGATCAACCCTAATGTTAACGCCTGATTCGCATTAATCATATCTCCGGTCATGCATAACTCAAAAGATTTGGCTTTTCCAATTAACTGGGTCAACCTTTGTGTGCCACCGTAGCCAGGAATAATCCCTAAATTCACTTCGGGTTGTCCAAACCTGGCATTGGCAGTAGCCACGCGCAGATGACAAGCCATCGCTAGTTCGCAACCGCCTCCAAGAGCAAAGCCATTAACTAGAGCAATCACTGGTTTATGACAGTTTTCAATTGATGAGAATACTTCCTGTCCGCTTTCGGCAAAATTCCTTGCGTTCAATTCGTTGAGTTCAGCTATCTCTGAGATGTCTGCACCGGCTACAAAAGCTTTTTCTCCGGCACCGGTTATAATGACACCTTTTATGCTGGTGTCATCGTAAATTTCTTCGAAGGCTAATTTGATATCCTCAATAGTCTGAATGTTGAGTGCATTCAATTTATCCGGTCTATTGATGGTCAAATGAACAATTCCCTCCTTATTCTCGAAAAGTATATTCTGATAATTCGCCATGATTTGGGTTGAGCGTGAGGTCAAAGATAACAGTCAGTCTAGAATTGTAAAACTATGCTATTGATCATTAATATTTTCCACTCATAAACAATGTTTCAAAATGCATGTTTACAATTTCGATTATGAATGGATGGTGATTACATTTGCCGTCAAATTTAGGAGGTAACTACCAAGCAAAATTATGAGGACACAATCAAGGATAACCGTTGCTCACGGTGATGGAATAGGGCCAGAAATTATGGATGCCACACTGCGTATCATGGATGCTGCAAATGTGGGACTCACCTATGATACCATTGAAATTGGTGAAAAGGTCTACAAATCAGGGCACAAATCGGGTATCAGCCCAGAATCTTGGGAGATATTAAGAGGCAACAAAGTGTTTTTGAAGGCTCCAATTACTACTCCTCAAGGTGGAGGGTACAAGAGTTTAAATGTGACCATTAGGAAGTCATTAGGTCTTTACTCAAATGTTCGCCCCTTTAGAGCTTACCCTCCCTATGTACCATCATTTTTTCCTCACATGGATGTGGTGATTGTGAGAGAAAATGAGGAAGACCTCTACGCAGGTATTGAGCACCAACAGACTACTGAGGTAGTTCAAACTTTAAAATTGATTTCTCAGCCTGGAAGTGAAAAAATTATCCGTTATGCCTTTGAGTATGCAAGAGCATATGGCCGCAAGAAAGTAACTTGTATGACCAAGGATAACATTATGAAACATACTGATGGTATGTTCCATAATATTTTCGATCAGGTCAAATTGGAATATCCAGACATCGCTGCCGACCACTGGATTATTGATATTGGATCGGCCGTGGTGGCCGCTAGGCCTGAATCTTTGGATGTAGTGGTTACTCTAAACCTTTATGGGGATATTATCTCTGATATTGCGGCCGAAGTAGCAGGTTCTGTAGGTATGGCGGGTTCTTCAAATGTGGGTATGACCCATGGTATGTTTGAGGCCATTCATGGTTCTGCACCTGACATTGCAGGGCAAAATATTGCAAATCCATCAGGGCTCCTGAATGGAGCTACCATGATGTTAGTGCAGATGGGGAGGGCTGATAAGGCTGAGCTTATTCAAAATGCTTGGTTAAAGACTTTAGAAGATGGGATCCATACGGGAGATATATTCCGTGCTAACCGAAGCGTGGAAAAAGTTGGGACTAGAGAATTTGCAGATGCGATTATTGATCGTTTGGGCCAAAAGCCTACGAAGCTGGCTCCGGTTAAGTACAATGAAGATGTAGCTATTTCTGTCTCTATCGAAGAGCGACCAGCAAAGAAGAAAGAGCTTGTTGGAGTAGATGTGTTCATCGATTGGAGAGGGGAGAGTAGGGATGCTGACGAAATTGGAGATCGCCTGCTAAACGTTGCTTCTACGGAGAATTTGAAATTGAAGCTTATCTCAAACAGGGGAGTATTGGTTTACCCAGGAGGGATTCCGGAGACGTTTAAAACCGATCATTGGAGATGCAGATTTGTCAACCCTCAGGGGAAGATTTTAAATAATTCTGATGTGCTCGAATTACTTCAGAATATTCAAGATGCAGGCTTTGACTTTATAAAAACAGAACATCTATATCACTTCGATGGAGAAAGAGGCTACTCTTTAAGTCAGGGGGAATAACTTGAAGGTAAATAGTTTTCTAGTCGTGGTTTTTCTTATGGGTGTAGGTTTATAAAAGTAAAACAAAGGCCGGTTGATAACCGGCCCTGAAGAGACACCCTCGATTGCTTCTAGAGGTATTTACCAATCAAGAAGTATTTTTACATCAAGGTTCTGAAATTCTGTTTCAGACAGAAAGGAGAGAGACTGATTTAAGTCACTACGTCTTACCTGAAAGACCTGTGATTGACCAGAATTCAGTTGGATATTAGACTCTTGGGCAACCCCCACTCCAGTGCCATCGGTTGATTGTGCCAAAAAGTCGAAGCTACCAGTTACGTCAACCTCCGAAGTGTTGGTTAGCTCAAAGCTCCACAACGCATTATTTGTATCGTATGTCGCTTGCTGGGTAATTTCCAAAGTGCCAGTAGGCGCACTTACAGCACTGCCATTGTTGTCAAAGTAACGTTGAACAATGAAAGCGTTAGAATTATTGATATTCTCTGTTTGAGTGAAGTAGAATAATTCAATTTCAGTTAGGTCGCTAAAATTACCTCGAAAATCTTGGTCTGCTCCTTGCCTTAGCAATTGTACTAAACTCACGATATCTCTTCCTTGAGCACCCTGTGCATATACATTGTTATTCTGAGAGTCTACAGATCCATTCACCGAAGCACCACCTCCTAGATTGACTTCTTGGGTAAAGTTAAAGGTTAGTGGTACTACATTTTTGAGAAAGGTACTGGCTCCGGATATGGTATATTGCGTCTCACTGCTCGAATTGACAACAGGAATTTTCAGGCCTATGTCGTTGCCGGATCCGTCTTTGAGCCTTACCACTACGGCTGTTGGTGTGACACTATTATTTCCTATGTAACGCATAGTGACAATACCATTGACAAACCTAATCGAACTTCCGCTTTGCCAATAACCTGCATCAAGTACTTCGAAATCATTGGCTATATTACCAGTGAGGGTGATTTTCGGTTGGGTAATTGCTCCTCCAAATTTTTGAGTCAACGACAAGAAGCTTACGGAGCCCGTTTCACCGGAAGCATCCTCAATTGAAAAGGAGCCACTGCTTGTGCCACCTCCATTAAATGACTGTTCGAAAGTCCCTTGTGTCTCGCTCGTCCAAGTCATGTCATAACGGTCTTGGCCTCCTACTTCAAAGATTATGGTACTTCTATTACCATCTCTAAGACTATAACTAAAATTGAAAGTGCCTACACCCTCTAATCTCGCTTGCCCAGAGTTTGCCGCATCGGCACTAAATAACCAACGATTTGTATTGCCGTTTTCGACCAAAATAAGTCTCATGTTGTTTAGGTTTCCAGGTGCAAATCCTGGAGACTTATCATCACCATCTCCATCGTTACCGCAGGCGGAGATTACTAATACAGTTAAAAAGAGTCCGAGTTTTTTAAATATGTTTTTCATGGTTTTGGAATTATTGATTACGCCTCTAAAAGCTTAATCCAAAACTCTGAAAAGGGAAGGTTGAGTGGTTAACTCATTTCGGACAGTCGATAGTCCAAATCGGACAATGCGCTTTTCACGCCCCTAAAAGTTAGACTTTCAAAGAAGCTGACTGGGCTTTTTGCCAAATCTTTCGTTGAAGATTCTAGTAAAGTAAGAGGCATTTTCAAACCCAACGGCAAATGCTACTTCCGCTATTGTTTGATATTTTCTACTTTCAAGCAGACGATAAGCTCTTTGAAGTCTAATTTCACGAATAAATTGTAGGCATGATAGGCCGGTGAGCCTCTTAATGACACGATTCGCTTGTCTTTCACTGAGACTAAGAAGGTCGGCTAGATCCTTAACAGTTAAGGAGTTGTCCGCAATTCTGCTTTCTACCAGTTCTTTAGTCCTATTAATGGTTTCTTCCTCATTCCCAATATGATCTTCCTCACTTTCTTGAAGCGTGTTTTTTCGGACCAATGCATTTTGCAATAAATTGGATACTCTCACTTTTAACTCAGAAGTATTGAAGGGTTTGGGAATGTAATCATCAATTCCCAATTGCAAACCTTTCACCTTGTCTGCGTCATCAGCCAGGGCGGTGATCATGATAAGTGGAGTTTGTTTCCAATTAGTGTGGGATTTAATCTGTTGTACAAACTCATGTCCTCCCATTTCAGGCATCATGACATCAGCAGTAATCAAATCAAAAGTTCCGGACTTCAGCCTGTCGATTCCTTCGATTCCGTTATTGGCTAGAGTGACGCGATATTGGTCGCTCAATAGTGTCTGAATGAAATCGGCCATTTCGAGGTTGTCTTCCACAACTAAAATATGAGGTTGATTATCATCGGTTAAATCTATCGCTGGTCGATTTTCCAATTCCAAATCATATTTCTCATTGTCATTGTCCTGCCTCATTGCTTCGCTACTTTCTTCAAGAGGGAGTTCAATAAAGAAAGTACTACCGATTGTTGGTTCGCTTACTACACTAATGCTGCCGCCCATGAATTCAATAAGCTCTTTGGTCAATGCTAAGCCAATTCCTATTCCATCTAACGTTTTATCACCGTCAGCCACTTGATAATATCTCTCAAATATTTTTTTTGTCAGATTTTCAGGGATGCCGTTGCCTGTATCTTTCACTGATAAATGAAGGACTCCATCCTGCATGTGAGTGAAAAGTGATACTTCTCCACCTTTTGGGGTGTATTTGATGGCGTTAGACAAAAGGTTGTTAATTATCTTTTCTAGCTTGTTTCTGTCAACGTAGTAAGCCGTTTCTGAAAGATCATTTTTGATTTCCCACTTTAGGTTATTCCGAACGCCTAATGATTCAAAAGCATAGAATTTAAGATCAATGAAGGCCTTAATATTGGTAGGGTGGGGAATAAGTTTTAAAGAACCTTCATCGAGCTTGGATATGTCCAAAACTTCTTCAGTAAGCTCAGATAGTTTCCTGGCATTATTATAAACTTTCTTGAGATTACTCGAGACCCGATCCAAGTTGTCTTTTTCGAGGTGTTCGATCGCGTCTTCAAGTGGGGCTTGAATGAGTGTCACGGGAGTTCTAAGTTCATGGGAGATATTGGCCAAGAACCGGGTTCTTGTTTCATCGAGTTTTTTAAGGTTCTTATTAATTATGGCTTTTTGTTTGTTTTGTTTCCATAGAAAGTAACCCAGAATCACTCCGATTACCGCAATAGCCGCAGAAATTCCAATGGCCAATTGTTGTTGTTTGAGTTGAGCATTACGCAAAGCCTCTTCCTGTTCCAAGATTTGTATTCGGTCTTGTTGCTCTTTTGTTTTGTATTGCGTCTCTATCTCTCTAGTAATCTGCTCCACCTCTTCAAACCTTGCTCTTTTGCTTAGCGTGTCATATATGACATAACTGTCCAAAGCCCTCATGAACTCACCTTGGCCATAGAGACTGGGAATTAGTATTTCGTACGCTTCTATTTCAATCCGATGAAAATCGTTAGACTCAACTATCGGTAGGGCTAATTGAATATAATCGATGGCTTTTTTGAGGTCGCCCAGTCTCAAATGAACCCTGCCCAGCTTAATATAAATAAGGGCTTCGTTGAACGGATCTGGTCGTTTGATACTTTTGTTTGCTTCATTTAAGTAGGAAAGTGCTTTTTCAAATTGTTGATCAGTGATATACAGTATTCCCAGGTTCAGCGATATGTCAGCTTTTCTATAAGGAAGGTTCAGCCGGCCATATATTTCACCTGCCTTTTGATAATAAAAGGTGATTGAATCTAGTATGCTGCTTGCCGCGCCTAGGTTAAAAAGAGCGGTTGCTTGAAGTTCAAGGGCTTCTTCATTCTCATATATGGACAACGCTTTTCTGAAGTAACGTTTTGCAGTAGCCTGGTCTATCTCAAATCCTGATGGTTTAGAGTCTGCCTGTACCGCATAAAGAATACCTATATTTTTATTTATGTCTCCAATCGCAAGCTGTATAGCTGATTCTGTTAATCGCGAACTGTTTTCTTCAATATATTGGGTTGCTTTTACTCCAAACACAATTCCTTCTTTCAATCTCCCCTGTCTAAAATAAATGCCTATTATGGACTGCCAGGCTTGAAGTAACTCCAACCGAAAAGCAGATGCTTCTAAATATGGAATAACCTGTTGTAGTAAACTGTCGGCTAATTGAAACTCACCTTTTCTGATACTGACTTCGGCCTTCATTTTAGTAACCAACATTTCAAGATCTTTATTGGCTGAAAGTTCAATGTCTAGAAGGAAATCGAGTGTGCTATCTATATCACTGGCGATTAATGTTTTGTAAGTCTCTGCGATTTTATTATAAGACTCTGGATAAGGTCTGTTTTGTGCTGCACCTTCTAGAGTAATGAAAACAAAAAATATTATATAATAGCTTAGCCGCATTGGCGAAGAGATATTTCAACAAAATATACCTCCTTTTTTAGAATTTCACGGACACTTGTTGGTGTAAAAATCTGTAGCTACTGATACTTAAGTGAATCTTCTGGCTAGAGTGCTTCATTGAATACATATATGCCACTGTCACTAAGGTGATACTCGTAATTGTTATTGTTAGTCACGACTACAATATCAAAGGATACACGCCATTGGTTGGTTGATAGCTTCTGGCCTGAAATATCATTTCTTAAGAACCTAAAGGTTTCAAAAGCGCAAAAACAGGCTCTGACGTAGTAGAATTCAATTTCCGTTTGGGGTAGGTCATTGCTGGTGCTAATATTGAATTCCGTAACATCTGAGGGTAATTCAATCCAGAAAAATTCGGTGAGTTCGTCATCTGCAATATTTTCTTCATCCGGATGAACATATGCGAATCGGATGGCAGTTTTGTCTCCTTCTTCCCAAAGTACCCAGGTGCCGTAGTCATCTTCTGGAGCAGATAGCTCAGAGTTCTCATAATAGAGCCGCTCAAGGCTTCCCGGGTTGGTATTATCACAAGAAGCAACAATCAGTAATGAAATGACTAGTGCAAACAGCTTTTTCATGTCTTTGACTTTCCTTCTTAGACTCCCTAAGCTATTGATAGGTTGGAATCAGAAGTCTTATTGCAAACTATCTAGTAGCTTTTTTACAGCTGGGATTGCTCCTTTATTGATCATTTCATCCAGGTTGGTCATATACTGCTGGAGAGCAAGAAGTTCTTTTTGGTACCAGTGAAATTCGGGCTTTAGATTACCCTGACGATCATAAAAGTTGATTGGATTGTTAGATATGAGCTGATTGTCACAGATTTGATTGAAGCGTTCAATCTGTCGAATGACAAGTTGAACATTATCATAACCTCCACTCAGACTTGCAGCCAAACTAGCATCTAGCTGTATGAATACATCATCATTGAAGCCCGCTCTTGTGATCAGCATCGGTGCCTCGAAGATGATGTTTACCGGTTTGGGCACTGGCTTTTCGCCTTTGTCCAAGGCAGTTTGAAAGTTGCTAAGTGTTGAGTTAATGACTTTTTGAGCACTACTGATATCATAGGAGAGTTTGTTAAGTTCTGAGTTAAAGCTTGAAAAATAGCGCTCGCGGATTTTTGTCTCACGCTTATTCTCTTGATATCTGTTGAGTTCAAAAGCCCCGTATACACCAACAAAAACAATGAGCAGTTCTGCTATAAATTTGATTAAACCCCTTCTTTCTTTTGCCATAACAATTAGAATCCTAAAGCTATGAAAATGTTGCAGGTTATACCCGTTCGAATTCGTTTAGCAAAGAAGGCAGGTTTTTCAAGATATCTGAGGTCATTTTGTCCAAATCGAAATCCGGAAACCAACCCCAATCGTTTCTAGCGACAGAGTCATCGATACTATCAGGCCATGAATCGGCAATCGCCTGTCTAAAATCTGGGCTATAAGCAGCCGAAAACTCTGGAATCTCATTCTGAATGGCCGCAACTATTTCTTTTGGAGAAAAGCTAATAGCAGATACGTTATAACTTGACCGAACTTTGATGCGATCTGCCGGAGCTTGCATCAAATCTAAAGTGGCTTTAATGGCATCGCTCATGTACATCATTGGCAAATAGGTGTCTTCAGACAAAAAGCACGCGAAGGGTTCATTTCTTAGTGCCTTATGGTAAATATCTACAGCATAGTCTGTGGTACCACCTCCTGGTAGAGATTTATATCCGATCAAACCGGGGTATCTAAGACTTCTTACGTCCACGCCATACTTTTCATGGTAATACTCGCACCATCTTTCTCCTGCCAATTTGCTAATGCCGTATACGGTGTTGGGGTCCATTACGGTATCTTGAGGTGTGTTAACTCTTGGAGTAGAAGGACCAAAAACCGCAATGGAACTTGGCCAATAAATCCTTAGCCCATTCTCCTTCGCTGCTTCCAGAACGTTGAGTAGCCCTGTCATATTAAGATTCCATGCCCATTTTGGGTTCTCTTCTCCTTTGGCGGAAAGAATAGCTGCTAAGTGATAGATTTGAGTAATGCTATGTGTTTTGATAATGTCATTTAACCGATCGGCATTCATCACATCCAGTTGCTCAAATGTAAAGTCCGAAATGGCTGGTGTTGGCTTGGAAATATCCGAGGCAATGACATTTGAATTACCAAATAGTTTTCCAAGCTCATTGGTCAATTCAGAACCGAGTTGCCCACAGGCTCCAATCACTAAAATTCTCTCCATTGATTTCTGTTTCTCGCTTGCAATATTAATTAAACAGCTCAATATGTAAAACGTTTGCATGACCAAAGGTTGGTTGCAATACATCTTATATATTTGCCCTGTCATGGAAGAGATGAGTTTTGACGAATATCTGGTGAAAAAGAAAATAGACCCTAGGGCTTTCGGGGCTGGAGAGCCTAGTCAATATGATGGGTTTAAAACTCTTTTCGATCAGGTACACCCGGACAGCTTCACAGCACAAAAACTCTTTTTGATTAATAAGATAAGAAGAGCATATCCGCTTCAAGAACTGGAAACAGTAAAGGAGGTAAAGAAACCCATGATGAGACCTAAAATAGCAAGACCTAAAACCAGTTAAAATGTACGATAAATTAAAACCACAGCTAAAAGCAGAGATTCAGTCCATTAAGGAAGCAGGACTTTACAAGCAGGAACGTGTGATTACAACACCTCAGGCAGCTGACATAAAAACAGATGACGGCAAAGAGGTGATTAACTTCTGTGCCAATAACTATTTGGGTTTATCGTCACATCCAAAAGTGATTGCAGCAGCCAAAGCAGCCATTGATACCCATGGTTTTGGTATGTCTTCTGTGAGATTTATTTGTGGAACGCAAGACATTCATAAAGAGCTGGAGCAGAAAATCTCTGAGTTTTTAGGTACGGAAGATACGATACTTTATGCTGCTGCCTTCGATGCCAATGGAGGCGTATTCGAACCTTTATTTGGACCTGAAGATGCAATTATTTCCGATGCCCTAAATCATGCATCTATTATTGATGGGGTACGACTTTGTAAGGCCATGCGCTTTAGGTATAAAAATGCCGATATGGCAGACCTTGAAGAGCAACTAAAAGCTGCAGATGCGAAAGGAGCTAAGCAAAAAATCATTGTTACTGATGGTGTTTTTTCTATGGACGGTACCATCGCTCCAATGGACAAGATTTGTGACCTGGCGGATCAGTATAATGCGCTAGTAATGACTGACGAATGTCATTCCACGGGCTTTATGGGTAAAACAGGACGTGGTGTTCATGAGCACCATGATTGCATGGATAGGGTAGATATTATCACCGGCACACTGGGCAAAGCTTTAGGGGGCGCTTCGGGTGGTTTTACTTCTGGTAAGAAAGAAATCGTTGACCTATTGCGTCAACGTTCCAGGCCTTATTTATTCTCTAATACATTAGCTCCATCCATAGTAGGCGCATCCATTGCAGTTTTTGATATGCTATCAGAGACAACGGCCTTAAGAGATAAACTTGAAGAGAACACGAAATACTTCCGCGAACAGATGACTGCTGCGGGTTTTGATATCAAACCGGGAGAGCATGCTATTGTACCCATTATGCTTTACGATGCTGTCTTATCTCAAAAAATGGCCAGTGCCATGCTAGAGAAAGGGATTTATGTAATTGGCTTCTATTTCCCTGTAGTGCCCAAGGAGCAAGCGCGAATAAGAGTGCAGATTTCTGCTGGGCATGAAAGGCATCATTTGGATAAGGCGATTGCCGCCTTTACTGAGGTAGGCAAGGAGTTGGGGGTGATTTCTTAATCCTTCAACCACTTATATCGTTTTCGTATTTAATGTGATCTGATGTAGGTTATATTCATTTATGGTTCAGGTACCCCTACTAAAGGTTCGATATTTTCACTTTTTGTTGTTCTTACTGGCCTTTCTTTTATTCGATTGTAATGGAGATGTAAAGGAAGAGGAAGTCAAATCCGTATATCAGAATGAGTTTCAGTCGTATCAACTGGATATAAATAAGCAATCAACTCCTTTAGCCAAATTGATCAAAACAATTGAGATTACGCGTTTTGAAGAAACTTCAGAATCTTTATTGGGTAATGTCAGACAGGTTGAATTTATTGATGATAAAATGATTGTACCAGGAAGGAAGGGTAATATTCATGTTTTTAGTGATGCAGGAGATTTTATCAAGAATATAAACAGAAAGGGCGATGGTCCTGAGGAATACCGTTTTTGGAATGATATATGGGTAGAGGGAGACACAGTTTGCCTTTTTCAAAAGAGGAGAGGTGTTTTGAGATACGACCTGAACGGAACCTTTATTGCTGCTGTATCTTTCTCTTTGCCTGCTACTCATGTTCATCCATATAGTGGTGGTTATGCATTAGATATGAATTATGCGAGAGTCAATGATACGCTGCAGTATGCAATTGTCACTCTGAACAATGACCTTGAGGTGGATCAACTCCTACTACCTTATAAGACAAGTCCCAAGCCAATTTACTCCATGCCTTGGAAAACTGTATTTCCATTAGGTAATGAAGTGTTCGTGTTTCCAGTAATGAAAGATACCGTATACAGGTTGTCAGAAGGTTCAATTGAGCCTGCGATTCACTATGATTTCGGTGAGGATTGGTTTATTGAACCAGATAAGGTTTTAACCGGCAGTTTTAGTGACGATTTCCGTGAAAAGGGGAAGGTTTGGTGGATTAACAATTATTTGAGTGAGCGATATATTTTCTTGAGTACGACTGTTGGAGTAGGAGGTAGAGCACAGTACTTCATCAATCGAGAGAATGGTCAATCCGTAATGCTAGATAGGAAGTTGCGGTCTGGAGAAGATTTCTCATTAACAGGAATAAAGTGGGATGGAGATGAATTCCTATTTACCATGCCATCCTCGCAGTTACACTCACTTGTAGATCAATTGAGTGAGCGTCAGTATTCATACACTTCAGGCACTTCCTTAGAGGAGATTGAGTCTTCTGAGAATCCGGTTTTGTTACGTATAAGTTTAAAAGACATAAAGTGAGTATTGGAGATTTAAGACTGTTTTGCCTTTTGACCGTATTGTTTGTTTCCGCCTGTGAATCACCCGAAGCCAAGGACACTCTGACAGAAAATGGTCCTTTTGTGTATCCTATTGATTTGGGTGCTGCTAGTGTTGACTTTTTAGATCAGGTTGAATCCATTTCAGTTTTTGGTTTTGAGGAGAGTGAAGAGTCTCTTTTGGAGATCAGTTCACTCTTTATTGACTATGAGAACGGGCTGATTGTGGTGAACGAGTCATCAGGCGATGTATTTGTATTTGATGGCGAAGGGTCCTTTGTCAGCAAGTTTAATCGCAAAGGAGGAGGGCCCGAAGAGTATGATGAGATGGCCTATACCGTTTATCGAAACGGGTTTATTGAGACATACAATTACTCAAAAAAGCGACTTGTTCGTTATGATTTGCAAGGTAAATATCTGGGAGAAACTAAACTGCCTTATCAGGCAACCTATGTCCTCTTTGACAAGGATCGCTACCTGGTAAGTATGGGAGGTAGCTCAGCTTTTGACTCTGCTAAGTACAACCTTAGATTTATGGATGTTGATGGTAATGAATATGGAAAGGCTTTGCCTTTTGATACAGAGATCCCATTTGGAATTGTAAGCCCGATTAACGCTTTTAGCGCCTTGGATGATCAAATTTTGTTCAATGAGCTTTTATCAGATTCCATAGTATTGATTGGCGAATCTGACGTGACTTCTTATGTCAAGTTTGATTTTGATGACCAGTGGTTCTGGACCGAAGATATGTATGCTCGGGGAAATGAGTCTATGGGCCTGATCAACACGGCCAATAAGGTGTGGATTTATAACTGGGCAATGGGGAAGGATAGAATTGAATTATCATACAATACGAGTTTCCAAGATTACAGGAGAGGATTTATCAATAGATCAACCGGGGAGTTCAGACACTACGACTACCCCAGTTGGGGAGAAGAGATTCCTAGCATTCGAAGTGTGAGGTTTGAGGGAGGTTTGCTGGTCACAACTATGCTATCTGATGTATTGGATGCATTTATTGATAAGTTGGGAGAGGGACGCTACTCCATCGAAAGTGGTCAGACATTAGATGAGCTGTTACAATCAGAGAATCCTATTATTGTCAAAATCAAATTTTACTGACACGCAGGATTACGCTAAGAGGCTACGTCCAAAGGCTCATTTCCTTCTGACTCTGCTGCCTCAGGAATAGGCTCCTTTTCCTGATGATAATCGTTGATTCGTTTTCTGATTTCAGGAATAGAGAGGTTACTGTCAATGATGCCATTACGGGCTAAAGACATTTGGCCTGTTTCTTCAGAAATAATTAAGGTCAGGGTGTCAGTAGCTTCTGACATACCAAGGGCCGCTCTATGACGCATTCCGAATTGTGCTGGTAAATCTCTTTCACTGACTGGCAAAATGCATCTGGCAGCTCTTACTTTTCCCTGGTTAATAATTACAGCACCATCATGTAAGGGACTGTACTTGTTGAAAATAGAGATGAGGAGTCGTTTCGAAATAGTCGCATCCATAAAGTCACCAGAATCAACATAGAATTTAAGTTCAGAACTTTTAGAAAAAACAATCAAGGCTCCTGTATTGGTACTTGAAAGGGCTTTGGTTGCTTCAATAATGGGCGTGATATTGAATGACTCTTTCGCTTCTCGTTTTTTCCAGATCATAATGGATTGCAGGAGATCGTTCTGTCGGAAGGTGGTTTTGCCCAGGATTAGCAAAAACTTTCGGATTTCTTGCGAGAAAATGATGATCGCAGCCAGTACACCAACTCCCATGAACTGCCCCAGGATTCCGGCAAGCAATTCCATCTGTGCTGCTCGCACGACCAGATAAACAAGGTAGAGTACTAAAAAACCGATGAGTACCCTCACAGCCACGCTACCTTTTAAGAGTTTATAGACCTGATAAAGCAGAACACTTACCAATAAGATATCCAGGATGTCAATCCATCTTACATCTAGAAACCCTATTTTAAATGCGTATATCAACCCTCGTATGCTCTGTAAAGCTTTATTGTTTCTACGGCTTCCTTGACATCGTGGACTCTCAATATTGATGCCCCATTGATCAAGGCAGCCATATTTAATGCTGTTGTTCCATTGAGAGCTTCACCGGCAGATGTGTCAAGCGTTTTGTAAATCATTGATTTTCTTGACAATCCCGCCAGTATTGGAAACTTCAATCTTTTAAAATAACCCAAATTCCGAAGGATATCATAGTTCTGTGCAATGGTTTTTGCGAAGCCAAACCCAGGGTCAATAATAATATCTCTAACACCGAGACGCTTTAGGGCTAAACACCTAGTGGAAAGTTCAATACTAATATCGTTCAAAAGGTGATCGTAGTTTACTAGGGTTTTCATGGTCACAGGAGTCCCACGCATATGCGTTAGAATATAGGGTACATCCAACTTGGCCACTGTCTTGAACATTTCAGTATCTAAACTGCCTCCAGAAACATCATTGACTAATGAAGCTCCTGCCTTTACTGCACCTCTGGCTACTTCAGACCTAAATGTATCAATTGAAATGTATGCTTTTGGAAATGCCTTGTGAATAGCTTCAATGGTAGGAATCACCCTTTCTAGTTCTATAACTTCCGAAATATCCTCAGCGCCTGGCCGGGTAGAATAACCTCCAATGTCTAATATGAAGGCACCGGCTTCAAGCATTTTTCCCGCACTATCGATAATCTCCGGAAGATCACTGGCCCTGCTTCCTTCATAAAAAGAGTCTGGAGTGATATTAAGAATCCCCATGACTTTTGGGATGTCCAAGGAAACTAGATTTCCCCTCAGATTCAATGTGCTTTTTATACTAAATAACTTATCTTTCGCTTTCAAGAATTGTCCCAAATTTTAAATAAGCGATTACTTTGGAGGAGCAAACGGTAGGCGAATATAAGCAAGTTATCAAGGCCTGTAAAGACATATTTCTCAAGAAAACCCAAGACTATGGCACAGCCTGGAGAGTGTTGAGGTTACCTTCTATAACAGATCAAATTTTTATAAAAGCGCAACGAATTCGTTCTATTCAAGAGAAAGGTGCTCAGAAGGTCGATGATGACATCTCAGGAGAGTTTATTGGCATAATTAACTACTGTGTGATTGCCTTAATCCAAATGAATCTGACCGATCATGATCCAATGGAAATGGATGTGGAAGTACTAGAGCCCCTTTATGACAAACATGTAAAGGAGACTATGGATCTTCTAATGAACAAGAACCATGACTATGGTGAAGCATGGAGAGACATGCGTGTGGCTTCAATAACAGACATCGTACTGATGAAGCTTTTACGCGTTAAACAAATTGAAGATAATGAGGGAAAGACGATTATTTCAGAAGGCATCGATGCCAATTATATGGACATGATCAATTATGCCGTTTTCTGTATGATCCTAATGGGATTTGCCAAGTCATGAAAGTATTAAACACAATAGCGCGCTACATAGTAGGGGGGCTTTTTATATTCTCAGGCCTGATTAAAATCAATGACCCTGTCGGAACTCAGATAAAGTTGGAGGAGTATTTCTCTGTTTTTGCGGTGGACATTGCTCCGTTCTTTGATTCGTTAAAACCGATTTCATTGTTTCTATCCATGCTGCTTTCAACTTTGGAAGTTGTGCTTGGAATTGCGCTGCTTCTTAAGTACAGAGAAAAGTTAGTGACCACGCTATTATTGGTAATGATTGTCTTTTTTACATTTCTGACATTCTATTCCGCTTATTTCAACAAGGTGACGGACTGTGGATGTTTTGGAGATGCCATTAAGCTTACTCCGTGGGAGTCTTTTATAAAGGATATAATCCTTCTTGTCTTCATTGTGGTACTCTTTATCAACAGGAAGAAGAATCAACTTCTTGAAGAAACGAAGCTCAAAACAGGTATTGTGGCGGCTTCATTGGTTTTTTGCCTCGCGGTGGCTTTCTGGTCGGTTAATCATTTACCTACAATTGATTTTAGAGCATATAAAGCTGGTACCAATATTCCAGCAGATATGCTTCCTCCTGCAAATGACCCGAGTGTAGTACCGAAGATTACCAATTTTGCTATTTATGGAGATGAGTCTGATTATACGCAAGAAGTGCTAAGTGGCCAGAAGCTATTAGTGGTAGTCCATGAGACCGAAAAGACAGACATTGAATCATTTGACATGCTGAATAGCTTGATTGGAGCCTTAGGAAATCAAGTAGAGGTGCTCGCCATTACTGCATCATCAGGTCCACAATTCGAGGATTTGCGACACACGGTTCAGCTTGCGATTCCGTATTACTACTCTGATAAGACTTTGCTCAAAACGATGATTAGATCAAACCCAGGACTTGTGTTATTAAATAACGGTGAAGTCATGAAGAAATGGCACTACAATGATATCCCTGATGCAGGGGAGTTACTATCTAATTTGAATTAATGAATTTTAGAAATGGTATTTTCCTGATTGGACTCGCAGGGTCTGGTAAATCGACCCTTGGGAAATCTTTGGCGACAAGGCTCGGCTATAAATTCATCGACCTTGATGCTGAGATTGAAAAGAAAGAGGGGATGACAATTCCAGAGATTTTCAAGAAGTACGGAGAAGGGCAGTTTAGAATCTTTGAGAGAGAAACCCTCCATCAACTCATCGCTGTCGAGGATCATTTTGTATTAGCTACAGGTGGGGGGGCTCCTTGCTACCATTTTAATATGGATGCCATGAATGAAGCAGGTATGACCATTTACCTTGATGTTGCACCTGGAGACTTGGCCCTAAGAGTTATTGAGGATGGTGTAGAGCGTAGACCTATGTTCAAAAGCTATGACCATGTAGACTTGATTCAGGAAATTCGGGAGATGAAGGCTAGGCGCGAAGAATACTATGAGCAGGCGAAAATAAAAATTAGAGATAACCGGATTTCCGCAGAAATGATTATCTCTAATATCAATGAGTCTAAAGACTAGAAATTCAGTCCAAAGCTGATTCTCGCATTATTCAATGTTGTTTGTGTAATTGATGTAGGACTTGGGCCTGTAGTACCGAAGAATGATGTAAAGGATTCTTCATACTTGGTTTGCGAGAAAGACAAGTCTAAGAAGTACTGTCCTAGGTTTAAGCCTACACCACCAGAGACAATGGTTCTTGATCTATCCACATCACCGGTAACATTTAGTCTTCCGTTGGCAGGGTCTCCTAACATAGCGTAACCCGCTCTAAACCTGAAGATCTTATATCGGTACTCGGCACCAAACCTCAGGTTGTTTACTGTTTCGTATACGTTGCGAATGGTCTCGTTGTCATTATCCGCTATAAAGTCTCCTGATGAAACATTAGCGCTCGCATAGTTCAAACGTTCATAGTCTGCTGAAATAAACCCATTCTTTCCTAAGAAGAATGCCACGCCTGCATTGAAACGCAAGGGAGTTCTAAGTTCATAATCTGAGAAGAAAATATTAGTCTGTGTTTGTAGGCTATTGAGAACTGTGTCTTCTAATATGACTCTGTTCCCATTATCCAAGAATGTAGATGCATCAAAGTTGTTCCATTCTGAATTATAGATGGCATCACTTTCTTCGCTGAAGTTGTACCAAGTCGGTGATGTCAATGACACACCGAACCGAACAAAATCAACAGGCCTTACAATCACTCCAATATTGGCATTGAAACCCGTACCTGATACATCAAAACGTTCATCTAAACTAAAAGAAGATAGTACTGTATTGCTGAAGGTTTCAGTATAAATACGATTTGAAGTGTAATTAGTAGAGACTATGCCAATTCCAGCTCCTAAGTAGATTTTGTCGTCATAGTTTCCACCAAAAGCAATATTGATTTGATCTGTAAACCCAGTTCTGGTGATACGCTCTTGCTGGAGGGGGTTGCCCGCGACAGGAGATAAATAGAAGTCTTCTGCTCCAGGTAAAGGATTGATCAAGTAATGATCGAAACCAACTTGCTCTATTCCACCAAGCTCTTCAGGAAAGAACCCATCAGCTCTGTCCAACATAGCATCTAGAATAGAGGTTCTGATGCCTTGACCAGAGTAGCTTAGTTGCTGTCTGAAGTCATTTACTCTATTGAAGGTAATCGCAAGCGATCCACCACGCCATCCCCCTGGCACATAGTCACTCTTGTTGAAGTTAATGACCAGACCTAAATTGGCAATGTTCAAGTTGGAGTCTTCCGTTCTTGAATTATTCAGCAGGTAAGTAGATTCAAATTGATTGAAATTTAAACCCGGTGTTAAGACAAATTGCGACCTGTTATAAAATCCTAGGCCTGCTGGGTTGAGTATAGCAGAACTCACATCTCCACCGAGTACCGAGCCCGAACCTGCTAAACCTGAAATTCTTGCAGACCCAACTTGATTGAGTTGACTGAACCTCAGTGCATCCTCATAATACCCGAACGAACCAGGTTGTATTTGAGCCTGGGCTCCAAACTGTAGGCAAAGCGCTGCCAAGCCTATTAGCATAAGCTTTCTTATTCCTTTCATCTTCTGAGTTTTTGTTGTTTACTATTAACCTCTACCTCTTCCTGATCTTGATGATGAGCTTCTACTTGAAGAAGATCTGCTGCTTCCACCACTTCTAGAACTTCTGCTCACTGATCCTGAAGATCTGGAACTTGAACTTCTGCTTACACCAGACCTAGAGCTTGACGATCTAGAGCTACTTCTTGAAACACCTCTTGAGCTGGATGATCTTGAACTGCTTCTTGAATAACTCCTGGAACTTGACGACCTAGACGATGACCTACTTACACCTGAAGATGACCTCGAAGAACTGTTTCTGTTAAAAGACACTCCGCTTGTTCTGCCTGAAGTACTTCTGTTCGAAGCACGCCCTCCGCTGAATGTCGAAGTATTTCGAGCTGATCGCGAGGTTCTCGAAGTCACTGCACTACTTCTGCCTCTTGAAGAACTAGAGCTTACACGTGACGATGTTCTGCTTGAACTCCTTGAATCATTAAATCGATAAGCATCAGTCCTTACACGGTTTGATCTGGTACTAACGACTTGGCTTCTTGAGCTTCTTCCAGTACTAGTAGAAGACCTTGAAGTTCTCGAACTGCTTACCCGGCTAGAGCTTACACGTCCGCTTCTCGAGGCTCTGTTTTCTATGGCGCTTCTCGATACTCTTGAAGTACCCGAAGTTGAGGCTAATCTCTGAGATCTTGTTTGAGCTACACCATTGTTAGCGTCTGATCTCACATTTGCTACAGATGTAGAGGATAATCGACCACCACGAGTGAAAGTTCTGTTATTTCTGGCAACAAAAACTTCTCCACGATAGATATACTGGTTACTAAAGATGGGAGGACAATAAATTCCACCGCCAAAACCAAAACCGAATCCTCTACCGAATCCAAATCCCCAGCCTCGATTCCATCTGTTCCAGCGATTCCATCTATTGAAACCGAACCCGGCATTGAAAAAGAAAGGGTCATAAAAGGGATCAAAGAAAGGGTCATAACCGAACCCAACAGGTGCAAAGAAAGGATCATAGAAGCCAAAACCCCTACCGAAGCCTATGGACACATTAATGCCAGGGCTCCAGAAATTATTTCTAAACCTATTTCCACCAAAGGTCGCCATGGAAGTTCTTCCTATGCGACCGTTGCTTGCTGTGATATAGCGATCCATTCTAGTGCTATTCCCTTGATAGTATTGATCATACCAGGCTAGCCTAAATTCGAAGTCGTTATAAACCAGATTGTTGAAATATCTTTCATCCCACTCTTCTACCCAATCTACTGGTAGGGCATAAGTTGCTAATAGCTGGTTTTCATAATCCCAGACAAAGTCGTCATAATTTAACTCACTCGCCTTGGTCACTCTCGGGCCACCTTCGCCCTCAACAAAGTATTCGACCTCTTTAGTCTCGCTATTATTGTAACGTTCGAGTAAAGTTGGGTCGACAGATTTTTTCGACTGATTTGCCAATGTGATCACGTTAGCGGTATTAGCCGCTTGAACCTCTTCAGGTTTTGCTATCACCTTTGGGGCTGTTTTACGATCGGCCGATGTAAAATATACATCGTCATATTCTGAAGCTTGTTGGTATTGATCTGGTGAGCATGCGAGCACCGCTAGCATGCTGAGTGGTGCCATTAATAATTTGAGATGAATTCGACTTTTCATGACTTTCCTTTCTGGCTTAATAAGTTAACGTCTATTTATCGTTTTTGGTCGAGAAAATATCCGAAAACTATATATTTGTCGGATATTCTACCAACGCTAAAACAGCAAGGATCATACCAAACCTGAGAACATGAGCAAAGGATTGCCTAAAAGAAGTGAAGATTATTCATTGTGGTACAACGAATTGGTCAAAAAGGCCGATTTAGCTGAGAACTCACCAGTACGAGGCTGTATGGTCATTAAACCCTATGGTTTTTCGATATGGGAGAAAATGCAGGCCGAGATTGACCGCATGTTCAAAGAAACAGGCCATACAAATGCTTATTTTCCTCTATTCATACCTAAATCTTATTTAAGTAAGGAAGCCGACCATGTAGAGGGTTTTGCAAAGGAATGTGCTGTCGTAACACACTATCGATTAAAGAATGACGAGGAGGGGAAAGGCGTTGTGGTTGATCCAGAAGCAAAACTGGAAGAGGAGTTGATCGTTAGACCAACCTCTGAGACGGTGATTTGGAGTACCTATAAAAATTGGGTGCAGTCTTATCGCGATTTACCAATACTTGTTAACCAGTGGGCCAATGTGGTTCGTTGGGAAATGAGGACCCGACTCTTTTTAAGGACTGCGGAGTTCTTATGGCAAGAAGGTCATACGGCCCATGCTACCAAACAAGAGGCTATTGATGAATCTGTTCAAATGATGAATGTTTATGCGCAATTTGCCGAGGAGTTTATGGCCGTGCCGGTGGTGCGTGGTATAAAATCAGAAAGCGAACGCTTTGCCGGTGCAGTAGAGACATACTGTATTGAGGCATTGATGCAAGATGGTAAAGCACTTCAAGCTGGAACTTCACACTTTTTGGGACAGAATTTCGCGAAGGCATTTGACGTGAAGTTTGCCAACAAAGAAGGTAAACAAGATTTCGTTTGGGGGACCTCATGGGGAGTAAGTACTCGATTGATGGGAGCGCTTATTATGGCACATTCGGATGACCAAGGGCTTGTATTACCTCCTAGACTGGCACCAATTCAAGTCGTAATTGTGCCTATATATAAAGGAGAGGATCAACTCAGAGCTATTGGTGAGAAAGCTGATGATATTATAGCTTCGCTGAAAGCGGCAGGTGTGAGTGTCAAGTTTGATGATCGGGATACTTATAAGCCTGGTTTTAAGTTTGCCGAATGGGAATTGAAAGGTGTACCGGTAAGAATTGCGATAGGGCCTAAAGACATGGAGAACAATTCTGTGGAAATAGCACGAAGAGATACAGGTGTCAAAGAAACCTTCAGTCTTGAGAATGATCTAACAGAAAAAGTCACGGGTTTGATGGAGGAAATTCAGACCTCAATCTTTAATAAGGCTTTAGATTATAGAACAGAGAACACCCGATCTGTTGATAGCTACGAAGAGTTTAAAAGGGTGCTTGAAGAAGATGGCGGTTTTGTCTCTGCTCACTGGGATGGCACGGCCGAGACTGAGGAAAGAATAAAGAATGAGACCAAGGCAACCATTCGTTGTATACCTATCGAAGCCAAAGAAGAGGAGGGTCAATGTATCTACTCGGGTCACCCATCAAAAAGAAGAGTTCTTTTTGCGAAAGCATACTAAGCTTCATGCGTTTATTGGTATATTTAATCACCTTGCAAAGGAGCTATGGCTGATTGGATTTACATTTCACTCTTAATTTTCATTGGGTTGTTCCTAATAATAGTGGAATTGATTTTTATTCCAGGCACTACCATTTTTGGGGTTTTGGGTGCTCTTTTAGTTTGTGTTGGTATTTACTTCACATATGATAATTATGGAGCCAGAATAGGGACTTACGTCTTGGCAGGGTCTTCTGTGACTGGATTTGGCCTATTAGTTTATGGCTTAAAAACTAAGACATGGAAACGCTTTGCATTAGGGTCTCAAATAAATTCTAGGGTGAAAGAGGGCTATGCAGATGGTCTGCACATCGGACAAAAGGGGCAAGCAGTTTCTGATCTAAAACCCATTGGCAAAGGGGAATTTAATAGCAAAATTTATGAGGTGACTTCAAGAGGAACTCTCATATCCTCCGGAACTATTATTGCCATTGAAAAAATAGACGGAAATAAGATTATAGTTAAATCAGAACAATAGAGATATGGATAATTACTTACCGATAATATTAGTGGTTGGAGGCATATTATTGCTCTTTACTTTTTTGTACTTCGTTCCGGTTGGTTTATGGATTACAGCTCAGTTTACCAAGGTTAGCGTGAGTATTGGTGATTTAATTGGGATGAGGATTAGAAAGGTTCCACCTAGTATTATTGTCAACTCACTTATTACTGCTACTAAAGCGGGGTTAAGTGTATCCAGTAATGATCTAGAGACCCATTATCTGGCTGGAGGTAATGTCCCTTCAGTAATCAAGGCGTTGATCTCAGCAGACAAAGCGAATATCAACTTAGCGTTCAAGCAAGCCACCGCCATTGACCTTGCGGGGCGTGAGGTATTTGAAGCTGTTCAGATTTCTGTAAACCCAAAGGTTATTACAACTCCTAAGGTAGCTGCAGTAGCGCAGGATGGTATACAGCTTATGGCCATTGCGCGGGTCACCGTTCGTGCGAACATCCAGCAACTCGTTGGAGGTGCAGGAGAAGATACTATTTTGGCTCGTGTAGGTGAGGGTATTGTTACCTCAATTGGTTCTGCTTCATCGCATCAAGAAGTGTTGGAGAATCCGGACAAAATATCAAAGCTAGTCTTACAACGTGGGCTTGATGCGGGAACAGCTTTCGAGATTTTATCTATTGATATTGCAGATATAGATGTAGGGGCCAACATTGGTGCTACACTTCAAACAGACCAGGCACAGGCAGACCTTAAAGTTGCAGAAGCCAAAGCGGAAGAAAGAAGAGCAATGGCGGTAGCCAATGAGCAAGAAATGAAAGCTAAGTCTCAAGAGGCCAGGGCCAAGGTAATTGAGGCAGAAGCAGAGGTTCCACTAGCTTTGGCCGAAGCTTTTAGATCTGGCAATCTGGGTGTGATGGACTATTATAAAATGGAGAACATCCAGTCTGATACCGAAATGAGAGAATCAATTGCCAGACCAGGACAAAGAAGCTCTTCTACTAAGAGAAAGCCTGGAGGCGATAAGAAGTAAGAACTGTGAAGCATGTGAGGGCCACCATTATTGGCCTTTTTTACTTTAGATCAATAAGTTTCCATTGGGAAGCCTCTGAGGCCAAAAAGCGATTGCCCAATTGTTGAATTGACTCATAAGACAAGGGTATCACATCTTCACCATTTAGATTGATTACACCTTTTAGTCCGTCTCGACCAATTAGGAAGTAACCATCTTCAAGCGCTTTAATGGAGTCATATTGTGGCGTTCTAATCAACTTGCCTTTAGAATCGGCTAGTCCAAATACACCATTTGAATTTAGAATGATATGATCTCCATGCCGATCGATGCTTGTAAAGTCTTCTGCCAAGATTGACTTACCGGAATGATCAATGATGCCAAACAATCCATTTCTTAACACAACTGAAAGCCCTTTGTAGAAAGGTGAAACCTGGTCATAAGTAGGTTGAACAATTAACTGTTCGTTCTTGTCAATAAATCCCCATTTGCCAATCAGCTTTACAGCGCATAATTGTTCCGAAAAGGGTTGAATAGCCTCGTATCGGTTAGCGATTCTCAGTTTGCCGTCTTGAGCAATTTGCCCCCATTGATCATCTTTCTTTACAGAGATCAAACCTTCGGAGAACTCTCCCAGCTCTGTAATACCTGAGTCTAGTGCTGCATCATCAGAGTTGTTGGGATTGAACAAAAAGTAACGATTATCACGTTTGAGTGCGTAAAGGTCCTTGCGTATCACTTGGATAGTATCATATAGATGGTCTAACCAAAGACTGTCTTTATCATCCTTAAGTTCATAACCATTTCTGGTCTTTTGGCTATAACCTTGAGGTAGTTTAGTGAGCAGTCCATAGGATCTCACAGTTTCCCTCCCATTGAAATTCACCAACTTCCACTCTGAACCTTGTCTTAGTCTAATGATGTCTTCTTGAATTTCAATGTGGTCATTATATGGAGTGATGACCCAATTACCGTTCATATTAATCACTCCATAACTGCCCTGATAAGCTACCACAGCCAAACCATTTTTGAATATTCCGATGCTATCATAAACAAATGGGCTTAGGTCTTTTCCATCTTCACGCAAGAGCCCCCTCTTGCCATTCCTTACTGCCTCAATCAGCCCATTGTCCAACTGTTTGAATGACTCGTACTGGAATGGGCTTTGCCTAGCACCAGACTTGTTAAATACAGTCCAATCTTGTTTATCTAGGCGTTTTATCTGCCCAATAATTACCTCATTCAAGACTTTGATACTATCGTAATTCACTGGAAGAATCAGTTTGCCAGAAGCATCCATAGCTCCTTGAAATTTTGAGTCAACATGTTCGACTATGGTGATTTCGTTGACTGAGGATAGAACATTTAAGTTAGTTAGGTATTCAATGTAGTTTTCATCCTGATCGATAATGCCGGCTCGTTGACCACTGGAAATAGCGAAGCGATCTTGATTAATGATTAGCATCTGATCAAAGTAATAGCTTGTATCTTGTGAGTTGCCTGAATACAAGTCCCACTTTTTGAAGGGTAATGCACGGACTTTTTGCCCAGATATCTGAATGTTTTTATAGATAGTCGGCACGATTAAGGTTCCACTTCTATTCAAAAGGCCTCGCTTGTTGAAGGACTTAGCCAACAATAATTCGTTGGTTAACTTTTCTAATGACTCGTATTCAAAAGCTGTAATGGGCTTGCCACTGGGAGTATAAACTGCGCTGAGCTTGTTGTCATTCTGAACTGAAAACAATGTTTCATCGATAGCGGATACATTCTTGTATACGAAAGGAATAATCGGCTTTCCATTCCGATTGAGGAGACCGTAACGATCGTCAGAGCCAACCCTCTTTGCAGCGATAAGCAAGTTACCTGCAGGCTCCATTTTAACATAAGACAGATCAATTACCGACTTTCCTTTGGCATTGATAACACCAAAGTTGGCAAGAATTGAATTCGATTCTCGTTCGCTGACAATGAATAAGTTCTCTAGATAGGGGGTGAGTTGTGCATAGCGATGCAGCGAGACCTTTTTTCCTTCGAGATCAATCAGCGCCCACTTCTCATTTTGACGAGCTCCAATCACGCTGTTAATTACCTTAAAGGTACCATCTGACCACCCGATAGCTTCATACTGAGGAGCGATAAGTACTTCACCCGAAGTAACATCTCTAATCCCGTATTTACCATCTACTCGAAAAGGCTGGTATTCTGCGGCCAGTAAATCGACTTGGCAAAGTATCAGAATTGCAACGAAAAAGAACTGTCGGATGAGTGGCATTAACAGGTAATACGCAATTGCTAGGATTTAGCTGACGAAAATAAGGCTCAGGAGTAAACAATTTGACGAAAAGAGCTATTATTTCTCCTTTGTCTCTTGCTCTAGGTTGAATAAGTCGTTCAATACATCAATAAGCTTATCTGCTTCGCCTCTTTGACAGGCAGCTTTTAACTGCAAGACAGGTAGCTTCATGATTTTTTGAGTGATGCTCTTAGATAGTTTGTCCGCAAAGAATTCCATCTCTTCAGATGAGTTCTTCAGGTGCTTTTTCAATTCCTCTTGTCGGATTTCTTCGAGTGTACTTTTCAGTTTTTGAATGGTAGGAGAAACCTCCATTTCTCGAGACCAGGTGTTTACATCCTCCATAGCATCTTCAATGATGGCTTCAACATGAGGAATTGCAGCTTTTCTCTTTTCAACCGCTCGAGATGTCTTTTCCTGAATTTCGTCAATGTTGTATAAAGAGATGCCTTTAATTGATTCTACCTTTGGATCAATGGATCTTGGAATAGAAAGGTCAATCAAAAACTTCAGCCCTTCTTCATTTTCAGATAAATGTTGAGGTCCGATAAAGTCTTGGACAGGGATGCTTGAAATAATGATATCGTAAGAGCTAAGTTTCGCATCTAAGTCATCAAATGCTATTTGATTTAAAGCGAGTTCAGTAACTAAAGCTTCTGTCTTTGCGGTGGTTCTGTTAGTAAGCGTTACAGAGAATGGTTCGCCAGCCAAATGCTTAGCCAGATCTTCTCCGATTTCACCAAGCCCTACAATCAATACCTTCGTATCAACAAAGGATTCAGCCAGTGTTCGAGTAAGTTCGGCTGAGGCATAAGATACGCTAGCCGCACCGTCTCTAAATGCAGTTTCCTGGAATACTTTTTTGTTAGCAAAGAATACGGTGTGCAGGATTCTATGCATGAAAGGCCCTGCAGTATTATTGTCAGCTGCGATTTGGTATGCCTTTTTCACCTGATTGATGATTTGTAGGTCACCAATAACCTGCGCTTCAAGTCCTAGAGATACCCTGAACAAGTAGGTAGAAGCCTCATAACTATCATTGATTACCGTAAAGAAAGGGATGAATTTATTGATGTTGTCGATTCCCTTTTTTCTAGCTATCAGAGATGTGATTTCTGTGGAGAAATCCTGCTCTGCGTTGTAATAAACTTCCGTCCGGTTACAGGTAGAAATGATTAAGGATTCGTCTAGTCCGATTACTTCACGAAAATCGTTAAGCAATGTGGCGATCATAACATCATCCAAAGCGATCATCTCACGAATCTCCACAGGAGCATTCTTGAATGAGAGACTTACTACTTTGAAATTACTTTGCATCTTTCCTTTATTTCTGCGGGCAAAAATAAGCCCTAAATGAGCACTAAAAAAGTGATTTTTATCAGTTTTTGATATTTATAACGTTTCTACCTTCATGCTACCCAACCCTCTGTTTTCAATTCGTTTATCAAACGAATTGTTTAAATAGTCTTATCTTCAATTAATCTCAAACAAACACACGGTTAAATGAGACTAAATAAACTCATCCGCGACTTTTTTGGTTTCAGTAGAACAGAGGTTAATGGAACATTGGTTCTCATGCCCTTGATAATTCTTCTACTTTTCACGCCATATCTTTATCGTCAAATCCTGAGTTCTGCTCCCTATACTTCTGCCGAAGATAAAAGGCTGCTTGATAGTCTGGTTTTTTTAATCAATGCTAACGCTGCCAAGCCTAATGTCAAAGAACTCAGTGAAGTTCAATATTTCGATTTTGATCTCAACTCAGCTTCAATTGAAGAATTAGTTTCACTAGGTATCCCTGAGTTTCTTGCCGTTAGAATCAATAACTACCGATCAAAAGGGGGGAAGTTTTTCGCAAAGACCGATCTACTAAAAATCTATGATTTTCCTGATAGTCTATATCAGAAACTACTCCCATATATCTTATTGCCTGAGAATGAGAGAAAGAAGGTCAAGGTGCCCGAATTTTCTAATCTAATGAGCGCTGATGAAGCGGTTAACGAAGTTGCATTCAATGAGCTTGAAAAAAAAGAGATAGTTCTCATTGATATCAATACGGCAGACAGTACTCTTTTTAAATCACTCAGTGGGATTGGTTCAAGTTATGCCCGAAGAATTGTTTCTTATAGAAAGTTACTCGGAGGCTATCATTCCATTGATCAGCTTAAGGAAGTTTACGGAATGACAGATAGTCTTTTTCAGAACATTCAACCTTATCTGCAATTGAATGACACTTCTACAATCAATAAGCTGCCGATCAACATGGCCACTTTCAAGGAGCTATTGGCTCATCCATATATTGGCTATGAACAGACAAAAGAGATATTTAATATCAAGAGTAAAAGTGGTAAATTCAGAAAGGCTGAGGACATGTTTAGGTTGTCTTTAATGGACAGTTCAATGATCAGGAAATTGTTGCCTTACCTGGATTTTAGATGAAGAAGATAATTACCACAGCACAAGTCAGGGCTGCAGACCAGTATACTATTAATAGTGAGTCAATTGCCTCAATCGATTTGATGGAAAGAGCCACAGAGGAATTCCTGAAGCATTTTGTTTCAATAATACCATCAACTTATTCTATACATGTGGTGTGTGGTAGAGGGAATAATGGGGGAGATGGTTTGGCAGTCACTAGACTTCTCAGAGAACAAGGTTATCAAGTAAGGTGTTCTTTGGTGAATGCTTCGTCCCATCTTTCTCCCGATTGTGAGGGAAACTTGAATCGACTAGTAATTCCTCCAGACCTTATTTCCAATGCGATCGACCTGATAATCGAAGAAGATGTGGTTGTTGATGCCTTATTAGGCTCAGGTCTTGACCGCCCTGCAACAGGATTTTTTGCTGCAATAATTGAGAAGATCAATGACTCCAAGGCCAAGCGAGTGAGTATTGACACACCCTCTGGCCTTTTTTCTGATCAGGTCGAGTTGTCTGGGGCAATTGTTAAGGCTGATTTGACAATAGCTTTTCAAAGGCCGAAGTTGTCCTTCTTGATTCCTGAGTCAGGAGAATATGTAGGTGAGTTCCGGATCGCGGATATCGGTTTGGACGAAGAATTTATTGAATCTCAAGAGTCAGACTATTCTCTAATTGAAGCGAGTGACGTAAAGTACTTTTTACCCTTACGGAAGAAGTTTCAGCATAAGGGGCATTTTGGTCGAGTGCAGATATTTTCTGGAAGTTTTGGCAAGATAGGCGCAGCCTTTTTATGTGGAAAAGCTGTATTGAAAGCAGGCACAGGTTTACTGACCGTTCATATTCCAAAATGTGGGTATGAGATTATTCAATCAACCTTGCCTGAAGCAATGGTTACTGTAGACGACAGTGACAATCAGATTAGCTCCGGAAAAGTATTTGAAAACACTGATGCACTCTGTGTGGGGCCGGGTTTAGGAACCGATGCTGCCACCGTGCGCTGGTTGGATTTGATGCTAAAAGAGAATCGCAAGCCAATGGTTATCGATGCAGATGCTTTAAACATCCTTGCGACTCACCGCAGATTAATGGACAATGTTCCTGAAAGTTCAATACTGACACCTCACCTAGGAGAATTCAACCGACTCTTTGGATCAGGTGCACATGGTTTAGACAGAATTGAAAAGATGAGAAGCGTTGCTTCTGAACGAAATTGGGTTATTGTATTGAAGGGAGCGCATACTACGATTGCCCTGCCAAGTGGAAAAGTAGTTTTTAACACCACTGGCAATTCAGGAATGGCTACCGCAGGGAGTGGAGATGTTTTGACTGGTATAATTACCGGTTTAATGTCTCAAGGCTTGAAAAGTGAAGAGGCTGCCATGGCGGGTGTTTATCTACATGGGATGGCAGGAGATTTGGCAGAAAAAAGTGTAGGAAAAATGTCATTGATGGCATCAGATTTGCTTCATAAACTCCCAGAATCAATTATTAACGTAAGACATATGTCTTTTATTTGAAAAAATCCTAACTTTAAGTAAACCTTGACACCTTAAAGTGGGTCTTATTACATAATGGAAATCTTCAATCACCATATTACGCTCAGAAAGCTAGTCTTCGGATTGGCTCTCCTGTGTATAGCGTCTATGGCGTCAGCTCAGTCAGAAAGACTGGCGAATGTTTCCAACGGTAATGGTGATGAAAAGATCAAAGTTGAGGTTTTCCCTAATCCTACTTCAGATTATTTGACTATTGATCTAAGCAATCTCCAACTTCGCAAACCTAAAATTGAGATCAGAAGCATCATCGGTACTAAGATGAGAGTCAATCTTGAAAAGAATGGTTTGAAGAGATACAAAGTAGATGTGCAATCCTTTCAGCGGGGCTATTATCTAGTGTTGGTCATGGATGATCAGTCCAAATTCCAACAAACTGTAAGATTCAGTAAGAAATAAAAAACCCCGAAGATATCGGGGTTTGTTGTTTTAGAACGCTGCGTTTCCTGGTGTTCTAGGAAAAGGAATTACATCTCTAATATTTCCCATTCCCGTAACGAAAATCATAAGTCTTTCAAAACCTAGCCCGAAACCACTGTGTGGAGCAGTACCAAACCTTCTTGTGTCAAGATACCAATCAAGCTCTTCTTCAGGAATGTTCATCTCGGCCATTCGACTAGTGAGGACATCAAGTCTTTCTTCTCTTTGAGAGCCCCCAACAATTTCTCCTATACCTGGAAATAGTATATCCATGGCTCCCACTGTATTGCCGTCATCGTTCATGCGCATATAAAATGCTTTGATGTCTTTTGGATAATCCGTGAGAATAACCGGTTTCTTGAAATGCTTCTCGACCAGGTAGCGCTCATGCTCTGATTGTAAATCAGCCCCCCAGCCATCAATTAAGAACTGGAACTTCTTTTTCTTATTAGGCTTAGAATTCCTTAAAATCTGAATCGCTTCAGTATAGGAAAGCCTTTCAAAGTCATTTTCAACAACGAATCTAAGCTTTTCGGTCAAAGTCAGTTCGTTTCGTTCAGCAGCCGGCTTATTCTTTTCTTCATCTACCAGACGCTTCTCCAAAAACTCCAGGTCTTCTGCACAATGCTCAAGTGCATAGGCTACCAAATATTTCAGAAATTCTTCGGCCAAATCCATATTGTCAGAGAGGTCGTAGAAGGCCATCTCCGGTTCTATCATCCAGAACTCAGCCAAGTGTCTTGTGGTATTAGAGTTTTCAGCCCTAAAAGTCGGTCCGAAAGTATAAATGTCGCCAAGCGCCATAGCGCCAAGCTCACCTTCCAATTGACCAGAAACAGTAAGGTTGGTCTCCTTGCCAAAGAAATCCTGACTATGGTCAATCGAGCCATCCTCCTTTAAAGGAGGGTTAATAGGGTCGAGCGTTGAAACTCTGAACATTTCGCCAGCTCCTTCAGCGTCAGAGCCTGTTACAAATGGCGTATGCCAATAGTAAAAGCCTTTTTCATTAAAGAATTTGTGAACGGCAAAAGACATCGCATGTCTCATTCTGAATATGGCACTAAAAGTATTTGTTCGTGGTCTTAGGTGCGCGATCTCCCTCAAAAACTCAAGCGAGTGTTTCTTTGGTTGAAGTGGATACTTTTCTGAATCTGCTACCCCAAGAACATCAATTGATGCTGCTGTAATTTCAACACTTTGACCTGATCCTTGGGAAGCTACTAGCTTACCTTGAACAGAAATACTAGCGCCAGTTGTGACATTTTTGAGTGTATCCTCTCCAATTAAACTGGGGTCAGCAACCACTTGAATACTATTGATAGTAGAACCGTCATTCAGGGCGATAAAGTTTACATGTTTATTGCCTCTTTTCGTTCTTACCCAACCTTTTGCCACCACATCAACATCCATTTCGGTGCTTTTCAGAAGTGTGGCAATTTTGGTTCTCTTTATTTCCATGGTTACTGTACTCAATGAATTTTAAATCGAACGCAAAGCAATCATTTTTTACTCTCAAACACAACTAATTGATAATCATTTACTAGGCCTTATTAGGTAAGCACTTTTATAATTATGCACTAAATAATGCGTGTAGGGACATTTTTTCTGGAATTGTAATTTTCTGCATGATTTTTGTTAAAAAGTGTTACAATCTCAACGCTTCTCTCGTTCTTTCCTTTAAATTTGAATTAATAGAAAGAGCGATTTTTATACCTAATGCAAAAACTCAGCCTTAGTCAATCTCTTAGCCAAAAGCTGTCACCTCAACAGATTCAGTTTATAAAACTGTTGCAGGTACCGACTGCTGAGCTCGATACTCGAGTGGAGGAAGAGCTTGAAATCAACCCTGCCTTGGAAGAGGGCAGAGAGGAAGAGTCTGCTCCTGAGCGAGAGGAGTTTGAGGAGGGGGAAGTAAGTTCTACAGAAGATCTGAACGTTGAAGATTATCTGGGTGATGATGATTTCTCTGGGTATAAAATGCAAGGTGATGGTAACTACAACGATGAGGAAGATCGTGAGATGCCAGTGGCCATGCAAGCCTCTTTGAATGATCAGTTAGAAGCTCAGCTTGGTTTTTTGGGATTGGACGAACGTCAAGAGAATATTGCTAAACAACTCATCGGTAGTATTGAGACGGACGGTTATATCAGGCGGGAGTTGGATGCCATTGTCAATGATTTGGCTTTTGCTCAAAACATAGAAACTGATATTGAGGAGTTAGAAGAGTTATTGAGTCAGATTCAACAATTCGATCCTCCAGGTATTGCCGCACGGAGTCTTCAAGAATGTCTGTTGATTCAGATGGAGCGAAAGAGTGATGATCTTGAAGAAGATGAAGTTATTCAGACGGCCATTAAGATTCTTTCGCTTTGCTTTGATGAATTTACCAAGAAGCACTACGATAAAATAGTCAAGAAATTAAACCTTGACGATGAGGGTTTACTTAAAGATGCGGTTAATGCGATAACAAAACTAAACCCTAAGCCAGGAGGTATCTCCGGAGGTTTGGTCAAGACCCAGTATCTTATCCCTGATTTCTTGCTGAGCAATACTGATGGTGAGTTCGAATTAACCTTAAATAGCCGTAATGCGCCCGAATTGCGAGTGAGCCAATCATATTCGGAGATGTTCTCTGCATATGATAAGAGTGATAAGAAGGATAAGAAGCTAAAAGAAACAGTAAGTTTTGTTAAGCAAAAACTAGATGCTGCAAAGTGGTTTATAGATGCCATAAAGCAACGTCAGAATACCTTGCTCCGAACAATGGAATCGATTATTAAATTTCAGTATGACTTCTTCCAAGATGGAGATGAGTCTAAACTGAGACCAATGATCTTGAAGGATATTGCGAATGAAATCAATATGGATATTTCCACTGTTTCTAGAGTGGCGAATTCAAAATCGATTCAAACTGATTTTGGAATTTTTCCTCTAAAATACTTCTTCAGTGAAGGGATTTCTACAACAAGTGGAGAGGACGTTAGTAGCAGGGAAGTCAAGAATGTACTAGCTGAATTGATCGATGGAGAGGATAAAAAGAAACCTCTATCTGACGATAAACTTGAAAAATTTCTCAAAGCCAAGGGGTATAACATTGCCAGAAGAACTGTGGCAAAATATCGGGAGCAATTAAATATTCCGGTAGCGCGCCTGAGAAAAGAACTCTGATTTGACTTTTTTAGCGAAATTCCTAACATACCTATTTCAGCCTTTAATAATGCCGACTTTGGTGTTTTACACCATTCTGTTTCACTTAGGCAATAGTTCAAATTTGACAGACAAAGGACGCTGGACGGTTGTTTCGTTGATATTTGTCACCACTTGTTTGGTTCCAGTCTTAACGGTAGTCATGTTCCGAATTACAAAGGTCATTAAGGATCTGCATATGACTGACAGGAAGGATAGGTACATGCCGTTTGTATTCATATCACTCTTTTACCTAGTTGTGTCCTTCATGATTAAAGGACAAGAATGGATGACGCCTGCAATGCATATTACCTTTCTGGCCATAACAACCGTTGTGATTGCGACCAATGGGATTACTTTTAAGTGGAAAATTAGTGCCCATGCAGCTGGAATAGCAGGGTGGCTTGGGTTTATTGTTGCCTATAAACACGCCTTTCAGGCAACCAATACGCTGTTTTGGCCCTTAATTGTTGCAGTCTCTTTGACAGGATTAATATCTTGGGCCAGATTATATTTGAATGCTCATAAGCCTGCCGAAGTTCTGGGAGGTTTAATTCTTGGGTTTACAATTAGTTATGGATCAATCACATTATTTCTTTAGACCATGTTCGAATTTCTAAAATATGATATCAAAGATGGGGTGGCCACCATTACCCTAAACCGTCCAGATGTATATAATGCGCTCAACAATGAAATCACTTATGAACTTCAGGCAGCATTGAAAGATGCCAAGCGAAATAATGAGGTGAGGGTGGTTGTATTGACTGGAGAGGGCAAGGCATTTTGTTCAGGTCAGGACTTGAAGGCATCTTCAGCGGAACCTAATCGATCGTTTTCAGATTCGATTCATAAAAGGTACAACCCCATTATAAAGGCTATCCGGAATTTGCCTAAACCAGTGGTGTGTCGCTTAAATGGTGTCGCGGCAGGGGCCGGTTGCTCTTTTGCAATTGCCTGTGATATTGTGGTGGCAGCTGAGAGTGCCAAGCTTATTGAAGTATTCGTGAATATCGGATTGGTACTTGATTCAGGCTCTTCTTATTTCTTGCCAAGACTGCTGGGCTCTTCTAAGGCCTTTGAATTGGCAACCATGGGTACCAGAGTGAGTGGTAGAGAAGCAGAAGCGATGGGCTTAGTGAATAAGTGTGTTTCTGATGAGCAGTTGGATGAGGCGGTTAAAGCTTACACAGATTATTATGCCAAAGCACCAACCAAGGCGATAGGGCTTATGAAAAAAATGCTGAACAAGTCTCAAGGAGCTACTTTGTCTGAGATGCTTGATTATGAAGCTTATAATCAAGATATAGCGGGTGCTACCTTTGATCACAAAGAGGGAGTTCAGGCTTTCCTAGAGAAACGCCTTCCGGAATTTAAGGGAGAATAGTCTTAGAAGCCTGTTAAGGAGATGCCTATGGTAAGTGTCTTTGTGTTTTCTCCACCTGTTGGTGCAATGTCCCACTTATCAGATAACTCGTAGAAGCCAAACAAGCTAATACCACCCCATCCGACACGTCCTTGCACACCGTAACGAAAACGGTTAAAACCTAGGTCTTGACGGTCTTTGACTGTGCGATTATCGCCACCACGATCTTCATAGCGAAACTTGGTAAAGGAAGAGTAAAGTACACCTACTTTCATACCCAAAGCAGCTCTAAAACCTCGATTATACTGATTCTTACTTTTGTAAAACCTAAGTTCCAAAGGAATGTCCAGGTAGTGTAATGCTAATTTTGATTTTCCGAAGCTAATTGGACTACTAGTCAATGAATTCAAATCGGTTGCCTCTACTGACCTTACGCTACTCGTGTTGACAGATGATGTTAGGGTGAAATTATTCTCAAAAGAATACCTTTCTAAACTCAGTCCTATTCCAGGAGTAAAAGTAAACCCATTGGTGCCTATCGGTAGGTCATAGTAATAGGTAATGTTTACTGTCTTTGACTGAAAACTGTTTAATGAGATGTTCTCAGGTGTATTGCTCCAGCTGTTAACTCCTATGTCTACCAGTAATGCTCCTGGCAAATCAGGACGCTGAGCCTGAGCCGAAAGACTCATGAAAACCAAACCTACAACTCCGAGTAACAACTTCTTCATGGGTATGCTAAATTTAAGCGGTGGCAAAGATAGTATTTTTTAAAAGTATATAAGGACGTCTTTTGCAAAGAAAAAGAATTAATTACCTTTGCAAACGCATTTAACGGACTTTAACGTCCGTTTATTTTTGGCCTCGTAGCATAACTGAATAGTGCACTTGATTACGGCTCAAGAGGTTACAGGTTTGAATCCTGTCGAGGTCACTTAGCGCAGAAAAGCCCCCGGAAACGGGGGCTTTTTTTATACCCAAAATCGGAAGCTTGCTTCGGGATTTTGGGTATAAAAAAAGGTTGTGCGTAGCAGAGGGCTTTTCTATGGTCAGGTGTGATAAGTCAGGATCGCTTTAGCAATCCTTTTTGGGAAGCTTGCTTCGGGATTTTGGGTATAAAAAAAGGTTGTGCGTAGCAGAGGGCTTTTCTATGGTCAGGTGTGATAAGTCAGGATCGCTTTAGCAATCCTTTTTGGGAAGCTTGCTTCGGGATTTTGGGTGTAAAAAAAGGTTGTGCGTAGCAGAGGGCTTTTCTATGGTCAGGATGGCTTTAGCAATCCTTTTTGGGAAGCTTGTTTCAAGAATTTTTCTGGTAGGGGCCATTGATGAGCTTGGTGGTAATTTATTTATCGTAACCACTTACATAAAATTTGAATTGAATATATGACTAGCTCGTTAGATTAGGTTAAAGGTCAACTCAATGATAGCTTACAAAGGTCAACATACGGTTCATAGGAAAGGTGGACAGATTTACTGGCGTGCCGAACATGGTCAAATCGAAGGTATCAATAACGGTTATGCTTATTTCACCTCACAAGGTTTGTTGGGAGAGGATCAGAAAACAAGGTTTTCTGTTCGCTTCGGAATGAAAGGCACACAACTCTATCACATCAATCAGTCCCAACTCAGAGTAAACACAGATCAGTTTTTAGTGATGAACCATGAAACTGAATACTCAGTGGCTTCTGAGCATTCGGAAGATATTACCATGTTGGCGTTCTGTTTTAATGAGAACTTCGTTAAGGACTTTGTTGCTTATCATAAACAGACACAAGCGGGACTTCTGGATGCATTTGGTTTGTATGATTTGACTGAACCTTTGCCGGAATTTCCATTACATACGTTGCCGGTTACGGAGGAGATGAGAAGGAGAATTGAACATGCGGTTGGTATTAAAATGAGTGGCCGACCCAGTGAGGTCGATGATTATGACCTTTTCAGTGGGATGCTTGAAACCGTCTTTGCGAGTACTAATGCTTCTTTGAATGTTTTTCAAGATCAGGAAATTGTAAAGCGTTCTACAAAGGTTGAGCTATATAAGCGACTTTCCATTGCACGCGATTATATACAAGCTCATTTTTCTGAAGATGTCAACCTGAATGAGTTATCAAGAGTAGCATGCCTTTCTCCATATCATTTTCACAGGGCTTTCAAACATACCTTTGGCATTACACCAAAGAAGTTCGTCACAGGCCTAAGAATAGAAAAGGCAAAATGGCTTTTGCTTCATAGGTCTTATTCAGTACAAAGCATTTGCAACGATGTGGGTTTTAAAGATGTCAGTTCCTTTACGCGTCTATTTACCAGTTACACAGGTCAAACACCATCAATTTTCAGGAATCAATCAAAGCAAGTCATTTCAGGTTTGATCTAGTAGAAAGCTGTTCAGATGTTTTGTGGCTGACATTTATTGAACCTGAATCTATTGATGTGAAATTAATTTTGAGAATACGGAGTTAAGGCTCTAAATTCCCAATGGATGGCCTCTGATAAAACAGCAGTATTATTCTTTTCCAGAACACTCAATGATGAGTTCGTAGCCAAATCTTTAGGCTTGAATCGGAAGAGGTTTTCATCCCTTTACAAGTTCTTTGTGAACAGAACACTTCAGACAGTCAGGGATTCAGGCTTACCGCTTATAGAGTTTTATTCGAATCAACAGGTGGGTGATACCTTCAATGAGCGCCTTGTCCATTCACTCAAAGTGGTTGCTGGTCATGGCTTCCAAAATGTAATTATCATCGGAAATGACACGCCTGAGTTGTCTGTGGATGATCTCTTAAGTGCCGATAAAGCACTGCAGAAGGGTCAAAGCGTTTTGGGTCGTGATTCCCATGGTGGCGTTTACCTAATGGGACTGAACCTGAATGAGTCGAAGTCAATTGACTTCAAAGCTATCCAATGGCATTCTGGTTTCGTTTATCAGCAACTGAGTGATCAACTTGAAGGGACTCTTACACTTGAGTCTAAAAGGGATCTTAATACACCAATAGATTTTAATGTCGTCCTCCGACCTGGGACTCGACTCAGTCGTGGTATTCGACTATCTCTTAAACGAATTCTATTTCATAAAGCTGAAGGAGTCCTAGTTTTCCTGGGCTTCAGCAAGTTCAAGGCGACTGCTTGGATTGTTAGAGGTCCCCCTCAATTTGCCTATTGAGCAGCTACTGTACTCTAGATACATACACTAGAGTCTATTTTCTATACAATAAAGCAATCACCATGTCTAAGACTTATTATAAACCTGAGGACTTGAAGAAGTTCTCCAAGATTACTGATTTACAGGAAGAATTGGGTACTAAATTTTTCGATTGGTATGGCAGTGTCTTCAAACCTGGGGCATTGACCGCACGTGAGAAGGCCCTTATCGCTCTGGCTGTATCCCATGCCGTACAATGTCCTTATTGCATTGATGCCTACACCGATTCATGCATGAAAAAGGGCGCAGATGAAGAACAAATGATGGAAGCCGTTCATGTGGCGGCTGCTATCAAAGGTGGAGCTGTGCTTGTGCATGGTGTTCAAATGATGAATGAAATGGAAGACAAACTAATGTAAGATGGCACTTGCAACACAAAGCCTAAAGAAAACAAAACATTGGTTATCCACTCCCGAGGAGCAGATTAAAGTGCTGAGCGACCACAAGGCCGTAGGAATACCTTCTTTTGCTGAAAAGATAGCTGATGTTGGAATAGATGTACTTAAACCGGTCAGCGTTGAGGTCTTTCAGATCAATGTTGGCAAGATGTGCAATCAGGTATGCAAACATTGTCATGTTGACGCAGGTCCCGATCGGAAAGAGATTATGACCAGAGAGACCATGCAGCTTTGCCTTAACGCCTTGAAAAATCCAGATATCAAGATAGTGGATTTGACAGGTGGCGCACCTGAGATGAACCCTGAGTTCAGATGGTTTGTAGAAGAACTTTCGAAATTAGGTAAGAAGATCATCGTACGCTGTAACCTGACCATCATTTTGGCCAATCCTAAGTACCACGACCTGCCTGAATTCTTCAAAAAGCATAAGATCAATGTAGTTTCTTCCCTGCCTTCTTTTACTGCGAGACGCACTGATGCCCAAAGGGGTGATGGAGTATTCGAAAAATCAGTCAAAGCACTTCAGATGCTAAATGCTGTTGGCTACGGAAAAGAGGGGACTGGGCTTAAGCTTGACTTAGTTTATAACCCTTCGGGAGCTTATCTGCCCGATGACCAAGTGGTGCTTCAACAGGAGTACGAGCGAAAGCTGAAAGAGACTTACAACATTGTATTTAACGAACTTTTTGCCATAACAAATTTGCCCGTTAGCCGATTTTTGGACTATCTCATTAGGTCAGAAAATTATGAGGACTACATGAATGAGCTCACTAATGCCTTTAACCCTATGGCTGCCGCAGGTGTCATGTGTAGAAGTATGGTTTCGGTGGGCTGGGATGGCTACTTGTATGATTGTGACTTCAACCAGATGCTTGAATTGAAACTCACCAACGGAGCACCTGATCATGTAAGGGATTTTGACTATGAAAAGGTGATGAACCGTGAAATTATTATTAACCAACACTGTTTTGGGTGTACTGCGGGAGCAGGGTCGAGCTGTGGAGGAACTACTACCAATTAATTGATTTATGGAAACTTATTTAGAGACTACAAAAGATATATACAAAGCAGCAGCTGAGACTCCGGATGTCGGACTTTGTTGTACAACCACTCCAGTTTGGGCATTTCCAGAGTTGGAAATACCTCAAATCATGCTTGACATGAATTATGGTTGTGGTAGTACGGTCCACCCAAGAGATTTGATCAATAATCCGAAAGTCCTTTACGTAGGAGTAGGGGGAGGAATGGAGCTTCTTCAATTCTCTTATTTCAGTCGTCAGGAAGGTGGAGTAATAGGTGTTGATGTGGTAGATGAAATGATTGACGCCTGTAAGCACAACATGTCCGAAGCTGCTGCAAAGAATGCCTGGTTCGACCCATCATTCATTGATGTGAGAAAAGGGGATGCACTGAACTTACCAATCGAGGATGAGAGCATTGATGTGGCGGCACAAAACTGCCTTTTTAATATCTTCCATGAAGAGGACTTGAAGAAGGCGTTAGAAGAAATGTATCGTGTCTTAAAACCAAGGGGAAGGCTCGTATTGTCAGATCCGATCGCTGAGCAGGTGATGCCAGATTCGCTCAAGTTTGATGAAAGACTTCGAGGGCTATGTCTTAGTGGTGCTTTGCCGTTGGAAGATTATATTAAAATGATCACAGATGTGGGCTTTGGAACAATTGAGATTCGTGCCAAGCGTCCTTATAGAATCCTGGATCCGGAAAACTATGATACACCCCATAGAATATTTATAGAAAGTGTAGAAGTAGCGGCCATCAAAGATCCAATGCCTGAAGATGGTCCATGTGTATTCACGGGTAGAACGGCCATTTATACTGGGGATCAAGAATATTTTGATGACCACAAAGGTCATGTATTACTGCCTAATCAACCCTTAGCCGTTTGTGACAAGACTGCGGGTAACCTTGAAAATTTAGATAATAAGAATATTTGGGTTTCAGGAAGTACCTATTTCTACGATGGTGGGGGTTGTTGTTAGCAACGAATCAAAGGATTAGAAAATGCCGGCTTTTGCCGGCATTTTTAATTTAGGGCCTTTGTGCTAAATTCATATTTCAACTTTAGACTATGGCGCAATTGAGAAGACCCGAAGACAATGAAGAGGGCAAGTTAAGAAGGTGGGTTTCAAACCTACAGCTGGAAAGTTGGCAATTAGAATTACTGATTACAGGGTTCTCAATTTTCTTGTTAGCCACAAGCGTTACTCAGTATGAAGAGTTCAGCGCCTCTTTGCAGTTTAATAAACTAGTAGCTACATCGTCATCCAATGTAATCTTTGTTCAAGCAGGTCGCTTCATCATCAATACGATTCCTTTGGCACTGAATTTTTTTCTGATCAGTTTGTTGGTGCATTTGCTGCTTAGAGGGTTTTGGATTGGGATTGTTGGCTTAAGTTCTGTGTCTAATTTGATTGACTTAGATTCTCTCAATTTAAAGGGCCCCTTTCGTAAGAAGCTACCCGGAAAAATTCGAAGTCTAGATGATTTGATCTTTTACCTGGATCAGGTGTCCAGTGTGATTTTTGCCTATACGTATCTTTTGGCATTCTCCATTCTATCGGTGGTATTGGTTTCGGCATTTCTGTTCTCGCTTTTAGGTCTTGGTGCCTTTTTCCAAGGCTTTGTTGGGAGCAGTCAGGGGGTTACCATGATGGTATCAATCTTATCCTTGTTTTTGGCGGTTTTACTGTCCGTCTGTGCTGTCATCTACTTCTTAGATACCATCTTTTTTAGCACTTTCAAAAAATCAAAGTGGTTCTCAGTACTCTACTATCCGATTTATAGGCTATTCAGTCTTATTTCCTTATCGTTCGTATACAGGAGCATTTACTATCATCTGATTACCAATTACAGCAAGAAGCAAATCATAAGTGTTACCCTGATACTTGGTGGTATCTTATTTCTTGCACAGCGTATTAATACTTTGGAGACTTATCCATTCTTTCCAGAAGTAAGAAGTGCCAACCAGTACACCATGAGCAAGGTGAACTACGATGATGAGCGTAGGAAAGGACATATATATACTGCCAGCATACCTTCAAAGTTTATCAAAAATGATTTTTTAGAGCTCTTTATCAGGTATTCGCCTCGAAGTAATCAGGTTTTAGATTTCTTATGTCCGGATTTTAGAAGTCTCGAAAGAAGCAACTCTTTCTCGGAGACTGTAAGTGCCGGTATGCAGTCGGCACAGGACAGTACGGTGACGATAGAAGATATTCTTGGAACAGATGCGAAATACGAAGAATTAGTAATGTCCTCATCCAGATGCTTGGGTAGCCTCTATGAAATATATATCGATGGTCAGAGAATAGAAAATCCAGAATTTTTCTTTACCAGACACGAGAATAAAGGAGAAAGAGGAGTCGAGACTGTGATAGATATCGCAAACCTTAACCGGGGTCGTCATGTGATTCAAGTCAATCGTTTTGAGTTTAAGGGGAATCCGTTCCTGGCAGAGGAAGTTTCTGAGGACCGTTTAGAGAAAGAGATTTTTGTGAAGATTTCATTCTGGAAGGAATAATATTACCAGCAACATAATCCGCAAGAATGAACTGGTAGACTATTGATATCTTAATTGTGAAAATCAAAAAGTCATGATTAAGAATTACATCAAAGTAGCGCTCAGAAATGTAGCCAGACAGAAGTTTTTTGCATTCATTAATATCACTGGTCTTGCGGTGGGTATCAGCTGTTGTTTGCTGATTCTAACCTTTGTAATGGAAGAGTTGAGTTATGACAACTTCCATCCCGAAGTGGAAAATACTTACCGCGTTGCTCTAGATAGAAAGTTTCCCGATAACCAATTTATCTATGCAAGAAGCCCAATGCCCATGGGTAGAACTTTGGCCAGAGACCTGTCTACTGTAAAATCTTCTACTAGAATATTTAATCAATTCGGAACGCTTACTTTTCAAATAGATGATCGGTTTTTTGACGAAAGAAGTGTCCTAGCTGTTGATTCTACCTTCTTTGACTTTTTTGCAGTGGACTTTATAGAAGGGGATAAGGAAACAGCTTTAGACCTCCCCAATTCTTTAATTATCACCGAGGCAATGGCCACCAAGTATTTTGGAACGGCAGATCCTATTGGTCAGCAACTTACCATTCAAAACGTAGGAGAGATGCTAGTGCGAGGAGTTGTGAAGCCGATGCCTTCCAACACCCACTTTCACTTTGATTTCCTCTTTTCCTTAAGCACAGTTCCCGGTTTATACCGAAATGAGTTTTGGGGGTCTTACAATGCTCATAACTACATCAAACTTGAAAGAGGAACTGACCCCGCCGAAATAGAGGGACAAATAGAGGGGATCATAAAAACCTATATGGAACCACAGATTCAGAGCATTCTGGGGATCAGTTGGGATCAGTATGAAGCAGCCGGTAATGACCATAATTACTTTCTTCAACCCGTGTCTGATATTCATTTAAAGTCTAACCATCAATGGGAGTTGGAGGCAAATGGCAATGAAACCATAGTGTATCTCTTTGCCGCTATTTCCTTTTTTATCTTGCTCATCGCCTGCATCAATTTCATTAATCTAACCACGGCTAGGGCAGCAAATCGAGCCCGAGAAGTTGGTATGCGAAAGGTGTTGGGAGCCCTTAAGAAACAGTTGGTTGTTCAATTTTTGACCGAGTCCGTATTCATGTGCCTTTTCGCCACTATGGTGGCAATGGCCTTGGCTATTTTGTTGGTACCTTACTTCAATTCTATTTCAGGAAAGGCGCTGGACATTCAAGGTTTATTAGAACCAATATTCATTATTGGTCTATTAGCCTTCTCAATCATATTAGGTGTCGTTTCAGGTTTGTATCCTGCCTTCTTTTTATCTGCTTTTAAACCAGTAGCAGTATTGAAAGGAAAAATGAGTAGCGGGGCAAGAAGTTCATGGCTAAGAAATGGCCTAGTGGTTTTTCAGTTTGGCATTTCGATAGTACTTGTTATCGGAACACTGGTTATCTATCAACAGATTCAATTCTTGAATGACAAACCGCTTGGCTTTAATAAAGATCAACTGATTATTATCGAGAGGGCAGACCTGATTAGAGATCAGGTTGAAACCTTTAAAAATATATTACTTGATAATCCACAGGTATTAGCCGTTTCTGGCACGAATACCGTACCAGGCAGACAAGTCAATGGAGGAACGTTTACTGATGTTACCGGTAATGCGAGTGATCGTTATCTAATGCCAAATATCAGAGGAGATTATGACCTAATCGAAACCATGGGCTTTGAGATCGTTGAGGGAAGAGCCTTTGACCCAGCCATAGTGACGGATTCATCGGCTATTATTGTCAACGAATCGGCTGTCAGAACCTTTGGCTGGCAAGACCCAATTGGCAAACAACTTCAGCCCATCAATGGCCCAATTTCAACCGTTATTGGGGTTGTTAAAGATTTTCACTTTGAGTCTTTGCACCAACCTATCGGTCCTGTGGCTCTGTTTGCGGCTGATTTGCAGGTGAGCAATCCTAATATCTTTTTAGCTAAAGTTTCAACACAAAACCTTGCCAGTACGCTGGCGAGAATTGAGAGTACTTGGGACGACTTTGTACAACAAAGACCACTAGAAGTGGCCTTTGTTGATCAAGAATTTGGGCAATTGTATGATGCTGAGGAAAGGAGCGGTAGGCTTTTTACTGCCTTTTCGGTCTTGGCGATCGTTATCGCTTGCCTAGGTGCTTTTGGATTGGCTGCATTTCTTGCCACACAAAGGAGTAAGGAGATTGGCGTTAGGAAGGTGCTAGGAGCATCTACCAGCAGTATTGTGGCACTTTTGTCTAAAGAATTCGTGAAATTAATTCTCATTGCGAACTTAATTGCCTGGCCGGTGGCCTTTCTTTTAATGAGACAATGGTTAGAAACCTTTGCTTATGCCATTGGGATTAATCTAATGGTATTTGTAATGGCCACCCTGGCTTCTTTGCTTATTGCACTGTCAACCGTTTCATTCCATAGTATTCGAGCTGCCCTGAAAAACCCGGCAGAAACATTACATCAAGAATAATTTGAAAAAGACTTGACTCTTACGTAACGTGAGCCACTTTCTTTGTTTGCAATGGAAAAGGCTCATCAGCAATATTCAGTAAAACAGCTCTCTCATTTAGCAGGAGTGAGTATTCGAACCTTGCATCATTATGATGAAATCGGTTTGTTGAATCCGGCCAAACGCTCTGAAAAGGGTTACCGTTTCTACGAAAGGGAAGAGCTCTTCAAACTTCAGCAAATCATGTTTTACAAAACACTCGGCTATTCTCTGGGGGAAATAAAGTCAATTCTTCATGACGAGAATTTCGATCTTATCACTGCACTGCAGTCGCATAGGGAAGTCCTGAGGAAGCGACAGGCTCATTTGGATAAACTGATGGTCACCATTGATAAAACAATCAGTGAACTAAAAAACAAAGAAGGTATGATTACAGACAAAGAAATGTATGAAGGCTTTGACCCAAGGGAGGTAGAGGCGATTAAGACCGAAACAGCTGACCGATGGCCGGATGAAGCTGTAGAAACCGAAAATCGGATAAAATCGATGAGCAAGGCAGCTTGGAAGGAGACCAAACAAGAAGCTGAAGAAATCAATCTGTGGCTCTCAAATCTGATGCACAAACCGGTTACTGACCTGGAGGTGCAAAAGGTAATCAAACTCCACTTCCAGCATTTACATAGATTTTATGACGTGTCAGAGGAACGTTATCGCGGATTGGCTGATATGTATGTGCAGGACGATCGTTTCAAAGCACACTATGATAAGGTTAAACTTGGCTTGGCGGAGTTTTTAAGCCAAGGAATGAAGCAATTCTGCGACAATGGCATGGAGGTAGTATAGGCTACCTCCATTTAATACGATTAAAAGTTTTGGCCTTACGAAAGTTGGAGGGGATGTTTTCCAAAATTGCACCTTTGATGATTTCCAATATGGCCTCTTTGTTAAAGCTTTGGTGTACCACCATACTAATTTCTCTACTAGGCTCCGGTGCATCGAAGCGTTTGATGCGATCATCCGAAGAAATAGTCTCCATGACCGAAAGCTCCGGAACGAGGGTATACCCCATATGATTCTTTACTAAGTTTTTGAGTGTTTCAATGGAGCCGCTTTCATAGCTTAAATTGTTGTTCTCAGCGTTCTTCTTTTGACTGCATACCCGAAGCACCTGATTTCTAAGACAGTGCCCTTGGTTCAGTAGCCACAAACCCTTTTCAGGGAGGTCCGCAGGCTGAATATGTTCCTGTATAAAGAGAGGGTGTTGTTCGGCACTATAGATCAAGAATGGTTCATTATACAAGGGTATTTCTCGAAGACCATTTTCATCCAAAGGTGTTGCCAGGATGCCTATGTCCAGCAGATCGTTTTTCAGGTCGACAATGATTTGCTCGGATTCAATTTCTCTAATGACAAGGTTGATTTTTGGGTTTTGATCCATAAACTGTTTTAAGAATCTAGGCATGAGATAGGGAGCCACAGTGGGGATAACACCTATCCTAAAAGTCCCGCTCAAGTCATCTTTCTCCATATTGATAAAAGACTTAAGACTATTGACTTCTCTCAGAATCTGTCGGGCACTTTCAATAACTCTTAAACCAGTCTTTGTGGGTGCAATAGGGTGTTTTGAGCGATCGAAAATCTGAACACCCATTTCGGTTTCTAACTTCTTGATCTGGAGAGTGAGTGTAGGTTGCGTTACGAAACAACTCTCAGCGGCATTTACAAAATGTCTATGCGTATCTAGTGCAATGATGTATTCTAATTGCTGTAATGTCATATAGATAAAATCTATATCAAATCTAGGAACATAAAATTTATAAATAAAGTTATTCTAATGCGAATTCAATGGAAAACTTAAAACAACAGATATGGAAACTCTATTAGAAAATCAGGTCGTAGAAAGACTGAATCGACTGTTGATCAATTATCAAGTACATTATCAAAACCTGAGACTTTTTCACTGGAATGTCAAAGGTCCGTTTTTCTTTATTCTTCATGAGAAGTTTGAGGAACTGTACAATGAAGCAGCCCTTAAAATAGACGAGGTAGCCGAGCGTGTCTTGGCACTGAATGGCATACCTAAAGGATCGCTGAAGAATATTCTGGCCAACGCTGATGTTGAATCTCATGAGGAAATTATGGATGCCAATGCTATGGTAGAGGCGATTATAAACGCCAACAAAGCTTTGATTGTAAACCTGGAGGACTTGTTAGAAGAGGCTCAAAAAGCAGGTGATGAGGGTACTTTGGATATCTTTACCAGTTATATTCAAGAGTTGCAAAAGCAAACCTGGATGTTAAAGTCATTCTTAAACAATTAGCCTATGAATTTTCACACGCGCAAATGGGTAAAACCTGAAGATCTTAACCCTAACGGTAGTCTTTTTGGGGGTAGACTTTTGGAATGGATTGATGAGGAAGCCGCTTTGTATACCATTGTTCAGTTAGAAAATCGGAAGATTGTGACCAAGTTCATGTCGGAGATTAATTTTATTAATGCACCTGTTCAAGGAGATATTATTGAGATTGGCATAGAGGCGGTGTCCTTTGGAAGAACTTCATTGACGATGCGATGCGAGGTAAGAAATAAGCTGACAAGAGAGGAGATTCTCAGCATTGACCGCATTGTAATGGTGAATTTAGGGCCTGATGGTAAATCGGCACCTCATGGTAAGACCAAGGTGGAATTTGTCAAAGATAGATTGGAAGGTTAAGTAGCGTAAAAAAGGAAGGTTCAAGCCTTCCTTTTTTATTCATGCAAACTTTGCTTTGTAATCTTCTATACTCTTTTGAAAGATTTGTTGAGCCAATGACCTATTCTGAAATTTTTCAACCACCACTTCTTTCTTTTCCAGTTTCTTATAATCCTCAAAGAAATTTCTCAACTCATTAAGAGTATGCTCTGGAAGTTCCTCAATATTTTCGATATGACTTACTGACTTATCATATTCGGCAACGGCAATGATTTTATCATCCGCCTCACCTTGATCTAACATACGCATCACGCCAATAATTTTAGCTTCAACTATGCACATAGAGACGATAGGTATTTGTGAAATCACAAGGATATCAAGCGGATCATTATCGTCACAGTAGGTCTGAGGGATAAAACCATAGTTATGAGGGTAATACATCGAACTATAAATAACACGGTCCATTTTTAAAAGGCCACTGTCCTTGTCTAGTTCGTATTTAGCTCTGTTGTTCTTGGGTATCTCAATGATTGCATTCACTGTAGTAGGAAGATTATCTCCCGGAGATACATCATGCCATGGGTTCATAGTATCGTGTTTGCTTTATCGTCTGTTATCGTAATCTTCTAAAATACTCAGGTAGCTATGATATCTGGATGCCTCAATCTTACCTTCTTCAAAAGCTTCTAAAACTTTGCAACCAGGCTCATTGGTATGTAGGCAATTGTTGAATTTGCACTCCCCTAGGTATGCTCTCATTTCAGGGAAGTAATGGCTGATTTCGGAAGCTTCCATATCAACAAGGCCTAATTCCTTAATTCCTGGAGTATCGATAATCTTTGAAGAATCATCCATTTCGAACATTTCTGCAAAGGTAGTAGTATGTGTACCCTTGTTGGCATAGGTAGACACTTCTCCTGTTTTTTGTACCTGGCCCGGTACTAATATATTCAGTAAGGTAGACTTGCCCACACCGGAATGACCGGCTATTAAGGTGGTCTTATCTTTCAATAACTTCTTTAGCCCCTCAACACCCTCATCCTCTTGTACAGAGATCAGGCTTCCATCGTAGCCGAGTTCTTGATACATCCTGATCAATTCATCACAAAAAGCAATGCCATCGTCATTCAGCAAATCTTTTTTGTTGAAAACTACCAAGGCAGGAATTCTGAAAGACTCGGCACTGACCAAAAAACGATCAATAAAACCCAAAGAGGTTTTGGGAAAGGTAACTGTGGCCAATAGCAGTGCCTGATCTACGTTGGCTGCCAGGATATGGGAAAACCCTGTCTTGCGTGTAGATTTTCGAATAACATAGTTGCTGCGATCATGAATCTTGGTAATTATCGCTGATTTGTCACCTTTCTCTTCTTCCTCTATTTCTACCCAATCTCCAACGGCAAGAGGATTATTGATTTTAATGCCATCCATTTTGAATTTTCCACGTAGTCGACTGCGAAAAACTCTGCCAGATGCATGTTTGACTTCATACCAGCTACCTGTCGATTTAATCACTTGACCCTTCATGCATTTTGATTTTTCAGGTAACTGATAATGTGATCTGTTGCTCCAGCATTATCTAAAACATATTGCCTACAAATATCAGATGTTGTAGACCTAAATGAATCATCTATAGTCAGCTTTTTGAGAACCGTGGAAGCCTCAATTTTGGATTTAATACTAAAGGCTCCTCCAAGTTTCTGTAAGGCCAATGACTCAGGGAATTTCTTAAGCCCTATGTTTCCAAAGATCACGGGTAAACCAAAGGCTACCGCCTCTAGTATATTGTGTAAGCCATCTCCAAAAGCTCCACCAACATAGGCAAAGTCACCATATTGATATACAGAAGATAACATTCCCATCGTATCTAGTATCAGGACTTTCGCTTTCGTTGGGATTTCTTCAACTGAAGAATATCGATGCATTTTTACTTCCAATCCTGAAGTTACCTTCTTTACGTTAAGGTCATCAATAAGGTGCGGTGCGATAATGAATTTCAAATCCTCTGGTGAGGCATTGATGAACTCATTGAGTATTTGCATGTCGCTTGGCCATGCGCTACCGATAACCATAAGTAGATTATGCCCCTTAAAGGTTTCAATGTCAGGGTAGTTATTTGGTTTACCGATGGTTTTTAGTACTCTGTCAAATCGTGTATCCCCTGAAATGCTCGCCTTTTTTATCCCAATGTCATTTAACAGTTGCAAGGAGGACTCATTCTGAACAAAGGTATGGTCAAAGAAATGCAACATTCTTCGATGAAAGGCTCCATGACTTTTGAAAAAGATATGGTCTTGAGTGAATAATGCAGAGATACTATAGAGAGGTATATTTCTTTGACTTATCTCACTTAAGAAATGAAACCAATACTCATACTTGATAAAAAAGACGGATTTGGGTTTTACAATGTCCAGAAATCGTTTTGCGTTGCGTTTTGAATCCATTGGGAGGTAGAAAACCCAATCTGCCATGGGGTGATTCTTTCTTTCCTCATAACCAGAGGGTGAGAAGAAAGTCACAAGAATTTTGTGTGTAGGAAAGTGAGCCTTATATGCTTCCATTACGGGTAAGCCTTGTTCAAACTCCCCAAGAGAAGCCGCATGAAACCAGATGATGTTTTGGCTATCGGTTATAGCGTCTTTTAGATCATATAATAGATTCTTTCTGCCGCTTATAAACAGACTCGCCTTGGCATTGAATAGCGAAGCTATTTTGATGAAAAAGTAATAACACCTGATCCCCAGGTTGTAGAATACAAGCATTAGATACAAAAATAGGAAACTGGCTAAATAGTAGTCTAATTAATGGTAATAATCAGGTTGTGAACCGCAGATTAATGCTGACTAATGAATAAAATCAAAGCAATACCATTAAGAATTTCATATTTTAGACCCCGATAAGCTAATATTGGCTTAGAATACTCTTTGACACTAAATACTAAACATTCAAATCAATGCGCAAAACTTTTTATCTAATCGCTTGCATGGCTCTGGTAATATTAGGCTGTGGTGATGCGGGCGTTCAATCTGATGTTTCTAAGAATATCAGTATTGATCCGATTTCTGTGCAACTGTCTGTACCTGCTGTGGCAGTGGGAATGCTGGTTCCACAGACACCGCCAATTGATGTAAACACAGGTCAAATTAACATCAGCTCAGATGAGTTCGATGAATACCTGGAAGATGCAGAACGATTTACAATCAATCAGATCACCTATACTATCGATAACTTCCCGGCTGGAAGCTCTGCAGATTTAGATATCGATATGACGATTCAGTTGCAAGGACAGAATCCTCAACAGTTATTGACTACAAGAATTGATAATGTTCAGAATAACCCTGTCGATGTTCTCTTGTATGACAAAGATGCGCCTGGATCAGTGAATGCAGCGGCTATCACTAGCCTAGAACAAGCACTGAAGGATGGCACCTCTTTTCAGGTTGCAATGACCATCGTGGGCGAAGATGTGACGCTTCAGACCCAGGATGTAGATTTCAACTTCATTTTTAAGTTTGACGTCACAGCTAGAGTTCAGCTGGTAGACTAATCCACAAAACATCGACAACATGAAAAAAACTTTAATAATACTTTTTGCTGCATGTTTTTGTGTGATGACACCAAACATGACAAAGGCGCAAGGCCTTGATTTTGACAGTTTTCTTGAAGCCGGTATCGATGATGCCAGCTTACTTTTGGAAAGTTACTTACAGCCAGCATTCGAGGGCTTCGGTTTTGGAATGAATAGTGGTTGGTACAATACTGCTAAACCTCATAAGTTTCTTGGCTTTGATATCTCAGCGAGCTTGTCCCTCGCCAGAGTTCCGGACACAAGGCAATTCTTTTCATTGCCGACGGGTCTAACGAATGTTGGACTAACCAACCCTTCTGATAGTCGAAGGTTGCCAACCATTTTTGGACCTAACCTTGGAGCAGATGACTTGCCAGAGCTACGTTTTACTGATGACAATGGTGAAGAATTGATAAGAATATCTGCTCCGACAGGCCTTGGTATTGACGAGGATCTGGTTCCATTTAATGCCGTACCCGTACCTATGGCACAGGTTGGAATAGGCCTTTTTAAAGGAACTGAGGTTAAGTTGAGATATATTCCTGAGCAAGATTTTGATGGAGATGGAGGCATTAAACTATTCGGTATTGGCGTAATGCATGATATCAAACAATACCTCCCAGCCGAAAAACTCTTGCCTTTCGATCTTTCAGTGTTCTTTGGCTATACTAATTTGGAGTCATACGTGAATATCGATGAGGACGCAGGACAAACAGCTGAGTTTAATGCCAGTGCATGGACTGTTCAGGGTGTTATTTCAAAGAAGATATTATTCTTTACAGCCTTTGCAGGGCTTGGGTACTCGAATTATGATATTGATTTCAATATGCTGGGTAACTATACGACCGAGACAACCACCTTCACTGACCCCATCAGTTTGACCTACAAGGATAATGGTATTAGAACGAATATAGGCTTAAGGTTTAAGCTACTTTTCTTGACTGTTACAGGTGAGTATGCGCTTCAAGAGTACAATACCTTAACCGCAGGTGTAGGTATTAGTATTCGATAAAAAACGATAATTGTATAAAAAAAGGCTCCGACATCTCGGAGCCTTTTTTAGTTTCCTTTAAAGTCTGGTTTCCTTTTCTCTACAAAGGCATTCATGCCTTCTTTTTGATCGTTTGATGAGAAGAGCATGTAAAAGTTCTTACGTTCAAAGTGAAGTCCCTCTTCCAAATGAACTTCGTAAGACCTTTTAACAGATTCTTTAGCCATTTGGACGGCAATAGGAGACATGTTGGCAATTTCCTTGGCCAACTTTGTGGCCTCTTCTAGGTAGAGCTCGACTGGCACTATTTTATTGATTAAGCCATAACCCAGAGCCTCATCCGCGGAAATGAATTTACCTGTTAATACTAGCTCCATGGCCTTCGCCTTTCCGAGGGCTTTAGTAAGTCTTTGAGTACCACCAGCTCCAGGCATTACACCAATTTTAATCTCAGGTTGGCCAAACTGTGCAGTCTCTGAGGCTACTATCATATCACATGTCATGGCAAGTTCGCAACCGCCACCGAGTGCAAAACCTGAAACAGCTGCGATAATTGGCTTTCTGGTTTTATTGATTTGATCCCAAGTGCTAAACTGATCAACTTTCCACATATCGATGGTGCCCTTACCTGCCATTTGCTTGATATCAGCGCCAGCAGCAAATGCTCGTTCATTACCAGTGATTATGATCACTCTTACCTCATTATCCTGATCGAGTTCTTTGAGCGTATCTCTAATCTCTCCCATTAATTGGAGATTGAGTGCATTCAATTCTTTCGGACGATTCAACTGAATCAGGGCGATATGTTGTGCATATGCCTTATCAACTTTTATAAATTCCATAGGTATGATTAAGCTAATTGATTGTTTTTGGTATTCGAATGCTAATTTAAGAGTCTAAAGGAGATCAATGAGTAAAGTGAAAGTCTTATTTGTCTGTTTGGGCAATATATGTCGCTCGCCTTTGGCCGAAGGTATATTTAGGCAAAGGGTTATGGAGCAAGGTCTCTCAGGCCAGTTTGAAATGGATTCTTGTGGTACTGCTGCCTATCATATTGGAAAAGGACCGGATATTCGGTCTATGGAAAATGCCGAGAAAAATGGGGTGTTATATAATCATTCAGCCAGACAATTTAATGTCCAGGATTTCTATGACTTTGATATTATCCTTCCCATGGACGATTCTAATTTTGAAGATGTCATCAGTTTAAGACCGGCTGAGGCAAAAGCGCGAGTCGTTAAAATGAGGCATTTTGACCCGATTGATCAAGGAAGTGATGTGCCAGATCCATACTATGGAGGCGAGCAGGGGTTTCAAGAAGTTTTTGAGATTTTAGATCGATCTATAGATAACCTTTTGGAAGAGGTGAAAAATTAATTTTTTCTAGAAGCTAGAAGCTCTTCTTATTTTTAATGAAGAGTTAATAATGAGTAGTTGGAGGAATTATCGGGAAACCGAACTTCACCTCATCACCTCATCACCTCATCACCTCATCACCTCATCACCCCCGGTAAACCATTTGGAAGTTATTTCGTGAGCGCTGTTCAATAATGATTTGCTTGCCCTGCATGTGCTCGTTAATGGCCTCCTGATTGTAATTTTTAATGGTAATCATCTCCAATCCCTCATTGTAATAAATCAGAAACTCGTCCATAAGGGCCGTTCTTAATTGCTCCCTCTTCTTAGGGTTGTCGTCCATACAAATGGTAAAAGAGATAGCAGAATTTTGCATCAGGTTAATCGTAAGATTCAATCTTTTGATATGCTCAAAGATTAAATGAATATGATGTTCGTTAATGAAAGAAAAGTCACTGATCTTAAAAGAAATTACCGTCTGCTTATCCTTATGAATGATGGCAGGAGCAAGATTTGGTATGATCGTCTCTTCTATAGTGGTGCCTTCACTTTCTGGGGACTGAAACGAACGGACATATAATGGTATTCCCTTTTGAGCTAGAGGTTTAATTGTCTTAGGATGTATAACCGAGGCTCCATAATAGGTCATCTCTGCGGCTTCCTTATATGGGAGTTTTTCATACAGCCTTGTATTCTCAAACTTCTTTGGATCGGCATTTAATACACCGGGCACATCCTTCCAAATAGTCACAGACTCAGCACTGACCGAAGTGGCAAAAATGGCCGCACTAAAGTCACTGCCCTCTCTGCCAAGTGTTGTGCTTTTAAAATCAGAGTTGCTCCCAATAAAACCCTGGGTCAGAACAAGCCCTTCTTCTATGGATCGGTTGACTTGCGCCCTGATCATAGCTTGAGAAGCACCCCAGTCTACTTTTGCTTGTCTATGTAAGCCATCGGTTTTGACCACTTTTCTGGCATCCAGCCAGGCAGTGTCAATTCCTTGATTGTTTAGAAAGGCCGCAATGATTTTTGTTGATAGAATTTCGCCTAATGAGACAGTCTGATCATACATGTAATCATAGCCCATGCTAGAACTAAACTCATTTAGACCATTCTCCAGCTGCTCGAAAATATCTGATAGGTCCTTTTTTAATACCTCATCCGAAGAAATACCGAGGTCATTGATGATCGTCTGGTGGAAATCTTTGATCTCAGATAGCGCCTTATCCACTTCTTTTTCCTCCATTGTGAGGCTCAGGAGTAGCTCAAAGGCGTTCGTCATTTTGCCCATTGCAGAAACTACAACGATTAATTCTTCAGCCTGGTGAGTCTTAATAATCTCACACATATTTCTGACAGAATTCGCATCTTTTACAGATGCACCACCAAACTTAAATACTTTCAAGGGACGTGTCTAAATTTTACTAATTTCGCTGCAAGTTATTAACGAATTCCGATAAAAAAATTATCACGTACCTATGGGAAAGGCGGAGAATTCGAGAATTGCGTTGCCAGTGGGCTCGAACCTCGATAGATTTATTATGCGTAATCAAGAGGACTTTCCATTTGCGAGTGGAGAGTTATCTCAGCTAATCAGAGACTTAGCTTATGCCGGCAAGGTAGTTAACCGCGAAATCAATCGCGCTGGTCTTGCTGATATCACAGGCTCTTATGGTGCAGAAAATGTGCAGGGTGAGGCGCAACAAAACTTAGATGTTGCAGCTGATATTCGCTTTACCCGTGCACTCAAGAAGGGCGGAGAAGTAGCAGCCATCATTTCTGAAGAAGTCGAGGAGGTGATTGACTTAAATAACCCGAGAGCCAAGTACATCGTGGCCATAGACCCTTTGGACGGCTCTTCAAATATTGACGTAAACGTCTCAGTAGGGACTATCTTTTCTATTTATAGAAGAGTGTCGCCAATGGGAAGCCCGGTGATCAAGGAAGATGTATTGCAGCCAGGAAAAGACCAGGTCGCTGCTGGTTATATCCTTTATGGTTCTTCAACGATGTTTGTTTATACCACAGGAAAGGGCGTCAATGGTTTTACTTATGAACCATCTCTTGGTGAGTATATTCTATCTCACCAGAACATGAAAATCCCCAAGTCAGGTTCAATTTATTCAGTGAACGAAGGGGCATCAATATCCTTTCCAAATGAGGTAAAGGAGTATATTGCCTCGTGCAAAGAAAGAGGATACTCTGCTCGTTACATCGGCTCCTTGGTGGCTGACTTTCACAGGAATGTGCTGAAAGGGGGTATTTACATTTATCCATCAACGGAGAAAGCTCCAAATGGTAAGTTAAGGCTGATGTACGAGTGTAATGCGCTGGCGTTTATAGCCGAGGAAGCAGGAGGCAAAGCTACAGATGGTGCCCATCGTATTATGGATATACAACCAACTTCTCTCCATCAAAGAGTACCGTTTTTTGTAGGTAGCAAAGACATGGTAAAAGAGGCTTCTACTCTTTAAGAGTCAGAAGAATATTTCTTTCTAGTCTCAATCTTTTGAAGTTGCCGATCAAGGATCATTTTGGTCACCACAGACGCAGGATTGTCATTGGATAGTGCCAATGCCTCTTTGAGTTTCTCTTCAGAAACGTCAATGCGATAAAGAATATTAATGAGCCTGTTGAAATCTTTAGCCATCAGGTCTTCTACCACTCGCATGATCATAAGGAAAGCCTGATCATAGGCAATGTCCTTTATTTCCTCAAGCTTGAGATAAGACTTATCCAGCTGAAAATCTTTCTCGAATAGCACAAGGCTGCTGATTAAGTCACTTTGCTGGCTCATTTCAATACTTTCGGTTTATTCCTCTGTCGTTTCTTCTTCAGTAGAAGCAGTTTCCTGAAAAGATTCAGGTGCAATCTTAGACAATAGATTATACCAAGTAACTAGTTTCTTGATGTCAGATACGTAGACCCTGTCCTCGTCATAGTCTGGAAGCACATGCTTCAGGAAAGATTTCAGCTCATCACCATCTGAGTTCTTATCTAATCCGGTGTCACCATCAAATTCTAAATGAATTTTTTGCATTACCTCATTCAAAGGCGTAGCCCCTTCAGTGGTATGAGTGTAAATGGAAATTTCACTGAGTATTGATACCTGAGCATCGGCACCCACTACAAGTTTTGATTTTTTCTCATCAAGAGACTCCAGAATGACTCCGTTTTTAGTAGGTCTTAAAACTCTAAATAATCCGCCTTTGCCTGATACGGATGCTATTTCTTCAAACTTCATAAATGCTTTGGTTCAATATTGCTTCAAAGTAAATCTAAGCTGATGCCTTAATCAAAGAAAAACTCAACTTTCGAGAATATGCGCTATATATTCTGACAACTCTGGTTTGCCAAGGCCTGTTTCGGATGATGTCAAAAATATCATTGGAAGATCTTCCCAAGTTTGTTTGAGTACTCGCCTAAACTTAGCAATGGACTGCTGTCCTTTATTGATAGACTGTTTGTCTGCCTTGGTGAACACAAGTGCTAGCGGAATACCGTTTTCACCTAACCATTGAATGAATTCCAAGTCTATCTTCTGAGGATCCAGTCGTGAGTCGATCAGCACAAATACGATTTGAAGATTTTCACGATTGATCAGATAGTCTTGAATCATTTGTCCCCATGCCGCCCGATTCTTCTTGCTGGTCTTGGCATATCCATAACCGGGCAAGTCTACCAAGTACCAGCTTTCGTCAATCAAGAAATGATTAATCAACTGGGTTTTTCCTGGTTTTCCGGAAGTCTTGGCCAAACCCTTACGCGCTGTCATCATATTGATAAGGGATGACTTGCCTACATTCGATCGACCTATAAACGCAAACTCTGGTTTATCGGGTTTTGGGCATTTATGATAGTCAGTATTGCTGATTACAAATTGGGCCTGATCGAACATGCTGTAAAGGTAATGAACTCCTTTAAATGGTACTTTTTTGTTTCTCTTTTAATCTCCTACCTTTGCCCACCTTATAAATAGCATTCATTAAGAAAAGCAATATGCAAGTAGCAAAAAAAGGTGACCAGGTAAAGGTTCACTACACAGGAAAGTTGACTGATGGGACCATTTTTGATTCATCAGAGGGAAGAGCACCTTTGGAGTTTGAAGTAGGTGCAGGTATGATGATCAAGGGATTCGATGCCGCTGTTGATGGCATGGCCCTTGGTGCAAAGGTTACAGCTGAGATTCCAGCTGCTGAAGCATACGGTGAGGCAAGAGAAGATATGATCATTGATGTGCCTAGAGCAAACCTACCGGAAGACCTTAATCCTCAAGTAGGACAGCAGTTGGCAATGAGCCAACCCAATGGCCAGCAAGTGCCAGTAAAGGTTAAGGAAGTGAGAGATGATGTTGTCGTTATCGATGCTAACCACGACTTAGCAGGTAAAGACCTGATCTTCGATATTGAATTGGTGGAAATTGGCTAAGGTATTTCCATTTCAAAAAAGGCCCAACTTGTAAAAGTTGGGCCTTTTTTAATATCAGCTTTTTTTAACAATTCCAGCAATCACCCTGTTTCCTTCGTATTATTGCACCCAGATTGAATGAGCGATGGCCGTAGTTCCTTATAAAGAGAAGCAAACCACAAAAAAAGAGCAGGTAGCAGAGATGTTCAACAACATCAGCCACCGTTATGATTTCTTGAACCACTTTTTGAGTTTAGGAATTGATATTCTTTGGAGAAAGAAAGCTATAAAACTCCTAAAGGAAGATCAGCCAAAGCAAATTCTCGATATCGCCACAGGGACAGGAGACTTTGCTATAGAAGCTTTGGCACTCAAGCCTGATCGCATTGTTGGAGTGGACATTTCCTCTGGGATGCTTGAGATGGGTAAGCAGAAAATGAAACGCAAGGGAGTGGATCATATCATCGATATGCAAATGGGTGATAGTGAGAAGCTACTTTTTGAAGACAATACCTTTGATGCTAGCATCGTTGCTTTTGGTGTAAGGAACTTCGAAAACCTAAAACAAGGCCTTAGCGATATGCACAGGGTGCTGAAACCAGGAGGAAAGGCGGTAATTATTGAATTTTCAAGACCGCGGTCCTTTCCGATGAAGCAACTTTACAACTTTTATTTTAAGTCGATTCTCCCGATTATTGGGAAACTGATTTCTAAGGATCAATCGGCTTATACTTATCTGCCAGAGTCGGTAGATGCTTTTCCGGATGGTCAGAATTTTTTGGACATCCTTAGTGCTGTTGGATATAAGAAGACTGAATGCAGACCTTTGACATTTGGCATCGCCTCGATTTACATCGGGCAAAAGTAGTTGCCTTAGTACTTTTTTTTTCAATTCTTCAGGTAAACGCCCAAACGCGTAAGGCCGGAGTGACCCTTCACAGGGTGAAGAGCGATCAAAAGACTTTCAAGTATGGATTTATGCTCGGGGTACATAGTAATAGCTACGGCATTAAGTATTCTGATCGTTTTGATACTTCTGAATATGATCAAATAAGCTCTATTACTTCAGAGACCAGCGCTGGTTTTGATCTGGGCTTTATGGTGAATATTCGCCTTGCCGACCAATTCTCAATTCGACTTGTACCTGTTAAAATTGGCCTTTACCAGAATACCGTAAACTATCAAAATGTAGATGGTTCGGTAGACGCTCAGCTCATCGAGAGTACACGAATTGAACCTGGTATTTTTATGAAGTACAGGTCAATTAGAAGGAATAACTCCAGGATGTATTTGATCGCAGGTGTGAGCGGTTCTTTTAGATCCGGTAAAGAAGATCTTACTACCAATCAAGATCGACTCGAAATCAGAAGAGCGAATGTAAAGGTTGAGGTAGGTTTTGGTCTCGAACGCTACTTTGAATTTTTTAAATTCTCACCTGAAATTCGATATGCACGAGGTCTCCTGGATGTGATGAATCCGCAAGACAACATATTTCACAATGGGTTAAGTAGAATTTCTACCCATAATTTCACCTTGTATCTCCATTTCTCCGACTGAGTAATCTTTCCATTTTGGATTGGCTATTTTCTTTTAAATTCACTGCTCATAAATGATTGACTAAATGAGCAAAATCGCATTCATTACAGGGGCTACTTCGGGCATAGGCCGGGCAACGGCATTATTACTAGGAGAAGAGGGTTATGACCTGATAATCTGTGGTCGGAGAAAAGACCGCCTTCAGGAATTGACGGCCGAAGTTAAGGTCCGAACACTGGAACTAAGCTTTGATGTACGCAATAGGGAGGAAGTAGAGCAAGCGATTGATTCAATTCCAGAAGCCTGGAGGTCGGTGGATGTTTTGCTGAATAATGCAGGCAATGCACACGGATTGTCCAAAATTCAAGATGGAGATGTCGATGATTGGGATGCCATGATCGACATTAACGTTAAGGGCTTACTTTATGTGACCAAGTCACTGGTAGGTACAATGATATCTAAGGGTGCCGGACATATCGTCAATATTGGTTCAATTGCCGGTAAGGAGGTTTACCCTAATGGTAATGTATATTGTGCCTCTAAACATGCGGTAGATGCCATTAATAATGGCATGCGTATGGACCTAAATGGCACTGGAGTAAAAGTCTCTCAGGTTTGCCCGGGATTGGTGGAAACGGAGTTTTCTATGGTTCGATTCAAGGGAGATGCAGATAGATCAAAGTCGGTTTATGAAGGTTTTGATGCTTTAACAGCTTATGATGTGGCAGACTTAATCCGTTTTATTGTCACCAGACCAGCACATGTCAACATTAGTGACACCATCATTTTTCCAGCGGCACAAGCTGCTTCAACAATTGTAGATAGAAAATAATATGGAAGAACAGCGAGAGGAGGGAGAAAGAATAGAGGGGCTTCCAATCCCGGATATTTTTTTAAATAGTGATACAAAAGGGCCTTTGACACATTGTGTACAGTGTGATTATGACCTTATGAAGGGTGATCGCTACTACATGATCGAAAAGGTCTTTAAGAAATACCCTTCGTTTCAAAAGACAGAAGTCCTTTTTGAATATGCCGTGTGTTCCACCTGCTATGAAAATATGAAGGATCAGATGTCTGCTGAGAGTATGGCCAATCTGTCGGAGTATATGATGATGAATACCGATTTTGGTGCGATGCAGATGCGAATGCAAGAATTTCCGGACGATCCTGAAAAGTGGCTTTCACATTGCATGATTAAAGGGACCCCCAAAGAAGAGATGACAGAGTTTCAAATGGGTGCTTGCTTCAAAGGTGATCGCTTGGTGACTAATTTTATGCCTCCCTTTATGATTGGAGAGTTGGCCATGGAAGAGATGAATAATCTCCTTTCAAAAGAGACCAAAGACGAGATGGATGATTTTATGGGAGAGAATTTCGGAATCCCACCAGAGTTGAGAAAAGACCTAATTCTTATTTGATATGTTAAAGAAGTACCTCTCAGTATTAGCCCTTTTGCTTGTCTTATTTGCTTGCAATAATGAGGACAAGCTAGCAGTAGAAACGGGTGTTTCCTTGGAGCTGGCAGAACACAGAAAAGAGGTACTGTCAATTATCAATTACAAACTTGAGTTCAGAGTGCCTGATAATATCAATCAACAAATTCAGGCCTTAGAGGATCTAACGTTTAATCTCAAGGATAACGCCCAGGACCTTCAGCTAGATTTTAATGAAAGCCAGGAGAAACTCAAGGGACTCGTGGTCAACGGCAGAAGCCAGGAACTGTTAATAGAGAATGAACACATCATTCTCAAAAAGGAGAATCTCAAAGTAGGCTTCAACCGGGTAGAAATTAACTTCTTTGCTGGTGAAACCTCTCTCAACAGAAAAGAGGAGTTCTTATATACCCTTTTTGTTCCTGATCGCGCACGAACGGCCTTTCCGGTTTTTGATCAGCCTAACCTCAAGGCAACATTCGAACTCACACTTGATTTACCTGCTAACTGGTCGGCTGTAAGCAATGGTCCAATCGCTGTAGCCGCTGTTAAGGAGGGCCGTAAGAACTATCAATTTCATAAATCTGATTTGATCAGTACCTATCTTTTCTCCTTTGTTGCAGGAGAGTTCGATGTGGTAAGCAAAACGGTCGCTGGCCGTGAAATGACCATGTTGCATCGTGAGAGTGATCAGGAGAAGGTGGATCGAAATATTGACCTGATCTTTTACCTGCATGCGGCTTCCTTACAATGGCTTGAAGAGTATTCGGGTATAAAATATCCATTTAAGAAGTTAGATTTTGCCTTGATTCCAAGTTTTCAGTACGGAGGCATGGAGCATGTGGGTGCCATTCAATACCGTGCTAATTCACTAATGCTTGACAAGGATCCTTCCCAAAGTCAACTCCTGGGCAGAGCGAGCTTAATTGCTCATGAGGTTGCACATATGTGGTTTGGTAATCTGGTTACCATGGATTGGTTTAATGATGTATGGACCAAAGAAGTGTTTGCCAATTTTATGGCAGCTAAAATGGTAAATCCGAGCTTTCCAGATATTAATCACAATCTCAATTTCCTGGTAAGGCATTATCCTTCGGCCTATTCGGTGGACCGCACGAAGGGTGCCAATCCAATCCGACAATTTTTGCCTAATCTTAAAGAAGCAGGGCAAATGTATGGTGCTATTATCTATAATAAAGCACCCATTATGATGCGTCAGTTAGAAGCTATGTTAGGGGAGCAGGACTTTCAATCTGGCATGCGTGAATACCTTTCTACTTTTTCAAACAAGAACGCCACATGGCCTGACCTTATCCAGATACTGGATAAGCGCACACCAGAGGATTTAAATAAATGGAGTGAGGTTTGGGTAAATACTCCGGGGAGACCGCATTTTGATATCTCGGCTGAGAAGCATAATAATCAGGTACGTGTGAAGATTGCGCAACAAGATCCTGAGGGAGAACGGGTTTGGGCACAGGCATTGCAACTGAACCTCTACAATTTGCAGCGCTCTGAAAAGAAAGAAGTACTTCTGTATTCTAATAATGTGCCTTATAAGGTTGATCTGAACTCGAGTTGGAGTTTCTTCGAGGTATTGGCGAATGCCGATGGAATTGGTTATGGATTGTTTCCGGCCAACTATTCAATGATTCAAAGTCGTTGGGATCAACTCAGTGAAGTCGAGAAAGGCACCATGCTCGTCAACCTGTATGAGAACTTGCTAGAACCTGATAACTATGGAGTCGAAGGGCAGTATAGCCCGGAGCGCTATGTCCAATTGATCAAGTGGATGGTAGTAAAAGAGAAGAATCAACTGCTGCTCAACCTGATGCTTGGGCAATTAAGTTCAGTGTATTGGAATCTAATGACCCAGGAACAGCGTGAGAGTGTAGCGCCTGACCTGGAACGGACTCTTTTTCACGTGATGAATGACAAAACTGATGATCCCTCTGTGAAAAAGATATTCTTCAATGCTTTCAGGAATATAGCCATTACAGGTGTTAACCTGGAAAGACTTAGGGGCATTTGGGCAGGTGAGACGCACTCAAAGGTCAAAGGATTGAACCTATCTGAGAATGACTTGACAAGTCTGGCAGGTCAATTGGCCATTAAACGACCTGAAATTTCCGAGGAGATTTTGGCGAGACAACTAGAGAATATTAAGAATCCCGATCGTAAAAAGCGATTTGAGTTTATCCTGCCATCCCTTTCAGCAGATGTGGAGGTAAGAGATCAGTTCTTTGCCTCCCTTAAGGATGAGAAGAATCGTGAGACCGAATCATGGGTACTTGGTGGATTAGGAAACCTTCACCATCCTTTAAGAAGAAAGGAAAGTGAAAAGTACATCACTGAGAGTCTGGAGTTACTACAAGAGATTCAGGTTACCGGAGATATATTCTTTCCCAAAAGGTGGCTTGATAGAACACTGGGAAATCATAATACAGAAGCAGCGGCTAAAATGATCCAGGATTTTCTAGACCAGAACCCCAACTATAATGCACAGTTGAAAATGAAAATTCTGCAGGCTGGTGATATGACCTTCCGCGCATCCGAGATTTTGAAAAAGATAAGCCTGAAGGTAGAGTAGAGGCAAAAAAATAACCCCTCACATGGAGCGGTTTTCTTAATGACCTGTTTTTACGACTTAGGGCTGTCTTACATTATAATTGCCCCATTTTATAGCGACTTGGGTTTGTCATTTCGATTGTAAAACTACCTGCGCAGACATAAAGTTCCATGAAAGTCAGGTTACTAAAAGGTTAAGATGAACTAAAAAGCCCCGAATTATCGGGGCTTTTTAGTTCTATATTATTCGCAGTGCTTATCCAGCGATTCTTTCAATCAAATCAGCGGCTCTGTTAGAGTATCCAGCTTCATTGTCATACCATCCAACGACTTTCACGAGTGTACCGTGAACGGAAGTCAATTGAGAATCGAAAATGTTAGAGTGAGGATTGCCAACAATGTCGATTGATACGATTGGATCTTCAGTATATTCCATAATTCCCTTCATAGGTCCATCAGCAGCAGCTTTCATTGCAGCGTTGATTTCTTCCTTAGTAGTTTCTTTTTTCAAAACCACAGTAAGATCGGTTAATGAGCCATCAGGAATTGGAACTCTCATCGCGATACCGTCCAATTTACCAGCCAGGTGAGGCAACACAAGACCAACAGCTTTGGCTGCACCCGTAGAAGTTGGAATAATAGAGTAAGCGCCAGCTCTTGCTCTTCTCAAATCTTTGTGAGGAGCATCTTGCAATCTCTGATCTGAAGTGTAGGCGTGAACTGTAGTGATATAACCATGTTCAATACCGAAGGCATCGTCCAATACTTTAGCCATAGGTGCAAGGCAGTTGGTAGTACAAGAGGCATTAGAAAGGATAGTTTCCTCACCAGTCATTGTATCGTCATTAACACCTAATACTACAGTCGGTACGCCACCTTTTGCAGGAGCAGAAATCACTACCTTTTTAGCACCGGCTTCTAAGTGTTGTCCTGCACCAGCTTCGTCTAGAAAGAAGCCAGTTGATTCTAACACAACTTCAACACCTAGGTCTCCCCATGGAAGATTTCTCGGCTCTCTTTCAGCGTATATTTTAATTTCTTTTCCATTTACAATGATGCCATCTTCTGTTGCAGAAACGGTACCATCGAATCTCCCATGTACTGAATCATACTTCAATAGGTGGGCGAGGGTAGTAGTATCAGTGAGATCATTGATCGCTACTACTTCAATGTTTTCTTTTTTTAATAATGCTTTGAAAGTCAATCTTCCGATTCTTCCAAAACCATTAATCGCTACTCTTGTCATAGACATAATCCTTAACGGTTTAAAGGGTTGTTTTTAGGAGGCGTAAAGCTAAGAAAGCTCTGCTCCTTTTCAAACTTAAATCATACTAAGGAAGAGTTAGTTCCATGGAAAACGATTGTAATTTTTTAGGGTGGAATTTTTGCAAATAAAAGCGTGACATCTATATTTGCAGTCCTTATAACGGTCCGTTCGTCTAGGGGTTAGGACGCCAGGTTTTCATCCTGGTAACAGGGGTTCGATTCCCCTACGGACTACTTTCAAGAAGCTCAGCTAACGCTGGGCTTTTTTTGTGTCCTTCGGGGCCTCCCTACAAGCTGGCCCAATCCTAAATTAATCCACTGGATTAATTCTTAACGGACTGTCCTCCTACGGACTACTTTCAAGAAGCTCAGCTAACGCTGGGCTTTTTTTGTATCCTTCGGGGGCCTCTCTACAAGCTGGTCCAATCCTAAATTAATCCACTGGATTAATTCTTAACGGATTGTCCTCCTACGGACTACTTTTAAAAAGCTCCGCTAAGTGTTGGGCTTTTTTTATTTCGTCCTTCTGCGGCTACCTAAAACGGTGAATTTCTGGCTTCAATTACATTGAAACCCCAGGCTTTTTTGATTTTCTATGTTCGATAATGCTCGAAAGGCTGGTCGCTGGCGTTCAGTTTTGGTGTATCTTTAGCATCGGAAAATGCTAAATAGTGCCTCCATTGCCTTGATAGGCTGTTTTCATTCTTTGGTATTTTTTTTGAGTAATACCGACCAGCTTAGTCGATAGAATGCTAAAAAACTACCTCAAAATTGCATTTCGGAACCTAATCAAACGAAAGGTGACATCACTTGTCAACCTGCTGGGTTTGAGCATAGGCATCACACTGACAGTTTTACTCATCCTTTATGCACAGTACGAGTTGGATTTTGACAAATTCCACAAGGCCCCTGAGCAAACCTACCGACTTCTGCGAATGGAAGACCTGGGGAATAATACCCAAATCGTAGCAAAGACGAGTCCTCGCATTATGTTATCTCTGACCGAGGAGTTCTCAGAAATTGAAAGTACAACACTACTTTTCAAGCATTGGAATGTACCGCTCCTGAGCGAAGAAGACAAAGGGTTCTATGAACAAGACTTTCTATTTGCAGACTCTTCTTTTTTCGATGTCTTCGGATATGAACTGATTCTTGGAGATCCTGAAACGGCCCTTTCAGAACCAAATTCATTGGTGATTACAGAGCGAATGGCCAAAAAGTATTTTGGGGATGAGGATCCAATGGGAAGGATTTTGAGGTATGAATTGAAGTATGACCTTGAAGTGACGGGTGTTGTGAAGGATGCTGGTAATGTGGGTTCTCATTTTGAGTTTGACTTTTTGGCTTCCATGCCAACCTTGCCAAGAGTGATGACGCTGGACGTGCTTACAGGTGCTTATAATGGTTTTTACAGCTATATCCATTTTAGACCTGATACGGATGTTCAGTCATTCAAAACGCGATATGCAGAATGGCTGACAGATCGTTTTCCAGAGGAGCGAATACGCATTCAACCCCTTTTGGATATTCACTTAAGATCTGATGCTATTTCAGAAATCGAAGGGCAAAGCGATATAATGTTTGTACGGGTGGTGTTGATCATTGCCATAGTAGTGATCATTTTGGCAACTATAAATTATATCAATTCGGCTGTATCAACTTCAGTTGAAAGGCTCAAGGAAATGGGTGTTAGGATGGTCTCTGGAGCCTTTGCTCAACATATCTATTTTCAATTTATTCTGGAAGCCTTTCTTACCATTGCGATTGCTATAGTAGTCTCTTTGATTGCGCTATACTTTATGATTACACCATTCAACGCAATGCTGGATACGAATCTGATTTTGAACCCAATTGCCCAATGGCAAATTTGGTTGGTGATTGCAGGTTTGATAATGCTTACCGCCATTGTTTCGGGCATGGCACCGGCTATTGTTATTCTTAGAATGGAGCTCACAGATGTTTTGCTTAATGTAGTTACCCTGGGTAGGATAGGTTATTTAAGAAAGGGCTTGATGGTATTCCAGTTTGTGGTTTCTGTGGTGCTTATTGTTGGAGCAGTGACGATTAATCGACAAGCTGCATTTGTGAAGTCTAAGGATCTCGGCTTTGATCAGAGCCAGATAGTGGTAGTACCCATTAGGGACAGGGGGATTCATACGGGCTATGAAAGCTTCAAGGATAATGTATTGGGTATTGCAGGTGTTACCGCTGTGTCTAGAGCTAGCACGATACCAGGCAGACCCTTTGCTACTCAATATTACAAACCAGAACCCGCTTCACTGGATTCTATTTTGATGAATGTGGGGAGTATTGACGATCACTATTTTCAGTCGTTAGGCATTCGCCTGATGACCGGTACTGACTTTGAATTTCTTCGAGGTGAGTTAACCAATCCAGTGGTGGTCAATGAAACTGTTGTTGAGGCATTCGAACTGGGTGATCCTCTGGAAGCCCTTGGGAAATCTATGTATCACAATGGGCAAAAGTTTATGATCATAGGGGTGATACAGGATTTCAATTATGAAACCTTACATAAGCGCATTCAGCCATTGGTAATTCAACCTGGAGTAGCTTTGGAAGACTATATGATTATCAAATACCAAGGAGTAAACGGAGATGCCGTTGCACAACAGCTGTCTGATTTATGGTATCTCACGGCCTATGAACAACCCTTTACCTATTCCTCCTTGTCAGATGATCTTGCTTCTCTTTATCAATCTGAGAAAGTTTGGGGCGATATTGGCAATCTGTCTATGCTTGTTTCGGTATTAATCGGTGCACTTGGAGTATTCGGACTGGTATCTCTAGTTGTTCAAAAAAGATTTAAAGAAATGGGCTTGCGAAAGATCTTCGGAGCATCTCATGGCAATATTATTGGCATCATATACAGCGAATTCTTTGCTATACTCTTTGTGACGTTGCTCATAGCGGTACCTTCTGCCTACCTTTTGGCACAACTATGGCTGCAAGACTTTGCTTATAGAATTGACGTACCTATAGATGGTTTTGTCATTGCAATGGCTTTGTTAGCCTCAGTGACCTGTCTCGCAGTATTATTCCACACCCTAAGAGCCTTAGCTAAAGACCCGATCAATGCGTTGAGCGACTAGCTTTCCATTTGCAGTTTTTGGATAAAACAGGTATAATGAAATCTAAATTTCGGATGTATGATTTTAGGTGTATGCGGATGGCTCGGTGAAAAAATGGGTATCCAAGAGTCGAGTATTAGAATAGGATTTGTAGTAGCCTTCTTTTTATTCGGGGCGGGACTGGGACTTTACCTCATCCTTTGGCTGGTAAAGATTTTATCAAAAGAATAGTCTCTAGGAATTTCTTTATTCCTCATTTACAGAAGCTAGGGCTTCAAGATCCATCGAGATAATAATCTCAAAAGTATCAGGTGCCTGCAGCTCTACGTTGCGACCTGCTATCTCAATTTCCATAATCATTTGACCAAGGAGTAGTGACTGATTGACAAACACTAAACCGTCAAGTGTAACATTCCCCTCATTGTTATCGAAGATCACTTCTTTTGAAAGAATAGTTTCATTGTTAATGACACTTACAGTGTTGTCTATGTTACTAACAGAAAAAGTTGTCAGTCTCCGCCCAAGGCCATTAAGGCCTACAATACTAATAGTAACATCAAAAATACCTACTGAATTGCCTGGGTCCCATCCACTGATGTCGTAGTACATCGCACTAAAAGTGGGGTCAAAGAACTCATTTGCATTTTGAACGTCAAAATCAGCTATACTCACAAAAAACTGTTCCCTAATGCGGTTAGGGGTAGTAAGGGCTATCGATTGGTTGGCAGGAAGATTTCTCCAATCTATGGTAAAAGACTGTTCGATTTCACCTGTGATCACTTGCAACGGAGGACTATCGTCTCCACTTGAGCATGATACAATTAGCACAATGGCTGATATCAGAAGTAGCTTCTTTTTCATCACTATATTATTACAATTGCCAAAATTACTTAATTCCGAATTGATAACGCCCAATTCTGCCAATCGCTACATTCTGAATCGTATTTCTTTATTCTTCTGAAAGAAGTTTGAGCAATACTCCGTTAGTCCAACCGAATCCATCTTGTACAGGGTATTCTCCACCACCACTCGGTAAATCAGTATCCATTACATTGTATTTCTCCATCAATTTTCCTGTATCCTTAAAAACCCTCACATTCAACGATACCCAGCGTTCTTTAATAGCTCCTGCCAAATGATCGTGGCCATAGTTTCTTAAACCTTTGATGGCTATCCACTGCAATGGAGCCCAGCCATTGGGAGCATCCCATTGCTGTCCTGATTCATAGTTTGTTGTAAGCAAACCACCATCTTTTAATAACTCCTGATCGATTATTTTGGCCACCCCTCTGGCTTGATCGGCAGTGGCTAATTCAAAAAATAGAGGAAAAGCAGCCGCGGCATTGATCGATTTGGTCCGAGCCTTGTCTACCCAATTGTAATCGAAAAAGTAGTGACTTTTTTCATCCCAGAAATAGCTGTTTATGGCCTGCTTTCTGTTTTCGCAAAGCTGGAGATAATGTTCACACTGCTCCTGATTGCCATTTTCCTGATGAATGTTGGCGATTAGTTTCTCCAGGTGGTAAAGGAGACAGTTAAGATCCACCTGAACCAAGTCAGTAGTACGGATCGTATCCAGTTTATCAAATTCAGCGCACCAGCGAGAGCTAAAATCCCAACCTGACTCACATGCGGCTCGAATATTCAGAAGCGTTTGCTTTCCGGCTTCCCCTTGAGAAGCTATCAACTCCACATCATCCTGATACATTTCGGCTCTTGGATTGGGAATATTGTCAAAATGACGATTGAGGACAGAACCGTCATCCATCAACACTACGCGTTTGTAAGATGGAGTTTCCACTGTCAATTGATCAGAGCCCTCCATCCAGAATTCATATTCCTTTTCTAGGGCAGGTAGAAATGTATTGAGCACAGACCTCTCCTTTTCTTCGGCCAGAAGGGCTACCATAAGAGAAAAGAAGGGAGGCTGAGATCTTCCCAAATAATAGCTTCGGTTCCCATTGGGAATAAACCCAATTTCTTCGATCATCCATGCGAAATTCTTCACCATATCCTCAATCATGTCGACTCGTTCGCTTACTGCCAAGCCTAGCATAGTAAAGTAGCTATCCCAATAATAGATTTCATTGAACCGACCACCAGGTACTATATAGGGATGAGGTAATTGAATGAGGGTAGAATGGCCCTTTTTTTCTTCAGGTGTTCTGGCTAAAATATTCCAAAGCTTATTGATGTGTTCGGTTACGGGGGCCTCGGTATCGCTGACATAGTTGGTTTCTCGAGTGACTGCTTTCGAGAAATGAGTATTGAAGAAAGCCTTCAGGTCGAAATTGCTACCCTCTCTTTGGCTTTGATAAGCGGAAAGAACCTGGGCCGGACTTTCTTTTAGCAAAGCGTCAGAAATCTCTTTCCCATCTTCCCATAGCCCTGAGGCATGCAGGTCAGTAAAAAGTTCTTGGAGGTCTTTTTCCAGATGAAGTGTTTTGGCCATTTTGATTCAATGTTGAATGACCATTAAGTTAAGGCTTAGATTGTATAAATTCATCACAACTCAAGTCGAAAGACTCGATAAAAGTGGGAGGAGAAAAAGTGAGAAAAATAAGATGTCAAAATCAGTAGCTGTTGTAGGAGCAGGTGCATGGGGTGGCTGGACAGCCTTCCTTTTGCAGAAAGCGGGCTTTAAAGTATCCCTGATCGACAAAAATGGCCCGGGAAATATAGATTCTGGAAGTGGGGGCAAAACTCGGATTATCCGTCTGGCCTATGGCGGTAGTCAGGTCTATACTGATCTAACTGCTCAGTCTTTTGAATTATGGGAAGAATACTCAAACGCATGGAATGATAAACTCTATCATGAGAAAGCCGCACTCTGGATGTTTAGAGGAATAGCACCCGCCTATGCCGAATTGTCTGTTCCTCTAATGAAAGAAAAGGGACTTCGTCTTGATGCACTCGATATGCAAATATTGAAGCAAAAGTATCCTCAATTGAATTTGGCAGATATTACTAGTGCTTACTGGGAACCAAAAGTGGCTTATCTCGAGGCAAACAGGGCTTGTGGCTTAGTGGTTGAAAAATTCATTGAAGCAGGTGGAAACTATTTAAAAGATGAGGTAATCGGTGTTGATTACGAAGGAAGCAAGGTCAAATCCCTGAGACTGCCGGGAGAGACATTACTTCAAGCCGATGAATATGTTTTCGCGTGCGGACCATGGCTTACCAAACTGGTTCCTGAAATGAGGGATCTCATCCACATTTCCAGACATGAGGTATACTATTTCGATGCTCCAGAAGCCTACAATGATCTGCCCATATGGTTAGAATTCCGTGAAGGAGATCAGATGTACTATGGCATACCGGATCACTTCGGTCAGGGTTTCAAATTTGCTTATGACGAAAGAAGGTGGTCGCTCGATCCAGATCATGACGATCGGGGTATTACGGACGAGATTCTCGAGAAGATGAGTGAAGTATTGACCAATAGGTTTCCGGAACTCAAAGGGGCAGTGGCATTAAAGCATCATACCTGTGTCTACGAGAATTCTCTGGATGGTGACTTTATTATCGATAGGGTTCCCAATGCCGACAACGCACTGATGCTGGCAGGCTCCTCGGGACATGGCTTTAAAATGGGGCCAGCGATTGGCAAGTTGGTAGAGGAGCATTTGATCAACCAAAAACCAATTCCTTCGGAATTTTCAATGAGTCGCTTCTCGGCACAGACCAATAGGAAAAGCCAGTACGAGGTTTAATTTATTGTAATTTAACATTCTGTATTTCAGTAGTTTATAATTATCGTAAAGTTTTTTTCTTCCCCTCTGTAAGAAATCGATAGTCCCTAAGTACTAACTTATTGACAATTCGCTCAATGACAGAACAAGTACAATCTCAAGTCTTCAATGACTGGTTAAAAGACCACAAGGGCATTCTCTTTAAAGTAGTAAGAGCCTATGGTGCTAATCTGGAAGACCAGGAAGATCTCTTTCAGGAGATGGCTGTTCAAGTCTGGCGATCTGTTCCAAAATTCAGGAACGACTGCGCAGTCACCACTTGGATGTATAGAATAGCACTTAACACTGCATTAAAATGGAGTAGTAAGGAGCGCAAGCATCAGGAGGGGCGAGAAGGTATCGATCAGAAGGCACATGTCTTAACAGAACAATCGGGTTTTGCCGATGAAAGACTAGACTGGCTTTATGAACAAATTGCTCGCTTAGATAATGTAGACAGGTCTTTGTGCCTCTTATTGCTAGATGGCTTTAGCTATAAGGAGATGTCAAAGATTGTGGGTATTTCAGAAAGTTACGTGGGGGTAAGGATCAATAGGATCAAAAAGCACCTCACCAAACAGTCAGAAAAAGTGACTTAACATGGAGTTTGAAGAAATGAAAAAAATATGGGACGCGCAGAATGGTCAGGCAATGTATGCCATTGACGAGACTGCCTTGCACAATCGTGTAATCAAAAAGAAAAACAGGGCCAGAAGGTTGGCGGATTTAACAGAAAAGATATTCATCGGTGCCAATCTATTTGCGGCCACCATAGTACTAATACCAAGTATCATCAAAGACAAGTTTAGTATTTCAGGTACCCTAATGATGGTATTGATGTATGTCACTGCAGGTTTTATCCTTTACATCAGAAATAAAAGGTTAAAAGCGCAGGACGACTTTGACAGCAGTATGGTAGGCGATTTGGACAATGCCATCGCGACTGCAGACTATCAGGTCAAGTTTTCAAAGACCAGCCGTTTTTACTTATTATCAGTGGTGTTGCTGACCCTCGGAGGTCTTTTAGAATCAGGGGCTGCCTGGTGGGTGATATTACTGGTGACCATCTTTTTCGGGGTTACCTATATGGCAGCCCGATGGGAACATAGAACCTTCTATGTATCACAGAAGAAAGATATCAGGGCCATGCGCGACAAAATCATCAGCATGGAAAGTGAGGAACCTGAAGACCATTTCGATCAGCAGGTCTAAACCCTAATCCACGCACATTCTTAATCTAAAAAAATCGAAGCAGAGGCTTCGGACAGGACAAGTACGTCTAATACAAATCAAAAAATACAATCATGAGATCATTTCAATTAATCATATTCGCACTTTTAATTCAATTCAGCCTTTCCGCTCAAGACATTATTGGGGATTGGTATGGAGCGGTAGGCAATAAGAATAAAGTTCAGTTCATCTTCCATTTGTCAAATGAAGACGGCATGCTAAAGGCCACTATGGATATTCCTAGTCAGAACTTGAAAGGGATTCAAACGCAAGCGGTCACTTTCAGTGAGAATGAACTTTATATCAATGGGAAGAACCTGGGTTTTGAGTATAAAGGCACTTTCAGGCCTGATAGCGCAAAAATCGAAGGAGAATTTCTTGAAGGTCCGGTATCTATTCCCTTGGTGCTAGGCCGTGAGAAGCTAGTAAAGGTAAAGGCGAAAAACAGGCCTCAAGAACCTGTGAAGCCCTATCCATATCAGGAAGAGCAGGTAGTGTTTGAGAATGCCAAAGCTAAAATCTCCCTGGCGGGAACGCTTACGTTACCAACAAAAGGAGAGAAGCATCCGGTGGCAATCCTGATTACGGGAAGCGGCCCTCAAAACAGAGATGAAGAGGTGTTTGGGCATAAATCATTTCTGGTACTGGCCGATCATTTAACCCGTCAAGGTATTGCCGTACTGCGATATGACGACAGAGGCGTAAATGAGTCCACCGGTAATTTTGCCCAAGCCACTACTGCCGACTTTGCAACAGATGTTCAGAGTGCCATCGCTTATCTCAAAACCAGAACGGATATAGATCATCAACAAATTGGTTTGATAGGCCATAGCGAAGGAGGCATTATAGCACCAATGGTGGCCGCCAATTCAGAAGATGTCGACTTTATGGTGATTCTTGCAGGAACGGGGGTGTCAGGTTTTGAAACCAACCTGACTCAGGCGGTGACGCTCCGTGGCTTTCCGGTAGAAGATGAAGAAGCTTACAAAACCTTTATTACTGAAGCGTTGACAATAGCCTCTGCAGATAAGGCGGTGAGTGAAGTACGCAAAGAGCTCACAGCCTTTTATGACCAATCCGCCTTTTTCGAAATGATGGCAGGTCAGAGTCCACAGCGCGATCAGATTTTAAAAGGTCTTGTAGAGGCAAGAACTTCTCCCTGGGCGAGATACTTTATGAATTATAATCCAGCGGATCAGTTGGCATTAGTCCAATGTCCCGTTCTATCCCTGAATGGAACAAAAGATCTCCAGGTAGTTGCTGATGTTAATCAGGCTGGTATTAAGGCTGCCTTAGAAAAGGGGAAGAACAAGGATTTTGAGGTGATTGCTTTAGAAGGGCTCAATCATATGTTTCAGAATGCTGAAACTGGCGCCATGACGGAATATGATAATATCGAAGAGACCTTTGATCCTAAAGCTTTACAACTGATCTCTGACTGGATTTTGAAACGGGTAAAGTAGCGCATTATATCCTCCTTTGGAGGAGGTGCCCGTAGGGCGGAGGAGCTTTTCGTCATTCCGGGCTTGACCCGGAATCTACTTGGTCGCTTAAGTCCACCCTCATCCGCATCAGGTAGTCATCCTGCGGATCGCTGCCCAATTGGAAAGTACGTGTATCGAAAACCTCAAGGCCCTGACGTTCATAAAACTCAATGGCTTTGAAGTTTTCTTGCCAAACACCCAGCCAAAGCCACTCCATTTGTCTGGACCTGGCCGTTTGCAAAGCGAAATTAAAGAGTGCTTTACCGATGCGTTTCCCTTGAGCTGACTGGCGAACATAAATTCGCTCGATTTCCAGACCTTGATCAGAGCTATTTAACTTCAGATAGCCTAAGATCTCTTTATCTATGGAAGCGAAGAAAAACTCAGAATGAGTATTTGAGAGCTGGGCCTGTATATTGGCCAGAGCAAAGCTTTTAGACAAGTAAGCCGAAAGATTCTCCTCGGTGTTTTGTGCTTCAAAAGTCTCCCGAAAGGTGGTTTCCCCAATTTCCTTGAGTAGGGGAGCTTCTTCCAATAGTACAGGCCTGATGCTGATGTTTTCCGACATAGGTGACGCGTATGAGCGCCCGAAAGGTAGGGCTTAGTTACTTAAAGCACCTGAAGAATC